>JAABUL010007355.1_pt1 | contig 11937 bp, 1 predicted proteins | sample 5559151 | NCBI WGS metagenome assembly JAABUL01 (sample SAMN10711876, study PRJNA513368) | rock metagenome | isolation source: Antarctica rocks | place: Antarctica: Victoria Land, Pudding Butte sud | reverse complement strand
AAAATTTTATTTTTTTTTTTTTTTTTTTTGGAAAATTTTTATATTAAATATTAATATTTTTTTTTAAATAATATATTTTTTTGTATTATTTAAATAATTTCTTTGTTATTTTATTACTCTTTATTAATATCTTTCTTTATTAAAAAAAATAAATTATATTTTGCAATTTTTTAAAACTTTAAAGTAATAAAAAGAAAAAATTATTAAATTATTAAATAAAGTTTCTAAATATTAAAATAAATAATAAAATAATAAAAATACAATTATTTTTTATTAAGTTGCAACAAGTTTATAATCTTATTATTAAAATAATAAAAACGAAAATACTTTTATATTAAAGTTTAAAACTTTTAGTAATTTTTTTATTCTTTTGTATTAAAATAATAATATTAAAATATATTTTTTAAAGTATTTTATATAGTTCTTTAATAAAAAATATACAATATTATAGTATTATTATCTCTATAGCAAAAAATATTATTTAATAATATTATTTTTTATTATATTAAAATAATATTAAGATTCTATAATTTATTATATCTTAATTAACTTCTTATATATAAACAAATATATTTAATTTTTAAAATATAAATAATTATTAAATATTATATAAAAATAATATGTTTATTAATATTTTTCTTAAATACTGTTTTATTTATATTAAAAGCAAAACTCTTTATATTAATATTTATAAAATAAAAACAATTTTTTATATTTTTTATCTTTAATTGTCTTGTTTTTGCGATAATAAAATTATTATTTATAGTAATAATATTATTTTTGTTGTTAACTTTAATAAAAAAAAAATTTATAACAACTTTATAAATTTTTTGCAAAATATTGTTATAATTTTTGTTTTTAATAATATATTAATAAAATTAATTTAAATTAGATTTTAAATTAAAGAATTTTGTAAATTTATTTTTATAAAATAAATATAAAATTATTGTTAACAAATATTTATAATTAATATATTTTATTATTTAGATTTTTGCAATTCTTTTAACTTTTAATATACAAAAATATTTTTAAATTAAAATATAATTTTTTTTTATAATGAAGTTATCGACAAATCGAGATAATTCTCCTTGGGAGCTCTTAGCGATTAGGGGCTCCCAAGATCGTTGTGCGCATGTCTTAGCCCTCGAGCCACATTAGCGAGATACGATTGGCCCAAGATCGCTCGTAGTCAATCAAGAAATTTAAGAGATAATAAAGAGTTCTCTAAACATTATTTGCGTTGTTAAGACTTACGAGCGCAATTCACAAACGCAATTCACAATTATTATGCGCACACAATTACGCAATAAAGACGTTCACGTCGACGCATAACTCTCGCGTAAAAATTTTACGAATCGTTCGATTCTACTATACAAATTACTATGATGTAAACGAGTAACAAGTAAAGATGTAATCGAAATGCTACGAGAGTTCGTGCGCATCTCGAACATTAATAATTAAACTTTTTGTTAAGTTTTATTTGGCCCCCTAAATGCAAGCTTTTAGGAATCCTTCGAGCTAGCCTCAAGGATGTCTTGGGCTACTTGGGCCAAATTTGCAATTTGAACTTGGCGAGTCGCCTTTCCAATTTGCCAATAATAAAGATTTACTACTTTTATAAAAGATTTATATTTAATAATCTTTAAAAACTATATATAATATTGTTGTTTTTATTTTTATTGCAATATTTTATTTGCTATTATTTAAAGTTTTATTAATTAAATTGTTTATTTAGATTTTAATTGTATTAAAATAAAGATTATTAAAAACTATATTTATAATTTTTGTTTTATTTATATTAATAAAAGCTATTTTAATTATATAATTTTGAATAATTTGTTTCTTTTTTGCATTATATATAATATTAAATATTATTAAAACAACAATATTCTTTATAAATATAAAACTATTATACAAGATATTTTATTAAATATTTTATTTATCTTTATTATAATTATATAATTAAATACTATTTTTTACGTTGTTTTTTGTTTTATTTTTGCAAATTTTTTGCAAATAAATAAATTTATATAAAATATATATAATTTAAACAATATAGACTTTATTAATTAATTTATTATTAATTTATTTATTAATTTTTCTACAAATAGATTTAAACTAAATATTTTTATCTTTAAAATAGATTTTTTTTGTTAAAATATTATTTTTAAAATTGTTGTTATTAATAATATTAATTGTATAATTATCTTTTTAAAAAAAATACTTCTTATAATATTTAATTGTTTTGTCAATTTTTTATTTAATATTAACAAAAATATCTTTAATAAAAAAAGAATTATTAATATTTTTTGTTAAAAGTTTTGCTCTTTAAAATATAATAATTATTATATTAATTATTTTTTTTGTTGTAATAAAATTATTAAAATACGCAATTCTAATATACTAAAAACTATAATTATACTTTTAGATTATTAAAAATCTAATATTTATTTATATTATATTAAAATTAATTTTGATTTAATTTTGCAAACTTTATATTGTTATTAAAAATATTAATTCTTATTATTTTTGTTTTAACAATATTGTTTTTTATTAATTTTTTTCAAGTTTCATAATATTAATAATCTCTTTTATATATTTTTAAAACAACAATAAAATACTTTTTAAAATAATTAATATTTAAATATTTTATATATAAAAATTGTATTTTTGTTATATTTTTTCTAATTTTTTCTTAAATTTTTTCTGTTTATTTTAAATCTTAAAAATAGTAGCAAAGTTTTGCAAAACAAAAAGACTAATATTAAGAATAAAAGAAATTAAAAAATTAATACTTAATTATTTACTATATTATTTAATATAGCAATTGTGTATTGTATTTTTTTCTTTTTTTCTCTTTTTATTGTATTTGATTCTTTTAACTTGTTTTTCTATTTTTTTTTGCTTTTGTTATTTAGATAGGAAAAAATTAGTTAACTTCGAAGCAATTCTAATAATTCTATCGATAATTCTATATTATCGACGATCTTTTTCGCATATTTTTAGAGCGACAATAAAATACTTTTCGAGATAGTTGATATTCAAACATCTTATATATAGAAATAATATCTTTGTCGCATCTTTTCTAGCTTTTTGCTAGATCTTTTTTGCTTGTTTCGAGTCTTAAAAGCAATAATATATCGATTAAAGTATAATAATTGCGATACGAATATTCTTCGCAAGACACAACTTATAACAACTATAATATATTGTTTAATAGTATTTTATAACTATCTCGAAAAGATTAAATAGATAAACACGTTGTTAATAATTTGAATATCGATAACAATTGCTTCAATTATCTTGTTGTAATTTTGTCTATCAATCTAAAAGAACAAACTATTGCTATATTTATAGTTAGCATTCTTATCTAAAGATTTCTAGACTACTGCTTTCGAGACTCGAAATAGATAGAAAAAATCTAGCAAAGAGTCAAAAAAAATGCGACGAAGATGTTATTTCTATATATAAGATATTTGAATATCAACTATCTCGAAAAGCATCTTATTGTCGCTCTAAAAGCGTGCGAAAGAGACTATCGATAACATAAGATTATCGACAAAGTTACTAGAATTGCTTTAAAGTCTAGAACTGCTTCGATGTTAACTAACTTTCTTCTATCTAGATAACAAAAGCAAAAGAAGTAAGAAAACAAATTAAAAGAGTTAAATATAATAAAAAAAAGAAAAGAGAAAAATGCAATAAACAATTGTTATACTAAATAATATAGCAAACAATTAAGTATTAAGTCTTTAATTTTTTTTATTTTTGATATTAGTTTTTTTATTTTGTAGAACTTTACTATTACTTTTAAAACTTGAAATAAACAAAAAAATTTAACAAAAAGCTAGAAAAAATACAACAAAGATATTATTTCTATATATAAAATATTTAAATATTAATTATTTTAAAAAGTATCTTATTGTTGCTTTAAAAATATACAAAAAAGATTATTAATAATATAAAATTATTAATAAAGTTATTAAAATTACTTCGAAGTTAACTAACTTTCTTTAAGTTTTAAAACAATAGTATTAAAATAAAAGTAATAAAAACTAGCAATTTTAATAATAATATAAAATTTACAAAAATAAATTAAGATTAATCTTAATATAATATAAATAAATATTAAATTTTTAATAATTTAAAAATATAATTATAGTTTTTAATATATTAAAATTACGTATTTTAATAATTGTATTATAAAAGAAAAAATAACTAATATAATAATTATTATATTCTAAAAAGCAAAACTTTTAACAAAAAATATTAATAATTCTTTTTTTATTAAAGATATCTTTGTTAATATTAAATAAAAAATTAATAAAATAATTAGATACTATAAAAAGTATTTTTTTAAAAAAAAAATTATACAATTAATATTATTAATAGCAACAATTCTAAAAATAATATTTTTGCAATCAAAATTTGTTGCAAAAATAGAAATATTTAGTTTAAGTTTATTTGCAAAAAAATTAATAAATAATTTAATAATAAATTAATTAACTAAGTTTATATTGTTTAAATTGTATATATTTCATATAAATTTTTTTATTTGCAAAAAATTTGCAAAAATAAATTAAAAAGTAATATAAAAAGTAATATCTAATTATATAATTATATTAAAGATAAATAAAATATTTAATAAAATATTTTGTATAATAGTTTTATATTTACAAAGAATATTGTTGTTTTAATAATATTTAATATTATATATAACGCAAAAAAGAAACAAACTATTAAAAATTATATAATTAAAATAGTTTTTATTAATATAAATAAAATAAAGATTATAAATATAGTTTTTAATAGTTTTTGTTTTAATAAAATTTAAATTTAAATAAGCAATTTAATTAATAAAATTTTAAATAATAATAAATAAAATATTACAATAAAAATAAAAACAATAATATTATATATAGTTTTTAAAAATTATTAAATATAAATCTTTTATAAAAATAATAAATCTTTATGATAAAAAAAATTATATTTCGATTTAAAAATATTTTTGTATATTAAAAGTTAAAAGAATTGCAAAAATCTAAATAGTAAAATATATTAATTATAAATATTTATTAACAATAGTTTTATATTTATTTTATAAAAATAAATTTTTAAAATTATTTAATTTAAAGCTAATTTAAATTAACTCTATTAATATATTTTTAAAAGCAAAAATTATAACAATATTTTGCAAAAAATTTATAAAACTATTACAAATAATTTTTTTATTAAAATTAACAATAATAATAGTATTATTAGTATAAATAATAATTTTATTGTTGCAAAAATAAAATAATTAAAAACAAAAAATATAAAAAATTGCTTTTATTTTATAAATATTAATACAAAGAATCTTGCTTTTAATATAAATAAAATAGCGTTTAAAATTTTTTTAATAAATATACTATCTTTATATAATATTTTATAATTGTCTATATTTTAAAAACTTAATATATCTATTTATATATAAAAGATTAATTAAAATACAACAAATTATAGAATTTTAATATTGTTTTAATACAATAAAAAATAATATTATTAAATTATATCTTTTGCTATAAAAACAATAATACTATAATATTGTATATCTTTTATTAAAGAATTATATAAAATATTTAAAAAAATATATTTTAATACTATTATTTTAATATAAAAGAATAAAATTTTTATTAAAATTTTTAAATTTTAATATAAAAGTATTTTTGTTTTTATTATTATAATAACAAAATTATAAACTTGTTACAACTTAATAAAAAACAATTTTTATTGTTTTATTATTTATTTTAATATTTAGAAACTTTATTTAATAATTTAATAATTTTTTCTTTTTATTATTTCAAAATTTTAAAAAATTGCAAAATATATTTTATTTTTTTTAATAAAAATAAATATTAATAAAAAGTTATAAAATAGCAAAAAAATTGTTTAGATAATATAGAAAAATATATTATTTAAAAAAATATATTAATATTTAATATAAAATCTTTGCAAATAAATTTAAAAAAAAATATAATTTATAATTTAAAAAGCAAAAAAATTTCTATATAAAAAACAAAATTTTATTAAAAATTTAATAGCTATTAATTAAATATTGTTATTGCTATATATTTAAAAATATTAGCAAATTTTTTTTTAAAAAGTACTGTTTTTTGTTTTTGTATAATAAAAGTTGCAATAATTTTGTTAATTATAATATATTTAAGAGTTTTTTAATTATAAAATATACTATTATTAACAAAAATATTTTTAAAAAAGAAAAAATTATAAATATAATTTTAATTATTATTGTATTTTAATATAAAATTTAATAATAAATATATATATAAAATAAATAATAAAATAAATAGTATAATAAAATAATTTATTTGCAACTATTTATTAATATTAATAATAAATATATTAAAAATCTTATTTACAAAAATATAATTTGTATTTATACAAAAAATATGTAAATTAATATATTCGATTTTAGTATTTTATATAATTATATTTAAAAGAGCAAAAACAAAATATTTATTAAAATATATTTTTAGATATTTATATTATCTTTTTATTAATAAAGATCTACTTAATAGTAGATTAAATTTGTCTAATAAGATTAAATTATATAAAAAACTCTTTAATACAAAAATTAACAAATTAAATATATTAAAAAACAAAAAAAATAATAAAATTGTTAAATATTATATTTTATTAAAGCAACAATTAAAATTGTAAATTTTTTAACAAAATATATATATATATTTATATTTACAACTATTACTATTGTTGTACTTGTTATATTTAACTTATTAATAATAAATATTATTTATAATAATAAATAGTTTATTAAATATAAATATTAAAATATTCTTTGTAAAACTAACAAAAAGATATAATTTTTGCAAAAATATTAACAACAATAAAGACTTAAATTACTTTTTAAAAATATTTGTAAATTTCTACTTTATCTTAAAATAAAACAGTATTTAATATAGATAATTATTTTAATTTATTTAAATAATACAAATAACAAATTTTTAATAATATAATCTAATAAAGATAAAAATCTTGTAATTTATTATATCTATTATATATTAACAATAAAAAGAAATATTTTAATAAAATTTGTATTTTATTATTAAATACAAAATAAAATTAAAAATTATAAAAATATAAATATCGAAAATACAAAGCAAATTTAAAAAACTTTTTGTATTAAAAAAATCAATTATATCTATTGCAACAACAAAAAAAAAATAACAATATATTTTATAATATTTATAATATTTTATCTACTATAAAAGATATTGTTCAAATAATAATACAAAATATTAAAAAATATAATAACAAAACTATTGAATTTAGACAAGAAATTTATTATAAAAGTATTTATTAATATTTTTAAATTAATAGAAATTATAGAAGCAAATATATATATATTATTTATTGTTATATTTTGTAATTAAAACATTTAAACAATAAAAGATTTTTTTGTTATTATTATTTGTTTTTGTGCAACAATCTTTTTTGTTATTGTTTTAACTTTAAGACAAAAAACAACAATCTTATTGTTTAAAGCAATATTTTATATATTGTTTTCGAATTATCTTTTTAAATTTCTAGACAATAATAATAATAAAAAACAAAAAAATTGTAAGAAATAAGAAAATTGTAAAGAAAAAAACAATAATCGACAATAATAAAAGATATTTCTAGATATTTGTTGCAATAAAATATTAGATTTTAATTTAAAACAAATATTTAATTGTATTTTAAAGACAAACTTTTTAATACAAAATATGCAACAACTATTAGATATTCTCTTACAAACAACAATATTAGCAATCTTGCTTTTATAAAATACTATATTGACAAAATACAACAATTAAGAGAGTAAAGTAAGAGATAAAGAAAATAATTGCAAGACAATAATAGAAAGAACTAATAACAAAATAGTAATAGAAAGACATAATTGCAAGACAATAATAGAAAGAAACAACTACAAAAACAATAATATATACAATAATTAAAAGATTAAAAGAGTTAAATGCAATAAGAAGAAAAGAAAAGAAAGAAATATAATAAACAATTGCTATACTAGATAGTATTATAACGAAATAGAGATAGAATTCTAGTTAGTAGACAACTATGACAACAAAGATTTATCGCAATATATACATAAATTGCACTATACAATTTAATAGTATATTAAGTAGCTAAGATTCTAAGATCTAAATAAGAGAGATCGTATATATATTGCAAATAGATTGCTAGTATTAATAACAAGCATTTCTAAGTTTATAGCTTAATATTATTTGATTATTTAACTATATATAACTCTCTCTCTTTTAGTAATTGTTTCTTAATTATTAAATCAAAAAAATTTTGTTTCTACTTGTACAAAAGTTGTAATAAGAAAATAAAAAAATTGCTCTTATTTTTCTTAGATTGTTAGATTAGATTTCTTGTTTCTCTTGTTATTTAAGTTAATTGCGTAAAAAATAAAATAAATCAATTTGTATAAAGTTTTTCTTAAGATCGAAAAAATTATTTAATCGAAATTAAGTACTTAATCAAGTTAATTATTGTAAATTTTGTTTACTCTTTAAAGATAATAACAATAATAATAAGCTTTTTTAACATAAATTTAAAAAATTAATTTAAAAAATAAGTAATAATAATAAAGTAAATTGTTGTTGTTATATTTGCGTTAAATTCTTTAAGACAAAAGATAAATATATAATTTTAGAAATTATTTCTAGTCTTAAAATACTTAATTTAGATTGCTAACTTAGTTTTGCTCTATAATATTTTTTCTTAATTTCGAATTAAAATAGCAAAATTTTTTCTTCTTTGTTAAAACAAATAATTGAAGACTTAAATCTTGTTATATTTCTATAATTAATTAAATAAAAATCTAAATTATTATTAATATTAGATTAATATATATTAAGTACTTTAAAGTTTTTAGACTTTATAAATTGTATTTACAAATATAATTTAAATACTTTTTTTTTTTTTAATCTTTTTTTATATTAATTTTATATAATGTATTGTATATTTTTAAATTTGCTTTATTAAACAATTAAATTTCTTTATATCTTTAAATAATATTTTTAACTTTATCATTATTTTTGTCGAATTTTAGAACGCATATTCTATAATAGCATTTCTAATATTAAATATCAAAAAAAAGTCGATAGCAACTTTAAAACAATAAGATATATTAATTAAAAATAAATTTAACAAAATTAAGTCTTAATAAATTGCAACAATATTACTTCTTATATTTATTTAAAAATTCTTTAAAGTTTCTTTATCTTTTAATAAAGTTACATAGATAAAAAATATCTTAATTTTTATATTAATTTTAATTTTTAATTTGCAATAAAAAATTTAAGATTATACAATTTGTATATTTTTAAATTAACAAAATATATTTGTTTAATATAATTTTTATTTTAGCAAATTCTTCTTTGTTAATTTAGTTTCTAGTATTTTTTTATTTTATTATTCTTTTTTTATTGTTTTTTGCAATTATATATCGATCTAAATTTAAAAATTGTCTATTAAATATTTCTCGCAAAACAAATTATTTTGTGCAACAAAAAAAATAGTTAATTGCAATTGTTAAAACTCTTAATAAACATTCTAATTTACGTCGAAATTAAAATAATATTTCGATATTTAATTTTTATACTTTTTAAAAATTAACAAATGCAATATTGTTAACAATTTATACTTGTAATTGTTTTGTAAAAGTATATATATTATATAAGAATTTAAATTTATTTGCATTATTATTTGCAACATAGAGAACAAACAATTAAGAAATTACTTTTTTTGTTAATTATTGTTTTTTTGTTAATAATATAATATTATTTGTAATTTGCTCTAAAGTTGCGATTATATTTAGTACTTCGAATTAACAATTAAATAAGCAAATTAATTTTAATAAACAATTATTTTATACTAATTTTATTTTGTTAAATTAATACTATCTATTATTCGAAGTTAAATATTAATTTACTAAAAATTATTAGATAAAAAGATTGGTTTTTTTCTCTTATAAACGTATTGTCTTAAGAGATCTTTAAAAACAAATAAACAAATACTAAATTTAAAGTTCAATTTATTTTGTCTTAGAAATACTAGAAAATTGTTTTGTTTTTTGTAATACTAAATTATTTGTCTCTTAATTTAATTATTAAAAATTCGATTTATTTTTAATAGAAATTCTAACTTTTTTTAATAAGCTATATAGACAATCGATTTTAATATAATTGTAATTAGATTTTCTTTTTGCTTCTTTATTAATATAGTTAGTTTAACTAGTTAAAAGACTTTAATTAATATTATCGAACAATAATTAATTTAATATTGCAAATCTATATTTACTTTTATATATAAATAGTTTTTTGCATTGTTTTTTTTATTTGTCGAAATAAAAATAGCTATTGTTTTTAAAAAGATTTTTGCGATTTTAGTAATTAAAATGCGTAATTTTGTTATATTAACAACTTTAAATAATCTAAGATTTAAAAAAGACAATTTTAATATTAAATTTTGCAATTATAATAACAAAAAAAAAACTTTTTTAAAAGAATCGAATTTTTTTTTTCTTTTTTTTTGCTTTATTTTTTAAAGTTTTGTTATCTTTAGACTTCGATTTTAGCTTTATTTTTGAAGTTAACAATTTAGATTTTTTTTGTTTGTCGCTTTAAATTTGCGCTCTCTTTGTATTTTTTATAGAAAAAGACTAAATTTTTTAAATTTTTGTTTAACAAATTTTCTTTAGTTTTGCGTCTAAGATTCTTATTAAATTAAATTCTTAAAAATAATTTTTTATTTCAATTTTTAAAAACTCTTGTTCGATAAACGCTATTGTATTTTTAAACATTTTAGTATTTATTTTGTTATAATTGTTAATTATATAGTTAGCAATATATTTCGATTCTATAGTGCGAAATTTAAGTTTATCGTATATAGTTTAATTTAATTTTTTAAAATTTTTTGCAAATTTTAACGCTTCTTTGCTATTCGTAATATTGTTTTAATAATTAATTAATCTATATTTCTAAACAATATATTCGCAATCTTTGTCAATTATAATTTACGAAATTAAATTTAATTATTTTAAATTTGTAATCTTTTGTTTTAATTAATTTTTTATGTTGCGTTCTTTAATTTTTGTTATAATATATTACTTATTAGTATTTAAGCATTTTTATTAATTGTTTGTTACAAATCTTGCGTTTAATTCTTAATCATTTTTAAAATATTTAAAATTGTGTTTCGAAGATTTTTTAAATGTTCTCTTTTTCTATTGCTAGTAGTTTTATTATATTAAAGTAAAATGTTAATTACTTAAATATAGACGCAATTCTCGATAATTAAATTGTCTTTTATAGATCGAATAATTTTTTTTTGCAATTTAATTTAAGTTTAAGTTTAAGAAGTTTGACGCTATAATGTTTGTAATTATTGCGATAATATTTGTTAATCTTGTGCTTAAAATAATTTAGTCAAAAAAGTCGATTTTTAATTACAAAAAAATATCTCGATATTATTAAAATTTAATTTGTGTTTTGTTTAGCAAATATAAGTTGTCGCTCTCTATAAAAAAATTCTATTAACATAAATAATAATTCTTGTTCTTAATTTTGATTTTTTAATAAAGATTAAGAAGTTTCTTTCGCAAAAGATTGTTTATATTTAGTATTTTATAATTTTTGTTTTAAATTTGCTATAATACAAGCTTAATAAAAAAAGATTTATACAAAAATAATAAATTAAAAAAAAATTGTAAACAAAAAATTAAATTATTAAGTTGTTGTGCTTTAATAAATAAAGCAATAACTTGTTTTAAATATTTAACAAACATAAAACTTCAAATATAAAAGATCTTTACTTATAAACTTGATTGTTGTTTGCAATATCTATATTATTAAT
>JAABUL010007349.1_pt1 | contig 11941 bp, 26 predicted proteins | sample 5559151 | NCBI WGS metagenome assembly JAABUL01 (sample SAMN10711876, study PRJNA513368) | rock metagenome | isolation source: Antarctica rocks | place: Antarctica: Victoria Land, Pudding Butte sud | reverse complement strand
GTCACTGTTAGGCTTTGCGGCTCGTCGTGGGTCAGGGGGTTGAGATGGAACGGGGTTGGCGGATGAGCTCGAGATTGGATTTGGACGTTGATCTCCTCCCTTCTCGGCGGGGAGACGGGATGCGACGAGCGCAGCTCGTTTCTCTTTCTTGAGCTCTTTGGCGGATTTACCTTTTGCTGGAGCGGTGTTGGCGTCGCCGTTGGTAGCTGGTTGAGTAGGAGGAGGTTTGGTCTGCTTTGGCGGTTTGGACGGTTTCGAGGAGGACGAAGAGGCGGAGGGGGATGACATGGTGCCGGAGCGGAAGTCTAGGCCTCTGTCGATCGGTCGCACCTCGACTGGCTTCTTTGCCTGCGCAGAGAGAGAGAGTGACACGAGACAAAGTGAACAAGTGGAACAGTCGAAAGGTAGTCAGAATGCATTGATTTTGACTCGACGAGGAAGGTTCAGCGTGGCACCGTCTTGTGGCAGTAGCTCTCTCCGTGTTTTGTGGTGACAAGCTCTCGTCTTGTCTCACTAGGTGAATTGAAATCCAAGGTACCTTAGACGATGAGAGGTACGACAGATGCATCGAAACAAAAAGTATCGCTACAAGGCCAGCAAGACGTCACTATCATCGGTCATGCTCTCCTACTTCGCCTCCCTAATCATCACGCAATTTTAATCGCTCCTCAGCCCACTCCCCATCCCTCTTCTCCGTCCTCCTCTTCTTATCCAGCTCATACGCCTTGAGTGTCTCCTCCGCGTCCTTGGTGATAGTGAATCCCTCTGTAGGCACACCATTCTCAGCGAGCGCTTTCAGCCAGAGTGGGAGAGTTGGCTCCCATAGTGGATGGATGTTTGTCGGGTCGACTGGACATGCCCACATTGCGCGGTCGACGGGTCGCATCGCGGGTGAGATGTCAACGAAGCCTAGGATGTCGGGGTGTTTCGCGCAGAACGATGCTAGCCCTGCGTTGTACACGTCCGTCATTCGGATTCGGACGGGAAGAGTACAGAGTGGAGGATCATGAGCGAGCAGGTTGGATATAGGTGTTTTGCCGGATCTGCTGGTTGACGGGTCGGATGGTGAAGTCAGGACGGAAGCGAGGGATGATTCCATCTGGTGGGCATCGAACGTAGAGGATGTCCGGGACAAGCTCGAGGAGGTGGAGTGCGGTGAACCGGGAGCGTCGGTGACTGCCAGCGTCGACAGTCCCATCTCCACATCATCGGGTCCTTCCTCGCTCTTGACGACCGGAGACCCCTTGGCCCATGGAGTTCGAGATCCACCATCCGAAGACCGCCGCATAGCCTTCTGAGCCTTCTCATGGTCGCCCTCGAGCCTTTCGACATATTTCTCCGGAATTCGCGAGAGGACTTCGTCCTCTACTAATGGTGGCAGAGCCGCAGCTATGAGAACCTTGCCCGGTGGAGGTGCTCGACGAACATTTTCGGGCGGGGCTTGGTTTCGGATTCGCTCTCCTACGGGGCCATTGACAATGGCTCGCTCGAGAAAGGACGTGTATGCCTTGAGGATCGCTTCGACGAAGAGCTCGGGACCAAGGGCGGGGCCTTTAAGGCTCGTCTCGGTTGCGGAAGCGAGCACGCTGGAAGCAGAGCGGGGCGCTAATGCACCATCCTGAGCGTCCTCGGTGTCCGTGTCCATGCCATCGGTGGCTTCAAGAGACAGCGACAATGTGTCCTTGGCAGGGAAGGATAAGGCAGAAATCGGTTTGTACTGTAATTGCCAAAGGTAATTGATCTGCAGATCGACCTAATCCGACGTCAGCGGATAACGATAACCGAGTTTAGCACCTACATTACCGAAGATAAACAAAGCCCATCGACCCGACGAGGGGGTATACGCGTATGGCGGTGGAGCGAGAAGACTGTTGACAGCCGGAAGGAGATCACGCGAGACCTGCTTGAGCGAGTTGGGATTGTTTAGACCCTGTGAACAGGCAGTCAACACTAGGGCATTCACTCCCGGTTCCACAGATACTGACTTTTGCAGAAGCCCCTTTGAAGGAATTGATTCGCACGCAATCTTCGGTGAGCAGTTTCAGCGGTCCAACAAAGCTATCTCCGTAAACGTGCAATGTTGGTGCGACCGAATGAATCCGTCCTGCCGGTGTTGAGGAAGCAGCCAGTGCCCGCCGTGGCGAAGTATCACGGCTGGTGGAGATTCTTGAAGGCGATGGAGAGGGAGCAGAGGCAGCCCATGGTGTGCGTGATTCTGAACGATTGGGTGCTAAGCGGGAATGACGCGGTGCTGCGGTGGTGTTTTGAGCGGCGACAGAGGTCCCGGAGGGTCCAGCGATTGGTGATGATGACGGCGGTGGAGGGCGATGACGCAGATGAGGTGGGACATAGCGGCCCTCGATCGTCGTAGTCATCTGATGGCGAAGCTGAATAAGTGATGAAGAGTGTTTCCGGTGAGAAGGACGACAAGAGCGAGGCAATTCTCATCATGCTGCCGTAAAGGGATCTTAGCAAGGCAAATTAAGGGAAAGGTAACGATTTTTGACCGGCAGATCGTCCCTTCCGTCTCTCAACGCTCAACCGTCCAAACGAAGAAAGCCTGCGCTGATAGACCGTCATGGCATACCGAAACACGGCTCAGATCGCTGGAATCTCCGTAGCTGTGGTTGCGACCGGGATCATAGGCTATGTTGCTTACTTCGATCACATGAGACGGAACAATCCGGATTTCAGGAAGGGGATCCGTACGTCCGCTGTCAAACCGCTCAGCTCCGGCAGCGAGCTGACTTGCTTACGGTCGTGCGACGTAGGTAAGCAACACAAGAAGGTGCAGGCTGCAGCTGAGGCACGATCGAAAGCGGAGAAGGACCGAAACTCGAAGGTCGGTCTGGCTCTCATCATCGAATTCGCTGACAGGCCGTCTTGTTCATTGCCCCTTCTCGCGATTGTATTATCGCTTGTAATGTCGTTCTACATCATGCCCTCGATCTGTCTTCCAGGCGCTTCGCGACGTATTGAAGGAGATCCAGTCGGAATCCCCACCGACTCGCCCCGAACAGCAGGAAGCTTTCTTCCAGGAACAGGTCGCCGAGGGGGAGAAGCTCGCTGCAATGGGTGAGTGTCTTATAGCCGTTCACCGGCATCAGGGGACTCCTGCAGTCCAAGCAGGAAGAGCTCCGGATCCGATTGACGGCTACGATACCACCGAGTAGATCTGATGAGGGTAATAGGTCCTGAGATGCACGTTCAAGCAGCATCGCACTTCTACCGAGCCCTCCGAGTTTACCCTTCACCTGTAGAGCTCCTCATGAGTACGTCTCTCCCCTTTTCCTCAATCGGTGCTGACAATGTATTTGCAGTCTACCAGAAAGTCTGCCCCGCACCCGTCTTCGCCCTCCTCCTCGAACTCACCTCCCTCACCGGAGGAGCTGGCGGTATAGGCGTACCCCCACAGCCTGGTGCGAGCGTCATCGATATCGACGATTCGAGTCCCGTTGCGGGAAGTCCGAATGGGAAGAGCAGTGGGACTGGGAGCGGGATGGGGAGTGGAGGGGAATGGGAGAGGGTCAGCGATGAGGGCAGGCGGGCATAGGGAGTGGTCGACCGGGTGTGGCAGAAAGTTGGCGGTTCCGGATGGCAGAATCGCGCAGCAGACAGTGCACGGAAAGTTGCTGGAGGGCGGAGAAGCGATTTTGGCGGAATTGGTCAACGACCAAGATGGGTCCGATAGATGTCAACGAGCATTTCTGTCAAACCCATTTATTCGCAGCTCATATGTATCATTGCCTCATGCTCGAAACTCACCTCACTCACCTGATCTACGGTCCCCCATCACTATGAACAACGTCTGCGTTCCCACTCGCAGCTCGGATATCCCCGGATCTCCGGCTTGGCGCATCATGTTGCTCCTTTCAATTCAGCCTCAACGGTCTAGAACCCTTCGTTCTCTCCCTGTCTTCCGAACTTTCCGTTTTCTCTAGCGGAGAACCCTCGTTTCACTTCGACCGTACTGGACTTTCTGTCAACAAGGTCAACGAAGAGCTCGACCTGCTGAATCCATCTCCTTCCGAATCACACATCAGCCATCTACTATCACCTCTTCCCTCCCTTCTGATCCCGTCCTTGGGTTGAGCCTGACATAGTAATGGGCAACTGCTTCTCCGACCCTTCCAAACCCACTTCCGGAGGCCAGAAACTCGGGTCCGGTCCAGCCTCCTCCTCCCAGCCGCCCATCTCACCTCGACGGACCGCGCCTCCTGCTGTGCCTCCTCGGACACTGGGTGGGACTGGTGGAGGTTCAGGAGGGGTGACGGCTCTCGGTGCGGAGATAGGGGAGGGAGATGGTGATGCTAGGGATAGGGCGTTGAGAGCTGCGGAGGAACGGGCGAAGGCTGTAAGTCGCGCTTCCCGATTCCTGCTGGTGCGACGTAATGTTCACTGTGGCGGGGCCTCGTCACCGTTCATGGAGGATGTTTTATGAACGAGCTTATGATCTGCGTCTAGGCATCAGCCAAAGGCGTGTCGGGCTCGAACCCCAGAGCTGGACAACTATCGGCGAAGCTCGCGGCGGAGAGGAAGGTCAGCCCGACGTCTCCCAAACAAGGGGATGAGCGGATGATGGTGAGTGCTATTCCATTTTGGTAATAGGGCACTGCGGAGTTGATGGTCATGATTGCAGGATCGAGGTGATTGGAATTAGCTAGGGATATCTCAGGCCTTGACATCATCACGGAGTTGTATGAAGACTGAGCTGCCATCCTAGCTGCGGACATCTGGCACTCGTACTGACATCATACGCTGACGCTTGAATTCGATCGATCTGAGGCAAGGGAGAGACTAAGTTTTGTTCCGGTTCGACAATGAGAGAAGGCCCGTCCTTGAGCATGATCCTAGCGAGTGTTCTCCGTCGGGACGGATCGGCGGGGAAGGATGACTTGGGAAAGGGGTCGGAGAAGCCAACTCGCTATCGCTCATCAAGCCTTGATCGGACCTTCCACCTCATGTCAGTTTCCCTCTTGTCGAACCGTCCTTTGATCGGGAACTACGATAAGCCCATCAAGGGAGTTCTGATCAAGCTGTCGTCCATCATAAAGATAAGAGGCCACTCGTTATCTCCTGGCGAGTCCTCCTACTCTATGAAGCTGAGTAGGAGAAATACTTAGGTGAGTGCAATCTCAATCCTCCATCGCTCCTCATCTGAAATCGCTCGGTTTCTTCGGAAGAGCGGCCAACCGCTTGCGGCGTCCCCCACTCTCCCCACTGGATCTTTTCGTCGTCGTCGCTTTTTCAAAGGCGACTGATCGCTTCCTCTCGTTAGTCGATCGGTTTTCATTAGCCAATCTTGGTCACTTTGACCTTCCCGCTTGGCACTTGTTCCACATCACTCGATCCCGTCCCCACACAACGACCCTTCCCTTCCCCTCCTTGTCATCCCTCTCCTTTAACCTCGGCCTTCTGTCATGACATTTGGCCCCCGCCCATCGACATCTACAAGTATCTTGCGCAGCTATCGAGATCGTATCTATCCAGTCCAAACATACCATCAATCAAATATCATCATGTCGCCACACGCACACATCCCAGCCTTGACGACCGAGACGATCAACCCCGCCGTCCTCAACGTCCACTATGCCGTCCGCGGCGAGCTCGCCCTCAAAGCGGATAAATACTCCCAACAACTCGGATCCCCTCTTCGACCAGGATCATCGTCCACCGAGGACCTCCCATTCGAGAAGGTGGTGACGGCGAATATCGGGAACCCGCAACAGAAGGGATTGGATCAGGTCCCGATCACGTTCTGGAGACAGGTCATCAGTCTTTTGGAATACCCGGATCTCATGGAGAAGCATTTGGAGTTGGCGAAGCAGATCTATCCGGAGGATGTGATTCAACGGGCGAAGAGTCTTTATCGGGAGATTGGGAGTGTTGGGGCGTATACCCACTCGAAAGGGGTGTTGGCGATCCGGAAGAGGGTCGCCAAGTTCATCGAGGGCGAGTTGTTTTTATTCTGGGGGGTGAACTGAACTGAATTTGGAGCAGAACGAGATGGGTATCCCGCTGATCCTGAATCGATATTCCTGACCGCCGGAGCTTCAGCCGGTGTCGCCTCCATCATGGGTCTCGCCCTTCGTATTGGCGACGGCTGCATGATCCCCATCCCCCAATACCCGCTCTACACTGCCACCCTCGCCTATGTCTCCGCAACCGCTCTCCCCTACTATCTCCAAGAGTCCGAAAATTGGACTCTCAATCACTCCGTCCTGGTGGAAACCATCTCCAAAGCGAGAGAATCCAAAACCCCCATCAAAGCGCTGGTCATCATCAACCCCGGCAACCCCACCGGAGCATGCCTGAGCCGATCAGCAATCGAGCAGGTCATTCAACTATGCTACGACGAGAGCATCCTACTCCTAGCCGACGAGGTGTATCAGGCGAATATCTTTGAGGCGGAGAAGAAACCGTTTGTGAGCTTCAAGAAGGTGCTGCGGAGTATGAAGGAGGAGGTGGCGAACGGTGTGGAGATGATTTCGTTTCATTCGATCTCGAAGGGTGTGAGTGGGGAATGTGGGAGGAGAGGAGGGTATTTCGAGGCGGTCAATATGTCGGAGGAGGTCATGGAGCAGGTGTATAAGATGGCCAGTGTGTCGTTGTGTCCCCCTGTTACCGGCCAGGTACGTCGGCCCTCCTGATCACTTACCATGATGATTCAGCTGACGCGGATTCCGATAGGTCGGCGTCGATCTCCTCGTCTCCCCTCCGAAACCCGGCGATCCCTCTTACCCCCTGTACGAGAAAGAAACCGGCACGACCCAAACCAACCTTCGCGACCGATGCCGCTACATGGCCGACCGCTTCAACACGCTCCCCGGGTTGTCATGTCAGCCGGCCGAAGGTGCGATGTACCTATTCCCTCGGATCGATATGCCCAACAAGGCTATTGACGAGGCGAAGCGGAATGAGCAGGAGCCGGATGTGATGTACGCCCTCGACCTCTTAGGTGCGTCTCTCGTCTGACACATGGATGAGAGATACTGATCAGTGGATGTGATGCCAGACGCGACTGGGATCTGCTCGGTGGCTGGATCCGGATTCGGGCAGGAGCCGGAGACGTATCATATTCGGGTGACGGCGCTGTGTCCGGGAGTGGAGGAGTACGTGGGGAAGATCGAGAAGTTCCATAAGGACTTCATGGAGAAGTGGTCGTGAGGGATGAGCTGTGCGCTCTTGGGATATCTTGAGCATGCATCGATGTGAATCCACCAAAGTCTTCATTACGCACGCTTTGTCAGACCTTGTCTACTTTGGAAACGAACGAGGGCATAGAGTCTTTCACAAGAAGCAGGCCACGGGACTCGGATCTGCACGTTGGCAGAGGCTGTACATGAGAGTCCGAATAGTTACCGAAATCGGATCGCCCCTTCTACATCATCATCGCCCCGCCATCACTGCTCCCTATTGTCACCCATTCGCCCATTCGCCCATTCGCCCATTCGCCCATTCGCCCATTCGCCCATTCGGCCCTCTCCTCCCGGATCCTTCAAGCCGCTCAGATGAGCAGCTTCTCAATTTCATTCTACGCATCCCATCAGCCAACTGTCAAAGCCCCGGGAAAGCCCAGCTCACCTTGACCGCCTGGATCTGCGCATTTAGCTCCCTCGCCTCATTCGTCGTAACGCTAGCAGCGATCACCGGCCTCGAAACCCCACACGCCCGGCCCAGCGCTGTTTTCGACGGGAGGAAGACGTAAGGGACGTTCTTGTCCTCGCAGAGGAGAGGGAGGTGGAGGACGATCTCGATGGGCTCGACGTCCGCGGTCATTATTATGAATTCGCAGATTCCGCGGTTTAGGGTTTTGGTAGCCTCGTTGGCGCTGCAGAGCGGGCCGAGCGTTAGCGAGGCTTCGATAGATTCGGATGAAGAAGAGTGGAATGGGGTAGCACAGGGACTGAAGGTGACTAGAAACTGGGATGATTGCTCGGGGAGACAGGTTGACAGGGCGAACGACTTGGGGAGATGAGCGAGACTCACCCTTTCTTGAGCTGCTTGTAATGCGAAGCCTGCTGCACCAGGTCGAGGATCTGTACACAAGCTCATCAGAGGCAGCCCTGCCGTAGATTTGGCCTCCGTTGAGATGAGGTCCGCCCTTCGACGTACCTGGTTTGTGAGTTGCGCATTGGCAAGAGGGAAAGCTTTCGGATTCGGCGCGGACATGGCGATGTGTGTCTTGTATCAGGTAGAAATAGAGAGTCGGCAGGTGAATGAGGGGTGTGGGTTCTGGTGGATACTGGGTGGTTGCCTCACGGTAAGATCCTCGGCAGAGCTGATTTTCAGATGAGAGATAGATGACGGTGGGAAGGAGAACGCCCACAATTCAGGAGGAATATCACCGGATCAATGTCGGAAAGTCCGGGAAATAATATCTGAATGCTCAGGCGGGGAGATCCGCAATCAGGTTGCCCCCCTTGTCTTTGGCCTGCAGACCGCCTCAACCTGCAAATCGGGACGCGCAGAATCACATTTCTTCACTCCCTAGGCGCCCCTCCGATCCTCAAGGTGGTGCCAAGGGGTTCACCTGACTCGGCATGACGGGCGGCGCGTTCTTCTCGACCTCTGGCGCGACCGATGAGGAGTACGAGCTCCACGAGCAAGGGGGTAATCCCGAACGTCATGCCGTGCAATGGGTGGGGAAGCCGGGAGTCAAGGGTTCGAAGTTCGCGAGGCTGCCGTTGTTAACGATGGGTATGCTAGGGATACAGGTGAGCTTGGGTTCCTTTCATTCTGCGCGAGGGAGTGAAGGCATCGCGTTAGCTGCTTGCCCAGCTTCTAACCCAAGCAACTTCTTCTGTCGCTAGCATGGAGCGTCATCCGTCTGTGCGTTAGCTGAGTATGTCTCGTCGCAGTGTGTCTGGTCTATAGAAATGGGCTACGGTAGGCTCTCCTTGTCAATCCAATGTCTAGCTGCGCTAACGAGCCCTCCTCCAGCATCGCCTTACCTCCTCGACCTCGGCCTCTCCAAATCTTGGATGTCCCTCGTCTTCATGGCCGGTCCCCTCTCCGGCCTCTTCGTCCAACCCCTCATCGGCGTCTTCGCTGATCGCTCTCGCTCCCGTCTCGGACGAAGACGGCCCTTCATGCTGGCCGGATGCGCAATCTGTGTGGGCGCGATGATGCTGCTCGGCTGGACAAGAGAGATCTCGAGCTTTTTCGGTCAAGGTGCTGGATTGGCCATCGCGCTTGCGGTCTGGGCTATCTATCTGATTGACTTCAGTATCAACGCGGTGATGAGTACGGATAGGGCGTTGGTGGTGGATACGCTGCCGCCCAGTCAGCAAGAGGAGGGGAGTGCTTGGGCGGGGAGGATGTTTGGATTTGGGAGTGTAGCTGGATTCTTTGTGTGAGTTGAACTCCCTCGCACCTGGTAAAGGTTACCGTGGGAAACGCACTCATCGACATCCATCGCAGAGGCAATCTCGACCTTCCGCCTTACCTCCCTTTCCTCGGCAAATCCCAACTCCAGATCCTGTCCTTCCTTACCAGCGCTATCCTCCTCATCACACATACCTTCACCTCATGGGCAGTCACCGAGCGTGTCCTTCTACGTGACGAGTGAATCCTCGGACATGCGTCCTTCGCCCGCTGACTCGCCTCAGTCGTTCACAGTCACAGAACGGCCTGCTTTCCAATCTCCGGACAATATGGGAAAACATGTTTTCTCTCCCAGCAGGCATCCGTACTGTCTGCTTCGTACAATTCTTTTCTTCGTACGCCTGTCATCTTCTACCTCTGACAAGCTGACGGGTGTAGCCTTGGTTGGTTCCCCATCCTCTTCTTCACCACCGTCTGGGTCTCCGAGATCTATAAATCCTCAGTTCCCGACGCCGTTGAATCCGACGCTGTACGGTCCGGAGCACGCGCGCTTTTCTTCCAATCACTCGTCAACGTCTCTACATCCATTTGCTTGCCTTTCTTCGTCTCCGAATCAGGCGTCCAGCCGGCCGAGCAGCACGAGTATGCGTCGTTGAATGGGAATGGTCCTGCTGCTCCTAGCTCAGCAGTATGGAAGCGTGCCAAGGAGGAAATCCAAGATGGAGGGGCTTTGCGATCAGCAGTGGGATGGGCGAAAGGCGTCATGGACGGCTCAGGTCCGAGATTAGGTTTGAAGTTGATCACGGTATGGTGGGTGAGCCAGTTCGTTTTCGCTACTCTCATGGCTGCCAGTTGGTGAGTCCTCTTTCGAACATGAGACCTCCAAGCTGAGGAATGATAGGTTCGTAACCACTGTGTACGGCGCATATTGTGTCATCTCCCTCACTGGCTTCTGCTGGGCATTGTCCCAATGTTCGCCTCGTGGTCATTGTTCAGGTGCATCAGCTGATCCATCGTAGGGGCACCGTACTCCCTTCTTGGCGAGCTGATTCTCATCGACGGGACCATCGACCGAGATCATCCCCAGATTCTCCGCACACGCCCTTCCACCGACTCGCGGCGTTCCATCGACCCTCACAGGTCACCTTCTCCCGTCACAGTTCCCATCATCTCACCCACCCGCACCACACCCCTCCATTCTAGACACGCATCACGCACTTCGCTCGACGGGAGTGAGAAATATTCCAAACGACCTGAGGGGCTGGATCTGTCTCGTTCCGGCTCTCGAGGGGGAGAAAGTCGTCCAAGAACACCCGGCGGGGGCTTAAGCCCGCTCATCATCCAGGACTCGGCGGAGAGTTCGGAGGAGCAATTGGACACCTCGCTAACCCTCCACCACTCCGACGAGGACGATCCCGAAGATGATCCGACGACTCATTATCGACCACAATCCCCACAGTCACCCATCTCACCTGTTCATAAAGGCAAACAGACAGCCGACAAAGCAGGTGTCATCCTAGGTATACATAATGTCTTCCTGGTCCTGCCGCAGTTTGTGGTCACCACCTTCAGCTCGCTCATCTTCTACCTGATGGAGCCTTCGAGGTCTTTACCCGCGCATCATCCTCAGAGCATACCTATCACGAGCAATTCGACAGCAGAAGCAGTGGGAGAGGTGGTGAAGTCAGTGGTGAGAGAGGGTACGGCCTCCAATGGAGGTTCGCCCGATGCGGTGGGGCTGATCTTCCGGTTCGTCCGTCTTCACGAAGTGCTAAGTGTAAGCTGACAAGTGTGGACGAGCAGGATAGGAGGCGTGAGCGCTGCGGTAGGAGCATGCATCTGCTGGCGATTATCACGGAGTTGGGCAAGGGGAGAGGGTATATAGGGGCCATCATGCGTTACGACATGACAGGATCGATTAGCGCGACTGATTGTCACCTGCCACGCAAAATATTCTCAAGCTGTGCCAAGCCTTTCTTGTTTTCATCCCGCATACGATTCGACCTGTCAGCAGCGATAGAAATACGAAGGTCTCGGAACATCCGAAGCATCGACGCGGAGACGTACGGCTTGGCACGCCGCTTCTCCGGAAACCGGCCAAACATGAAATTTACCACGTGTTAAATGCCGCAGGAGCGCGCCTCCTTGTCATTTCATATCCCTTGCCTCGAATTCTCGAAGCATTCTTTACTCCTCATCTCTCGAAGCATTCTTTACTCCTCATCCTTCTCGTTCTTCCTTCTCTTTGTCTTCTTCCACCCAAAATCGCACTGCTGGTCACGCGACTCCTCTTTTCTCCCGCTGTCTCCTGATCACGCTCTTTAAGCCTCTCAAAGTGTAGTCTTGATCGACGCAGATCGCACACTCGCTTCTGACCGGTCACACCGCCCCCAACCGGAGTCCTCAACCAGGCGATCACTTCCAATTCCCTTACAATCGAGACGATATTGCTGCGATGGCAATCATCGCGGCCTTGCGCCGACGCGATGTCCTCGCTCTCATCCTCACCCTCTCCCTATTCATCTTCACCTTCTCCATCTTCTCCCAACCCACTCAAATAATCTCCACAACCCTCGCCTGGCCCCGGGTCGAGTCCCTCGCTTCCCCAGCCCAG
>JAABUL010007347.1_pt1 | contig 11942 bp, 9 predicted proteins | sample 5559151 | NCBI WGS metagenome assembly JAABUL01 (sample SAMN10711876, study PRJNA513368) | rock metagenome | isolation source: Antarctica rocks | place: Antarctica: Victoria Land, Pudding Butte sud | reverse complement strand
TATATGTCTACATACTCAATCCTCACCCAAGCGACTCATTTTGTTCACAGGATTTTGAAGGCCAGAAGCTCGCAGAGCTCTTTACCACCATCATCTTAGTTTCTTTTGCCGTAGGCATCTCCAGCACTCCTTATGTTCGCCTTAATAACGAGCGTTCGCAGATCTTGGCTTTGGTACTTGGATTCGCGCAACAAAACATTTACATTACGCTTTGGGTTGGTCTTGGGGGTACGCTATTGGCATTTTTCGTGGTCATTCCGCCATTTCCTATCTACAACGAGAACCCGGAAAGTTGGTTGCCAGCCGGGAGTGGAATAGCAGGGTCGGGAATCGAGGTTGATGGGAAGAAGATAAATTAGATTTAAGGGGTATTTAGCTTGACGTTTACTAAAAGCTGACCTGGGCTATACGTAAGGGCATTGCATTGCTGACCATTCGATATCATTACGAATAAGGTCCTGGAGATATAACATTAGTAAGTCCTTACCTCACTTCGTGAACTGTCTGCTGTTCATGTGTCTCGTGGTGCCCAACATGAGACCGACTCGGCAGCCATTGAATAATTGCCTCCTAAAGCTTTCCGTAATGTGTCAAGGCCAGCTCCCCAGTTTTTCGTAAATCCACCGCGCTCCGTGTCATTAGTCCATATAATGTTGCCGTATATGAACCGTATCTGCGGTGGAACCCCAAGCATCTTGTAAACCCAGCTCTCAAGCGATCATCGACCGTATTTCTGGAACTCCCAGTCTCGATTATCGAGCGGACAGACTTGGCGTGTTTTCAGCCAGCGGGAGATACAGTGGAAATGGAAGGCATGCTATATAATGGGCCGCCGTCAGCTTCAAGAACCCTCGTTGCTAAAACGGGAGCTCACATTGCAAATACCCCAGGCAACTGTACACTCTTCACTTGTGGCCGATGCCTGGTTTGCTTGACACTCGATACCTGTATGGATTAGTCAATGCTCCTACGCACTGTAGCACGAGACCTACAAAGGTCCATGATGTGGTTTCTGCAGATCGCACAATTGTCTACAACAATATCCCAGGCCCATAGTGCTACGGCGTTCCACTACGGCAGATCAGCAATGCTTTCAGTAATAGGTGGATAGCTGGCAATAGTAGACCTTCTTCACCTCGAACCTCTTTTTGCCGTCCAAGCTAGACTCCACGGCTCCCCCAGATTTGGTGGATTTGGCGAGCGGCTTAGCTTTCGAAGGTGCTGAAGACTCAGCATCTGGCATGTCGACTTCGGCCATGGCAGGCGACTTTGGAAAAATTCGTGATTTAAATTACAGGGCCAGGTCGAGCTTTGCCCGGTTGTATTAATAATCGAAAGTTGACAGCTTGTGGAGTGTCTGCACTTAAGAAACCAGCTGGAATTGTCCGGAAAGCAACAGTCTGAAGCGGTGACTGTATCGAGTAACTCTTTAAGCGCAAGCACAACTCGAGAGTTATATCACGTGGCCTGAATGTTATTAACTGGGTAAGGTAGGCAGTATCCAATCTTGCGTGGATGAATCACTCTTGCACGTTATGTGAAGCAAAGCAGAATTTCACATGACAAGGTCCCTCACAAATGGAATGTCTCAGGCAGCCGAGATAGGTCTAGCGTGTGTGACCAACTAAGCCTCTTGTGCCCCACGCATTGAACGATGCGCAACCACTTCACAACAACACAACAATTTTTCCTTTGGATCACCATGAGCTGCATAAAAGGACAACTCATCCTCGACTCAAATGTTTCTCCACATATACCGAGATTGACCGCAAGACAAACACCTCCATACTTCCTAGAGCCTCGCAAGTGAGCCCGCCTTGAACAAAGCAAACATCCTCTCACACTCAATCTCGAGTACATCTGCTTCCTCCCAGTATTTCGCCATCAACGTACCACATTAGCGTCATTCCCTTGTAAACAGGCTTGTTTCTTTGCGATCTGGTCGACGGTCTGCTCTGGCGAACAGCCACACCTATCTTACCTTCAAACCTCCTCCTCATTGATACGGCTGTTTATTTTTTCAAGCCACTATCAATAATCATGCCTCTAGTGGGGGTTGAGCCGGAGAAGTCCCGCCGGCAGAATCTACACTCTCGTCGTCAGAAGGTGGCTGCCAAAGCCTCATCATCAGACAAACAAGAGCCTGCAACCCTCCCAATACCACCCAATCCTACGACTACACCTACAAAACCCAAATCTATACTACGTCGAGGCTCTTCAAATGTTGCCCAACAGAATCAAGTCGTAGCGGATTCGGATAGCACACCTGCTACCCCTCCGCGCCCCACATCCATGTACGACACAATTAGCGAATCTCAGGAAGGAGAGGTCTCTGCCACAGAGCCTAAAGGCCAGAGGAGGAGAAAGTCAGAAAAACCCCAAGGGCATAAACACAGCGGGTCTACATCTGCAATGCCAAGTCTCGGTACACCACAACCGAAAGAACGACAACAGTCAATGACCCCTGGACGAACCAATGCTACGCCATTGCAAGCGTACGCTGGCCCTACATTCCATGCCTCACCAGCAGCATCCGCATTGCCTCTGCCGAAGTTTTTCTCAAAGTCTGTTCCAGCAGCCGAGAAAGGCACCAGCTTATCGACTATGATGGAGAAGGAAGTAAAAGAGGTATATCCAGAACCACCGTCTGATGAAAATGAGGAATCTCCGACTTTCGGGAAGGCGCAGTGTATTGGTGAGACCCGAGTAAGGGAAGAGTCTCCTCTGGATATATTCTTCAAGGCCGACAGGAGGGAGAAGGCAAGGCAACACAGTGAAAGTACAATTAAAGTTCCAATTGGCGCTTTCCAATCTCCTTCAACGTGTACTCCACCTTTTGGCTCCGTGCTGTCGTTAAATAAGGATGTACGACATCATTCGCGCCATGCAACAGGCAGCTCCATGGGAGAAGTGTTTCCTTTGGATATCGATGACAGAGCTCTAAATATTACAGAAACGCATGACCCTTCCAACGAGCTATCCAGCTTCTCTACTAGTTCGGTTCGGCCCAATTCTGCGCCGCCAGATGCCGCAGGCCAAGCTGACGCTGAGGAAGAACAGCGCAAGGCTAAGACCTTGCTACTGAAGAAATTACTCATGTCACCCCAGCTTCAGCGCCCGACAGAGGCTTCCTCCCAATCTGAACTTAAACCGAATCATAGGGACTCTTCCATGCGGGAACAGTCTCCATGCGTTCAGCGTTCTCCAGGTCAAGATATAAAGGGGTCAATGGCGTCAGCTACAAATACGCCTGGCGCACGTCCGGTTATGGCTGTTCAGGATCTCAAACACGCAGCCAGCTTGCCTCGACTCCAGGGTTCCTTGAACACGAAAGAGAAGAACACCGGCTCGCCTCGCTCACGCCCCCAATCTTCCAATCTCCGGAAGGAAATCCCTCTTCCTGCCTCGCCTATTCGGACCGATCTGCCGGAGCTCCCCGCTACTCCAACTCCGTCGCGAGTATCTAATCAATATGTTTCCCCAAAGCCACAAGCTCACAAGAAAATAAATGCCAATGGAAATGCTTCAGCTTTCATTCCTGATTTTACAACAAATAAAATATTTCAGGGTATGGACAATACCCCTACCCAAGGTTCTAATTCAACGAAATCAATGGAGGACGACTTACGAAGGATCTTGAAGCTTAATGTTCTAGGCGGAACTGGTGCTAATGGAATCCAATTTTGAATGGTTGGGAATTTGATGTCTTCATGGAGGAATTGCCAATCGGAGTCGGCATTTTACTTCTTGGGAAATGCTAGGCGTTCTACTCGTTATGGACGGCGTTCTGTCATAAGCAAATTCTCGATGGACTTTCGGATGACCATTGTCCATTTGGATTCATCGATGCACGGTACATTTTAACTTTTTACGCTTTTCCCACTTCTTGAAATATGGTGTTAGTACCAGCATGGAATTGTTACATTAGATCTGGTTTTTCTGTTTGGCACTAAATGCCGCATATTTGCACTTTTCCTTCGTTCGCGAAGAATATTAAAGTGGGACAGCCTCCGGAATCGGTTGCATTAGGGCTAGGGATGATCTCGGACTGTCCAAACATTCTACGTCTCGCCTGTTGGTCATTGGGAATTGGGACACCTGGCCTAGACTTCTGCAAGTTTTCATTGTTTGTTCCTTTTCCTAGATAGCAGTTGGTGAGGTGGAGACCTAAGGTTGCAATGCTCTAGGGATATAGCATACTTACTGCACGTCTGCATCATTTCCTTTGTTGCTTAAGTGATTATTAGGAGGGAAGGGAAGACAGTGTGATATTGGGAATGGGGACAGTATTCTCGAAGATAGTAATAGATAAGCTTGAATGTCTAGAACGAGTATGAAAACCGTCCTTAAGACATAACGAAGCTAACAGTCTACTTGGAATCATCACGTACCTTAGATCATGATGCCCTGTAGTTTGACAACAAAGAAGTTGTGCTTTATTCTGGATATCAAAAAGCGATGACAGAAGGGCAGCTTCAGGAATGAATCTGTAGAGACTCAGTCCGCACAGCGCTAAGAGCAGTCTACCCTCAGATTGGGAAAGTGGCTCTGGCTTCAGATTAAATCCGGCCGTGATTCGACTTTTCAAATTCTCACTGTTTTGCTGATCGAGTTGCCAGAATGTAAATAGGTGTTACACCTATCTCTGGGGAATTGCTATGAAATGTAGTCAGCCAGGTCGACACTCGTCTTTAGCAACAATGACCAGCTGAGAACGGATCTTTACGCACGCATGACGAAGAACTGGGAGAAAGGCGACGTTAATACTTGGTACAAATCTAACTTTGTTGAATTTCGAGAAACTCTTGGACTAGTCATCCAAGGGAGATAGAAAGGGCATATCATGTACCACGATACCCAGGGATGAAGCCAAGCATGCGGGAGGCGCTACATTCCACAATCGAGTGCTTATCTTTCCCCATGAGGTATGATACCTCATGGGAGTTTGATTGTGCTTGGTATTTTGACAATGCAGCAAGCGTTACCTTACGGTTACGGAGTATCTATGCATCAAGCTGTGAAGCGGTTCCAGCGACGTTCCAACGACTACGTTAAATTTAGGGAGGACTTCGGCTGCACAGTCTACAGAGGGGATGACTGCATATTTGTAACTTTCTGTTCCCGTCAGCCCCTTCCATGACTACTCCTCGTGCATAGTCGTGTCACTACAAAAGAATGGCTACTTTTCACTTTTCTTTGAGCAAGCGAAATGAAGACGTTTTATCTGCCATCATATCTGCCATCAACGACAGGGTAGATGTGTCCGATATCCCGCATTGGAAGAAATTTCTGATGCTCTATTGAAATTGGTGAGTATCGCCTTTCAAATCCTCAACCAGTAACAGCTGAACCTTAAAATGGTCCAGACATCGGCCACGACGTCCTCTCCATATCAAACCCTGGCTCCGGCGTCTTCCTTGGGAATGAAGCCTAAGGTTGCTGAAAGAATGGCTCGCCGCTCTTGTGCGAACGCATCCCTCGATATTTTCCTTCTACTTAGTCACTCCGCTCCCCTACACGCAAGCAGCCATACGAGAAGCCTCGCACGCTCTTACCCACCTCAACGCTATCGGCACTGGCCTCCTCTCCAACCACGAAGGCTATTACCTCGGCAACCCAGCATTCACGCCCTTCTTCTCCTTCCTCAACTCCCGTAGCAGCCAAAAAGACGAAATCGTCTTCATCCATCCCTCATATCCAGTCTTGCACCTCAATATCGGCTCCTTGATCCCCGCCGACCCAACTTCTACCCTTCCGGTTTGGTTGAGTTTTACTTCGAGACCGCGCGCACGGTCATGGATCTCACTCTCTCGCTTACGTTGCAGAATTTCACGGGGATACGGTATCTGCTCCCGCATGAAGGGGGCGCTTTCCCGAGCATTGAGGATCGGATGCTGAGGTCGTTACCGGCGCTTGTGGGGCCGGCCATGCAGATATTTAACACGCGGTACGTAGAATACTTTTGCCAACTATATTAGCCCTTTTATTGTGGATAAAAGGGCCTCTAGTGCTGATATCAGTGTCCAAAGATTCTGGTACGACAGCGCTGGTCCAGTCTTCTACAAACAGGTGAAGGGACTTCTGGGCTACGGGGTTCCAACCAGCCAATTGGTCTTTGGAAGTGTAAGTCTTCTAGATGTAGTAGCACTTGTGCCTTCCCCACAGCTAAAACCTGCAACAATGGGATCATCCCTACGCACCAAAAACCACCTATACAGGATCGGTCAACGCAATCGTCAATGCTGGATTCCTGACCGCAAAGGAGAAGCAGGACTTTGTTCCAGCACAACGCAGAGACTCTGTTCGATGCGAGGATCTGCTGTGGACATCTGAGTATCTGCAATTGTTGATTATATATCTGCTCTGACTTCTCATTCTGCACCGATCAAGGGCCCTGAAGAACCTTTGCTTGCATGATGCGCGTTACAAAAAAAGCAGGTTTGCTCGAACATTCACACTAAACGAATGCAAAATAAGACCAGAATAATCCCACGCTGGGGCACTAGTAATGACTTTTTACCTCAATAACATGCCAAAAACGACTCTTAAGCCATTTCAATCCGAGGTCAAATCAGACCGCAAGCCTATAGCTACATTCTAGCCTGATGCCCAATCATCATACTGCATACGTCCCGCCACGACCACCAGCAGTTCCAACCACAGCCTGATTGAACCATCAGCCCCCAAACCCTCTCCGAGGAGAGCACTCTCTTGTTCTTTCTTTTTTAAAGATAAGTAGTCTGCAGTAGAAAAATGTCGCCATCGCAAGCACTCCCTGTAAGGCCCTGTCCTGTCCTGTATTTCCACCGTAGGCTTCAGAAAGCAGGATTGCTGCTCTTTTGGGCAGGGGGGGAGTGACAATTTTCGAAGCCAGATGGTGCTGGTACCGATCGCGAGGGTTGTTGTTGAATAGTGGTTTGATTGCTTGGAAGGCATCGGACTGGTTTGGCATTGAGAGGTTGGGATCTTTGTTCTGCTGTTTGTTGCGGGAGCTTAGAAGTTACGATGAAGCGGTTTTGGGTGCTCGATATGGAGATACTCTTTGTTGGCTTTGCTGATTCCTTCTGCGACGCTTTTAGGATAATTTACAGCTTTTGCGAGTTGATTTGGAGAATGGCAAGATGAAGGGGGGATTTTGGTGCTGATGGTGATGGTTATAGATTAATAGATTATATTAAGATGAGTAAGAGTATAACGAGTAGAGAGATGACCCCTTAGATGTCCCCTCATGCATCAAGTCAGTAAACGGCTCAAACGTGTGTTTTGAAGCCTACTCACTATCTCACGTATGTTCTTCTCGTTAGACATGATGAACCTCATAAAAATAATTTTATGATTCCGTTAGTCGCCACCTTGGCGACTAATGTAACAAGAGACGAATCATCTTCCTGAGGCATGGAATGATGAATTACTATTTGGTCCGGGAATTTGTTTAGTGAGGTTAACCTGATTGAGATATATGCTAAAGCTGAGGCATAGTCCGCACCGCCCGCGTAGTCGAAAAAGTACTTCTGGAGTGGATTGATCGCAATCTTCTCCCTGAATCATGCTGAATGCTTCAAGTCGATGCAGGACCAGGATAATCCCAGCTTTCGCCAACCACGGAGAATTATAGACATCTTCAAACTGCGTCAGAGTCTTGCGTAGATGAGTGCTGCGTTTGTCATTGAAAATATGCTTGTCTTACCGTCTTATCGTAGCCGGATAAATCCGCTACGAATATGACTACCGTAGCTTCGTAGAATAGTCGAGGTAATTTCTGGCGGGCCAGAATAATATGGTCGGGCTTTCTAATTCGTAAGGTGTGCTGCTTAAAAACGACGGTGGTCTCTTCAAGTCCACATTGCTTGCCCTTGGACTTTACAATATCCTTGTCACTGGGCAAATAATCTGGTCTGGCGATCCGATCTATTGAATAAATATAACTAAATAACCTCAGTGATTAGTTGTTTACCGTACTCAAGCTCTACTGAAAGTGGTAAAAGATGATTGACTTACTAGTCACTCGCTCGCCAATAGATCATCCCCTTACACCGATTATAGAGTTGCTTCACAGCTTCATTCTCCCACAAGGCAGCGATAGCAATAGCAACGTCTACCGGAAAGGAGTCGGATTCAGATGTTGTGAGCTGCATCAGAAGAGTCTGAATGTAGTTCTGATTTTTAGGGTCTTTCATTTCTTGCAGTATGGTACGCATCGCATCGTAAACGATAGATATTATAAGAGCTTCGTATGATAATCGCAGATCGTTACCAATATTTCGAGTATTCCAAAGCTCGAATTTTTCGGGTCCCATCGATTGCTCACCGTCAAGCGGTTCAATTAGTAACAGCTTTTGGATTTGTGGTTCTAAAAGCCTATCCCTCTTGAGTTGATTCTCAACAGACGATGATCCATCAGGGTTACTCTCTCGGCGAAGTCCTCGTCTTATCCACGACCTTATCTGCCCCTGATAAACTTCCGACCCCAAAATTTCGTGATCGAAATCAACTCTCCTGCTGAGTAGCGATGAGCGCTCGGTTGAAGCAGTCAATGAACTCTCAAAGGATGATGAATCCCTTAGGCAGAACAGCGAGGATGAATCATCCTTAACTCGATCAAAGACACTTCGACTCGTCCTGGTTCCAAGAACGGCTCTCTGTTCTGAGATCGGACGACTGTATGTGTAAGCACGTTTCTATCCTTCAATACTGCTTTAACTTTACTCTCAAGAGTCAACGTATTATTATTATCCCATTCAAGACGAGATAAGTGACCGTCTATAAAGAGTATCAGGATTTTGCAGCTCTTCAGCGAAGTGTCAAGATCAATAATTAGTTGATGGTGTTGAGGCCTTGTCTCAAGACTCATGGATATCCATTCGGAAATCTGATTTAGCGCAGCATTAAGCTGTGCAACGAGAAGGCTCACTGTTTAATCGATTCCACTCCACTGTTGCTGCAACCGACGCAAAGAGTTGATGCTTTTTGTAGCAACATCAATGATGCCCACAATCGCGGCAGCAGCTCCCAAGATTGATTAAGGTTCCATATAGCAAACCTTGTCATTGTAATGGTGAATCAGCGAGACATCTTTGTAAAAGCGAGGCTCCAAGCTCCCCTGGTGAGGCTGAGCAACATCATCCCATAGTTTAATCTACACTCCCACACTGGAAGGCGATAATCTTCGGTACACTTGGGTCTTTCTGCGCTTGTTTGACTATCTCTAAGTAGAGGAAAGACGTACCGTTCCTAATGTCTAGTCTGACCTTTATGTACTCTGCCATCGCGCTGTGATATACTTGTTAAATTTTTGTATGATATTCTCCGTCAGGTACCTAAAGATTACCTGCATGGTACTTTCGGGTTAGTTTTTAGTGTGTCAACCGAGCATAAGCGGCCTAATTTTAGGCCGAAAGTAAACAAACAAACCACATTTCTATTCAACAAACTACTATTAATTCTACCTCATTACACACCCTCTATCATGCCTCATAAGAAGAGATTTACAAAGGGAACAGCTAAAACGGAAGCCTCTCGAGTCAGCAAGTCAGGCCGTCAGCAAATTCCTCCGGCAATTAGATCTGCAGCCACGGCTCTGAGCGAAATCTCGGGAAATTCTTTACTTTCTATAGGAAAATCTCTAGATCTCAAGCCGAATACAGTGCATCGTATAGTCAAAGATGCAAAGAAGAAAGCTGAAGATAACAATCAAAAGCTTCTTGATCAACGCAATTTCGAAGATGCCTCGCGATCAGATAGACCTTATGCTCTCTTCGTTGAAAAGGTCAATTCTCTATGCGATTATGTAGTAGAAACACGAGAAAACAGAAACAAAACAGCAAAGAAACACATTACTGAGCTTAATCTGTCTATTTCAGAGTCTACCTTTGCTCAATACATGTATGACAGAGATTATTGTTGGGACCGTGCCTAGATCATCCAACCAAAGGGGCTCGGGGCTGGTATGTATGTATTGCTCTTTAGAGGTAGCTATAACAAGACATTAAGAATACAGAAGAGAAAGAGTGCGAGCTCTTCTATAAATAATGACTTGAGGCTGCGCTAGGCTCGATACAGATGTGATGTAATATGCCAGATGTGTTTGCCTAAAAGAATGATGAAAGGGGTGAATGAAGAAAGTGCTGAACAACGGGAAGAAGTGCTGAGGATGGCCCGAAGGGTTCAATAGGGGTGCGCTAGGTCCAAACTAGGCATAGCGCCATCTGAACCCTGGCCGGTTCAGGCATGTTCGTAACAATTATGCATGTAGAAAACACGAATGAAAGACTCGTTTAGAGAAGAGACATAAGATAGCTCGCAAGATCTTTGCAGAGAACTATTTACAATTCGATTGAAAAAGAGTCATTCCTATCGATGAGATCTCTATGCGTGAAGCAGAGCGACGAGATATGCTTAGAGCTTGACAATTATCAGATGAGAAGTACGATAAAGATGTGAGAAAGTTCAAAACAAGCAATTTTGTCACTGAAATGATATGAGACTCGTTTGTCTATGAAAGAAAGAGATCTATCTATTTTGAATATGAAGAAACACAGAAGAAGAAAAGAAGATTGCAACATCTGTTAGATCTAGAAAATCAGAAGAAACAGCTCGCTCACTATTTGATCTTTGCAAGCTTGCTAGCATTACGAGAATTGAAAGCTGAAGAAAAAGGAAAGAAAAAGCCTGATTTCGTATCTCAACTGAGTGTTAATCTGCGTAATAACATCAAAACAAGAAGTGATCGAACTAAAGAGCACGACGTAGACTGACTGAGACACAGAAAAGAATCTTTGTCACTGTTGTTTGACTTTGTGAAAGAATTGATGAAGAAGAGACGTCAGTCTATTGTTCTAGAAGATGAGATCTCTTCTCATGCATGCAGATGAATTGATCAGATCTTTTGGCAACACGAAATTCAAAAGATCAAGAACTGATCTCTCTGCAGTCCTGACCTGAATCTCATTGAAAAGGCGTGACTTTGAATGAGACGATGAATTGACAAACAAGCCTTTGCATCGAATTCTACACGGAAACAAACGGAAGAACTATGACGTCAGGCCTGAAAGGCTCTATCTCAATCACTGATTAATAAGTGAATCAACGACATACTCAAGCTTCTGCAGAAGATCATTGACTGCGACGGTGATAACAACTTCGAAGGCTAGATCAGAAGAAGAATCTTCAGAGTTCTCTCCCAAACGGTATCTTCAGCTTGCTTCGAATGATAGATCTCAGTTATCTCAATTACACGGCTCCGAAGCTCTCGTTTCATAGAGACTTCTAACTGCATTCGGGCGACAGCGTTGTTCCTGTCCCAGCGTCTAATTCATCCAGAAAACAGGGTCTCGGAGCCATAGATCAAAGCCACCCCCTTCTCATCGATCGTGTCGCTTCGGCGTTGCTCAAGATAGACGATATCGTTGACTTCAGGACGTCGATGAGAGGTAGAGAAGTTGCGAAGGCAGTCTATATACAGTAGTGTCAGAAGGGGGGGTAGTGTCAGAAGGGGGGGAGTAAAGGATTTTGATGAACCTACAAACAAACTGAAACCTCTGAGCCATGTGATCTGAATAGCTTCAAAATTTACGAAGGCAGCGACAGCATGATAGTAATTCTGATGGGGATGAGGCGATGGGTAGGCCCAAATTTGTATGTGGGAGGTGCGGGGTTCCCGCTTATGCTCGGTTGACACACTAAAAGCTAACTCGAAAGTAAGGTACTCTACTAGCCGATAAATCACGTGCTTGAGCTTATCCCCATTGGGGTCACGCGCTAGCTAATCGCGTCTCCCACGGCTTTCAACGGAACCCTTGCCCTTTACCAACAAGCCCACAATGTCATCCAAAGCGGAATCATCGTCAGCTGCCGCTGGTAACAGTATCAAGGCAAACACGAATGGCACCGCTGCATCCTACGATTTGCCGTGGTATATCCAATTATCAACTTCCGTTACCTAC
>JAABUL010007345.1_pt1 | contig 11945 bp, 2 predicted proteins | sample 5559151 | NCBI WGS metagenome assembly JAABUL01 (sample SAMN10711876, study PRJNA513368) | rock metagenome | isolation source: Antarctica rocks | place: Antarctica: Victoria Land, Pudding Butte sud | reverse complement strand
CATAGTCGATAGGCGTCGATAGACAATAGGCTCGGCAGCTTAACAGATGACGATCCAATGAACACGACTATCAGGAAATTCTCTTCGAACAAGTTTTTCGATGCAGAAATCCGTCCATCGCGATGTTGGGATAAGATGAAGATTGGACAGAAGATGGATGAGTAGAGCTTTGATGAGAATGGGTCGTAGCTACTGCTTTCGGGACTCGAAACAGGCAGAAAAGATCTGGCAAAGGGTCAGAAAAGATGCGGCAAAGATGTTATTTCTATATATATAGATGTTTGGGCACCGGCTATCTCGAAAAGTATCTTATTGTTGCTCTAAAAGTGTGCGAAAGAGATTGTCGATAGTATAAAATTATCGACAGAATTATTAGAACTGTTTCGAAGTCGACTAATTTCTTTCTATCTAGACAACAGAAGCAAAAAAAGTAAAAAAACAAATTAAAAGAGTCGAATACAATAAGAAAAGAAGAAAAAAGAAAAGTACAATAGACAATTGCTATACTAAATAGTATAACAGACAATCAAATACTAATTTCTTAATCTTTTTTATTTTCGATACTAGTTTTTTTGTTTTGTAGAATTCTACTATTATTTTCGAAACTCGAAATAGACAGAAAAGATTTGACAAAAAATCAGAAAAAATGCAACAAAAATATTATTTCTATATATATAGATATTTAAATATTAGTTATTTCGAAAAGTATCTTACTACTGTTCTAAAAGCGTGTGAAAGAGATTGTCGATAGTATAAAATTATTAATAGAATTATTAGAACTGTTTCGAAGTCGACTAATTTTCTTCAAATTTTAAAACAATATTGTTAGAACAAAAACGATAAAAACTAGCAATTCTAATAACAATACAAAGTCTGCAGAATTAAATCGAAATTGATTTCGATATAGCAAAAATAGATATCGAATTTCTATCGATCTAAAAATATTATTATTGTTTCTAATATATTAGAATTGCGTGCTTCCGTAACTGCATCGCAACAAAAAAAATAACTAGTGTAGTAATTATTGTAGTTTAGTAAACGAAGTTTTTAATAGAGAATGTCGATAATTCTTTTTCTATTAAAGATATCTTTGCTAGTATTAAATAAGAGATTATTAGAACAATTAGATACTATAAAAAGTATTTTTTTTAATAAAATAATTGTATAATCGATATTGTCGACAGCAACAATTTTAAAAATAATATTTTTGCAAAAGAAATCTATTTTAGAAATAGAAATATCGAATTCGAGTCTATTTGTTAGAAATCTAATAGTTAATTTAATAATAAATCAATTAACAAAGTTTGTATTGTTTAAATTGTATATATTTTATATAAATTTGTTTGCTTGCAGAAAATCTGCAAAAACAAAACAAAAAACAGTATAAAAAATAGTATCTAAATATATAGTTACGTCAAATATAGACAAAACATTTAATAAGACATTCTATATAATAATTTTGTATTTACAAAAAACGTTGTTGTCTTGACAACGTTTGATATTGCGTATAACGCAAAAAAGAAGCAAACTACTAAAAATTGTATAATTAAAATAGTTTCTATTAATATAGATAGAGCAAAAATCGCAGATATAATTTTTAATAGTTTTTGTTTTGATATAGTTAAATTTCAAACAAATAGTTTAACTAGCAAAACTTTAAATAGTAGTAGACAAAATATTGTAGTCAAAATAAAAACAACAGTATTGTATATAGTTTTTAAAGATAGTAGAATAAAGATCTCTAATAATAGTAACAAACTCTTATTATAGAAAGAGAACTACATTTCGATCTAAAAATATTTTTGTATATTAGAAGTCGAAAGAATCGCGAAAATCTAATTGACAAAATATACTAATTGTAAATATTTGTTAGCAATAGTTTTATATTTATTGCGTAAAAGTAGATCGACAAAATTATTTAATTTAAAATTAATTTAAATCGACTCTATTAGTATATTGTTAAAAGCAAGAAGTATAGCAATATTTTACAGCAAATTTATAGAATTGTCGCGAATAGATTCTTTATTAAAATTGACAACAACAATAGTATTATTGCTATAGATAATAATTCTACTATCGCAAAGTCGAGACAATCAAAAACAAAAAGTATAGAGAATTGTTTGTATTTTGTATATATTAATATAAAGAGTTTTGCTTTTAATACAAGTAGAATAGTGTTTAATAAAAATGTCGACAAATATGCTATTTTTATAAGATATTTAATAATTGTCTATATCTTAGAAACTAAATATATTTGTTTATATATAAAAGATTGATCAAGAAATTAAATATTGTAGAATTTTAATACTGTTTTAACGCGGCAGAAAATAATATTATTAGACTATATTTTTTGCTATCGAAGCAGTAATACTGTAATATTGTATATTTTTTGTTAAAAAAATATATAAAATACTTAGAAAGACGCGTTTCGATACTACTATTTTGGCACAAAAGAATAGAAAGTCTATTAAGATTTTTAGACTTTAATACAAAAGAGTTTTTGTTTTTATTGTTGCAACAACAAAATTACAAGCTTGCTATAGTTTAGCAGAAAACAGACATATCTTTATTGTTTTACTATCTATTTCGATATTTAGAAATTCTATTTGTTAATCTAACTATCTCTTTTTTTTATTGTTTCGGAGTTTCAGAAGATTGTAGAATATATTTTATTCTCTTTAATAAAAAGAGATATCGATAAGAAATAGTAGAATAGCAAAAAAATTGTTTAGATAGTGCAAAAGAATATATTATTTAAAAAAAAATATTAATATTTAATATAAGATTTTTGCAAATAGATCGAAAAGAAAAAAAACAGTTTGTAGTTTAAAGAGCAGAAAATTTTCTATATAGAAAACAAGATTCTATTGAAAATTTAACAACTATCGATCAAATATTGTTATTGTTATATATTTAAAAATATTAGCAAAATTCTTTTTAAGAAGTACTATTTTTTGTTTTTATACAATAAAAGTTGTAATAGTATTGTTAATTGCGACATATTCGAGAGTTTCTCGATTGCAAAATATATTATTATTAACAAAAATATTTTTAGAGAAGAAAAAATTATAAATATTTTTTCAATTATTGTTGTGTTTCGATACAAGATCTAATAATAAGTATATATATAGATTAGATAGTAAAATAGATAGTATAGTTAAACAATTTGTTTGCAACTGCTTATTAATATCGACAATAAATATATTAGAAATTTTGTTTGCAGAGATATAATTTGTATCTATACGAAAAATATATAAATCGATATATTCGATTTTAGTGTTTCGCGTAATTATATTTAAAAGAGCAGAAACAAAATATCTATCAAAATATATTTTTAGATATTTGTATTATTTTTTTATTAATAGAGATTTACTTGATAGCAAATTAGACTTGTCTAACAATACTAAATTATATAGAAAATTTTTTAACACAAAAATTAATAAACTAGATATATGTTACGCTGCTACTTTCTAAGAGATCTTAGAGATATTAGAGAGAGTTGTATTGTTAAAGAGATTTGTAAACGTCTTTAGACAATATAAGCAATTACTTGATAACAAGAGTTGTAGCTAGATATAGCAATAACAATAAGTAAGAACTTATTTTAAGTTAAACACAATCTATAAAAAAGTTGTGTTCGAGAATCTATATATTGAATAAAATTCTTTTTGCTCTTCTTGTTCTTTTGCAGAGCAAAAAAAGCAAATTTCTATATTTTGTTGCTCTCTCGAGAAGCAAAGAGAGCAAGTCTCTATGCTTTTGTTGCTCTCTCGAAGAGCAAAAAAAGCAATGTTTCTAATACTCTCTCGCAAAGCTGTAAGAGTATATATAGCTATTCGTTTTCGATACTATATATTGTGCGTAGACTATATATTGGCGTAGATTTGTAATACTATTTTTCTCTCTTTAGACTTTTGTTCCGAAAGCAAACTTTAATATATCTTGTGCCAAATCCAAAGTTTCTTTCTATTAACGTTGTCTTATCTAAGTTGTAGAATTTGATATCTTTTGTATTGCAATGCGCTTTTGTTATTAACGTGTTCGCTTGAGCAAGCAATGTCGTGTTGCAAAGAATTTCGATAAATATATAAAATGTCTTCGCGATAACTGTTTGTGCAATCTAGCGTCTCTAGATATCGCTCGATAACGTTGTTTTGAGAAGCAGTATCGAAAACTAAAAGAAAAACTTTGTAAAACAAATGCGAAGCAGCAACAACTACTTTGTCAACTCGATTATTTGAAAGAGAAACAACAAACGATAGTAAATAGCGAATTGAAGAATCTGAAAAAATTAATTTTATTAAACTTTTTTGTCGATTTTTCTTTTTTGAGTTCTTTGATCGATATAATTTTGGAACAGATTGTCTTTTCCAACATTATAGAAAAATAATTGTTTATTTTTTTAACTTTCTTTGACGGAATTGCTGCAGACAATATTGATAGTGCTTCAAATTCTTAATAGATTTTCAAGTGTTTTTAGAGATAGAATATTTCTTTTATTTGACAAGATATTTCTGATTCTTCTATTGTAGAATTTTTTCGATTTCAAACTATTCTTTCTTTTGTTGATAGAAATAAAAAATATTTTGTAAAGATATAATTGAATTTGCTAATTTCAACAATAATATGTAAAATACTGAAAATACTTTGATGTTCTAAAATAAGTCAAGCTTGTAGTTGATTGATTTCTTAGTTTTCTTGACAAGAAACAATTCAACTTTGATATAATTTAATTTCTTACTTGACTTTCTTGTTTTGAGATTTTTTGTAAGAAAATATACTTTATCTCTCTTTTTTAGCTAAAATATTGTTTTTTGTTTTTTATTTTGATATTTGGCCAATCTTTCTTGCATTCTTGAGATATTGTTGTGTATCTTTTTTAATATTGCTACTCTTTCGATAACTGATTGCGCTAATAGATGCGTGCACTTTTTTTCGAAGAGATTTGATTTTTTGCTATAGTTGACGAAAAATAAAGTTATTTTAGTAATATTCGAAATTTTTGCATTAAATACTAGTTGTATTATAGATAGAAGTGATATCCAATTACTATAAGTATTGTTAATATAGTATCTTAGATATTGCTCAAAACTCTAATTTGTTCTTTTTGTCTAGCTATTTGTAATCGGATAGTAGACAGTAGATATTCGAAATCTTGTATCTAATATTGAAAGAAGTGTTTTTTAATAGTTAGATGTAAAGAGTTTGTCTCTGTTACTAATTAGTTTTTTGAATATATTGTAATATTGTATAAGTCGATTCAATATAATATATCTTAGTTGTTCTGCGATAAACTTCTCTTTGCATGCAATAATATATAAGTACTTAATAAACTTATTAACTATTATTAGTATCGAATTATATCTGTCTTCAGTTGCTAAATCTATCGACTTAAGCAACTTGATAATAAAGTCTATCGTAATTTTATTCTATAACAATTTAGATAGTTTTTGATATTAAATTTTGCTATAGCTCGCGTGCGTATTATGTTTGTTTTGCTAATAGCTAAAATATTGTTTAATATATATCTCGACAACTTGTCTTATCTGTAGAAACTAACAATACTAATATAAAAACTGAAGAATTTTTGTTACTTTTAAATACTCTTGCAGTAATTTGTTATAATGCTCTTTTATATATTTGTCGATCTTGTCGATAGATATTTAAAAAAAAAATTCTCTATTGAAAACTTTTCTATATTGTCTCGGAGTATTTGTAGTGTAGTATTTAGTTTGTACTTGTTTGTTAATAGTAATTTGTTCTTATTAATCTTTAGTATGCTATAATTAAACAATTTCTTCGTTTTTATATAATTACTTCTTTTGTTAAGTACGTCTGCTCTGCTATTATCTTTGTTTAAAATATACTATATTTTGAACTTGTATTGTCCAAGTCTTTCCAACTATTGTATTTGTCTTTTGTTAAACTATTTAGTAGTAATAAAGTGCACAAGATTCTTGTAATCTGTAAAAATTGTAAATTTGAATAATTTTTTTATATATACTCTCTATAATTTCAAGAAGACTACTATAGCGAGTAGTTTCTTATTGTAAACATTATAGTTTTGTTTAATTGACAAGAGTTTTCTCGAGAGATATACTATTAAATACTATATATTTTTATATTTTTGATTAAAGTATGCATCGATAGCTAAATCTAATATGTCGATTTCAATTCTACTTGATAATTGCGAATTGTATATCTTTAGTATTAGTTTCTTTAAGTATTCTAGCTTAAGATTCTAGAATAATTTCTTCTTTATAAATTTTTATAACTATAGCGTGTTCTTTTTTGTAAGATTTGTTAGTAATATTGTGTTTGCTAAGTAGTTCTTGATAAACTTCTTGTTGTAGTTTATAAAATCTAGAAAAAATTGTACTTTTTTAATATTTGTTGATAGTTTCTATTCTCTAACTGCTCGTAGCTTCTTGAAATTTATACGTATTTTGTGTTGTTTAACAACAAATTCAAGAAAGTCAACTTTCTCTCGGTGAAATTCGCATTTCTTTAATTTAAAATGTAAGTTTCTTATATTTAGACATTCCAATACTTTGAAGATATAGCTAATATACTTTTTTAAGATTTTCGAGTAAATTATAATATTGTTCAAGTATGCTATAACAAATTAGTCTAGATATTGTTGTAGTATATTATTGATTATTTTTTGACACGTTGTCGGAGCGTTTGTAAGTTCAAATAGTATTATTGTGTATTCGTATAATCTATATTGTGTGCGGAAAGTTGTTTTTTACTCTTTTTTTGTCTTTATTCTAATTTGATTGTACACTTTTTGTAAATCTAGTTTAATAAAGTATCTTGCTCTAGATAGTCGATTCTGAAGCTCGCTAATATTAAATAGTAAATATTGATTCTTAATTGTAATATTGTTTAGCTTCTAGTAATCGACATATAGACAAAGAATTTTATTCTTTTTTGAATTCAAAGAGAATTGAATATTTTGTTTGTAATTAAAATTTTCTAATAAATTCTTTCTTTTTGTTTTCTATTAGATATTCGCGAAGCACTTCGAGCTTCTTCTTGAATAGAATATATATAAATTTAAATATAGACTGTTTGTTTAATTCAAGTCTAATTTCGTAATTTTACAATTAATATTTAGAAAGAGTCTCTGTCGTTTTCTTTTCTTGAAACAGATACTCTCAATTGTTGTATATTTGTAATATATGTTTTAGCAATTTCTTCGCTGTATTAGATAGTTCAAGACTTTTAGAAAATTTGTAATTTTCTTTATTTATTCTAATTTTGTAATTCGACTAATTTTTGCCAATATCTATCGAGTCGAACTTTGTTAGATTGTTCTTTTGCAAAAATGTAAGCTTGCTATTTGCGATCGGTTTTTGATTTAATCTCTTATTTACTATCGAACGTTGTCGATACGTAGATTAGATATAAATTACGTAATTATATTGCGCAAATCTAAATACTTGTGTATTTTAGTTAACTTCTAGATTGTGTTGCTTCAACCAAGATATTTCTAGAACAATATTGTAAATAATTATTTTTACTATATCAAAGATTAGTTTCTTGTAATATTGCTGAATAGCTATCGATAGTAACTTTGTTTCTCTATTTATTTTTCTATTCTTGTCGGATAATAAGTTTCTATCTACAACTATTAGATTGTATATATTAGACTTCTTTTAAATAAAGTACTTTTTTCTTTTAATAAGAGTTCTGATTATAAAATTATCTATTGTATTAGAATCGATTATTGCAATAAGTTGACAGTTATTAATTTTAACTAATATAGTAAAATATCGTGCGTATACTATTAAATTTAGTTGCTACTATTAAGCTAATATATTGTATTTCTTTGATATATTTTTTATTAAAGAATTTGAATTTTTTTCTATTTTTGTATTGCAATCTCTGCTTTAAGTGTCTATTTGCGCTAAGCTTTTTTCTGCTATTGTTTGAAAATAGATAACTTTCTAGAAAATTATTTAGATCTCTCTTTCTCTTCTAGATAAGTTTAGTATAAGTTGTTATAATATTTTGTTCAATTAAATATTGTATATCTCTTTGTTTTCTCTATCTTTTCTTAAGATAGACTTACGCTGCTCAGTTGTTGTTCAATTTTATCGAAATTTTTTTTTTTATAGTGGCGTCGCTTTCTAGCGCTTTCTCGCATTTATTTACAATTTGATTTATCTTTTTTTCTCTTGATAAACTAGCTAAAACATCAAAATAATCTGTAATATTGTCTAGATATTTGTAAAAGTTTTTTCAGTTATACTTGTTATCTAAATTTGTTACTAGATAAAGATATAGCGTTTTTGATTGTTGTATTTCTATAGTTTTATTGAGTATTTGATTAATTTTCTGTATAGATACAAATATCTTGTCTAATAATATTTTATCTAGAACTTTCTATAACTGATTTGAATTTTCTATTAGATAGTAGTTGTTGTTCGATTTAGTCTCGAAAATATTTGTTTTTGTATCGATTTGCTTTTTGATATTGTTTTAACTATCGAATATCTCTTTTAATATAGTATTGATCTGTCGGCAATTTATTAAGTTTTGTAATTAACAATCTCTTGCGAAGTAATCCGATTTGCTATATAAATAGTACATTTTTTGAGATTTGTTATCTTGCTTTTCTCTAGAATTCTTTTCTTTATGTTGTTGAGTAAAATCCAGTTTTATAGATATAGATTTACAATAGTTGGAATTACTGTATTTCTAATTAGAACAAAATTCTTTTTGCTAATATTTAATTGTCGATTCAAAGAAGATTTCTGCTTTTTCTTGAAATTAATTGTATCTTTTTTCTATAGCTCTTTTATATAGTTTGTTGTCGAGATCAATAACTACTTCGATAAGATTAAATATATTGCTAAGAATTCTTCTATTATGTATAATTTTGTTTTTTAGATTGTTTTTGAGATTTTGTCGAAATATTGTTATAAATACAATATTGTTTTACTTAATTAAATTGATATATTTCTAGAATCTAGTTGCGTAATTTGTTGCAAAAATTTGTTAAATTAGATACTAAATTACTTTTTTTGCGATTTATTTTTTGTTAAATATTTTAAAAATTCTTCGAAGCTCTCTTTTGAAGTTGTCGAAGTTTGTAAATATTGCACGAGAATTTTTGTTATAATTTTTCAAATACTTTCGTAAATTTGGTTTGAGTCAATATTAAATTCTTTCTCTAAGAAATATTGATGCAAAAATTGTTTTTTGATTTGCTAAAACAGAATAGAAAATAAAATAGATATCTATCTGTATAAGTTAGTTCTTTAGATCGATACAATCTCTATAGTAGATATCAAGTTTGTTGATTCTAATCTTGTTGTCTTCCATAATCGATAGTTAACATAATACTAATAAGCTAGTGCTCGAAATAGAAACGCGTTAATTTGATACAAACATTCTTAGAATATTTAAAGTGTTACGCTGCTACTTTCTAAGAGATCTTAGAGATATTAGAGAGAATTGTATTGTTGAAGAAATTTGTAGATATTTTCAAACAATACAAGCAATTATTTGATAACAAGAGTTGCAACTAGATATAGCAATAACAATAAATAAGAATTTATTTTAAGTTGAACACAATCTATAAGAAAGTTGTGTTCGAGAATCTATATATTGAATAAAATTCTTTTTGCTTTTTTTGCTCTCTCGCAAAGCAAAGAGAGCAAATCTCTATATTTTTGTTGCTCTTTTAGAAAGCAAAGAGAGCAAGTCTCTATATTTTTGTTGCTCTTTTGAAAAACAAAGAGAGCAATACTTCTAGTACTTTCTCGCAAAGCTATAAAAGTATATATAGCTATTTGTTTCTGGTGCTACATACTGTGCGTAGACTATATACTGGCGTAGACTCGTAACAATATATTAGAAGACAAAAAAAATAACAAAATTGTCAAATATTATATTTTATTGAAGCAGCAATTGGGATTGTAGATTTTCTAACAAAATATATATATATACTTATATTTGCAGCTGTTACTATTGTTGTATTTGCTATATTTGATTTATTAACAACAAATACTATTTGTAATAATAAATAATCTATCGAATATAAATATAGAAATATTTTTTACAGAACTAATAGAAAAATATAGTTTGCGCAAAAATACTAACAACAATAGAAACTCGAACTGCTTTTTAAAAATATTTGTAAATTTTTATTCTATTTCGAAATAAAACAATATTTAGTATAGAGAATTATTCTAATTTATTCGAATAGCACAAATAACAAATTTCTAATAATACAATCTAATAGAAACAAAAATTTTGTAGCTCGCTATATCTATTATACACTAGCAATAGAAAGTAATATCTCGATAGAATTTCTATTTTATTGTTAAATACAAAACAAAACTAAAAGTAATAAAAATATAAATATCGAAAGCACAAATCAAATTTAAAAAAAAATTGCATTAAAAGAATCGATCGCGTTTGTTGCAACAACAAAAAAAAAATCGACAATAAATTTTATAATATTTTTAATATTTAGTTTGCTATAAAAGATATCGTTCAAATAACAACGCGAAACACTAGAAAATATAACAGCAAAACTATTAAATTCGAACAAAAAATTTATTGTAAAAATATTTATCGATGTTTTTGAATTAACAAAAACTATAGAAGCAAATATATATATATTATCTATTGTTATATTTTGCAGTTAAAATTTCTAAGTAACAAAAGACTCTCTTGCTGCTGCTATTTGTTTTTGTACAATAATTTCTTTTGCTATTGTTCTAATTTTAAAATAGAGAGCAGCAATCTTGTTATTTAGAACAATATTTTGTATATTGTTTTCGAACTGTTTTTTCGGATTTCTAGACAATAATAATAATAAAAAACAAGAAAATTGTAAAAAACAAAAAGATTGTAAAAAAAAAACAATAATCGACAACAACAAAAAACATTTCTAAATATTTGTTGCAATAAAATATCGAATTCTGACTCGAAACAAATATTTAACTATATTTTAAAAATAGATTTTCTAATACAAGATATGCAGCAAATATTAGATGTTCTCCTAGAGATAATTGCATTAGCAGTTTTGTTTTTACAAAATATTATATCGATAAAATGCAACAATTAAGAGAATAGAGCAAAAGATAAAGAAAATAATTGCAAAACAATAATAGAAGAAAACAACTACAAAACAATAATATAAAAGAAACAACTACAAAAACAATAATATACGCGATAATCAAAAGAGCCAAATACAATAAGAAGAGAAGAAAAGAGAGAAGTGCAATGGGCAATTGCTATACTAAATAGTATGGCAGACGGCCAAGCACTGACCCCTTAATCTCCCTCATCCCCGGCACTAGCCCCCCTGTCCTGCAGGGCTCTTTAAGAGATACTGTTTATCTAGAAAGTCTCGGTTCTCCTTACCTTCATGAATATAATCTCTGGGAGCATAAACCGGGAATCTCGATGATTTGATGATATATATATGAAGTAAGGTGATTACTGCTCCTGTTAGCGACTAGGGGGGCGCCGATCAGTGTTTAGACGCTTGTGATCGTTTTCTGAGACCTAGTAAGGGGCTGGAGTTTTCACTGATACTTCAGCTACGGCTTGCATCGCCAGCTCTATATACAATGATCGATGATTGGAGTGAGGTGGTTCCAAAGTTCCATCTACATACATGTATGGTTTTGTAAGTGAGTTGATGAGGCTCGCAAGGTGGCCCGCAATTTCCGGGCCCGGCAGCACCAGCGGCAATTCTCTCGATTACGCCTGTCGAACCCATAATACGATTCTTCCGTAACACAGCCATGATTATAAGTGCTCTGGTGCAGTACGAGTACGCGAGCAACTGCTTGGCGATACTGCTGTGGGTCAATACTCCATGACAATATCGTGAGCTTCGCTTCGCAGGAGCTACTCGGGATTGAATGATGCAAGACGGTGTAGTGACAAGACAGAAGAGTATGTATCTGTACCCGAAG
>JAABUL010007340.1_pt1 | contig 11949 bp, 16 predicted proteins | sample 5559151 | NCBI WGS metagenome assembly JAABUL01 (sample SAMN10711876, study PRJNA513368) | rock metagenome | isolation source: Antarctica rocks | place: Antarctica: Victoria Land, Pudding Butte sud | reverse complement strand
GGGATTGTGCCGGGCCTGGTCGCCGGGTCGGCACAGAGGCTCTGAGCCGTTGCGGGTTGTCGGGTGTCCGGTGCGCCGGGTGACCCTCGGCCTGTTCCGTGCCTCGGTTCCCGGTTCCCGGTTGCCTCGGGTTCCGGGTGCGCTGGCGCTGTGCGGGCCGTGGCTGGACGCCGGGCACCATTCGGGGGGACGTGTCCGAGCAGGTTCGGGAATGGCGCACACGGGTAATGCGAGGGTCCGCGGGCCGGGCCACCCCCGCGGCCGAGCGGGGGCGGCCCCGGCCAAGGTGCGGGCAGGGCTCAATCAACACGCGGCGCCCACCTCGTCGATGATGTTTTTCAGCGGCCGCGTGGCGGGTTCGTCGAGGTTGTAGTCCGCGTTGTCCGACAACAACGCGATCTGCGTGCAGTAACCCGGTCCGGTCGGCGACATCTCCTTGAACGTGTCGAGAGTCGACCTGCACTGCGGGTCGTTGTCATCTCCGAGGGTCAGCGCGTGCGGAGGAAGGCGGGGGGTGATCTCCCGCTCAATGAGGTCAGGCCCTACGTTGAACGGGCAACCCGCCGCCTGTGTCTCCTTCGCTGGATCGATCGTTGTCACCACGGGCGGTGGAGCCGGGGCAGGAACCGTCGTCGTAGGCAGTGACGGTGGAGTCGTGGTGGTGCTTGTTGGCGCGGCGGTGGCCGTGGTCGTCGGTGCCACCGTTGTTGTCGTGACCGGCGCCGTGGTGGTGCTTGTTGGCGCGGCGGTGGCCGTGGTCGTCGGTGCCACCGTTGTTGTCGTGACCGGCGCCGTGGTGGTGCTCGTGTTACCGGCCGCGGTCGTCGTCTTGGTCGGCTGTGGTCCGACGATCAGGGCGATGATGACCAGCAGGACGAACACCCCGGCCACGCTGCCCCCAGCGACCAGCCAGGTTCGGCGCCGCTTCCATAACGGAGCACGGTTACGGCTCGGCCCTTGCGGTCCTGGCTGGTCGGACACAGCGCCCCCCTCGGGCATCGAAGATGCGAGCATCATGCACCTTGCGCGCCTTGATCGAGTAACGATCAGGCGATCGATGGGCGAATCCCTCGTGAGGTTGGGCGATTTCGGACCAGGCTCAGCCGCTGGGTAGCCGTGACACGCATCGCCATTGTTGGTAATGGATGCCGGGCACTTGGCCGAGCAGGCCGAGCGGTCCGAGCAGGGCGAGTGCCCGGCACCTGGCCGAGCTGGTCGAGCGGACCGAGGGGGGACAGCTCGCCGAGGACAGGGGAGAGCCCACGGCTCCACGGCTCCACGGCTCCACGGCACGACTGCGCGACGACACGGGGGCCAGCTCGGCCACACGCGGGGTACCTCGGCCAGCTCAACGGCACCGCGGGCCAGCTCGGCAGCTCGGCAGCTCGGCAGCTCGGCAGCTCCACGGGCTTGCCCGGTAGGGGGCTAGTTGTCGGGCGGTCCGTGCACCATGGCACGTTATGAAGCGTCCACAGGAGTGCTCAGCTCACGTGACGACCAATGAGAACCCTGCTCGGGCCGATTCTAAGAGGGTTGGGCAAACGAGCAATCTGGCCGCGGTTAGCTCTCCGTGTGAGGCGGGTCGTACAGCCACGCCCCGCACGTTGTGCAGTGATACGTCCGGTGACCGAAGACGCCCGGTACGCATCCACACGGCTGCCAACCCACGGTTGCCCGGTTCGGGCCTAGCGAGTGCCCGGCAGGGCAATGCTCGGGCGCCAGCTCGGTAGCCGAGCCATCAGCGTTGACGCGCAACCTCGTTGCTCGGTTCGACTTGGTTACCTGATCTTGCAGGTAAGTCAACAGGCTCTCTTGATCCTCTGGCACAAGTTCGCTCGCGTCGTCGGGGGCAACGGTGACGCGCACGGCGACGGCCACGTCCGCAAGATCGGCGCCCGTTTCCACGGCCACCAATTCGCGGGTCATCCGTTCGGCATCGCTGAGTCGGCGTGCCTGAGTGAGCCCGTCGATTGCCGGGACGGCCACCATCCACCACTGGCCGTCGCGGGTCACGTTCGCGTCATAGATCATCGGGGCATCCCACACTCCTCTGCTAGCGGATCATTCGCACGTCGGCGCCGACGTTGACGTGGGACCACGGGCGGTCGGCCGTATAGACCGGGACTTGTCGGGCAAGAGCGAACGCGAGGCAGGCTCGGTCTGCCAGTGACAGGCCGTATGCCTGTGTTGCCGTCCATAGCTGAGCGGTAGCTTCCGCGTCGTCGGCAGTGAACGGCGCCACGGTGAGGCCGTAGCTGGCGAGCCGTCCGCGCAAGCTGGACGTGTCGAGTCCCTTCGCCTTGCCGCGCTCGACTACCTCTGAGTAGTTGATCGAACTTATCTCGGAGTCGCCCAGCGCTGGCCGCACCACGTCGGCGCCGGGTTCGTTGAGTAGGAAGGCGAGCAATGCCGATGAGTCGAACACGGCCGTGGTCACTGCGAGGCTGCGCGCCGGATCGTGGCAGCGCCTTCGTCGTCGCCTGCCCGCTCGGCCTCTTCCGCCTTGGCCTCGGCGCGACGACTGGTGATCAGCTCATCGACCGGCGACCCGCTACCTGCAAAGGCGGCTTGCCACTCATCCTGTAGCCGCGCTATCGAGGCGTCCCGGCCTTCGATGACGTAGCGCCCGTGGTCGACGTAGGTGACGATCTCGGCGCCCACGTCGAGGCCGAGATCGTGGCGAACGTCGGCGGGTATCACGACCCGCCCATGCGCTCCAACGGTTTGTGTCGTCATACCTACAAGTGTGTCATAGGCGCCGATGCGTGTCACGGCTACCCGGCGGCTGAGTCTGGCCCGGAATCGCCCAACCTCACGAGGGATTCACCCACCATTAGAGGTTCGCGATTCGGGCCATTCATAGATGGTCAGCCGCTCCCCCTTGCGTTTTCCGATGCTGCCCGCCTGGTCGCGGCTGAGAGTGTCAGCCGGGCCAACAGCCGGGGTAGCTCTTCTTCGCCTGCACGAGCTGTGCCTGACTGATCTGACTTCCACCCTCAAATCCCACGCTCGAATAGCTACAGTGGCCAGTCGCGTCGCCCTGGACGGTGGACTGACACGAGCCGTACGTGGTGGAGTCGTACTTGCCCCCGATGGACTGGCACGAACGAACCCTAGCTTGTTCCCGAGTTGCGGCGGCTTGGGCTTCGCTCGTGACGGCGGCGGCTTTGCTTGTGGCGGCAGCGCTTTCTGATGTGGCCTGAGCTGCCGAGGTGGCCTGCTTGTCCAGGTCGGCGTCGCAGTCCTGGATGGCCTTGTCTGCAATCGCCCGAGCTTGCGGAGCGGAGGCACCAACATCACTGGAATAGTGCTGGTCATACCAAGGGTTGCCGCCGTTGTCCCCGGTGGCGAGGTAGTGCAGGAGTGTTGGTCCAAAGTTGCACTGTGCGTGCTGGGCCGCGATGAGACCGTTGCTCGGGGCCTGGCCGAGGTTAGTGGGCAGAATTGTGACACCGGGGGTCAACGGTGCGCTGACCCCCGGTGGTGATCCTCCCGTCGACTGACCGGGGACAACAGTGCTGCAAGCTGCCACTACAGCACCGAAAGCGATGAATAACAGCGCTAGACGTGCCAACTGCGAAACGGTGTGACTGCTCGACTGCATTACGTCAACTCCCCGGGGATCAGGCCCTGAATCCGTGCCGCTAGCTCGGGGTCGGTGGCGAGCTGGCCGATGAGTAGTCGGATAACCGAGGTGGCCGGCACTTTGGATAGGCCAAGTTCGTAGGCCGCGTCTGCGCACCATCGGGTGAGTTCTCGGTGCTGGACGGGCGCCAGGTCAAGCGTGAGCCGTACTGGCCGCGAGCGTGGCGTTACGGGTGGTGCGGCGGGTGTTGTGACGGCATCGGCTGCCGGTTCACCGATCCCCCGTTTCGCTGCCCGCGTTGCGCGCGCCGTGAGTGCTTCCTCTGCCTTGCTCATACTGTCCACCTTCCTAGTTGCTTGATCTGTTCGGCGGCCTGTATAGCTACGTCTCCCGGTTTGAGTTCGACGGGTGCGCCGACCGCTTGCGCGTACCGCTCGGCCAGGGGGATAGCTGCCGTGAGGCATGCCCGGCCCGAGTCGGCGAGTAGCTGGCGGTAGACCCTGGCCGCGGTGGTGCCTGCTCGGACCCGGTTCCACAGGACGCTCACGCTGGCGGGTTCGGACCTGAGCACGTCGACCTCATCGAGCGCGTCGAAGACGGCTTGCAGTACGTCCCACTCTGCCGAGGTCGGCGCAAGCGTGACCACTACGTCAGTGGCCGCCCGCATGGCGGATAAGACGATGCCCCGTTGCTGCTCAAGCGGGGGAGTGTCGATGACAGCAACGTCATAGCGCTCGGGGGAGACGATGCCTGGCAAGTCCCGGTGAATCCGCGAAGTGGGCAGACCGATAACCGGTATGGCCCACTCCCCTGCCTCGGCCCACCTGATCAGGGTGCCTTGTGGATCGGCGTCGATGCCTACGACCCGGTGCCCGAGCTGGGCGAACGCATGCAAGAGCAGACCTGACGTGGTGGACTTCCCGCTGCCGCCTTTCAGGTTCGTTACCGCGACGACTCGCACCGGCTGCCTCATGGCCTGAGAGTAGCAGTCCTACCGTTGCGCCGTTCTAGCTGCGATACGGTCTAGCGTCGCGCCGTCGCGCCGTCGCGCCGTCGCGCCGTCGCGCCGTCGCGCCGTCGCGCAGTCGTACAGTCGTACAGTGACGTAGCACGGGCGGTGGCCGAGCGCCGCGTCGACCACTGGTGCCGGGGCGAGTCCGCGATGAGGCCGCGGTTATGGGTGCGATGAGTGCCGTGGGGGAGCGGCGCGACACGCTTCGTGTTCGAAATAGTTACGCTTCCGGCTTCTCGCCGTCTACAGTCGCCGATATGACGACTAACACAATTCCGCCGCGTGACTGGGGCGAGACTGTGCCTCTGCCCGAGCTGGCCCGAGTTGCTGACGTTAGCTCTGACGATCTGTACAACGCCATCCGGCGCGGTTTGCTTGACCCCGGCGGGACGCCCGGTAAGCGATACCGCCCGATCATGGTCCCGAAAGATCAGGCAACGAGCGTCCTCATGGCCGCTGCTATCTCGGTTGCTTCTGGCGTCGTGTTCGCGACCGCGCTGCGGGTGGTCCTTGCGGGTGCGACTCTTGCTGGGGCAAGGCTGCCTGAGGTTGTGGCTGCGTGATGATGTGCACCGTGCTACCTCCTTGCCCGATCATCGGTGATGTGAACCGTGCCGTTCGACACTGGCGCGCAAGCACCGTTCGACAGGCAATGACGTTCGACCAGATCGTGCAGGCGGGCGGGTTCGACGTGTTCGACCCCAGCACATCCGGCGGATTCCGCTATGTAGAGCCCACTGTCGTGCGAGTGTCGCGCGAGGTCGCCCGGGTGCTCGACGGCTACACACCTGCGCAGCGAGTCCCCGAGGCCGTCCCGGCCTCCCCGGTGGGGTGGACCACCGATGCGCCTACCCCGCCGCGCCGTCGCGCAACCCTCGCATCCTCACTGTCCTGTTCCGGCCCGCCCGCTCCCCTTCGGAACGTGGCGAGTTTGGCCGCTTGCGATGACGTTCAGACCGTGATTACAAGGTAAACCAATCAAGGCCGGAGAACCGGCCCCAAACATGCGAAAGCGCCCCTGTCCTTTGGCCGGGTACGGGGCGCAATCGCTCGAACTGAGATGACTGTTATGACTATAGCTCAGCCGTCAACGCGTGCGCGCGACGACGAGACAGACAACCGTTCCGCCGACCCCGATGCGCTGACCCTGGCAAGGGAAGCAGCGGACCGCCGCGCCGCGGCCAGCGCTCGGCCGGTGCAGCGGGGCACTACACGGGACCCGGACCGGCGCAAGCAGCGCGACTTGTGGCCACCCGTCGCCGCCCTGTTCGACCCGAACGCTCCGACACAGCTCGCCCTGTTCGGTGACTCGGTGAGTGCGGAGGTCGACCAGTGAGTAGCGCAGTCGACGACGCGGCTGATGTGACCGAGCTACCAGACGACCCGGACGCGTTCTTCGGCCATCTCGCCGACCTCGACCAGGTGAGTGCCCGCGGACGGTTCAAGGCGATGATCCCGGTGATAGCTCGGGCAGGCGTCGGCACCCGAGCGAGCTGGCGGGACGAGCTGCCCTCGACTGTCATGCCTAAGGGCACATTCGACGCCTACATGAAGCAGGCCGACGACGACACCCGCGACGCGGACCGGGCAACAGGCACACGCCGGGGTGGTCCGCGGCCTGATCACAGCGTCAACGTGTCCTCGCGCAACCCGTACTGCTACTCGCTTGGTGGTGCGTTCGGCCGGGCCATGTTCGAGCGGGTCCGCGACGACGGCGCCGACACCTGGGTCTTGCGCGCGTCGCTGCCCTACGTCCATGCCCGCGTGGTGCGCCGCGACGGCACCGGGCGCCGCGTCGACACCGAATACCTGATGAGCGCTGAGCAGGACGGGCCGCGGGTACTTGTCGGTGAGGATGATCTGACCGAGGGACGGTGGGCGCGCAAGATCGGCGCGAACCTGTCCAGCGATCGAGACATCATCGCCGCGGCCGGTACCACTGTCCGCGACGTGGCGCACCGCTGGGCGCCCGAAAAGGAAGCCGTAGCCCGGCTCGACGCCCACACCGAGAGCGGGCACCTGGATATTCCGGTGGCTGAGTGCTTGCCCGCGGGCTACCTGACGATGCCGCCGATGGTCACCGTGGAGCAGGCCCGCGACAAGTGGCGTGAGCTGGCCGAGATCCTGTCCGAGCGACCGAAGATGGCGCTAGTCCTGGGCGCGTCGGTTGGGGCACCGTTCGTCGGCCCGCTGCGCCGACAATCGCATTGGGTTGACCTGTACGGCGACTCGCAGAAGGGCAAGACCACCACACAGGCCGTGGCGGCCGCGGCGTGGGGCGACCCGACCATCGGCGCGGGCATCGTGTCCGGGTGGGACGCGACGAGCATCGGCCTCGGACGGCTGCTCGGGCAGCTCGGCATCCTTCCCGCCTTCCTCGATGAGCGGAAAGTCGCACCCTACCCACGCGATAAATGGGGTGAGGTCATCTACGCCACATGCCAGGGCTCGTCGCGACTGAAAGCCGAAGCGAACACCGCGCAGGGCACACACAAGGCGTCGCCTTGGTTCGGGGTGCTGTTCAGCACTGGCAACCATCGGCTGACGGACGGTATCTCTGCGGGCGGCTTCGCGGGTATCCCGGCGCGGGCGCTGGAGCTGTCCGCACCGTTCACCGCCAATCAGGCCGAGGCCGAGCACGTCACAGAACTGCTCCGCGGGTGTTACGGATGGCTCGGTCCGGCAATCATGCAGACGTACACACTCCCGGCGGTCGCCGAGCGCATCGCGGACGCCGAGGCAATGGTGGGCGTGCCCGAGTGCGGCGGGGTGCCGGGCACTATTGCGAAGCACCTGCATATGGCGGTTGCGGGCGCGATGATGGTCGATGAGCTGCTCGGTACCGGTTCGGCGCTCACGTCGGCCGCGCTACTCGCGGCGTGCGACCACCTGGAGGTCAATGGGCACGAGCCGGTGCATGACGCCGACCGGATGGTCGCCGCGCTGGCCGAGTCGCTGTCGGCCCGACGCCCGGCGTGGCCAACCCTGGCTGAGTATGAGGAGCTGGAACGTCCACGTCCAGAACAGAACGCGGCCGGGTATATCGAGCCTCGAGAAACGCAACTAGCGCAGCGCGGCTATGACCGGCAGCCCGAGGGCGTCCAGTCCGATGATGGCCGGTGGCTGTACGTATACCCGGCGGCGTGGAAGCGGACCGCCGAGGAGCTGGGCACAGATAGTGCCGTCGCGTGCGCTGAGCTGTACCGCCGAGGGCACCTGCACGTACCGGACAGCTACCGAAAGCGGGGGGAGTGGGTGTCCGAGGCACGCATAATTGGCAGCAAGTCGCGTGTCTATCAGGTGGCGATGGTCGCTATCGACGGCGACCCGACACCGGACACGGACCCGGCGAACACCCCCGATCCTGGCCCCGAGCCGTTTCCGGCCGCGGCGCTCGGCACTGACTCACCGAGCGACCCTGGCCCGGAGCCGTTCCCGGAGCCGGAGCCGGAGCCGTTCCCGGAGCCCGACCCCGAGCCCGAGCCCGAGCCCGAGCGAGCCAAAGTGCCGGCATCCGAGGCGCGGCCACGCAAGGCCACGCCGGGTAGCTCACTGGTTTACGCCCGCGCCGCGCTCGCCGAGGGTCGCTCACCGCGGATACTGGCCGCGCTAGAGGGTGAGTACGCACCCCTGCGGCGGCGCCAGCGGGAGCCCTACTGGTGGCCTCCGCTGCCCGGGATGGCGTTCGCCGCGGACGTGATCACGTCGTGGGAATGGGAGCGCCCCTACTCGGGAGAGGTTGCGGTGCTCGACCGCTCAGGTGCGTTCGTTGCTGCCGCCTCATCGGTACTCGTTGCGCACGGCCAGCTAGAGCACACCGGACCCTGCGAGTTCCACGACCGGCCCGGCTACTACCTGGTGCAGGTGCACCCGTGGCACGAGTCCAACTCACTCCCCCACCCGCTGGGGGAATGGGGCAGCCGTCAGGCCGAGGTCTGGATACCGGCGCCCGCGGTAGCCCTACTGCGGGACTTAGCCGACGCGGGCCGCTGGCCCGATGTGACCGTGCTCGACTCGTACACGGGAGACGGGGTGCGCCTGTCCAAGTGGGCCACCGGGTTCGTCAACACGCTGCGAGCCGAAGCGATCACCGAGTACGGCCGCGACTCCGACCAGTACGCCGCGGTCAAAACCGGGTTTGGTCAGGCCCTCGCGCTCATGCTCGGGCGCCAGGGCGACGAACAGCGCAGAGAGTGGCACTGCAAGGCGCGGCGCCCGGACTGGACGCATGCCATACAGGCACAGTCCGCGGCGACACTGTGGCGCTGGGCCGACGATTGCCTCACCGTGGCGCCCGACCTCGGCCCCGTCGCGTTGCGCAACGTTGACGAGCTGGTGATCCCGCAAGCCGCCCTAGAGGTTGTGACCACCACCAAGCGGTCTGGTGGCCGCGCCCCACTCGGGATCGACCCGGCCGGTATCAAACTCGGCACCTTCAAGGTCAAGGCCGCCGAAGCGTGGAAGGACGGCGCGTGATGGCACGCAAGAGCAACACCGGCGCCGGAGAGGAATACAGCGACCACGACGAGGCCATGCTGGAAGCTGCCCTGGACGACGCGTGGCAGGACTACGACGACCTCGGCCCCGGCTCAGCACCGACACACATTGACGTGCGGGCACAGATCGAGTGGGCCGGTGTCGAGCAAGGCCCCGGCGGCATGCGGTCAACTACCCTTGGCCCCGTCGACTTGGCACCCGTCAAAGACAAGCTTGACGCGGCCAGACAGGCAGCCAGCAAGGCGGCCGCCGCGGCCCCGGCGAGCTCGTACACCGCTAAGGGCTGGCACGCACAGTTACGCGCATTGACCGGAACGCCCCGTGGCTCGGGGCTGGCCGACCGTGCCGGGCTGAACCCGACCGCTCGCACCGTGCGCGGATGGTTGGCCGAATCGAACGCACCGAGCAAAAGAAACCAAGCGAAGATAGCCGAGGCATATACCGGTCTCGGTACATGGCAGGTGGACACGGCCAGATCGTCCGCTACGACCGCGCAGCACGAGCTGGCGGAAGCGCTCACCCGGTCACTGTCGGGCAAGTACGGCTCGACAATCCGACTCCGAAATATTCAACGATTGGAGCTGGAACCGTGACCGAACTAAGACGCCAGCGGCTCGCGGAAAGCGAATGTGTCCGAGTGAACCGCAACATGCTCAACCTCACTCGGGCTCGGAGAACGGCGCTCGGCATCTGCCACGTCCACGTGCTCGACGGCGGCACTGTCCTACGGACGTTCCGGGCACTGACACCGCGGGCCGCTACCCGCAAAGCGACCCGCTACATCACTCATCTAAAAATTGAGGACCGGCGTAGCCAACACGCCGAGGAAGTCGCAACTAAGGCACCGGCGCGGAACGGCTCAATCTTCCGAGGAGGTAAAATGGAATAGTATCGACGCTAGTATCCACGATTTATCCGAATAACTCTCAGATGACCCTACGAGAGGACTCCCGTTTATGTAGAAACTGGGAAACCGTAATGAATAATTTAACCGAGAACGACGAAAGTCGCGTGATAGCTACTGTTATCGCCGCCCATGACGACACTGAACTGCGCCGCAATAATCCCAAAGAGTGGGAGAAGCGTATGCAGGCAGCATTAGAAGTCTACTTCGGTCCACTCCAGACGCAACCGGCGTGGAAGGACATCAGGGAGGCCGAGCGAGAGGAGTACACGCAACACGTTGTGCGATCCACTCTCCCCGAAGAGGCGCTAACGATGGCGCCAGTTGCCGCCCTGTATGCCGAAGCCGTGCGAGTAGGCATGAATCATTGGCTACCATGTCATCGGCGGGAAGCCATGCGTAAGGCGTCGGCAAATCTCGCCAGGAAAGACGGCGCATTGGTCCCAATTACTCGAAACCAAGAGCTTGTGATGGACCTCATGAGAGAGTTCTATCGCACCACGGATGGCGACCCCTACGTGGTCCTCGCGGGTCTCTGCGCCGGGTTAGCGTGGAGAGTCAACTACAGCCGACGCCGACCCGAGAGGTTCGCGCTCCGCCGCGACGACATTCTCACCGCACTGGTCGACCTCGCTCCCGACGACAACACGGGCAACACCCAGATAGCCGGGCTGCTACAGCTCCCGCACAGCAACAGACCAGAGCTACGCCCATAGCTACGTCCCAGGACGTAACCTTACCCCGTAGAGGCTACAAAACGGGAGGGCGGCGGCAGAGTGTCGGACGGGAAGAGAATCCAGCTACAGTGCACCGCGTGCGGGAGTTATTTCCGGACTACGCGCCGCGCCAAGGATACGAACTGCCCTCAGTGTGGGCAGCGGCGATACGTTCCCGCGCATCCGGAATGGGAAGGGCCAGGAACGCGCACGGAAAAAGAGGAAGCGTTACGCGCCACGCATTGGATGCGGTGCCCGAAGTGCGGGCGGACGCGTACTACTCCGCAACGGGAAGGAACGCCTACGCACTGCACCGGGAAACTCGGTTGCGGCGCGTCCATCCGGGTCCGATACGTCGAGGGCTCCACACCACCCCTTAATGCTCAGAGTCAAGATCAACAGGCTCTCGGGACGGTCACTCCGCCGACCCCTCCGAGGACGGCAGCGGGCGGCACTGGGGGCGCGCGCCCCTCTCGCCCGCGGAAGGCGCGAGCACGTAGGGACGTGGCTCCAGGGTCAGCCGCAGCTATCGGCCGGGACAACGCGGCATCACTTCGGCGCGAGCGCACGGCAGAGCAGAGAGCAAAGCGGGCAACGGAACGCGCCGCGAGTGAAGAAAGTATCAACGCAGGTGCACAGGGAATGTCGGCTATCGTGGACTCGGCGCGACAGATCGCAGCAATGATAGGAAAGCAGTCCCCACGGTCCCCAGCGATGGCAGCAACACCTGTTGCTGTACCAAAAGCACCGCGTGCACTCAGTATCCGCTGCATTCCGGCATCGCAAGGTGACCCGTACCTGTGTTCTTGGTTCGCGCCTTACGGTCGGTGCAATGTTGGCCCCGTCGTCCTGACGATAAAGGGACACGGATTCTGCAAGGTACACAAGAATGCAATCGAGCTAGCCGCTAGCTAGGGCGACCTCGGCCACGGCCCGGCCACGGCCCGGCCGCCTCGACCACGGCCTCGGCCACGTCGGCTCGGCCCGGCCAGCACGGCTCGGCCCGGCCAGCACGGCCACAGCCCGGCCACCTCAGCCAGCACGGCTTGGCTCGACCACGGCAGTCGCCTGACCGGCGTCTGTGCTAACGAGCAGCGGTGGAGATGCTCGTGAGGGTGGTGTAGGCGACGACGTTGGACAGGTAGCTGCGAGTGTGGGTGTCGAACGCTCCGCCACAGGTGACCAACTGCAGAGCGCTCCCCCCGTGTGATGCGTACACCTGTTCGGCGGGGAA
>JAABUL010007339.1_pt1 | contig 11950 bp, 15 predicted proteins | sample 5559151 | NCBI WGS metagenome assembly JAABUL01 (sample SAMN10711876, study PRJNA513368) | rock metagenome | isolation source: Antarctica rocks | place: Antarctica: Victoria Land, Pudding Butte sud | reverse complement strand
GCGGCAACCACGAGGTCATGATGCGGGGCACGTTCGCCAACATCCGTATCAAGAACGACATGATGGGCGGCGTCGAAGGCGGCTGGACCAAGTTCCAGCCCGGCGGCGAGCAGCTGCCGATCTACGACGCGGCCATGCGCTACAAGAAGGCCGGCGTGCCGTTGGTCGTGTTCGGCGGCAAGGAATACGGCATGGGCTCGTCGCGCGATTGGGCGGCCAAGGGCACGGCGCTGCTCGGCATCAAGGCCGTGATCGTCGAGAGCTTCGAGCGGATCCATCGCAGCAACCTCGTCGGCATGGGCGTGCTGCCGCTCACCTTCAAGGACGGCGCGACCCGGCAGAGCCTGGGCCTGGGCGGCGACGAGACGGTGGATATCGTCGGGCTTGATGAGCTGCGCGCCGGCATGGACCTGCTGATGCGGATCCATCGCGGAAGCGGCAAGGTCGACGAGGTGAGCCTGACGTGCCGCGTCGATACCGCCGACGAGGTGCTCTACTACCGCAATGGCGGGATCCTTCACTACGTGCTGCGGGAGATGGCCAAGGCGGCCTGACCGCGCTCTGATCCGGTGAGCCTCGCCGCCCGCCTGCGTGCGGGGCCCGACCCGGATCTGGAGCACCTGCCAGTCAGCCTCGACCTGGGGGCGATCAGCGCGGCCGAGGGGCTGCGGGCGGCGCTGGCCGTCGCGGCCCTCGTCGCGCTGAACGAGTGGCTGCATATCCCAGCGCTCGGCCAGGCCGGGCTCGGGGCGTTGCTCACCTGTCTGTGTGATCCCGGCGGGCCGATCCGCTCCCGCGTGCCTGCCCTTCTTACCTTCACCATTCTTGGCGCGATCGCGGTGGCCGGTTTCAGCCTGTTGCGGACGGCTGGCATCGTGCCGGCCGCAATCGGCGGCAGCGCGTGGATCGCCTGCGCCATGTTCGCGCGCTCCTGGGGGCCCGGCCCGATGCAGGTGGGCAACTTGCTGACCGTCGTGGCCGTATTGGCGCTGGACCGGCCGGCCGGCCCGGCGGCCGCGATCGAACTGGCCGCACTGTTCGCCTGCGGCAGTCTCTGGGCGCTGCTCCTGACCCTGGTGATCTGGCGCGTGCACCCGTTTCGCCCGGCGCGGACCGCGGTGGCCGAGGTCTATCGCCGCCTCGGCGTGCTCGCCGGCGACCTGTCCGAGCAGCTGGCCGAACGCGCCAACCCCGACTGGGCGGCCCATGCGCGCGGGCATCGGCGTTACGTGCGCGACGGCATCGAGTTGGCCCGCACCGAGGTGCTGGCCGTGCTGCGCACCCGCGGCCAGGGCGGGCCGCGCGGCAACACCCTGCTGATCCAGCTCGAAGCGGGCGACCAGATCTTCGGCGCGGTGATCGCGCTGTCGGACGTGCTGGAGCATGGCGAGACGGCGGCCCGGGCGGAGATCAGGCCGGCCCTGCCGGCGCTGCGCATCCTGCTCGCCGCGATCGCGGACGCGATCTTTTCCGACCGCACCCAGGACGAGTCGCATCGCAGCATGTTCGAGCGGCTGCTGGCCGAGATCGATCGCGCACAGCAGGAGACGGCGCTCGCCGGCGTGACGCAATCGCTGCTGCAGCGGCTCCGGGTGGCCGCGCTGATGACGACACCGGAGGGCTAGGCGGCCGACGGCGGTAGGGGGGCCGGGCGCGGACCGCTGCTCGCGCGATTCGTCGGCCCGCTGCGGAGCAATCTGCGCTGGAGCTCGGCATCATTGCGCCATGCCGTGCGGGCGACGGTGGTCGCCGGGCCGGCGCTGCTGATCACGCTGTCGGCCGGCCAGGACTACGCGCACTGGCTGACCATCACCCTGGTGCTGACGCTGCAGCCCTTCTTCGCGCTGACTTGGCAGCGCGCGCTCGAGCGGGTCGGCGGCACGGTGGTGGGCGGCGTGCTGGCCGCCGTGATCGCCGCCTTCGTGCACAGCCCGCTTGCGACGGCTGCGCTGCTGTTTCCGCTAGCGATCATTGCCTTTGCCGTCCGCCGGGTCAGTTTCGGGCTGTTCATGGCGGCGTTGACGCCGTTGGTGGTGTTGCTGTCCGAGCTCGGCCAGCCCGGCACCAGCGAGTTCACGATCGCGGCCTTCCGCGCCCTCTACACCCTGGCCGGCGGCGCGACCGCCGTGTTGGGCGGGCTGCTGCTCTGGCCCAGTTGGGAACCGGCGCGGGTGTTGGGCGACCTCGGCGCCGCGATCCGCGCCCACGCCGCCTATGCCGATAGCGAGCTTGCGGTGATGCAGGGCGAGATTCCGGCCGGGTCGGCCGACGCGGCGCGCCGGATGGCCGGCCTGGCCAGCAACAACCTCGAGACCACACTGTCCCGCGCATTGCAGGAACCCGGCCATGACTTGCGCCGCGAGCTACAGGCGGCAATGCTGGCCGACGCTGCGCTGCGCCGGATCGCCGGCCGTCTGGCCGCGCTGGAATACGCGCCGGGCCTGGCAGACGCGGCGCGGCTGGATGTGTGGCGGGCGTGGCTGGCAGATTCGTTTGCCATCCTGGCGCGTGGCGAGCGGATCGGCGCCGACCCGCCCGAGGACTCGCCGCATGGGACGTTGGGCCGGATCGCGCGTCAGATGGCGCTGATCGATGGCGCGCTGCACTGACCCGTGATCACGCTTGCGCAGGCTTCGGAACAACTACAAAACAGCGATGGGTAGCGCGTTCGGGCAAGCATGCGGCTGGAGATCAAAGGGGTCTCGGAATTGCGCGAACGTCTAAGGACGTGCGCCCCGAGGAGATCATGCTAGTGCACCGAAGCAAACGAAGCGAGCAGCTTCGTTTGCTTCAAAGGTGCACTATCCTATTGACGACGTGCAGCTTTGACTCAAACGGATGTGAAGCATCCGTTTGAGTCGCTGCACTAGAGCGCTCGAACGACAGGCCGAGCAAATCGCGGCCGCGGTCCGCGCTGGTTTGGAACGCCGCCGGGAGCCGGAGATCATGACCGGCCCTGGCTGCAGAGCGGGGCGTTGCAGGCCAGTGTCGGCGCTCAAGCGGATGGGTTGCGGGCAGTCGTTGGGAGCAGTGACAAGGCGGCCATTCCCCAGGAGATGGGCACATCGCATCTTCAACCGCGACCGTTCCTGACCCCTGTCGCTCCGAATAGGCCGGCTCGGTGTCGAACTAAGCGTCGAAGTTTTCCCCGAGATGAATTGAAGCCGATCAGGCCGACGCAGCGACGGCATTGGCCACGTCGCGGATTCGCGCGGCCATGGAGGCGATGCCGCTGCCGCGATTGCTCGAGAGATTGGCGAGCAGGCCCATGTCCTTGAGGAAATTGGGTGACGTGCCGAGCACCTCGGCCGGGCTGCGGCCGGAGTAGACGCGCAGCAGCAGGGCGACGAGCCCGGCGACGATGGCCGCGTCGGAGCCGCCGGCCAGGAACACGCGGCCGTCGCGGACCGAGGCCTCCATCCAGACCTTGCTCTGGCAGCCGGGCACGCGATGCGCGTCATCCTGCCATTCGAGCGGGAAAGGCGGCAGTTTGCGGCCGAGATCGATGATGAAGCCGTAACGGTCCATCCAATCGTCGAACAGGTCGAGATCCGCCTCGACCGCTTCGATGGCGGCGGCGGCGGTCGGCTCTTCGGGGGCGACGAATGGGTCCAGCATAGGACCGGATGTGCTGGCCCCGGCGGGAGAGGTCAAGGCAAGAAAAAGCCCCGCTGCCGATTGGCAGCGGGGCTTCTGCAACTCAGCCTGACGGCTGGATTACATGCCGCGGTTCATGCTGCTGCCGCCGCCGCTCATGCCCGGGCCGCCTTCCATGCCGCTGCCGGTGTTGCCGTTTATACCGGTGCTGTCAGGCATGGAGGTCGCGCCGGAGCCGTTGCTCAGGGTGTAGTGATACGAGCAGCTGCCACGCTTGACGGTGACGTCGGCGTTGCTGCCCGACACGGTGCCGGAGAGGCCACGGCCGGTGATCATGCCATCCGGGCCGATCTTGCCGCGCATACCGGCGAGCATGATGTCGGTGCCGCGGACGCGGGCGGTCTGCATGCCGCGCGGGGCGTGACAGGTGCGGCCGCCGCTGGCCAACTCGGCCATACCGCGGTAGCTGCCCGCCATCGGCGCCATCGGGGTCATTGGCGCGGGAGCAGGCGCCGGCTCGGGCATCGCTGCCATCGGCGGCGGCGGCGGCGGGTTGTTGGCGCAGCCAACGACGGTGCCAGCCAATAGTAGAATGCTAGCAATCTTGAGGCGCATACAGGTTCTCCTTTTGCGAATCCGACAATTCAGGACGTATGCCAGGAGACGCAGGTGCCGGCTACAGGATGAACCGGGATAGATCACCTTTCGCCGCCAATGGTGCGACCCGGTCGTTCACATAACCGGCATCGACAGTGATGTCATCCCCGCTTCGATCGGTGGCCGAAAAGCTAATCTCTTCCAGTAACCGCTCCATCACGGTCGCCAGCCGCCGCGCGCCGATGTCCTCGACTCGCTCGTTGATGTCGGCCGCCAGATCCGCCAGCGCATCGATCGCGTCGTCGGCGAAACGAAGGGTGACGCCCTCGGTCCCCATCAGCGCCGAGTATTGCTTCAACAGGCTGTGCTCCGGCTCCGTCAGGATCCGCCGCAGGTCCTCGCGCGAGAGCGGCGCCAGTTCCACCCGGATCGGCAGCCGGCCCTGCAACTCGGGCAGGAGGTCTGCGGGCTTGGCCAAATGGAACGCGCCCGAGGCGATGAACAGCACGTGGTCGGTCTTCACCGGGCCGTATTTCGTCGAAACGGTGGTCCCCTCGATCAACGGCAGCAGGTCGCGCTGCACTCCTTCGCGCGAGACGTCGCCGCCGCGGAAACCGCCCTCGCTGGACCGCGCGCAGACCTTGTCGATCTCGTCGAGGAACACGATTCCGTTCTGCTCGGCGTGCTCGATGGCGTCCTTGGTCAGCGTGTCGGTATCGAGCAGCTTGTCGCTCTCCTCGCGCACAAGCGCGGTTCGGGCCGCGGCCATCGACATGCGCCGCTTCTGCGAGCGGCCGCCGAACATGCCCTTCATCATCTCGCCGATATTGGCCATCTGACCCGGCGGCACGCCCGGCAGGTCCATCGCGACCGGCGCCGTGTCGGCCACCGAGACCTCGACCTCCTTGTCCTCGAGCTCGCCGGCGCGGAGCATCTTGCGAAACTTCGTGCGCGTCTCGGCCGAGGCGCCGTCGCCCACCAGCGAAGTGATCAGCCGGTCCTCGGCCGCCATCTCCGCCTTGGCCTGCACGTCCTTGCGGCTGGCGTCGCGCAGCATGGTGATGCTGGCCTCGACCAGGTCGCGGACGATGCTGTCGACGTCGCGGCCGACATAGCCGACCTCCGTGAACTTGGTCGCCTCCACCTTGATGAACGGCGCCTGCGCCAAACGCGCCAGACGGCGCGCGATCTCGGTCTTGCCGCAGCCGGTCGGGCCGATCATCAGGATGTTCTTGGGCAGGACCTCCTCGCGCAGGCCTTCGGGGAGCTGCTGGCGGCGCCAGCGGTTGCGCAGCGCGATGGCCACGGCGCGCTTGGCGTCCTGCTGGCCGACGATGAAGCGGTCGAGCTCGCCGACGATCTCGCGCGGCGAATAGGTTTTGACGTCCATCACAGGGTTTCCACGATCACGGAATGGTTGGTGTAGACGCAGATGTCGCCGGCAATCCGCATGGCCCGGCGCGCCACCTCCTCCGCGTCGAACCCCTCGACCGACATCAGCGCGCGCGCCGCCGCCAGCGCATAATTTCCACCCGAGCCAATCGCGATCACGCCGTCCTCGGGCTCCAGCACGTCACCGTTGCCGGTCAGAGTGTAGCTGTGCTGCTTGTCGGCGACCGCCATCATCGCCTCGAGCCGGCGCAGGTAACGGTCGGTGCGCCAATCCTTGGCCAGCTCGACGCAGGCGCGTTCAAGCTGGTTCGGGAACCGCTCGAGCTTGGCCTCGAGCCGCTCAAGCAGGGTGAACGCGTCGGCCGTGGCCCCGGCGAACCCGGCCAACACCAGGCCGCCCGCGCCGATCCGGCGGACTTTGCGGGCGTTGCCCTTGATGACGGTTTGGCCGAGCGTTACCTGCCCGTCCCCGGCCATTGCGACGGCATCGCCGCGCCGGACGCAGAGGATGGTGGTGCCGTGCCAGCCGATGGGATCGTGGGATGAGCTGTCTTGCATGATGCTGGCCAAGGTGGGGGACCCCGGGCCATTGCACAAGATATAGGCATCCTCCCCGCCATCCCGGCTTGAACCCGGTCGCGAGATTGCGCTGAACACGATCCTGGAGGAGGTCTCGACCCTGAGGCTCGCCCACCGGCTGCCTTCGCCCGAGCCAATGTCCTGAGCCGGCCCGACGCCGGCAACCCGGGCTGGTTGGGGCGGAAGGATTCGAACCTTCGAATGGCGGATTCAAAGTCACACGCTACCTCCTGACAGTAGCTGCCAGGGTTTGCCAGCAATCGCCTAAGTAACTGAAGACGCTTGCGCCCGTCATCAGGGTGTGTGACAAACCTTGCCATGCGGCGTCACTGGACACCAAGCTGATGAGTCCGCCGCGTATCCTCGGTCGGGGTGCCTGGTGCGCGTAACGGATACTTCGCTGGCCGATGTGCGCTGCCCGGATGGTCGGAAAGACGTGCTTGTGTTCGACGATGCCGAACCGGGGTTTGGCGTCCGTGTCACGGCTGGCGGCAAGCGAGTGCTCATCTTCCAATACCGCTTTGGCGAGCTCGTGCGCCGGCACCGGATCGGCGTCTGGGGACAAGGTGGGCTGACCGCGACCAAAGGGCGCAGGGAGGCCGAGCGTCTGCGCGGTTTGGTTCGGATTGGCCGAGACCCGGTAGCCGAGACCAGGGAGGCCAAGGAGCAGGCGGCAGCGGCCGAGCGGAAGCGCCGCGCCGTGTCGGCGGCCGATGCATTCACCGTCAGCAAGCTGATCGACGCCTGGGAGACAAAGGGCGTCGCTCATAGACGCGAGAGCTACGTGTCAGATGCCACCGCTCGGCTACGGTCCTATCTGGCCCACCTGCTCGACCGCCCGGCCGGTAGCATCACTAAGGACTCGGAAGGATTTAACCGAATCGGCTCGCATTGGAAGAACGGGGTTTATCAGCGTGTTATGCTGCTCCGGTCGATCAGTTGATTGCTGACGACCCCTAAGCTAGAGGTAATCCAGACCATCGATCAGGTCGAGACAGATCGGGGCACCACCTCGGCCCGCCGCGGCCTTGCCTACGCCCGGGCAGCATATGGCTGGGCGCTCAAACGGGGCATGGTGGACACCAACCCGTTCGCGGGCATCCCGGCGCCGGGCAAAGAGAACCCGCGCGACCGTGTGCTGACCTCGGCCGAGGTCGAAGCCGTGTGGCTTGCGGCGGGGCAACTCGAGCCGATCCAGGGAGCCTTTGTCCGTGTGCTGATGCTCACCCTGCAGCGGCTCGAGGAGGTCGCCGGCATGACATGGAGCGAGTTGTCCGAAGATCGCGCAATCTGGACCATACCCGGCGAGCGCGCCAAAAACGGGAAAGCTCATACGGTCCATCTCGCGCCGCAGGTGCGGGAGATCCTGGCCGGATTGCCGGTCATGGTCGGCAACCCATTCGTGTTCGTCAGCCGGCGGAACGGGAAGATCGCCGGCTTCAGTGCCATGAAGCGAAAGCTGGTCGCGCTGATGGGACCGATCGGCGAAAAGGACTGGCGGTTCCACGACTTCCGCCGGACTGGCGTGACGACGCTCGCAAACATGGGCATCCCGCCGCACATCGCCGACAAGCTGCTCAACCATGTCACCGGCACAATCCGCGGCGTAGCAGCGGTATATCAGCGGGCGGAGTTTCTGGCGGAGCGGAGGGCGGCACTGGAGGCGTGGGCGTTGCTATTGGCCGATGGTTGCGAGACCGGGGATCATGCAAACAATGGATAAATCAGAAATCGCGCGCCGACACCTTGGCACTGCCCTAGCAGGCGGCGACTGCCTTAGGGGTCGTCAGCAATCAACTGATCGACCGGAGCAGCATAACACGCTGATAAACCCCGTTCTTCCAATGCGAGCCGATTCGGTTAAATCCTTCCGAGTCCTTAGTTCCTATTCTATGAGCCTTGATGAAGTTCAGGACTGGGTAGTCTAGAGGCTGAATCGGAGGCTGGCCGGACTATGGCTCGCCTCCCCGCAATCTGGGGCCGCTACGTGCCTTCCTACGTCACCAGCACGATCGAAAGCACCGCATGAATGAACTCCTGTGCGTGGGAGCCGTGAGCGGTTTTCTTCAAGGCCTCGCTAAGAGCTGTCCGCAGTTGCTTCCGTCGCTCAAGATCAGTCTCACGCTCGGATAGTTCGCCCCCAAAGAGGCAGCCAGCCTCTATCGCCTGCTGCTGCGATACGCACGCACGTGCCCGCGCCAAAGCCTCATCAACTATAGCCGCGATATTTTCCATGGTCATTCAACGGTCCTTTTCAGCTTGACTCCAGGCTCGTCGCCGTCGGTGAACTCGACGCCGGCCGTCTCGAGCGCGGTGCGGATGGCGGCGAGCGTGCGAGGCTGCGGCTGTCGCCGACCCACTTCGAAGTCAGCCAGGGTAGCCACTGCGACCTTAGACGTTTGAGACACTTGCTCGCGCGTGAGGCGCAGCATGGCACGTGCCCCAAGACATTGTTCAGCGGTAAGCACCAGGATCAGCTTTCATAATTGACTTACGTCAGTATCAGCGTTTATAGCTGACGCCGGCTGCACAAGCCAACCTGAAAGCGGCCGAGCGGGATGTTTGAGCATCTTCGCCCGGCCTAACCGCAACCGCTTGGGAGACAAGCAGGCTATGGCTGAACACGACCATACACCAACTGCGCGCGCCCCACTGACCGACCAATCTGCTACGCGCGAAGACTTCGATCGAGCGTTTTCGCAAGCGCGGATCATCACCGACATCATCGCCGAACTCGCCAACGGAGCGGTAGGCGGGTCCGCGACAACGTCCGACTCTCTCTACTCCTGGCTGGCGGAAGAGCTTGACGCCCGATTGGAGCGCATCGAGGTCGCCGATCAGACGATGAGGAGGGCGCGGGCATGACGAATGCAACAACCCGCCGCTCCCTGTTCGCTGGCGCTGGTGCCGTGGTCATGGGGGCGGGCATCACGGCAGGCGCCGCTGCCAGTGTCGCCGACCTGGTGCCGGTCGAGGCCGAGCCCGATGCCGATCTCGTTCGCTTGTGCGGCGAGTTCATTGGCCTCGAGCTGCAGTGGCGCGCGATTTATGACGGTCCCGAGGCTGTCAAAGACGACGATGAGGCCGAGGCGCTCTCGACGTCCATTGGCGAGCGGATGAATGCGATGATGGACGACATGAAGGGCATGCAGGCAACGACGTCTGCCGGCATTCTGGCTTGGGCGCATGCTCTGGCCGTGACAAACGGTGATTTCGGTTGTTCGTTCGATTACCCCGATACGGTTCCTGGGTGTCTGTTGGAGTGTCTGTTGCGCGACGCGGCGACTGTGGCGGGGAGGGCTTGAGCATGGCTCAGTCGCAACAGATGTCGCTCGAAGAGGAACTCGGCCCGCAGGAATATGAGATTTGCCTGATCCTTCACCGTCTCTGGTGGCAGGCGCGTCAGCGGAGGCTTGCTCATCTCGCAGCGGCCGAATCTGCAACGGCGAAGGCGTCAGCATGAACGCCCGCAGAAGCTTCCTCGCCCTGATTGGCAGCTCGGTATTCAACGGTGCTGTGCTGCGGCCAGCCAGCGCAGCTCAGCCGACCCTGATCCTGCCGCCCTCCGCTTCGTTGTCGAGCGCGAGGCCGCTGCTAGATGCCCACCGATCGCAGATGGACGCATATCTCGAGGTCGCTCGTCACGCGCCGCATGACATGTTCCTCGATTGGATGGAGGGCGGTTTGCAGCTTGCGCAGCGGCACCGGCGAGCGCCCGCAGACCTTCAACGCGAAGAGGATCGGATCGAGGCCGCTGTCTTTCAGCACGGCAGCATCATAGCGGCGATGCGGGCGGGTGCGTTGTGAGCGGATCCGCGCATCTTGTCGATTTCGTGCGTTTGGCGACCGTCGTCCATGAGTTGTCGCCCGAGCGGTTAGAGGCATGGCTCGCGTGCGGTCGGCGGATCGTTGGTGGGATGCCAGCGGCCGATGCCGAAGTGCTTATGTGGCGCGAGTTGGCCGCGGCGGGGAAGGCGTGATCATGGCTCGGCACTTCCGTTGGGCTCGCGTCGTCCATTGGTGTCGCGCAACCTGGGCTCGGTTGAGAGCCCGCAGCTACACGGAGCAAGAGAAGGCGGAGATCCGCATGCGCGGGAAGTCACGGCTGTGACGGTATCGGCCATGCTGATCGCCTCGAACCGGCTGCCCATGCTACAACTCAAACCGGCGCGGCTAGGTTTGGCCGCCGAACGCCCGAACCTCCGTGCCGGGCTGCCGCGCCGCTACATCCACGGAAGTGCACGGAGGCACGTACAAATGTCGGAGGACAGTCCTGCCTCCGCGGCGGACGAGCAGATCGATATCGCTGAGCCAGAACCGGCCGGCGAGCCGATCGATGCATTTTACCGTAGGTCCGTCCTCGACGATGTGACATTGAAAGCCTTGGTGAAGTCATCCAGGGCGCTGGGCATCGATTTCGCACAACAGCGGTGGTTTCGCCCCGCCTGCTTCAGCCCCGATCACGTCGCTGCATACCACCGTGCACTCGCATCGGTTGAGCAAGATCCGAGAGTTCATGGCTTCAGCCAGCTTTTTGACCATTTGTGGCTCAGTCCCGTTGACTCGGCCCTTCCGCTAGATATCCGGATGGCGAAAACACGCCAGCCGGATATCGGTGGTGATTGGCGCGACCCGTTAGCTACAGCTCCGACTTGGACCCTTGCGCTCAAGATCGCGCGGAAGACCGCCTTACGCAGGGATCGGTTGGTTGCGGCCCTTGTGCAGCCGATACGGTCCGGGCAGTGGAATGCCTCCGGCTTTTTACCCGGCGATTATCGACGAGACCTTGTTCCCCTGCCCGCAGCTTGGTGGTCCGACAAGACCATGGTTTGCGATTGGCACGCGGGCGAACTCCGCCCCGAAGGTGGGAGAACCGCAGGAAGACCGACCTTTTTCGGCCTGACCCTTTCGGCCTCTAGTCCCGCAATATTCGCGATCCCTCGCACCGATAAGACGTCGGCTGCGGCTGACCTCGAGGCGGAGCTGGAGTCTTGGCTAATCTCCGCATGGCCGAAATCCGAAAGACGATCAAAGCCGGATTGGTTCGCTCAGGCAAAAGAATTTGCCAATAAGCACGTGCCCGAAGAACTGTTCAATCGAGCATGGGCAACTGCGGCAAAGGTTCATCCAGAGATGAGCCGTAAGGGTAAGCCAAGGTCGAAAACCCAGAGATAAATACCGAGCACCGCCTCGGTATTATTCTCCTGATTTTCAGACCAATCGTTTGAGCGATTGTCTTCACGAAACGCCACCCGGCGACACTCGTGAGAGGGCAGAGACGATGAACTACAAGAGCTACAACGACCGCGATACGGAGGCCGCCCGCCTCAACATCAGCACGCGGACGCTTGATCGCCGCTGCAGGGATGATGGCTTTCCGTATATCCGCCTGGGCGGCCGGATGCTGTTCGATCCTGATCTGAGCGACGAGTATCTTGCCGGCCTCGTTCATCGCGGCCGCGCCGCCGAACTCGCTGCCGCCTGAAACGAAACTGCCGGCCCTTGGCAAGCCGGCAGCGCATCGTTGGGACAGGTCGTTCTGCTGGCAGGCGGGAACGAGTGAAACTTAGCGACGTGCTGCGGCGAGATCAAGCGAGGGCTGGCTCTAAATTCTGGAAGCCAGATGCAAGCGACCATTTCAACATTCTACGGAAGCCGCCTTGCGGCCCCACCATCTCCAGTTGTCATTCCGCGCGATCCGATCGCCGCGTTCCGCTTTGCGCGAGAGGCCGATCACGCCGCCGATGAGGCGCTGAAGGAAGGCCGTTTCGTCCAGGCCGAGCGG
>JAABUL010007336.1_pt1 | contig 11957 bp, 10 predicted proteins | sample 5559151 | NCBI WGS metagenome assembly JAABUL01 (sample SAMN10711876, study PRJNA513368) | rock metagenome | isolation source: Antarctica rocks | place: Antarctica: Victoria Land, Pudding Butte sud | reverse complement strand
TTGGTGACGACATCCCAGATTCGCACGGTTGCGTCTTTTGACGAAGAAGCCAGCCGCGGCCGTCCCGTAGCCTGGAGATGGTAAGGTCTGGACATTGCCGAAATCAGCATTCTCTACCGTCGCTACAGATCAAACTCAGAAGCCTATCGGCAGCTCGTAACGAGGTGAAGCATGTAGTGTATCTCAGAATATGACTTACTCCCATGCTAAGCTTGTGACCCATTTAGTATGGCCTCTTAGTGGCGCGCCTTCCGCTCCTCCAGATGTAGGGTTCCATAACCGAACAGTATTGTCCATGGACCCTGTAGCTATCGTAGACCCTTCCGGTGCCCAGCTTGCAACGAGGACCCAACTCGTATGACCTTTTAGAGTATGAAGTGGGGTGCTAGTGTCCATGTCCCATAATCTTGCCGTCCCATCACCGCTTCCGGTCACTAGTTGCGAGGAGGATGCTGGAGAGAACGCAGTACATAGAATGGCCTCGCCATGGCCAGGTATTGAGGAGGAACATCTCGACACAGCACGGAGGCGGAAGATGGCTTGTGGAATGTATTGGAGGCTGATGGAATCTTCAGTGGTCTTCAAACCAGGTTTCAGGAGTGTATGGTAGAGGTCTTTGGTTATGTCGAGAGCGGAATCGCCAGCCTGAAAAGTGAAGCGGTATGGTATTCGTTCTGACGCATCCTAATACTATGTCAGTACAGGGTTGGTACGTAAGTAAGGTGAGAGCCACTTGTAATGTAGGGCCCACCTACGTGTCTCTGCAGAGTGTTCAGAAGTAATTCGAGGTTTTTGACTGTAGCGTCTGCTACAGGTATTGAAACCGGGGCACCAGAAGCCTGCCCAGTAGCTTGATCAACGAATTGCACTCTTATTGATCCAAGATCTTCTGGGACTGTATCGATCTCCTGTTGTTCTCTGGCTTTTTCGGCGATCGTAGTGCGCTGGCGCTTGCTAGGGAGTGGAATTACTGTAGCCATTGCTGATTATTTGAACATTGTCCGCACATTGTGACAATTCTGCGACAATTTAAAGTTTCCTCTTATCGATAGCGTTTATGTAATTCTAGGCGCGCTGAGCGGCTCGAGCGGCGATCGGGATCTCCAAGCGGGCCGGAATAACTATGTTACGCGAGAAATCAGTCAGTCAAAGATATGATACATGCGTAAATGCAGCATCATTCATTATGTGTCATTTGTAGTATCACAGGGTGCACTGAGAGGTAATGGGGTGGACCACCTGGCCTTGATCAGTACTCATGCAATTAAGCGCTTGAAGCCTCTTCTTCTTCGTCATGACGGAAAAGGTTATGGTTCCATCGCACACAAACCGTTGGCACTTCCTATTCTTTGACTTTAGTCAGCATACTTGAGGACAGTGATGACAAGCACCGATTTTGCATACCTGTTGCAGTCCCATGGGCCAAGCAATCTATGTCTCGCAAATCGTCCACAAGAAGCTCTGAGTCCTCGTCGATGTTGCATTCCTATCGGACTCTGTGGAAGAAAATGTCAGCAACCGTTGCTGAAGGGGGCCGCCACCTCAGCGCGATATTGACCTATGCGTGTAGGGTTCCAATTGACTGGGACACTCTGCAGTGGAGGTGATAGTGGAGGAGGCTGAGTCAAGTCTAGTCGTGACCTAGTGTGCACCGACGATGAGGCAAGTGCCGACTCATTGCATATCCTTGAGAGTTACTGGATGGTAATGTCAGTACCTGATAGATGAGAGAACGGTCCCTGCAGCTTTGCTATAGTCGTACTAATACCTACGGTGATAACGGATACGCTTAGTCTACGTGCTGCTTTGAAGGTCTCTACATAGATACTAACGAATAGCGTTAGTATAAGCTCTATCCAGTAGTGGATGAGGAAGGCTTCTTAGAGGGGGGCCAGCAATATTTCTCTCTGCGTTGAGGATCATGGTTGATTCCGATGGGACAATCCAGATGCTGTATGAAACAATACTAGCTGACGAGAGCAGGAGCAGCAGGAGCAGCAGGAGCAGCAGGAGCCAAGGGGTTCTCGCCCAAACGGTCACGGTGGGTCATCCCAACTATTACACCTTCGGAACTATACAAATCACTTTACTTCCATTGAAGCTATCTTTTATGTTGCTAAAGCTGATAAAAAATCATTTCTGAATCTACCATTTCCCTAAGTCTCCAATATAACTACATGTCAGCTTGGGCAAAAGGTCCACTGCAAAGCCCAAACCGCTCACTCGGAGCTGAATGAGCGGTCATGCAGTATGTAGCCTCATTTTCCGAGTACCTTCGACTTGCCAAGATTCTCCACGGTTGTCCGTTTTTCTGACCTTGAAAGCCAAGCTGGAGTCAATTGACCTCATTTTGTTACGCAGAAAGAGCGCAGTCCTTCTGCGGCCCATGCGTTCGTGTTCCTTTGAGGATATTGCCTTGATTCCTTCACCAACATCCACTTTCTCTTGTTTTTAGCCACCTGTCAAACACAAATTGGCAATTCATCCTTTGAGTGCCATCCTGCATTCGCTGAAAGTCCAACAAGCTTCCACATGATGCAATTTTTAAACCAATCCCTCTTAGGCATCAACCGCTCGGATCTCTCCCAAATAATCTCTTCGTCCTTGCAGCCTTCATCATTTTCTGTTAATCCCCTGCGTATCTTCGTCTGACCAGCGTATCGCAATGATGTAATCTGTGTTTTTCGCAAAGGTCAGCGTGACAGTGCTCGTCTCTCACTACGGTTCAATTATTGGTGGCTATTCGAGCTAGAGAATTCTAGTAGGAGGATTTAAAAGAAGAGTGCTCCAGTACCAATGCCGGTTGCTGATATCACGTTCGCAGCGGCGTTGACGAGTAATATCCGTTTGACCCAGAGTCTGAAACGGTTCAGAGAAGGCTACATAACCTGAAAATGGACATTAAGTTTGATAGAAGTGTTCGCGCGTGGCATCTGTGTCCGATTGAATTAACAGAACGTTTGCCTTGATGCCGACACATAGATATTTCAGTCAAGTCTCGGGATCCGGAAAACTTTACTCTATACACATTCCCAAAGCTCCTCAAATTACCTTAAGACATAACACTGAAGCAATACGGAACCTTCAGAACTGGAAAGTGGTCAGAATTCATAATACATGAAGTATATGGGAGACACATAAGCCTTGATCCCAGCATCACCCAGAACCCCACACTCCGGTTCACGAATCGTAATGATATTCGGCCAAGTTTGAACCTTTCTATTCGACACAGCTACCAAATTGTACCAGTTCCTTCCCCGAGGCTGGCATATCTGACTTCTCGCTGGCAAGTCTTCACCATTACAGAAAGAACGCTTCATTCCACATTCTTGCTCACCCGAACCTTCGAATAGGCCTCTAGCTGTGAACCAGCTACCTATTCTTGGAAAGTTTCATTTTGAGATCAACGTAATAGGACTATTGGCACGACTCGGTACACAGGAAATGGCCAAGTACTAAGTCAATACACAACCTAACAGTATCTGATAAGAAGAAAGATCGCGCATCCAGAATCACCCGCTTTAGCAAACGAGACCACGTAAGTCGCAGTGTTCCGAAAAAGCATGCCATGCCCTAACCCCTAGAAATCGGATCCTTTATCAGTTGACAGTATGCGTCGACAATATGGCGTTCAATCTAAATCATGACTCCTCATCTAGCCCTGCTTCGATTCCTCATTCCATGCCGGCGCCGAACCCACAGTCTCCAGCTGTTTTTCTTCCCCAGGCCGGCCCTTCTGTAGCTTCTTCGTCGCGTCTGCCGCTTGATCATCCACATCGAGCTTCTTGCTTTCTACGGATTCTCCATCATCCTGTTTTCTGACAACTTCGATCTCGGCTTGCGAGCCCTTCGTGTAAACACGCAGCCCAAAAACGCAGACCGCGTTCCAGGGGTCATTTGCAACGTCGTCGGCTGGCTGTTCAGAAGATTGGGAAGGATCTGTGGGTGGCGATGCAGGCTCGTCTGTATCTGAATCCGAATCATGCTCAGATTCACTGTCAGAAGGTACGTCGACATCGCTGGACCAGCTAAGGCCGTCGTCGCTAATATCATCAAGGGTGAGGTGTTGAAGATCGGGTTTAGCAGGACCGTCAGAAGGGACATCGATATCCTTAGACCAACTAGGGCCGTGATCGCTCTTGCCATTAAGGGTGGGATTTTGAGGATGCACGTCCGAATCAACCGCGGTGGATTTATCTGCGTTCCCTCCTGGTTCGCTAGTAGATTTAGTATCGATGATCTTTCTACCTGCAACCGCACCACCGACTAGGTTAGCGCTGGCCTGACCTTCAGCCTCATTGCTATCTTCCGCTGCAGAAACGCTTTCGGCAGATGCCGCTGGTGTTAAGCCGAATGTGGAAGTTGAACTTTCCTTCCCATTCTCCAGCTCGCTTTCTGTAGTGGAGACACCTTTCACCTCAGTATTCTGACGTATGTCGCTTTTGTTCCCTCCTCCATCATTATTTCCCTCCAGACTTTGCTTGGTATTTTCAGCATGCTTGTCTCCACCATCTGCAGGCTGCTCAATCCCCGAATTCGTATTTAGATCGCCACTTTTTCCACCTTTGACTTTATCGGAAGCTTCGATCATAATCTTCAACTGTTTTTTGGTCCCTTCATGTGACACCATTTTGCTTGTACCTAGAGCCTCATCTGAGCCCTGCAGCGTGGTCGGTTTGATCGTTCTTTCGCCCATTTTGATCGAGATCTCGATTCCGTTGTCAGCGTCCTGCTCACATTCCGATGTTCTGCTCTTTTTGGCTCTCTCTTTAGCCTCCAAACGTAACCGCCTCAGCTTCTCCTTTTTGTCTTCCATCCTTTGCGCTTCAAAGGCTTTTTTGGCCTTCGCTTTTCTCTTGTCGCGTCGTTCCCTCTGAACGCACTTTTTGTGTTCCATTTCACTTTCTTCGAGGCGACCTTTGGCGTGTGCAAGGTCATAGCTTAGACCTACAGCCATCAATTTGTCTGGGCGTGTCTGGCAAGTCTTCTTCACGGTTTCTTCTGGCGTTGGCTTTGATTTGTCCCTAGAAGCAGTAATTTTGATCATCACAGAATATTTGCCAGCTTCGAGATTTAGCTCTGTTGATACTGATCGATACATGAAGTACGAAGGTTTACTTCGTGCAATATAATCAGGTTCGCCGTCTTTGTGTAATCGGTACTGCAGCTGAAAGTAATATTGGCCCGTCAGGCCCCGGAAGTAACGGTCATCGATCTATAGAAGGATTAGTTAGGTTTCGTCTATCCTGTGAGATACATCACCTGGCAAAGCATTATGACAACAGGACTGGCCTTGGACAGGCAAAATCTAAAGTGTGTATCTAGATAATTGACAGACCAAGGGACATTCACAGTAGTCCAGTGCTGAGTGATAGACCAATCAGGCCCGAAGAGCCGAGTGCGGTCAATGTGCTGGAAATGCTTGAGGAGATCCTTACACAAGATCCAAAATACCTAGAAGACGATGAGCCTGACGTTAATTCTAATCGCAGGTGTAACGAACGCCGTCATTGCCAAATTGGTGGTCGAGCCTGCGCATGCGGTCAGGCGTCCATTCCTCGGACCCATCGCTCCAAGGACCATCCCATTCCTTTTTGCCCCACGGATTCCTATGCTGCTCGTTAGCGACCGAAGATACTTCTTAGCGATCTCAACGGCACCATCACAAGCTGAGACACCCGAGGTGGACACTCAATATCTTGGTTAGGATTGGGGGAAGGGGGAGGTATGCCTTATCTTCAACAAGCGAAAATTGTCCAGCTCTCTTGCTTCCATTATCGAATAGGCGTGTTTCTCAATGATACCCCTTCTCTCCCCGTACGTGCCACCCATCTGAGCCAGACCAAAGAGGAAAAGCTTGTTGACATTCATCAACTCATCGGCCCAAAACTTGTCCTTATCGAGGATATCAGCAGCGAACAACTCAGACGTGACACCGCCAGTCAAGTCTTCTAATCCTTCTCTGCACCATTCGTGTTAGCTGTGAACAGATGAAAGGGCTGGCTTTGTCTTACCCGACCCAGCCACCTTCAATGGCACCGTAATCACCGTGGGCTTTGGCATAAGCTTTCTCTAGCAGAGGAAGCCATGTCTCATTTTGATCTCTACACTGCGCGAAGTAAAGCGCCTTCGAGCCTGTTTGCATGACCTTTCGGTATTCGTCGTCTGGATTAGGCATGTCAATTGTAAGCCAGTTATACCGTTCCCAGAAAGACTCGTGAAAATCCTCTTTGGCCAAGTGGAGTTTGTCGTCGATGACCTCAGATATCCACTCGCCATCTTGCTTTGGATCAGTAACGGCGCGTCTCGTTCGTTCCCGTTCCAAGCATACCTCGATGGAATACAAAACCATAGACCCCAACTTTCTCGTCCCTGGCCACGCATACCTTTTCGAGCAGGTCCTCCTTATTACAGAGTGTACATACGGAGGACATGAACCAGCAATCGCCGTCCCTCCCTTGGCGAACATCATTTGCAGTCATGCCTTCAATGTAGAAGTGAGGCTCGTCGAAAATATCCTTGGCAAAATTTAGCCATCAACCCTGGCCGCTGATGCAAGATTAGGTTCCAAGAGTCATTCACTGGCATACCTCAACCCGCTTGACTGACATAGGCCTAAGGTGCGCATGGTCCTCATCGAGTGCTACCAGGCAGTCCTGAGTGCGCTGATACCATTGCCACTGCATAAAATCCAACTCAATGTCGAAGTGTGGGTCTTTGTACTTTTGATTCAGTCTCCGGCATTCTTGTACAATCTTTTCAACCTTAGCCTTGCATGTTGCGGCAGCTTGTTCGTACGACGCGACGGCATTTTTGGAGGGGACAGCTTTCCGAGAAGCTTGGACCGCAGCTCGTTTGGCATAGAGATTGTCTGGGAGAACTGTGAAGGGTTTGCCAGGATGCTTGGTGGTGAACTTCTTCCAGAACTTGTCAATGATTTGCTGTGGAGGGACATTCTTGCTGGCCTTCTTGGTTGGGGCGGGAGGTTTCCAGTCTGGCCTACTCTCAGCGTCAGAGTCAGCGGTCGACATGGTAGCTGCTCGAACAACGATGAATGAAGATGAAGGATAGGGAGGAGAAAAAAGATGATTGATGAACGATCAGGCAATAACTCACTAATCTCAGCCGCACCAATCTAGCAGAAAGGAGGTCTCACCGCTTTACAGCCGTGTTTGCAAGACGTGAGCGTAATCATTGGCTTGAATACAAGGTGATGAGAGTGGCAGGGCGCCTTATTATGGAGGCTGGCACGGCTGGGTACCTAGGTTGTTCCCCACTTCCCAGCAGACACGTTACGAAAATTACGATACCGATTGATACCATTAGATTAAATCAGACGCTAAGAATGTCAATTGAGAAAGGTTCCTCATAACGCGTTGCGAGGTGAGCTCCTTTTCACCTGCACACAACATATTCGCATCTGTTTGTGTACATTGTGCTGTGTTCAGGAAACACAAGTGTTGCCGTACTGCCATAGACGTGACTCTCTGTATCTCAACGGGATTACGAGAATCTGAACATATGGGAAGCTGATTGATACACATCCAGTAAAGATATTTTGGAACATCGGCAATTGTCTCTGCAGGCTAGAATAGCTATCACGATAAGTGCGAGCTATAGAGGAAAGACTTCTCTCAACCGTGAAAGTATTGATGTTGGGAGACTGTATTGTGTAGTAGTGGCCCAGCCGTATCAGAACAGTGTATTGACTGTTTCTTTGCCTCAGTACCTCAGACGTGTTATTGGCCAGTGCCGACCCCACGTTGCTTATTAGCCTCGCTAACCCGAAGGGGCTTAGCGACCAGCTTGCTGGCCAATGGCACGTCTGAGGCACTGAGGCAAACTGTTTCGGCCACACAAGGCTGCTGAGTAATCCAAATCAAATGCCAAGCCTTGTGCATCGCGAGCTCAAAGTCCTTTGAAGATTAAGATAGCCACTCGTTGTCGACCCCTGACTTCACTTCATTCCCCGCGCAACGATGTCAGCAGCAGCAGAAGGCTCCGGCTCAACAACCAAAGCAATCACCTCCGATCCCACCAATTCATCCACAATGAAAGATCAACTAAAGCCTGCCGCAGCGCTAGAGGAGGACGATGAATTTGAGGATTTCCCCATTGATGGTGAATATCAATATCTTTGTTCTCAGAGAATGTTGTTGACATGTAGCTCGCAGATTGGGCGCCGGAAGAGAGCGAAATCCCGCCTGGGAGCGAGGGCGGCACAACGCATTTATGGGAAGAGAGTTGGGATGATGATGATACGAGTGAGGATTTTTCAAAGCAATTAAAGTAGGTCTACACGTTCGCGGGACTGTATTGGATCATAACTCACAGTGTGTGTAGGGAGGAGCTGGCAAAGGTGAAAGCGCAGAAATAGGGGGAAACACTATATAAGCATGAGACGGCGTTTGGATGCTTGAGGTTCTACAAGGCAGAAGCAATAGAGGTTATATGACAGAATCTTGATCTTGTGTGATTTCTATTGATATGCGCATGAAGCAAAGCTCCTCCTATTTGGTGTCTTCTTGCAGGAACGGGTCGATGAAGTCCGACAAATCACGTTTGCTCAGAGCCTTGCCGCCCGCCCTTGTCGCCATCAGACGAGAGCCACCTCGTGCACAAGCTTGGTTCAGCTCTACTTACTCGATAGTGCGGACACTCCAGGCAACTCTTTACCTTCAAGCAGCTCCAAAGAAGCGCCACCACCCGTCGAGACATGGCTCAGCTTGTCTTCAACGCCATATTTTGCTGCCACAGTCGCGGTATCACCACCTCCAACGATGACGATGTTACCGTCCTTTACCGCTCTAACAGCCGCTTCCATGACTTGCTTCGTGCCATTTGCGAATGGATCCATCTCGAAAACGCCTGGTGGGCCATTCCAGAGCGTTGTTCTAGCTTCTGCGATGGTCTTCTTGAACAGCTCAATGGATTTCTCGCCGCAATCCAGTCCCATCCAGCCGTCTGGGATACCTTCCGAATCGGTAGCGTACCCCTTCTTCGCATCTTTGTCAAATTTATCTGCCGTAATATAATCGCACGGCAGTACAATGTTCACGTTGTTCGTCTTTGCCTTCTCCATTAGTTCCCCCACAGTTTGGCTTCCTGCTTCGTCAAATAACGAAGTCCCGATCTTCACATTCTCTAATGTCTTCTTGAAGGTGAAAGCCATACCACCGCAGATGATCAAGCTATCGACCTTGGTAAGTAGATTGTCAATGAGCTGGATCTTATCGGATACTTTTGCACCGCCGAGGATCGCGAGGAAGGGACGCTTGGGCGACTCGAGTGCCTGAGCAAAGTAGTCGAGCTCCTTCTTCATCAGGAATCCGGACGCTTTCTGTGGTAGCTGTACGCCAACCATTGAGCTATGAGCCCGATGGGCAGTGCCAAATGCATCATTGATAAAGACGTCTCCAAGCGCGGTCAGTCCTTTCCGGAATTGCTCGACCGCTCCCTTGTCAGCCTTCACTTTGTTTCCCTGGGAGTCTTTCGAGCTTCCCTCCTCCTCGGCATGGAATCGCAGGTTCTCCAAGAGCACTATGCCCCCGTTGCTGACTCCATTGACGGTCTTCTCAACCTCCGGCCCCACGCAATCATCCGTAAAGATGATTTTCTTTCCTAGCAGCTTCTCGAGCTCGGGAAGAACAGGTTTCAGTGAGTACTTTGGGTTCACCTTTCCATCTGGCCTTCCCAAATGTGACATGAGAATGACAGCTTTGGCACCGTGCTCCCCAGCATACTTGATGGTAGGGAGGGCGCCAACGATCCGCTGGTTGTTCGTAATTCTCTTATCGGAATCTAGAGGAACATTGAAGTCAACCTAAGAAGAAGGCGTCAGAATATGAAAGTATTCCTTGCCTTTCGACGACAAGCTGACAACGGACGTACCCGGATTAATACCCTCTTGCCCTTCAGATCTACGTCTGTTATGGCGAGCTTATTTGATAGCGACATGGTCAATCTCTTTCAATGAGCTTGATTAGAGGCGTGCTTCTGGAATAATGGTATCAATTGGAAAATTTGACTGCGAAAACTAATTCGACGAGGTGTTGCTGGTGGGGTGCACTGTGCAGCCAGGCCCCTCCTCTTGAGGCATGCAAGGAAGGTATACCGAGGATGACTAAGAAACAGGAGCCAGGTAGCACTCGTGAAATGTTTTTGTGCATGCTCCCCATATCAGCTACACAACTGCTATATAGATAGTGTGCCCGCCAATGGATTCCAATGCACCAGTGAGCTCAATCTGTCTGTTCAAGGAGACGCGAACAGATCTTGAACCCTTATTACCAGGCTCAGTCATCCAAATACAAGTCCCATCGACCAGTACCTTCAGCGTTCGTCCCAGACAACAAAGGCGCATTCTCCGCACACTGCCAACGTATCAAGATGATAACGCGTTCCGCAAACACTACCTCGCGACTTCAGGCTCTCTGTTCTTTGGGAGAACCAAGAGACACCCACGAAGCTTCTTATGGCGCGTTTTGGACGAGGGGAAAATATTGGAGCTGCGCTCGGCGGACCTCAGCAAAAGCAGCCAAGAGTCAAGAGAAGCTTCGTTGATCATACAGCTTTGCTTTCCTAGTGCTCTCAAACACGGCGGCGTAGCGCTAGCCGATACTGACGACCAAGATGTCCTCAACTTGTTCGCATTGACAAAGGGAAATGAGCTATACACATTTAGGCTTCGAAAAGATTTTTTTTGCCTTGCTGCTGCTTCGGAAGACGATATTCTGAGATGGACTAAGGTGTCAAAGCCAGCCACCTTTAGTATCAGCACACCTCACAGGCTGATCGCACCCAACGACCTACAGCTGATCGTTTCACTAAGTGACGGAAGGCTGCTGATATTAAGAAGGCAAAAAGGAGAAGATGGGTCAAACTGGTACGAATCGACATACGGGGATGGACAATGGACGTCATCGTTGCGCGGCCTTGTACGTTGGCAGGGGAGCAACACGATCAAACATGATGGAACGACGCTGGAGCAAGGGACGCCTACTGCGATAGCGATATCTCCCGACTGCAAGCACATATTCGCAGTATGTATGAACCATACGCTACGAATATGGAACCCCAACAGGGCTGCCAGCGTGTTTTCCAAGGATTTGCTTTGGCGACATCGTGAGGCGCATGAGATACCTAGAGTGATGCTGGACCCGGGCAGTCCAAACGTGCTCCAGCTTTTTCAATCTGATGGTGACATCGAAGGAGACTCCTACTACGCTGTGACGTTCTCGCCACACGACTTAGGCCAATTCAAATTTTGGGCAATCCGTGATGCGGACTCCGGAGGAAAAGGTGTTCGAGATCTGTTCCCAGATTGTTCACTCAAGCCACCAGACCCAGATCCGAGCCCTGAGAGCAAAGCGATTTGGAAGGTTGCCGATTTCAAAGTTAAAGGCGGCCAGAGAGGGGAAAGTCTGGAGATTTGGATCTTGATGATATCAAACAGGCGCTACAAGCTATACAATCTAAGATTCAACATCAGCAATCTTGCGACTGTATGGCAAGACGAGTGGTCTAGTATGGCTTCCGAGACCCTAAAGCAGCGGCCGCAGCCTCAGGTGTCGGACCTAGATTCCGAGGATGCAACGGACCAATGGCTTAATTTTATTTTATGCCCTGGCAAATACACTGGATTGATACTAGAGACAGCATTGGGGATGTATTGCTCTGAGCGCTCAATCGCGCTCCCGAGAGATATAGCTTCACTCAAGGAACGAATGTGCACAGCCATAGCTTTGCAGGTGGGCTCTTCGAAAAGTAAGAGCAATTTTGGCCAATATCGTGAGACCACAGATCAGGAATGGACGGTCTTATGGGATATCATTCTAGATCTAGACAAATCAAGATGGGATGTCATGTCTCTTGCATACGATGAGCGATTGGAAATGCCTTGGATAGCCTTTGCCGATGGCTGCTCTATAGTCCGCACCTGCGATAAGACGGAGATA
>JAABUL010007334.1_pt1 | contig 11958 bp, 11 predicted proteins | sample 5559151 | NCBI WGS metagenome assembly JAABUL01 (sample SAMN10711876, study PRJNA513368) | rock metagenome | isolation source: Antarctica rocks | place: Antarctica: Victoria Land, Pudding Butte sud | reverse complement strand
GGCAGTGACGGCGGTTCGGTGGAACCCCGCGACTGCAGCCTTCTACACGCGACTGTGCGCGGCCGGCAAACCGCCCAAGGTGGCCCTCACGGCCTGCATGCACACGCTCGTGACCATCTGCAATGCCTTGCTCCGAACCACCACAGCCTGGGATCCCGAGCGGTATAAGCCCCTCGCCGCTTGACCTCGCAACACAGTTGCTACGGTAACGGTAACCAGCACGACGGAGATGGTCGCCCTGCGTCCGCGGAACACGCACGATCTGTTGAGCTGTCCGCCCATGAATCCGGCTATGACCGAGCGCCGCCCGTTCTATCATGGTGACGATCGACCTATCCAGCTCCTTGCAAGTGAGCGTCCAGAATACGCGCCAGCCGGAGTGCCGCGGCAATTGGCTTTCCGCCAATCTGTTCGACGTTCACCCGGCCGGTGTAGTGGCCCTGGCGAAAAATGATGGCAACGGCGCCCAGATAGGATGAGGTCACGATGTAGCCGGTGGCTTGAGTCCCAAGGCCGACAAGTCGTAACACGGTGCTGTGCGGCGGCGGCGGGTTGAGCCGTTTGAGCACGCCGAACTGCCAGCGGGCTCCAGCCAGCGAGCGGTAGCGTCCAACCGAATCGGTCACGGATATCACGCCCCGATTCGCTCCGCGGCGAAAGCTGGAGGAATAGCCATCGATGCGATAGCGGCGCACCGTTGCCGTCGGGACATGCTCCCCCGCCGATACCTCGGCGTTGGTGACCGAGGTACCCGTCATGCGAAAGGTAGCTCCCGTCACGGTACGGACCTCAGCGGCCGAGAGGGCCAGCGCCTGTGCGGTCGTGGCGCGATTGGCGTGGGCCATGGGCGCCGCGTTTGCGCCCGTGCCGTGCATTGTCAGGCCGCCGGCGCCAGCCAGCAGCAGGCTCGCTGCCAGGGTGGATCCCCTATGGGATCGGAATATGTTCATGCGATTCTCCAGATGCGAAGGAATGGATGGACTTATTGTTCTTCGGTCTGTGTCATATTCTGGCGCTTGCGGAGTTCACCAAGTGTATATTCGACAATTTCGGCAATCGCCTCCTGGCGATGCCGCTCGATGTTGGCCCGACGCGCTGGGTCGGCCATAGCCTCTCTGGCCAGGTTCTCAAAATTGTGAAGTTTCATCACTGCCACCTGAAACGACGCGCGCCAATCGCCATCACCACCACCGTCCAGAGTAGCAGCACCGGGATGTCCTGGCCGGTGCTGCTCAGTCCCAGGCCCTTGCCCCAGATCCGCTGGAGCGCGTCCACCATGCGTTCCGAGGGTAGCAGCGTGGCCAGCCGCTGCAGGTTGACGGCCACCGTTCCCGGCGCTATGGCCATGGTGGCGAACACCGTGTAGCCGGGTACCAGATAGCTGATGTACTTGAGATGGGTGCCCTTGATCGTCTGACCGCCATAGAGCGCGCCAAAAAAGAGCAGAAACATCTTCCTCCGGGGTGCCGAGGGCCACCAGCTTTCCGTGGTCGATGATGGCTACGTGGTCGGCCAGGTGCTGGGCCTCTTCCATGTAGTGGGTGGTCAGCAGCACAGTGACGCCGCTCTGGCGCAGTCCCTGAATCAGCTCCCAGGTTTGCAGCCGCGACTGCGGGGCCAGCGAGGCGGTAGGCTCGTCCAGAAAGGCCACCCGTGGGTTGCCGGCCATGGCCAGGGCCAGCGAGAGCCGCTGCTTCTGGCTGCCGGAGAGGCTGTCGAAGGCTGCGTCGCGATGCTTTTGCAGTCCCGCCAGTTCGATCAGCTCGGCAGCCGGCTTAGGGTGGTCGTAGTAGCTGGTGAAGAGGTCGATCGCCTCGCGCACCTTGATTTTCTCGTAGAGCGGCGTCTGCTGGAGCATCAGGCCAATGTGCTCTTTCATCTCGTGGCCCTGGGAGATTGGATCGTAGTCGAGCACCCGCACCGTGCCCGAATCCGGTCGACGATAGCCCTCCAGTATCTCTACCGTGCTGGTCTTGCCGGCGCCATTCGGGCCCAGCAGCGCGAAGATCTCGCGGCGCTGGACCGAAAAGCTGAGGTCGTCGACGGCGCGCAGCGAGCCATAGCTTATCACCAGATTCTGGACCACAATAGCCGGTCCATTTCCCGCCCCCTGGATGGGCGGGCTGGCACGCGGTGCTACCTGCATGCTGTTCTCCCTGGTTGCTTTTTTGGCGTCGCCTGCGGTACTGCTGTCCCTATCACAGGATGGTCGCACGTTGGTCTGCCCTGGCGTTGTCACCTTGACTTCTCCGTCTCCATGGCACTAGTCTGGGGCGGTCAAAGGGTCCGCTGGGCCTATCCTCTACGCGGGTCTCTCCTAGCCAATGGACTGCTAGCCCGGCTGCAGGGTGGCGCCGAAAGGACTGGTTGTGATGTGTCGACTGATGCGAAGTCCAGCGCTTGCAGCCATGGCTCTGGTGGTATGGTGTCTGCCGATTCAGGCCCAGACGGCGCCCGTCACCACCACCGCACAGAGTCAACAGCTGATCCGCGAATTCTTCGCCGCGTATGATCGTCACGATCTGGCGGCTACCGTCCGTTTCTTCGGTGGTCAATTGCACGATTTCTACGCCGACTGCAACTATGCCACGGGGAGAGTCCGAGTGATAGGGGGCAATTCGTATCAGGATCATAAATCCCACCTGTTCTATCTGAAGCGGTGGCTCAAGGCCCGTTTTGCCGACCACGATCACTTCGATGTTAGTGATGTCTACTCGAATCCCCGAAACCCGTCGGGGGTTGGGATGCACGCCACGCGTACCAGCGACACGCTGGTACGGCTCGGCCTTGCTCCCCTCGCGATCGACAACGACAAAATGGTCGTGGTGGGGTCGCGCCTCTATCGGGTGCTGCTGGCAGGTCAGGTGCGCGGGGCTGGATGTTGAAGTGGCTCCGTGACGAGCATGATTGAGCATCAGTTTACCGACGACCGTCTTGCCGCCTTGTATGACGTGCTCTACCCGCCGACGCCACGAGACGACTTCAACTTTTACCTGCCACTAATCATGTCCGCGCGGGCCGTGCTTGATGTGGGGTGCGGGACAGGCGCGCTTCTGCACTGGGCGCGGGAGTCCGGTCATACCGGGCGGCTGTACGGGCTCGACCCGGCTGGCGGCATGCTCAACCAGGCGCGTCAACGGTCGGACATCGAGTGGGTCCTTGGCGACCTCTCGTCGGTCGCGTGGGATCGGGAGTTCGATCTGGTGGTCATCACCGGTCATGCCTTCCAGGAGTTGGTTGAGGACGACGAGATACGCGCCGCGCTGGCCACGATCCGGTCGGCCCTCACCGACGGTGGCCGCTTCGCGTTTGAGACGCGCAACCCGCTGGTCCGCGCCTGGGAACGCTGGGCGACGGACTACACGGCCGAGGTGACCGACGCCAGCGGCGCCATCGTACGGTGCGAGTATCAGGTGGAGACGCCGGTTGAGGGGGGCGTCGTTCGTTCCATCAGCACCTTCACCAGTCCCGGGTGGGACTGTCCTCAGGTGAGCCGCGGTACGCTCCGGTTCCTGGATCGGGATGCGCTGTCCGCGTTTCTCGCTGATGCCGGCCTGGTAATCGAGAAGCAGTTCGGGGACTGGACCCGGCGCCCCCTGACCGACACCAGCCCGGAGATCATCACCATCGCACGGAAGGGATAAGCCTGCCGGCGTTCCGCATCACCCTGGCCGCGATCCCTCCTGCTGCCTGGTCACTTGGCTGGCGGGATCACCCTATCGTCCTTGCCTTCATTGATAAGCAGCTGGAGGAGGCTGTCGGTGTCCACGACGGTGGCAAACTTACCATGAAGACTGGCCAGAGAGATGCCATGCACGTCTTCCGCCTGATAGACCACGCCGTCTGGCCAGGCGATTCCCAGACTCTCATGTCAGTTGGCGACACACAGAGTAAGATAGACAAGATGAGCGATTAGTGGAGTGTCGGCGCAAAAGTAGTGGACAAAGCGAGCACTGCCTCCTTCGAGCGCGAGGGGCTCGCCGGCGGTCTCGTTGGATTGCTCGGAGAAGCGCCGGATCAGCTCTTCGAAGATGGTGCCCATCTCGCTGTTGGGCACGGTGTCCGGATGCAGGTCGATGGCGGCGAACTTCTGCACCACCGGAAAGAGGATGCCGGCGGCGTCCAGCCGGTCGATATGGTCGTCGAAGTTGAAGCGCTCGAAGGTCTCGCGGGCGGAGGCGGAGAAGCCGTGGATATAGGCACGCAGATTGTCGGCGATGTGTGGCGGGTCGGAGAGGAGTTTACGGAAGTCGAGCTGGCTGCGGTTGAAGAATCGCTGCCCGGCGACGCGCTCCAGCACCGGGTCCGGGTCCTGGAGTGCCTGGATCATCGGCTCCTGGGCACGCTCCAGGAGCACCGCTTTGCGGGCTTCCAGCACGCAGTCCAGCCGGCGCAGCACGGTGAGTGGCAGGATGATGCGGCCGTACTCGGACGCTTTATAGTCGCCACGCAGCAGATCGGCCACCGACCAGATAAACGCAACCTTGTCCTGGAACGATCTCATAGCCACCATCCTGTGGGTCGACAGATACCACGCTCAGTGTACTTGCGGTGACGACGGCAGTGCAGCGATTCGCCGTGCGGTGGGAGGTCAGAGGAGGTGAGATGGGAGTTGATCCAGAGGAAGCCGCGAGGATAATCCCGAAAACCGCCGTCGGAATGACGTGCTGGAGCCGAGCGGTGGTCGTCAGGGAGTGGAGGATTACGTGGTCGGCACCGCGCGTTCGCCACGAGGCCCGGGCGCAAGGTGGCAAGCTCATACATATCCTTGGCCCCTGCACGCGTCGGAGCACCCGGAGGTATTGCTGCCACTCAGGCTGGGAATAAGCGAAGAGGCTGCCGGGCGTGCCCGGCAGCCTTCCTGTCATTTCCAGAGAGGGCTACGGCGTTGCGTCACCGTAGATGTTCTGATCCAAGCCTCCACTGCGCGGACAGGTGTCGCCACTGTACGTGTTGGTGCCGGCATCGAATGTGCGGCACTGTAGGACATCCGCCCCGGAATCGGCGTCGTAGGTGTCGCCCGCACCCTCGCGCTGATCGGCGCCGGCCACGGTATCCCGATAGTCGGTCCAGGTCCCATACGAGAAGTTACCGATGGAAGTGATCCACAGGTAATCGCCTGCAAACGGAACCGTCCGGCCACCGAACTGCTCGTAGTTGGGAGCGCTTGTGACGTTGGTGACGCGTGTGCTCCCCGCAAAGGTGTCGCCACGATTGCTGGAGGTCGTCGCATAGACATCGAGCGCCGGGACCACCGAGCGGTTCGCGCAGTTACCGATGGGACGGGTCGGCGAGTAGCAGGCGTCGTTGCGCGTGTCCCACCAGAGGAGGTGCAGCACGCCGCCATCCGCCGACACATCCGGGAAGAGCTGATGTCCCTGGTGCGCAGCGTAATCGGTGGGATCAACCAGCCTGGGCGTGGTGTGAGTCCCGGTCTGGCCGTTGAGCCGCAGGAAGTAGATGCCCTCCTGGCTTCCCGTGCCCGGCTGGATGGAACCATACGTCGAGCCGGTGGCTACCTCGGTGCCGGGGATGCTGGGGTCGTATACAACGTAAATCGACTCATCGCCCACCGGCGCATACTGGTCAGCGGTGGAGCGGGGCGATGTCACATGTCGGAAGAAGGTGTAATTTGACTGACAGTGATTGGCGAAGTCGCCGCAATCGCGCGAGGTGCTGCCCCTTGTCTGAGTGTCCGCGGAGAACGGATCGTCCGCCTGCGATTGTTGAGGCGCCGGCTGCGCTCCGTTCACGTCCTGTGCGTCGTACCCCTCGAAGGTGGTGAGGATCTGCGCCGGACCAAAGGTGCTGCCACAGTCCGTGGACTTGGCATAGGCGACGGCCTGGGCCGTCTGCTGTCCCTGTCTCACGTCGGCCGACAGCGTCACATACACATGCCCGTTCGAGGTGACAGAGATTTCCGGATCCTGGACGCTATTGAGGCTCTGGGTAACCAGTTGCGGCTGCGAGAAGGTGACCCCATGATCGGTGGACCGCGAGAAGTAGATGTTCGACCCGCCATTGGTGAAGCGGGAGTATGCAAAGTACACGTTGCCCTGACAGGTGCTGGCGGGCGCTCGATCAACCTCGATGGCGGTCTTGTCGTTGAACTTGCCGTTCAGGTTCGGCGCCGAGGAGCCGCGCGAGACGATCACGCTGCGCTTGAACTGCTTGCCGTCGTTCGCGGGGGCGCCGCCCGGGCCACCCGGATTCTCAAAGGTGGCCACGAAGACATCGCCGAAGGTCTTCTTGGTGCCCGCTGGGTCGCCCGAGCTTTCCGAGCCCTCGAACAGGCGACCCTGCGCGTCCCAGGCCAGAACCGGATCGCCGGCCGAACTGGTGCGCGCCTGGGAATACGCGGCATACGGGGAGGTGTCGCCCGGGTAGCCCGGGACGAGAGAACTCTGGAAGGAACGTCCGGAATCCTGCGACCGGTAGTACCCAAGCCAAATGGGGCCGGAGGGGATGGGCGCTCCGTCAGCGTCGACGCCATCGTTGTATACCCCGCAGTAATCGTTGGAACTGCCCACGATCACGCCGGTATTGCGCGGATCCACCGCCACCGACGGCTCGTTCTGACGTCCCCTTGCTCGGGAACATTCGGTCAATGTGGGGTCCGTGTACGGCACACCGGTGTTCAGTGTGTAATTGCTGACGTAGCCCGTGCTTCGCGGATAGTCGTTCGACAGGCGCACATTGCCCAGAGGGGTCGATGCCTGAGCGATGGTTGGTAGGAACAGGGCTGCCACCCCTAACAGGGGCGTCATCCGGAGCTTGAATCTCATCGTCTCTCCTCGTATGCCACGTGGGCAAAATGTCATTATGTGCTCTCATGCTAGCATGGTCCCCCTTTGTGCTGCAGGAGAGCCCCGCCCCTGGTTTCGTCGATGGGGATTCCGGGTGAGCGGCAGCTGCTTTCTATATCAGGGGGACCATTAGGAGGAGTGGCCGGGGCAGCGACACCCTACGACGTTGTACGGAAGAACTCGCGCACGCGTGCGGTGAAGGCCTCGTTCTCTTCAATCATGGGGCCATGCCCGCTGTGCTCGAAGATGGCGAGCTGCGCTCCCGGAATGTGCGACGCCAGGTATTCCGATTGATCCACCGGTGTGATCCAGTCCTGCCGCCCGACCAGGACCAGGGTAGGGACGTCGATCTCACCCAGACGATCGCGCACGTCGTAGGCCGGGATGTTGCGGGAGAAGGCGAAGTTGTGGGTCTGGTAGCGAAAGACCGTGGTGTCGAGGCGCTCCGCATCTCGCTCCGGAGCGGGGGTGGTGCGGTAGAGCGGCTGGATGGCGGCGAAGGACCTGCGGAACTCGTCGTCATCGGCCACGCGCCCCCCAAAGAGGCGATCGAGCTGGTCCGGTGAGATACTGGGCAAATTCGCCTTCAGGGCGTTCTCCTTGGCTGCCGTCTCATTGTGGTGGCTGGGCGAGGTGTCCTGCAGCAGCAGGTGAGTGAGCCGATCCGCGGATCGCCAGCACGGATGAAACGACCAGCGTTCGGCGTGGGTCGTTACGCCGGCGGTTGACGGCGATGCCAGTCCGTGTTGTTCTGGAAGGCTGTGGCAAGGGCTAGCGCCGTTGCCTCCTGGAATGGGGCGGCGATGATTTCGAGGCCGAGCGGCAGTGCGTCGCGGCCCAGGCCCATAGGGATGGAGATGCTCGGCCAGCCCAGCAGGTTCCCGAACCCACCGTTCCCGCCCACATGGCGCCACCCTTCCTCGGGGTTCGAGTCGATTGGCGGCGCGACCTGAAGCAGGGTGGGAGCGATCAGTGCATCGACGCGCTCAAAGACGCGCACGGCGGCTTCTGCGGCTAACCTGCGGACGCGCATCGCGCGTAAATAGTCGACGCCAGGGATTGCGAGACCCGCGATGAGGTCCGCCTGCAGCGCCGAGTCGACCATCTCCTCGACGCGTGGGCTACGAAGTACGTTCTCGAAGGCGGCACTGCTCTCGACCATGATAATGGTCTGTGCGGCCAATGCATAAGGGAAATCGGGCAACGCAACGTCCTCACTGCTGTGTCCCAAGCCGTGAAATACCTCCAGTGCAGCCATGAAGCGCGCCCTGGCCTCGGGTGCGTGGTGTGCGTCGTAGTCGTGAACCAGGATGCCGAGCCGGAGAGGACGACCGGCAAGGGTGCCTGGCTGGATTGTGAACGTACCCGGCGCCGACGTGGGGTCGCGCGGGTCGTGCCCGGCGATCGCCTGAAGTACGAGGGCACAGTCCTCAGCCGAGTGGGCCAGAGGGCCAATCTTATCCATGGTCCAGGAGAGGGCCATCGCGCCATATCTGGATACACGCCCGTACGTTGGGCGCAGGCCCGAGACGCTGCAGAAGGCCGCCGGGAGGGTGATGGAACCCCATGTCTCCGTTCCCAAGGCAAAAGGGACGAGGCCGCCACCAACTGCCGCCGCCGAGCCGCTCGACGATCCCCCCGCCCGGCGTGCCGGGTTCCAGGGGTTCCGGCACGGACCGTGGAGCGAGACCCCGGGATCACTATATCCCCCGCCCCCCGCAAACTCGACCATGGCCAGTTTGGCGACCAGGACTGCCCCTGCCTCGCGCAGATGTTCGATCACGGTTGCATCGAAATCGAACACCTGATCGCTGTAGATGGGTGATCCCCAGCGTGTCGGAATACCAGCGGTGGCAAACAGGTCTTTGGCGCCGTAGGGAACGCCGTGCAGGGGACCGCGAATCAGGCCCGATGCAATCTCCGCATCGGCCCGCGCCGCCTGTGCCAGGGCCAGGTCTGGCGTTAACTCCGCTACTGAATTGAGGGCACGTCCCTGCGTCTCCAACGCTTCGAGGCACCACGTCGTTAGCTCGACGGAGGACAGTTCACGACGCTGTGTGAGTCGGCCCAACTCCGTGGCCGAGGAGCGCGCGACAACGGGATCAGCTACGAGATCCCTCCACCACGAGCGTCCCTCTGTTCTTGGGACAACACAGGCGTCGGGTGAAACACAAAGTCAGGCTCCGTCCCAGAGGGAACTGACAGGCGGTGGGTGCTCCACGCCTCGACGATCCCTCTGATGGTGTCCGCGATCAACGTGCGCTGCTCCTGTCCCAGCGCATGGCCCGGCTCGCCCCCAGGATCGGGCGCGGCCTTCGAAACGTGTCGTGGTGCCGCCATCTCAAGCCCCTCTGTCATGCCTTCACACTACTGCATTGAGACTTCATATCCTGTGTCGCCGTCTCCTCACATCGTGGTGCGGTAGTGGAGATGAACCACCCCGTTGCCAAAACGACGTTCGTCCAGCAGTTCGAGCTTCAGGCGGATAGTGTTGGGGAGGGACTGTGTGCCGCCTCCCACCACGATGGGCGCGACGAACACCTGCCACTCGTCGACCAACCCGGCCCTGATCGCCTGGGCGGCGAGGTCGGGGCCGCCCACAGTGATATCACGTCCCGCTGTCGCTTTCATTCGACTGACCGCTTCAGGGTCGAAGCGTCGCTCGATCCGCGTCCTGGCGCTGGATGCGGTCTCCAGCGTCGTGGAGTACACGATCTTGTCGGCCGCCTGCCATATCTCGGTGAAGTCCTGCACGAAAGGTGGCTGGTCGGCAAGGGTATGCGCAGTCTCCCAGTAGACCATCGTCTCGTACATCCGGCGTCCGTAGAGATAGGTGCCGACCGGCCGCTCGAGGTCGTTGACGAACCTGTGCACCTCCTCGTCCGGTTCAGCCCAGTCGAAATTGCCGTCCTCGTCCGCTATGTAGCCGTCGAGCGACATGATCGCCGAGTAGATCAGCCTGGCCATGGTGGACGTCCCTTTACGCATACTGATTGCATTTAGAGTGATTCAGCGGCGATCGCGGACTTCCGGCGAACCTCGAGCAGGTAGGCCACCATCATCTCCCCACCCAGGGCGAGGTGGTAGGCGTCCGAGATGTGCTCCACGCGCTGAATTTGTTCGATGTGTTGGTGGAAGAGTGGCGAGAAGGGGAAAAAGCTGAAGTCGACCACCTTGATGGTTAGCCCCGCCTCCTCGGCGAGCTGGGCGGTCCGCATCTGGCTCAAGATGGAGAGCTGCATAATGTAGGCGGTTCCGTCCTCGGTCAGCAGGTGCGGGAGCTGCCTGAGGAGGTGGTCGAGCATGGTGCGCCCCCAGTAATCGACGGGCCGGTGGCTGCTGACTTGGGCGAAGGGATCGACCGGCATCTGATACAGGCTGGCAACGATCAGATCGTAGGTCTCCTCCGGCGACCAGTCGTAGAGATCGACCGCCGCCGCGCTTACTCGATCCGCCACCCCGTTGCGGAAGGCGTTCGCCAGGGTATTGGCCGCCGCTTCCGGTTGAATGTCGATGGCGTGGACGTGCGTCGCGCCGTTCAAGGCGAGCTGAACGGTAAGAATGCCGCTGCCGCAGCCAACGTCTAGACAGCGCTGCTGGTTCCCCGCCCCGGTCTGAAAGAGATACTTCCACACCAGGAAGCTGCCCAGCGTCGGCACGAAGACCCCAGGCTCGCAGACAATGCGCGGCAACGGGAGCGGGAAGAGCGAGCGGTCCCGCTCATCGAGCCACGCTGGGGGCGCACCAGGCGGCGCCGGCGGAGTTGCCGGGTGCGTGGGGTCCACACCGCCAGCATCGACGCGCAGGGTGCGGGTCTGTCCCGGTTGGGTGTCTGCCAGGGCGTGGCTCGCGGCCGCGATGTGGTCGGATGTGACACCGCAGCATCCGCCGATGATCTGGGCCCCTTCCGCCCGCCACTGCAGGGCCAGGCGAGCGTATTCCTCCGGCCCCAGCCGGCGATCGAACTGCCAGCCCGTTTCGGAGTAGTAGCCCAGGTTCGGGTAGACCCCGAGCGGCAAGTCCGTGAAGTCGCGCAGCCAGGGAAGCATGCCGGGCACGTGATCCGGCGGTAGGCAATTGATGAGCAGGGCGCTCACTCCCATCACCTCGAAACGCCGCGCCGCGCGGCCGAAGAGGTCGCCTTCTGGACCGCCCCAGTGCTCGCCATGGACCCCACAGACGCCGTGGACGCACCGACGAAAGCTGAGCCAGACGGGAAGACCCGTATCCAGGAGTATCTGGATGGTAGGGAAGGTGACATCCTCCCGGATCAGGGAGAGCGTTTCGAGCAAGATCAGATCGGGAGGGTCCTCGGCGAGGACGCGCGTCAGCAAGCGGATCGTTTCCTGGCGCTCGCGACTGTTCACATCTCCCGTGATGGCGAAGGCCAGGGCGCACTGGTCGGTCTTTCCACCCTCGGCGATCGCCTGTCGCGCCAGCCGGATGCCCAGACGCGCAATATCCATCCAGTGGACCGGCCCGGCGAAACTCGGCCCGCTCTGCGCCTCCATCTCCGGGGCGCTCAGAATGCCCCAGGTGTTGGTTGAGATCACATCGCACCCAGCGGCCACGTAGTGCTGGTGGACCTGGAGTACATCGTGCGGCACGTCATACAGCGCCGCGGTGCCCCACATCCCCTTATCGCGATTCCAGTAGCCCCCCGAGCCCAGGCGCTCTACCTCGGTCCCCACACCGCCATCCAGGATCACCGCTCTATCCTCCAGAATCAACTCCTGGACGCGAGCGTAGGCCGGGGAGATGCGTCGCGGAACCAGGGTCGATAGAGCGTCGGCCGGCGGAAACGATCCCGGCTGGTCGAAACGATTCATGCTTGACTGCACCTCCTGAAAGACCGGACTGTGCCCCTAGTTTGCCACGACTGCCTGTGGAGATCGGCGCTGATCGAGCCGGGCGCATCGACGCTCAGGTAGAGGGCTGCCCATTCCTTATATGGATTGGCGGTAGCCGAAGAACTCGTGGTCCTGGTTGTAGCCGCCGTAGCCGCCGCCGATCTCGGAGAAGTTTGCGACGAACTCCACACCCTTGATCCACTTGACCTGCTTGAAGCCGAGCTGCGTCTCGTTCCGCAGCCGCAGCGGAGCGCCGTGGCCGAAGGACAGCGGCTCACCATTCATGTCGTAGGCCAGCATGG
>JAABUL010007333.1_pt1 | contig 11962 bp, 4 predicted proteins | sample 5559151 | NCBI WGS metagenome assembly JAABUL01 (sample SAMN10711876, study PRJNA513368) | rock metagenome | isolation source: Antarctica rocks | place: Antarctica: Victoria Land, Pudding Butte sud | reverse complement strand
AAGTTGACAACTGCGGTTACAACAGCGATTGCTATAACTTCTAGGATGGGCGAAGATGCCCACAGAGATGTCCTGCGCCACTTCGCGATTTTCATATTTACCTTGATAAATAGGCCACCGTACAAGCCTCCTAGAACTCCTAGAATCGCGAAGGGGACCATCTCGAAGCCATGCCATCCGGTGCTGTAGGTGACTTGGTAGAGAACGAGCTTGCCGGTACGGAACGGATTGAAAGCTTGCAAGGTAACAGCAGCGACCATGGCGCATACAAAGCTTTGCCACATGGTCTTATCCGGGAAGTAATACGACAGCTGCTCAAGGCTAAAGAGCACGCCCCCAATAGGCGACCCAAAGGCAACAGAGATTCCGGCCGCTGCAGCGGCTGAAAGAACTTCGCGTTTCCTGGCCTCGTTATCATTCAAGCTTGGCGACAGCTTCATTAGGAGATTTGCGCAACAGCATGCTACGTGGACCAGGGGGCCTTCCTTTCCCAACCATAGTCCAGAGGCCACAGCCAGGCACAAACCGAGCGACTTGACAATCAAAGTCCAAAGACTCATGAAGCGCTGGATAACAAATCCACCAAGTACAGTTTTAATCTCAGGAATACCGCTGTGTTTGGCGAAAAGTGCGAAATATTTGACAAGAACACTGGCACAGAACGCGAAGAAGACCGAGTAGAGGATGTAAAAGATATACTCCACAACAAATCTCCCTGCCGATGACCGCACGTGGAGCGCACTGCTCCAAAGATTCCAGTCTTGGCATTGAGCCATCTCTTCATGTCCCCAGCAACAGAATCCTCTGTTCAGGTAGAATTTGCCTCCCCCCTTTCCATTACGGCAATATCCTGTTTTTAGATCCGCAAGCCAGTCACTGGCTACATCTATGCCAGCAGCGAGAACTCCAGATGCTAGCCCTGTAGCGATCAATACTATCCAGATTTGACTAGCATCCAGTATTTGTTGAGCGTGACCGAAGAGGCCTGTAGCCTGTGAATAGAGATACCGTAGACGCTGACGTTCTTTGGTATATTCGAAGATCCAGTCAATTGCAGTGAGGTCATCATAGCCCACGCGCCGTCCGGGACCCTCCGTATACCAGTCTAGAGACGAGCCATCCTTGTTATCGCCGTAAGCATGTCCCTCACTTGGATGACCGTTGCCAAAGCTAAGTGAGATATCAGAATTATTGGTCGAAGAGAATTCACGTAGCCTGCGACTCCGAGCAGTGGGAAGAGGTAAGTTTGGTAAGCTGTGCGGGCTCGCGCTCCGGGAGGCTTGGTTCGAGTGCTGCGAGAGAAATTTTGGGAGAATAGGTCCTGAAAGTGCCTTTGCTTTGCGTTTAAAACTGATTCTACAGACTGTAAGCCTAATCCCACCGGTATATGGGCTGGGAGAAATTACGGAACTTTTCCGGAGCCCTCATCCAGAGGGGCATCAGCTAAGAGGGCATTGTCTAGGCGAAGATCTGAGTGATCATCAGAGTCGACATCTTCAGCAGTGACGCGACCATAATGAGCTGGTCTGGAGGACGAGGAGCTTTCCGGACCGTGTTGATCCGGCCCATCGCCGTCCATCCTGCCGTGTCGAAGCTGTCGTCTGTGGATTAGGTTGCGGCGAGAAGGCCCAGGTGCTACGCCAAGCCCGCAGCGTTGTTTGTGCGGCTACACGCGTTTAGAGCGCTCCGCGGCGAATCCTCGGCTAGAATCATCACGAACTTTTTTGTCGCGTAAAGTACTTAGATAAGTATCGATTATCGACAATCCAAATCTCGCGGTAGCCACCTGAAGATGGACGTCTCGAGGTGCTCAGTGCAGCTGCTCGATCATCTATCTCATCTTCACCAGCTTCCCGAGGAGGTATTGGACTTATTGCATCGCGGCAGCAATGCACAATATCTCGACACCCTCTCGCAACTTGCCATCAATCCTATATACACCACTGCTGTGTTCGCCACGCACGAGCCAATTTTCGTGGAATTATGCAGCAGATGGCTGCCAAATCCAGAGACAGAGGATTTGTTCGCCTTGGCAGCCCTGGCGAGGGTCCTCCCTTCGGCGCCCCATCTATCGGTATACGCAACATATCTGCTGAATCGCAGGCGTGGGCTACTGGAAGCTTTGGCATCGCGAGAAACTACAGCACTCCAACAACTGCCTATAGGAACATTAAGAACACTTTTACTTGCTTTAGGCCGCCTTCTGATGTTCGACAACGCAACGTTCGCACCAGCCATTTCACCAGCACAGCTGCAGGTGCTTCTCAATCACGTTCAACCACACATAAGATACCTTGCTATAAGGATACTCTGCCTATATCTCCATGCCTCTGATGCAGCCCTGATGTCTATGATTAAGTCCTACATAGGAGAAGATGAGATATCGGGTCAATGGGAAGATAAAATAATTGATTATTCATTCTTCAGCTTATGGGAACAGAGGAGGCTCAAAGACCTTGGTCGTATGCTACAACTAGAAAAAGATACTTGTGGCGTGCATAGGCCAGAGGATGTGAAGACACCAGAACGGGTGCTCACGATCGAAGATTTTTCAGCAACTACAGCCTGCATTGCTGGAATTCTCATACCCCGACTGAATGGAAAAGATCCGAGACTTTCCTCGCTTGTCATGACAGAGACTACGAGAAGTAATGTTCATTCGCTTGCTGAAGCTGTTAACTCGTCCAAGCCCATACTGGTGACTGGCTGTTCCGGTACAGGAAAGACTTCAATAATCAGATGTGTTGCAAGGGAGCTTGGCAAAAGCTCTTCGATGGTTACCCTGCATCTGAATGGGCAGACTGATGCCAAGCTACTTGTTGGCATGTACACAAGCGCGAAAACGCCAGGCTCTTTCAGCTGGAGTCCCGGCGTCCTGACGACAGCCGTAACAGAAGGTCGATGGCTGGTCATTGAGGACCTAGACCGAGCTCCGACCGAGATCCTCAGCACTTTGTTACCTTTAGTTGAACGACGTGAGCTTTTTGTACCCAATTGGGGGGAAAGCATCAAGGCTGCTACTGGCTTCAAGCTTATCGCTACTGTACAGTCCACTATAAACACTCGAGGAGAAGAGGTCATCCCTACCGCAGGGATGCTTGGCACACCTCATTGGTTGCAGGTACCCTTAGATATGGCACCAGACAATGAGTTCTCCAAAATTGTCATCCACAGGTTTCCCCTCCTTCACGCTTACATGCCTAAATTTATGGCCGTATATCAGATCCTAAGACACCCAGACTCTTCGAATGCTTCCAAGACCCCTTTGAAGACCAACATTTTAAGACCCTTTGGGCCTCAAGATCTTTTGAGATGGTGCGGAAGAGTCCAAGACCTCCTTTCATCTGCAGGCATCATCTCCGGCAACGAACCCATTTCTGATGCCTCGAATGACCAGATTTTCCTCGAGGCTGTTGATTGCTTTGTCGGATCCTACGCTCTGGGATCACAAAGAGCAGACTGCATTGATCTTATTGCTCAAGGCCTGTATATGCCTGCTGAGCGTGTCAAATACTGCATGGAGGCCCGCAAACCCGAATACCTCGCAACTGACTCGGCGTTTCGTATAGGTCGTACCACTTTGCCCAAGCGAAGACTGGCCCTTGGTGCTAAATCTTCGAGTGATCGCTTTGAGAATAGCCCTTTTGCGACTACAAAACACGTTATTCGAGTCCTCGAGTCCATTGCTGTGGTGGTCAAGCAGGCAGAGCCGTGCCTTTTGGTTGGTGAGACTGGCGCAGGCAAGACCACTGTCGTGCAGCGGCTTGCTGATGCATTGGGCCAGAAATTGATCGTAGTGAATCTATCACAACAGAGTGAAGTAGGCGACCTTCTTGGTGGATACAAGCCAGTAAATATGAGAGCCCTTGCCGTACCCATGAAGGAAGAGTTCGATGAGTTGCTAGAGTTGACGTTTACCTCAAAGCGAAATCAGCGCTACATTGAGCTTCTAGCCAAATCGGTATCGAAGGGCCGATGGGCTCGCGCATTAGCCTTGTGGCAGGAGGCCTTGCGCATGAGAGAAGGACACTCCAAGCTAACGGGGCAAAGCAATGATCAATTCAATCAGGAACCCCTATCGAAGAAGAGGAAAGTGGAGTCATCCAAGCTTCAGAGGCTGAAGAGCAGATGGGATAAGTTTGCTTCTGACGTTAGTACCTTCCAAAAGCATCTTGCTAGCGGCTCGAAAGGTTTCGCATTCTCTTTTGTTGAGGGGAACATCGTCAAGGCAGCTAGAAACGGGGATTGGGTGCTCCTGGATGAGATCAACCTTGCTTCGCCAGACACTTTGGAGAGCTTGGCAGATTTGCTGTCTCATACGTTCGATGGGGCCCCCTCGATATTGTTGACAGAGTCTGGAAACGTTGAGCGAATCTATGCTCATAAAGACTTTCGTATCTTTGGTGCAATGAACCCTGCCACGGACATTGGGAAGCGTGACCTTCCTTTGGGTTTCCGCTCGAGGTTCACCGAACTCTTTATTGAGGCACCAGACAAAGACCTGGAAAACCTTATACCGGTCGTCAAGGCTTACCTAGGTAACAACTACGTTGACGTTCGCGCTGCTACCGATGTTGCTCAGCTGTACATCGAGATAAAGAGGCTTGCCGATGGTAGCCAGCTCGTCGACGGCGCAAAGCAAAAAATCCATTTCAGTCTTCGCACCTTGACTAGAACACTGGTCTATGTTCTAAACAATGCTCCCCTTTACGGACTTCGCCGAGCTCTGTTTGAAGGCTTTTCGATGAGCTTCCTGACATCTTTGGACAGAGAATCGGAGTTACTTCTGCACCCACTTATAGACAAGCACATTCTGGCCGGGCAGAAGAACAGTAGAGCATTATTGCACCAAATCCCTCATCCGCCAAAAGAGGGTAGAAACCACATTCAATTCAAGCATTATTGGATCTCACAAGGAGCGCATCCCATCGAGGAACAAGCTCACTACATCATCACTCCCTTCATCGAACGGAATTTATTGAACCTTGTGCGAGCAACATCAATCCGCAGATTTCCTGTCCTGCTCCAAGGCCCAACTTCCTCTGGTAAGACCAGCATGGTTGAGTACCTCGCCCGAATATCCGGAAACAAGTTTGTAAGGATCAACAACCACGAACACACCGATCTACAGGAGTATCTTGGCTCTTATATTTCGGATCCTGATGGTCGCCTTGTGTTTCAAGAGGGTGTCCTTGTCCAGGCTCTTCGAGAAGGCTACTGGGTTGTTCTAGACGAGTTGAATCTGGCTCCAACCGATGTGCTAGAGGCCCTTAACCGACTATTGGATGACAATAGGGAACTCTTAATACCAGAAACTCAGCAGGTAGTGAAGCCGCACCCGGAATTCATGCTCTTCGCAACGCAGAATCCGCCTGGAATGTATGGTGGCCGGAAGGTTCTCTCCCGCGCGTTCAGAAATCGCTTTCTAGAACTTCACTTTGATGACATTCCAGAGGACGAGTTGGAAACCATCCTTCGCGAAAGAAGTCAGATAGCCCCTTCATTCTGCAGTAAGATGGTCAAGGTTTACAAGGAGCTGACTAAGATGCGTCAAAGCGAACGGCTCTTCGAACAGAAGAACAGTTTTGCTACGCTTAGAGATCTCTTTCGATGGGCCTCACGTGAGGTAGATCTTCAGGAGCAACTAGCGATCAATGGCTTTTTACTGCTGGCTGAGCGAGTACGTAATCTGGAGGATCGCTCTATGGTAAAGAAAGTCATCGAGGATGTCATGAAGGTCAGAATAGACGAGTCTCAACTGTATGGGGCTGCTAGGACCGAAAATACATTGACTACGTCTGTCACAATGTCACTTGGCGTTGTCTGGACCAAGTCGATGCGCCGCCTTTACACTCTCGTTACTGAAGCCTTGAAGAACAACGAACCTGTCCTACTTGTTGGGGAGACGGGATCTGGCAAGACCACCATTTGCCAACTCATTGCGGAGATGACCAACACCAAGCTCCACATAGTGAATGCTCATCAGAACATGGAAACTGGTGACTTGATCGGGGCTCAGCGCCCGATTCGAAATAAAGCCCATGCTGAAGCACAGCTGGCTCAGGATCTCAGAGCTGTCCTGAGAGACTGCAGTGTCTACGAGGAAGCCCATGAGCACGATCTTCCCGCGCTCTTGGACGCCTACGCAGTATTGCAACGTCGAGCACCAGCAGCCTTATCTGACCAGATGCGCCTGCGTGTAGAGCAAAGCAAAACTAGGGTGAATTCACTGTTCGAATGGGCTGACGGTAGCCTTGTCAATGCAATGCGTAATGGCCAGCAGTTTCTGCTAGATGAAATCTCTCTTGCCGATGACTCGGTGCTTGAACGGTTGAACAGCGTCCTAGAACCAGGCCGCACTCTTTTACTCGCGGAGAAGGGGACCGCTGATGCCCCTATCAAAGCAACCCCCGGCTTCCAATTCCTTGCGACCATGAATCCAGGAGGTGATTACGGCAAGCGTGAATTGTCTCCAGCTCTACGCAATCGATTTACCGAGATATGGGTGCCTAATGCCTCATCTGAAGAGGGGATGCTAGAGATCGTGCAAGCCAAGCTGAGTCCTCGAATGTCTAAATTCTCTAAAGCCATGATCACGTTTGCGGCTTGGTACTCTACTACGTACAACGCTGCTGCGCCACACATCTCAATCCGAGATTTGCTTTCTTGGGTACAATTTGTGAATGCCTTCAAACATCCAGACGTTAGAATTGGCCTATTACACGGAGCTGCTATGGTCTATATTGACGGCTTGGGGGCAAATCCTGCTTCCAAATTCTCCATATCGGAGAGTGCGGTGTCTTTGGAACGCGACGCATGCCTCTTGAAGCTTGACGAAGCCTTCGGCCAAGACATTTCCTACCTTTACGATCAGGATTACCAGCTTTGCTCTACAGATGAAAGCTTCACTGCTGGTCCATTCGGTCTTGCGAGAGCGCTTGGATCGCGATTAGATTCCAGATACAGCCTGCAGGCCCCTACGACAATGTCCAATGCTATGAAGATCACTCGTGCTTTACAACTCAGCAAGCCAATTCTTGTGGAAGGTAGCCCCGGTGTCGGAAAAACGACTCTCGTCGCTGCGATTGCTCAAATCGTTGGGATTCCTCTGACGCGTATCAATCTATCAGATCAGACAGACTTGATGGATCTTTTCGGGTCTGATGTTCCAGTCGAAGGAGCAGAGGCAGGTAACTTCATTTGGCGCGACGCACCTTTTCTCCGAGCAATGCAGAAGGGCGAGTGGGTCCTCTTAGATGAGATGAACCTAGCTTCGCAGAGCGTGCTCGAAGGGTTGAACGCCTGTCTCGATCACCGAGGTCAAGTATATGTTTCTGAACTGGATCAAACATTTGAAAAACACGCTAAGTTCGTTGTATTCGCCGCCCAAAACCCTCATCATCAGGGCGGTGGCAGAAAAGGATTACCTGCTTCTTTTGTAGATCGCTTCACCGTTGTCTATGCTGACAATTTTAGTGCAGGGGATCTGATGACTATTTCATCTGAGATATTTCCCAATATTTCTGAGGACGATAGACGGAAGACCTTGCATAGCGTCACCGCATTGAGTCATGCACTTCAGGTCAATTGTACACTCGGAGCACACGGAGGTCCATGGGAGATCAATCTCCGAGATGTGCTTCGATGGCTTCATCTACTGACCTCTGGCAATGGAATGTTGCCTCTCGCAAGTCCTGCGGATTTTCAGCATCTGTTGTTCCTCCACCGATTCAGGACCTCTGAAGACGTTGCAGCGGTGTCACAGGTGTTGCAGCAATACATACCTCAGGACCAACCTCGTACCTACTTTTATGGTAAATGTGGAAGCCTGGTAGAAATTGGCCTCGCTGTCTTGCCCAGAGATCTGAAGCGGCAACCACGCCCGATCCAGGGCTCTCAAACGCCGAAGTTGGTCTTAGAAATCGCAGAATCCGTAATGCTTTGCGTCCAGAATCAGTGGCCTTGCTTATTGGTTGGGCAATCTGGTTCTGGAAAGTCCAGCACGATCCTCCAGCTAGCGAGTACGGTCGGTGCTGATGTTGTAGAAATTTCTTTGAATCCGGAAATGGATACCCTGGACCTGGTTGGTGGCTACGAACAGATGGACCCCCAGCGAGCGATAGTTGCTTTTATCAGGACATTGCACAATAGTACCCGTGGAGATCTCATCACCAGCCTCACATCCATGGATGAATCGAGGAATTGTCTCGCAGCACTTGAGTCTAGGCTCCGACATCCAGCAGTCAGCCTACCTGAGATACTTGAACTTGTCCGGGTTGTCGCGAAGGAAGATTGTAGATCGAAATACAGAAGCTTCGTAATCGAATGTGAGGAACTCATGGTACTAGCTGCGGATGACAACCGCGCTCGTTTCGAGTGGGCCGATGGAGTACTCGTCAAAGCATTGAAGCAAGGCAAATGGGTGGTTCTGGACAACGCCAATTTATGCAGTCCTTCGGTCCTTGATAGACTGAACTCACTCCTAGAGCCGGATGGCGTCTTGAGTATCAATGAGCACCGCGAACCAGATGGTAGTGCTCAGCTCGTAAAGCCTCACCATAACTTCAGATTATTCATGACAATGGATCCACGTCATGGCGAGCTCTCGCAAGCCATGCGGAACAGGTCCATCGAGCTGTTCATGCCAGCTCAATCGCAGTCCCCTTTGATCAACGTTCTGGGCTCAGATTGCGAATCTTCTGTCTTTCGTTTTGAATTATTTCAAGCTTTCGATTGGAATAGTATGGAAGAGACTCGTTTCAGTAAACTTCTTCCAATCTGTTTCGATCACTTATCATTCTCGGATCTGAAACTTTGTCGCCGATGGGAGGCTCAAATCATGAACGGCTTGAATGATCTATCCCCCTCCAAGCAATCATCCTTCTCAATGATTGCCAAGACATACCTAACAGCATCTGGTGCTGATGGATCAATCTTCCATGCCATACATGACATCTATCAGCAGCTGGGGAAAGACTTGATTGTTTCCTCATCAGAATTCGACTCTTTGCAGGTCAGTGGCGTCGAACGTGAGAGCTCCAGATCGTGTACTGATCGATCGATTAGACAATTCATCCATTTAATAATCCCGTCTTATTGTCCGCAACAGAGCAAAGTTCATTATCTAACAGTCTGCGCTGGCTCGCGTTTTGCTTCGACCTACTAGTAGAGGTATATGGCTATTTACACAGAATTGAGCATGTAGATGGGGGTTTATGCTCAGGGGATCAACATTCATGGTCTCGGTTAGAAAGATCAATGGTGTTCAAGAAAGTTGGGAGATTTCGAAACGATTCCACTCAGCATCTGGCCGGCTTTGTACAAGAAATGGGAGTCATCTTGCTAAGCAGCGTTGAAGGCAAAGATCGGGATGTATCTAGAGTTCGCCAGGTCTGTGCTCTTCTTTCTTTCAGACTGATCCGTACTGACAGCACTGTCAGCACGACTACTCCTTCCTTTGGGACGTTCTGGCCTACCTCCAAGACGTCTTCGATCTTGGCCAGTCACTAGATTTTGACGAAGACGTGTTTCAAGTATATCAAACCATTGGAAGGTCCTTGTGTGCTCAGGCTAGACCCGCGGGAGGTCTGGTAAGCGACATTGCTCGCAAGCTGGGCACAGAGCTTGATACTTTCAATACTTCCTGGCAATTGTCTTCCGGTCTCTGTATGGAACGCCTTTGGACTGCGTTCAGACCAGCGACTGCCAAGAATCTTATCGAACTTGATTTTAGTCTTCATGTGAAGAGGCTTGCTTATCGTTTCGATGCACTGAAATGGAGCTCTGGAGCTTCTGTTCGAGAGCTCGAAATCTTGCAAAATTCTATAGTCAATATTCACAATTCTATAAGGACTACCTCACCCGCAGATTCGGTGCCTCTAGCTGTATGTTGGCGTTCTGCGGTGAAGAGAGGAATGCTAATGATATACTAGGACATCCAGAATACACTGGAAGACCTTGAAAGTCTATCGGGATTAGCCCCAATCAACATCCCGCCCTACCTCCAGGCCGAGTTTGAAGCACTCTGTCAGTATGACGCTTCACAGAGCCTGAGTAATTCACCATCTCGCTCTGCGTTAACCCTGCTTGCTGGAAGACCAACGGCACATTTAATGGAGTTCGAGGACACCTCAATAGCCTGGAATAGTCTTTCACAGCTGAACGGTATGACAGCTATGGGCCACCCAGATATGGAATTGGGAGCTATTCGGGACATCCTCCCAATGTCTCTGCTGCGGAAACTTGAAGGTACTCGCGAGGTGCCTTTACAGTCCTTAGAGTTGCTGTGCGCTGAAATCGACTCCGTTGCCCAGCAGCTTACGACTTTCATGGAGGCAATGCAGAACAAGCCCCTAGACCATCTCTACCCTCCATTAAGGATATTGCGAAATAAGGTCCAGCAGGCGCTAAGCGGGCAGGATCAGGGGGACAGTCTCAGAGACGCACAACTGCACCTGGGCCAACTCATTCAGCGGTTAGGGGGAAATACCCATGATGGAGTCGTACACGACGAACGGACCCAGCATCTGCATCTCTGTATGGCGGAAGCCACCAACACGCAGATTTTTGACGTCCTGTCGGGATCGAGCGATCATCATGATAACATTACGGAGGCTGCCTCGGATAGTGTACGATTCTTTACCGGGTGCTTGCTTCTTTACGTGCCAGACCGACGCTTTGACCCAGCTTTAAGATCGATCGTGAGTCAGGCCCGGCACAACAAGCGCAAAGCAGAGTTGAACGGTAAGATCCAAGCGCTCCGGGAATTTGAGACGGTGTTTTCAGGCCAGACGTCAAATTTTCGTATTCAATTGGCTGAGCAGAATCTTGAATCCTTGGGAGCTGAGCCAGAAATACTACCCGTTGTTCGCCCTCAAGTATCCGAGCTCGGACAGCTACAAGCGGAGTTCAACAATATAATGAGCACAATCGTCTTGAGGTCCCCTAGGCCATCTACTCTACAACTGGTTTACGAAGGCCAATCGGCCCAGATTCAGGAGATCAAGCTGTTAAGAACCAATATCACCCAAGCTGTGCTGCGATTGTCGCAAAATTTTCACGCTTCAAATGACGTTACGAAGCCTTTGATCGCCATGTTGCAAGGCCTTGATATCGGCTTGGCGCTTGCCCTTCTCGCCGGCTCTGGAAAGGGACTTGGTGATGATGATATCAAGTATCTATGTAGCATTACGCCCTTTCTTGGCGGAGCCCCTCATCATATTCTCAATGTCACCCTTTCCGACCTTCAGAACCACAGTACGGATCAGATAGATTGCCGTCTACGGTTTCTGAGCTGTATAGCCGTAGCACGGAGTGTGAACCGTGAATTGGAAGCAGCATCTGTAGACAGAGTGCTTCAAGCATTTCATAGTCTATATGAAGAGTGGAAAGAGCGGCTAGGCTGTGACCAGCAACAAAGTGCTACCAATTCATCACTATACCGCTATCGCGGTAGCGAAAAAGATAGCAACGAAGCTGACGACCAAGACTTCTACCAGCTATTCCCGCTTTACGATCGTCCGTCTGAAGATGGTACAGGACGAATGAAAGGCGGCAAGATTGATCCCAAGCAACAAGCACAGTGCCTTGCACAGGTGCAACGACAGATCTTCCAAAATACTCAGAGCGCCCCTGAAGGACTTCTGCATCTACTTCGTAATGCATCACGGGATATTGCAGGACTATGGCAAGGTCAATCCAACATATCTACAAGTCCTGTACCGGCTGCAACGCTGCTTCCTGCACTTGTGCTAAGCTTATACGAGGTTAAGGACCGCTTACAAGGGAAAGATGCCCAAGGAAATCTATACAACTTCTACACAGATGCCAATGTTTCGCAAGCTCAAAAACTAATTGTCCTTATACGCAAGATTCAGGCAAGGTTCGGTGATCTGCAAGAGGCATGGCCTGAGCATGCAACGCTAGGCGAGGTCCTGAGAACGTCGTCCGAGCTACTGTCGTT
>JAABUL010007332.1_pt1 | contig 11962 bp, 20 predicted proteins | sample 5559151 | NCBI WGS metagenome assembly JAABUL01 (sample SAMN10711876, study PRJNA513368) | rock metagenome | isolation source: Antarctica rocks | place: Antarctica: Victoria Land, Pudding Butte sud | reverse complement strand
ATGAGTGCGAAGTGCTGCAGTATGTCGATCGTGTCAGGAACACACCGGGCTTCAGCCGGTTCACGACCGAGGTGTTGAGCAGCCGCAGCCGCCGCAGCTTGGAGCTCGGCGGCGTGGCGCCGGGACTGGAGCCGATGCTGATTGGCGAGGTGTCCGAGCGGCCGCTTCCGGTGATGCGCCCCTCCCTCGCCGCTTTAGACTATCAAATTGGCAACAAAGCACTATTCACTCAATCTGCCGCAGGCAGCCGCAGCCCACTTTCGCAGTCAAACAAGGCACTGACATCGTAGCCAGGGCTTGCATTCAGCATCGAGAATTAAGCTGATAAATATGGGATCTCCCTACAAGCTGTGGCATGCGAACATCTGAGGACAGGGTCAAGGCTCGCGGCATCGTTCGATGTAAACGCAATCACGTGCCGCAAAGCTACACCAAAACGACTGTGCTGGCATGTGAAGGCTGCGAAGGTCAGCCAATGCCGCGGAAGCTCACTCGCGGCGCTTGCGCCTGCGGCGCTCGTAAGGAGCCATGTGTTTCTCGACAGAGTCGACGGCTGCTTCCATGGACCCTGGGCTGAGGTTCACTCGCGCGCGGCTGGCCTGCGCAGGTAGCTAGAAGAGTCTTAATGAATTCTTTTGATTGTTTCAGCACGGATCGCTGACGCCAGAGGCGCTGCATGCACGTGTGCACCTCCGTAGTAGGAGTGTTGACGCAAGCGTGGCAGCAGACTCAGCTTCCGGGGCTGCACCAGCTGCAGACGACGCCCAGCTAGGCAATTGAAGGTATGCTGCAGCATATGTGAGGCGCGCGGACAGTCACAAAATCAAAGCAGCGAGGGTTCCCAGCCGTTGTTACCCGGACCACCTTGCGGCGTGGCCGCTTGCTTGGGGACGGCGCCGTGCGATCGGACGGGAAAAGTAGGTATTTGTAGAGATGAGTGAACATTTGGTGGCGTCCGCGCTGGGAAAGCCTTTGGATCGGGCAAAGAGCAGGACGGCGATACACGCGCACCATAGTACGAGGTGTTCTGCGGAGCCTGGCAAGCCGCGCCTGCAGATCGGGGCGGCGACAGGCCACCACCGTGGTCACACTGCGGCGGCCGCGTCGCAAGCGCTGTGCCACGCCGTGCAAACTGCGAATGGTTCTGGGCGCCGTAGGCTGGCGGCGTACGTTCATGATTATTACATTACAAACCCTCGCTACTCTGACCCACTTTAGGAGTGCTGTATGCCAAGCGTGCACAGCAAACTAGAACAGCTCGAGCAGCAGCAAGCGGCGAGCGGCATTTGAAGCTATGCTCAGTTCACTTCAGTGTCCTACACGCCTTGACGTCTTGAATGGCGCAGTCGTGCTTGTCGGACAACGACGGAGAGGATATCGGCTGCGAGGATGCATCGCCAGTGCTCATCAGCTCGGCCGACGACGTTGTGGCAGCGAGATCCCTGTTTGACATGGTGGCAGTGACTGGCAAGCTCAGGATCCCCGTCTCTCGAGAGGCAATACTGCAGCATGTGAAGTTCTGCTCACGGCGGGCGCATGCCGCCCCCGAGCATTCGCCTGAATATCTTGACTGTCCAGCTTCTCAGGACGCTCGGCAAATCGTAAGTTAATGCGCAGCGTCAGGACAAATCCTGAGATCGGTGTCGGAATTGCCTCCCCAGAAAAATCAGGACGCCTACTGCAAGGTCTGCAAGACACAACACGGTGTGCTCCTCCAGACATTAATACTTCATGATGCGTTAAGATTTGAGTTGCACGTGCCTCGATGAGGCTGCCGATCATCATGTGGCTGTGGTGCTCAAGTGCCCCGGCCTGCGCTGATGAGTAGGGCGTCCTGAACCGCAAGCAGGACCTATTCCGGCATCTTGCGGACAAGTGCAGATCCCAGCCGCGGGATGTGCGCAGATGTTTCAGCAGAGCCAGAGACAGCTTCAACAGAGCCCACAAAGACCGCAGCTGCAGGACTCCGCCATCCAGGCGCGGCGCTAGCAGCAGCGGCAAAGGCAGCAGCGGCGGCAGCACAGCCTGCACATGCGGCGGCCAGACCAGGTGAGGTGGGCCTGCTCGTCGTGAGTGTGCCCAGAACGATATGTGCGTGCCAGTGCTGGCAGATTGAATTTCTGCAAGTTATCGAACCATAGTTTTGAAAGCACCTCCGTGTGATGCGCAGGCTGATGCCCACGCCACTGAAGGATATCCCGCTAACGGCGAAGGAGCAAAAAGATTTCGACGAGAATATGCTGCAGGCGGTGGCGCTCGGCAACCTGCCGTTCTCCTTCGTGGAGTTGGCGCCGCTGCTGGCGGCACTCCAGAAGCTGCACCCGTCAGTGAAGCTGCCGAGCCAGCGCGCCCTGGGCGGGCGCATCCTCAACGATGCAGCAGCAACAGCTGACGCCGAAGTAGATGCAGAGCTCAGGCGCTCCAAGCATGGTGCATATGCCAGATCCGATGGCACCCATAGCAAAATATACAGCACTTGAGATTATCAGAACAATGACTGAATGAATTGCACACTGCAGGTGTCCGCATCATGACAGCCTCCTGGACAGGTTGCAAGAAGGAGCAGATCTTCGGCATCGCCGCTCAGACAGACAACGGGGTGGTGGGCCTCGAAAACACATCTGCATTGCTACGGCACAGATACACTAAGATCAGAAGCAGCTGTGCGCTGGCCGCACGCAAAACCTGATTGAAAGCGCAGCGCTTAGATAAGAGATGATTGAGAGACGCTGCGGGACATCAGCCTCGACCTTGTTCCTGCCATGAACCATCTGTCTGACACTCTGACCTCGCGTTTCTGCTGCCGTGAACAGACGACGTTGACATCAAGATCGCCATCAACGGTCTCTTCGAGGAGCCGGCGGCGGAGGCGGCGGATGTGGTGTTCAGGGGGTCATTGCCAGCCAGTCCTTGCTGCTGCCGTGAACAAAACGCCGCCGAGGCGGCGGGAGTGCAACGGCCCGGGTGCACCAACACCCGAGCTTTTTCTAGCATGCAATAGCGTATTCGAATTGAATCTTAAAAGATCGTAGACATGTGGAGTTCGTTTGCGAAGAGTTTTGGACAAATGGAGCAGGTAATTGGCGGGATTGGGTAAGTAACCGTCAACCGTAACCGTAACCGGCCCTAACTTCCGGTAACTGCCAACCCTAGTCCATCCAATCCTGATCAGCTCAGCAGTGGTTCCAATCCGTAGCTGGCAGCTTTAAGCCTTCAGGGGCGACATGGTGTAACAGCTCATCTCTCTCTCTCGCCTGCCTATCGATCACACGCGCAGTCTCGCACCATATCAGCTGTCCCGGTGCAAGCAGTCCTCGATCGTCACAGGTATCGACAGCTCTCGGGCGTCTCCTGACTCGGGCGTCTCTTGACAGCTCGCGGGCAACTTGGAAACCCGCGGGCAACTTGCACAGCTCGCGGGCAACTCATAGCCGGGTCGGCTGATTGAAACTTGTGGTCCCCGTCGACGATGTCCGCGTCCTACCAGACGAGCGTGGCAGTCGCAGTGCTCCTCTGCATCAGCTTGGGCCTGTGGCTCGGCATTGACACGCGCCATGACCTCGGCCCGACAGACGGGGCGACAGCCGCTGTGAACACTTTCATACCGCCATTCTTGCGCAGCATCTTCATCTGCATGTCGCTCCATTTCGATGTGGAGCGGCTGGCGTATCTCAAACTGGTGAGTAAGCACTTTTTGCCATGCATTCTCCCGGTCATATATGTCAGGCTGGCGCACTGACATAGCTCACTGCTGATAGCCTGCAGATCTTGTGCGCAGACGCTTCTGACGCTGCAAGCGTACCCGACGTCCGTTGACATTTGCGTGCTCTGCGACGATTCAAAAAGCCTGCAGCAGATTCTAGCGGTCTGGAAGTTCAGGGACGTCCGTGTTTGCCGAGACCGTGACAACACGGCGCTGCCGCTACAGCCATTTGACGTGAAGTGGACGATCACACTGCAGCACCACAGAGCCTTTGAGGCCGCAGTTCGAGGAGGTGAAATTATCTGCAAAAGCTGGTATGTTGCGTCGAGGTTTCATCCGGTGTTCACAGAGTGTGACATACATTTTTTCTGACAAGCCCCCATGTTGTCCCTTTTCAGCAGACTACACGACGTTCATCCTGCTAGAGGATGACCTGGCCCTGGGCTGGCCCGCACTGCTGTCCTGGGCGAGCGATACGAGTGTCCTTCAGCCTCGGAAATTTCAGCGCTGCTTCTACCGCACCGAGTACCGCGAAGAAGACGGGGCGGTGGTCTTACTGGTGCGGCTGTCGCCACACCATGTGCTGATGCAGCGCTATGCAGATGCTGATGTTTTGAGACGGCGCTTGACAAACCCATTGCCTTCCCTAATTGCAGGACCAGGTGGACCCGCAGCCCCTGGGCAGCTGGCACCTCAAGGTGAACTTTGACGTGCCAGAGTCGCGACGCTGCCACTTGACTTATCCTGCGATAGCGAACAGCAGCTCCACTGGTGCTGACACCGCCAGGCTGATGAAGTCGGTGGAGGGTCCAGAGGGGTGCGCGCACGCATACTACTTGCAGACGGCGTCCACGTACCAGGGCTTCTGGGTCGCCAGCCGGCAAAAGCTACTGGAGTACACAAATTCCAGGTGAGCTTCCTGCATTCGCGCCTCATGCTCTCGCTCTCGTTAATCGTCCTGGTGCTGTCTCCAAGGCTCCCGCTTTTCAACCAGCACGTGCCTATAAGAGCCTGTTTATCGCTGTGCAACAGTTGGTGGGACGTCAACAATTTGCTGGCGGCGCGCGGTGGTATCGTCGACCGTTGGGGAGTGCCTGAACGCGCAAACGGCGTCATCCAATTCGTGGAGGTGCCAGAGGGCTGGGAAAGCGCTTGCCTTGTACCGTACTACCCAGACGCGCAGGTGCTCGCGCCTATCGCAATGGTCGAGCACGAACGCGTTCGGTACTCCACGGATCCTAGTTCGCGGGCGGGCAAGATGTTGTTGACTGATCTGCTGGCCGATGTGCAGACGCATGGTGAGACGGATGAGCAGACGGCTACATGAGCCTGGAAGCGCCACCCTCAGGGCGTATCATGCAGATGGGCATGTACCCTTCTGGTTTGCAATGTGCATTCATCAGTTTTATCTGTCGTACATTTGTCAGTGGAACGAATCCAAGCTATTTATCGAAGTCAACTGAACGGAAAGCTACCCCAGGTGACCGGTAACTGCAATACGCTTGTGCGTGCAACGTGACGCTCTGTGACGACCGATATATAACAGCAGAGAGGTGTCATTGACGTGGGCATGCATTCTGCTGTGCAGTCCTCGGTCATGACGAAGGTTAGGACAAAAAAATTGCTTACCTAGACAGATTGCAGCAGGTACATAGGTGAAACAAAAAGCATGTACAAGCATCTGAGAGCTTCTGGAGCTGGCAAGCTCGGCTAGGTGCTGCTGTGTACTGTGGCAGGATCTCGTGCAAGAAAGCTAGGGCTCACTTGGGAGATCAGCCCTGACGCGGCAGTCAGAGTAGTTATTTTCACATGCTGACTGCCCAGGAGGAAGACGTTATTCTGCAATGCGCTCAGGTGTGGCGCACTCGAGGGGCTCTTCCGAATATGCCGGTGGCGACACCGCATGGCAGCTTCTGGCCCTCACACACCCAGAGAGATGGCAGCAGTGGCACCTGTGAGCCGGAAGATGGCTCAGAAACGCCTCAACTCATGGGCTGCTAGTGGCAAGCATCGGTAGTCAGCTCGGACAGCCCAAATATTTGGCGTATACGTATATATTCTGCTGCGCTTGCACGGGCCGGTTGCACAGACCATGCAAGCACCAAATGCCCCCCAGCTGCTCGTAATACCTTCTCACTTGACCAGTGCCTCGAATGTGCAGCACAACCGGATCTCGTTCGACGTTGCGCTGGGCGCTTGCCGTGACTTGGGTGCAAGGCACGGGATCGAAAAAGGCAAGCAGTTTCGCGACGTCGTCAGACTGAGCTTGTCGCAAGCGGCTGGTCTAACGTCCTGTCGAAACATATCACATTGCTTGACGGTATCAAGTTTTAAGGCCGGTGGAGTCGCTTTCGCGGACCTCGGCGACAAGTGCTGTGCACATGGCTCCACAGTACTTCCTTCAAATTCCGCCGACCTCAACAAGGGGTATGTCGTACGAAGTGGAGGTCTCGCGGCAGCTCCAGGCTGCGCCTCTTTCGCAGCTCGCCCGCAAGCCAAGACCTGTCAGACAGAGCAGCTTCTCTCGTCAAGGGTGACTGATATTCATCCTCATATCGACTCTCTGATAGTGTAATGATGTCTCCGGCAGGCCCCATATGTATTGGCCGTTTGCAGGCCAAATTCACACCAGCAACATATGTACTGACCAGCGAGATGGCGTGCATCATCGCTACAGCGATAACCTCTGGCTTGGCACTGCAAGACCGGCAAGTGGTGCTGAAGGGGCCGCCTTCCCTCACACGGCCAACAGGAAGGCAGGGCACTACTCCCTCGCTCCTGCCTTCCACTTGAAATGCAGCCGGCCAGACGCCGTTTTGGGAATGCAGCCGGCCAGACGTCAGATTTAAAGTGTATGTTTAGCCACTAGGGTTGGCAGTTACCGGAAGTAGGGCCGGTTACGGTTACGGTTAACGGTTACTACGGTTACTAACCGAATCCCGCCGGTTACCTGCTCCGTTTGTCCAAAACTCTTCGGAAACGAACTCCTCCACATGTCCACGATCATTTCTATGGGAAGAACCAATTCGAAAACGCTGATGCGTGCTAGAAAAAGCTCGGGGTGTTGGTGCACCCGGGCCGCTGCACTCCCGCCGCCTCGGCGGCGTCTTATTCACGACAAACATCAGCAAGGACTGGCTGGCAATGACCCCCTGAAAACCGCTATAGTTGCCCAGGCTGATCAGCGGCTGCGTGCTTGCACTTCGGCATCACAGTCTCCAGGTTGGGCGCGTTGGTGAGCGCATCCGCCGCCTCCGCCACCGGCTCCTCGAAGAGGCCGTCGATGGCGATCTCGAAGTCCATGTCGTCTGTTCACGGCAGCAGAAAGGCGAGGTCAGAGCGTCAGACAGATGGTCCATGGCAGAAGCGAGGTCGAGGCTGAGGTCCCGCAGCGTCTCTCAATCAGCTCTTATCTAAGCGCTGCGCTTTCAGTCAGATCTTGCGTGCACATGCAGCTGCGCAGCGCAGCGCAGCGCAGCGGGCGCAGCGAAGCGCAGCGCAGATAGAGCAGAAAGAATAGGACAGCATAGAGCAGAGCAGCAGTGCAGCACAGCGCATGGATATGGTTTACCTGTGATGAGGTTGAGCCCGCGTCCTCTGCTGCCTCATGCACAGCCGCGTCCTGCGCCGCCGCTGACGCCTGAGCCGCCGCGCTGTTAGGCTGGCGGCGGCGGCGCTCAGTGCGATGCCGGCGATCGCGCCAGCCGAGAGGTTGCGCTGTCGCCGCTGCCCATCGTGCTGGCAGCGACAGGTGCACCGACTGCAGATGCCGCGCCGGCCGCAGACGCCTCCGCCAGCTGCGGCGGCGCTGCTGGCGCCACGGGCTGCGGCAGCGCTATTCCGCCGAGGGCTGTGTCCAGCACCTGCACAGTCTCCATCCCCAGACCTGCGGCAGTGTGAGCTTGCAATTTCAGCACTTGTGGCCTGTGGAATGTGCTTCCGCGCATCGTCACTTGTCACCACCAGCCTGTTCGAGATGGAAACAACGCATGTGCACACGCATGTGTGGCCGTCGCCCGCACCACCGAACACATCAAGCTGCCATCCCGCGCCTGATCCCAGTTTCCGCGCCTCACCTGCCCGCTGCCGCAGCAGCAGCTTGAGGCGGTCTGCGCTGCCAGCGGCGGCACCCGTGCCGCCAGCGACCTGGCGCTCGCCGCCGACACGCCGACGATGTCATAGTACGCCGTCATCCGAAGGGGCTGCGGCACGGCAGCGGCGGTTGGCCGCCGGCGGGCCGCCCGCCACATCAGCGCGGACAGCTGCACCATCAGTCCTGACGTTTGCTGTGAATGCCACCTGCGGCGGCAACGGCAGTGAGGGCAGATGCAGCGGCGCAGCGGTGGTGCTCGATGTGGCAGGCTCTAATCGGCACGTCACTGAGCCGCTTCTTTTAGCCAGAATGCGAGCGGTGCATCTTGTGCAGTGTGAGCACTGAGCCGTGGCGCGTCGGCTGCTGCAACACTCAACGGCAAGCGGAAGTGCACCCTGGATCCGATGTAGTTGATGTTGAATGTGCGACCGGCGTCCTCAGGGTGTGCCGCCAGCAGGATGTATACATGTAGAGCTGCCTTTCAAAGCCATGCCTGATATGCTGTCTCCAGGAGGGCACCACTCGGGTTCCCGTCAGCGTTACCGACACCTGCAAAAGCACGACGCAGACTTGATACAGTACGCAGAACAAATGTTGCACTTCAGAAGTTGCACTTGCGGGGTTGATTCGTCCGGCCAACCTCACTAGCGCCAAGCGTCTCCTGCCGCCCGGTGGTGCAGCATCTGCACCCCTGTCCGCAGAGTCGGCAAGCACGACGGTCTGACAGTTCCGTGCGCCGTTCAAACAAGCCTTTCTGAAATGTCGTGCACTTGAGCAGGTTGTCAAAGCGCTGTAGGTACGATGCAGTGTGGGCAGATTAATTCCCTCGGTGTGTTTGTAATTAATTAATTAATAACACGATGTTACTAATCATGTTATTAATCCCTTCCTGACCGCCACTGAAGCTGAAACACCTCGGAAAAAGTCGGCAAAATTCAAACGAAGAAGCTGAAAAAACCAGAAGTCGAAATTATCACAAAAAAGAAATCACGCCAGGATCGAGTTCAGGAATGCGCCGGGTCGACGCACTCCCCCGGCGCGGCCGGCGCTATGTCGGTAGTCACCAGCTGCTGCGTTGGCTGCGCTGCGCCGCTGCCAAACACTGCCTTGCTGCTGTCGCTGCTCAGGTCGTAGTCCTGCAGCACCTCCAGCGCCACCAGCGGCAGCTCGCCATCGACCAGGTCAGGGAAGCCCGACTCAAGGTCGGCTGCCGTGAACTCTGCCAGCGCCCGCACCAGCTCCTCGGCGGAGGCGGAGTCCTCCGCCGGCTCAATGACGGAGAAAGTTCTGTCGCCCTCGTCGTCGTCGCTAGGCAGGCTGTAGGCTGCGCCAGTCTGCACCAGCGCGGCTGTTGCTACGCGCAGCTCCGTCGCCAGCGCCTCCACGCCGGGAAGCTCTGGGAGGTCGGCTGTCAGGTCTGGCAGCGTCGCAGCAGCATCCGGCGCAGCAGCGGCCAGCTCGCTAGCTGGCGCACTGCTGCTGGCAGCCTGCTGTTGCGGCGGCGGCAGCGGCAGCGGCAGCGAAGCTGCCGCTAGGAAACCCTAGAGCCGCAGAAAATGCGGACTCTCCACGACCCTGAAGGGTGTGTTACACATGACGAAGAAGAGCAGCAGCGCCGCATGGATCTGCTGATCCAGGCCGGCCGCGCTGCTGGCGTTGCCTTTGGCCACCCAGCCATGCAGGGTGCGACACCTTTTGGACCCACTGAGGCCCGCAGGTACAGCTGCTGTCGACCCTGACGAGGCTGCTGCTAACCCTCCTGCTGCCGCAGGCGCTGGTGGCGCAGGGACTGCTCTCTCCGCCTGCTGCTCCTCCACCTCAGCGTAAAGGGCTGGATGCTGCTGCTCGAACACGGTGCAACCGATCAAGTGCGCAAACTTGTCCGACAGGGTGCGGCTCTGAAAGTTTTGTAGCAGTACTTGCACTGCACAAGCAGCCTCTGACTGGGATCAGACTTACAAAGTGCGCGTTCACAGGGGCTCGGGTCGACCGGCCCTCGAAGCAGCTGCCATAGGACTTTGCCACGGCGTGCGCAGACTGGTCTGAGCAGCAACTGGCCCTGCACTGCTCGAAATGCCGGCGCTGAAGGCGCGTGCCACGTGGTGCAGGGTTGGCAGTAACCGCACTGGGGGTGCGGTTGGCAGTTGGCGGTTGACCAACCGCGGTTACAACCGAAATGTAGTCGGTTACTGTCTCCTTTTCGCTGTTTCTGTCCGGCAATGAGCTTGCCAGCACCATGCAAGCCATGTGCAATGGAAGGCTAGCTTGAAAACACTCAAAAGTCGTTCGGTCTACTATTTGCCTGTTGGACACCTACCGCCGCGCCGCCGCCGGCATGCGACGCGCCTAAACTGAGCAGATTGATCATCGACAGTGTGCCAACACTACTGAAATCACTGCTGCACTCCCAGGGTGATCAGCGGTGTCGTCCGCAGCACGCTCAGCTTGCATCTGAGCACCCCAGGCAGCGCCAGCGCATTGCTGTATGGCTCCGCCGCCACCTCCGCCGCCGGCTCGTTGCACAGCGCATTGATTGGAACAGGCAGATCCCGGCATTGCGGACACCCACAGCAGCGAACCAAGCTCTAGCGGCGCTGCGCAGCCATCAAGCACTCAAAGCGGATCGCAACGAACACACAAATGCCGGGCCGATCGTTCAAATCCACAGGCTGGGACGGCAGCTACATCTGTAGAATGAGATTCTTGCAACCCAACCGCAGGTAACCGCAGATTTTAGCCGCGGTTGGCAGTCAGTAACCGCGGTTACTGCGGTTGGCCAACCGCCGGTCCCGGTTGAGTGCCAACCCTGACCACATGTTACGAACCCTGTTCGTAATTAATTATATGCATTAATAACATGCAGGGTGTTTATAACAACTAATTCCGAACATGGCCCGTGTTCAAAACCTATTGATAACACGTTATTAACAAAGGTTGTTAATATAAATACCTTTGTTAATAACGAATTATTACACTGCCCACACTGGTACGATGCGTGGTAAGCGATGTCCTGCCAGTAAAGCATGCGGCGCAACAAGCCATGGAGAGCTGAGCAGGCCCGGGTGCAGCTTGCACCTCGATCCATTTCAGCAGTTGAGCAGTGCGTACGGGTCAGGCTCACCCCCAAGACGGCCGTGCAGGGCGGCGGCGGCGCCGGGACTGCCAGCGGCGCTCCCTTCGCGGCAGGCGTTGAGGCAGCGGCGTCGAGTCGCTGACACAGCCTACGACCAGCAGCAGAGCCAGGCACAGCAGGGCGCCGGAGCTGGGCGCCCGTCGCAGCTCCAACTTGGCTGCAGCCGGGCCTTGCAGCCGGGCCCCAAAATCGGCACCTGGGCCCAGCCGAGAAAGTGCTGCTGCGCGACCGCGACCACACCGTCAGCCTCGTGCCATGCTACGATTGATGCAGCATCACGAGCAGGAGGGCTGCCCAAGCAGCGTCTTGCCTAAAGTGGAGCGCTTGTGCAAACCAGCGAATCAGGCGCAATCGAAAACCCGGTTGAGCCCGCTGACAGCGCTGAGAGCTCGGCACGAGGGTCTGTTCAAATCAGTACGCCCTGCATTTTACAGAGTGTGGAATGCTGGGAGTTGCTGCGTACGTAAGAACGGATCCGACTGCTCTAGCGAAATAGTCGCTGTAGGGCCTTTCGACTGTTGTCGCGACACAGGCTGTGCTGTTGCGCCAGCCGAAGGGGAGGCTTCGGAGCCGACCCGGCGGCTTGCGCTGCTTCGTGTTGTGTTTGGATGCGTACAACACACACGCAAGACGCCCCGGTTTGTACCAACGTCGTCCGGCAGAACCACAATGCAGATCGCTTTATGAGAGCTGCCGCCGCCCGTGACTTCTAGCCACGGCGAACGCTAAAAGGGTCTCATGGTGCAGTGCCTTCACAAAACGGCGTACCTGATGCCCGTGCAGTCGTCATGTGAAAGTGCGTGCATCCCGTCTTCCAAATTCGACCCTTCCGTATCCAGCAACTGGGATATCGGTCCCAATTCCATTAGCCTGGAAGCGGATGCTTGCTGGCGGGCCGAGCATCGGCTTCCTCTACCTCCTCCTCGTCATGGACGCGTTCTACAATGTCTGCCAAAAAAATGTCTGCTGCGGGGGTACATGCGGAGCTGCCCGCTGTGCTGCGCAGCTGGACGGCGGCGCAGCAGCGCCATGC
>JAABUL010007331.1_pt1 | contig 11965 bp, 13 predicted proteins | sample 5559151 | NCBI WGS metagenome assembly JAABUL01 (sample SAMN10711876, study PRJNA513368) | rock metagenome | isolation source: Antarctica rocks | place: Antarctica: Victoria Land, Pudding Butte sud | reverse complement strand
CCTCAATGTATCGACTCAAGTGGCAAATTGTAATCTGTCTGTTACGTACCTGCGACCTACGGTAAACACACTGATTGGATCTTACATCGATTCTACAGGATCGTCGTCTAAGGATATCATCCTCGACGCTAGTCCGGTAGAGCTCTTAAACCTTTCTATGACATCATTCATCGACTTCTTCCATCAAGGTCCTCCACCTCTAATATATCAGTCTGTGAACAATCCGACCAACGACAATTGCACGCTTGCGCCTATCTCAAGTGGATTCGACTGGGTGTCTAACTGGAATCCCCCTTGTGGCAGTAACCCCTACAATCCCCCCATCACCAGTGAAACAACGCCTGCAGCCTTGCTCACCGATTCACCTAATTATGCGGAATTCGTCGACAGAGTATCAAGTTTTGACGAACGGATATTCCTCGGACCTTTGGCTTCCCTGATAAACGATCATGCATTCTTCGAGAATGGTACGGTAGCTGGTGTAGCATTCAAAACTGACCAAGGACTTGAATACGGAAAGGTACCAGCTGTTCTCGCGGTACTGATCCTCGCCATACCAGTGCTTTGCACTATCGCTCTTTCAACCATCACCACAATCCAACGACGCTGGACAGCCTCCCTCGATGCCTTTGCGATGTTCAAGCTCGGAGCCGACTGGCGTAGCAACGTGGAGAACCAGAAGCTTGTTTCGCTCGGAAAAGCAAGCTCGCACGTCAAAGACATCCCTGGTACGGTCCTTGTGAACCCAGAGACTGGTGTCGTAGAGCTGGCTCAGCCTCCAAAAAGAAGGAGACTATCGAGGAACTCTCATCGGCCTGGATGGCTTCACGATTATACTGCAGTGGATTATTCTTTCCCCCAGGGACCGAGAGCGCTACAAAATTCTGCGACAACGGTTGTAGAGTAGCAAGCGATCAGGTTGGCTTTCTCAAAGCTGCCTCAAATGGGCGGTGCTGGTGGGGAAAGTGTCCCAATTGATCCACCCTAAGTCAACTTCCAAATATTAGGTATCATACATTCTTGAGAGAAACGAATTCACAACGGAATCCTCGTCCATCTTTGAGATCCGCTATCATGACTCGCGGAAACACCACCTCCAAGCGATACCGAAGACAAGCAATCGGACCCGAACAATATTTCGGGAAGTCAAGCGGCACAGGTGAGCTCGAGGACCCAGTGATGATGAGAGACAAGATTGGCATCGTGCCTCGTCTGCAAATTTCCCGAGCCGCCGCGGACTCTGAACGAAAGATCTATCGCCGAAATTCGTAGATTAGGCATGGGCAAGTCACCGCAAATTGAACCAAACAACAGAGGCGGAGTTCGGATGAATATCGAGAACGAGATGTCAAGATGCAACATCAACACCCTTCTCGTTTCCGACTGCCATTTTTTCGAATAGCTCTGTCTTCGAAACAGTCTTGTGCCGTAGTATAACAGGATTGAATATCATGACATGCCACGGCAAAGTGGAATTTGCAGTGTGGGATGTATTCGGACTGCGGTGTATACGCGTTTTTGGGTTGGGTATTCTATGAACGGGTTTGGGTTGGGTTGGATTTTTAGATGTAGAGAGGTATTTTGAAATACGGTGCTATTGTTTATAAGTCTCTGCTACGATAGTGGATCTTTGTCATTACTGTACGTATGCGAAGAGCAGGGTTGGGATATCAGTATGTTGTAGATGTGCGGTAATAGGAGGGACGATGGGATGGGAGGATGGGATTGTGGTTTTTAGAGCGGAATTCGAAGGCTTGAATGAATGGGAGGATGGGCTTGTGGTTGATTAGTTGGTTGGATATGAAGAAGGGAGACGGGTGATCTTGCAGGGTACAGGATGACACTTGATTTATGGATTATCTGTTGAGTGTGAATTTTTTTATCTAGGTATATCCCCCTTAGCGTCCACCACGCACCTCCGGCCTTGCCAATGGTATAGCTAACGAGGTAGGTCTCAACCACCACCCTTCATGAATTACATGTGATCTCATATACAAGTACACCCTCAAACCGCCAAACCCTCCCTCTGTCCCACCTCAATGTTTCTCAACATACAAGCTCTCATGCCTCGGCGCCTGCTCCCTCCCACTCACCTCCCTCGCCCCCCCAAATCCCAATTTCTCATCCTGCCATTCCTCCTCATCGCGCCGCATACCATTCCCCATCGGCTGTCCAAAATTCAGAAACGCCCTCGAGCCATTCGGTTTCGGAGTCTCATACGCCGGTGCAGGACCAGATGTCGAATACCGATTCTCGGCCGCTTGTTGAGATTCCAACGGGATATCGCCTGCGTATGAAGGTCCGCCCTCTGCACGGCTCTTTTGGGGTCTGAAGGCTAGGAAGAGGGCGCGGGCGAGGCCCATGAGGAGGATGGTGAGCCAGACTAGGAGGATGCCGGTGGAGATGAGGGCTTCGGTTCTGATTCCGTTTTCGAGGTGAGCGGCGACTTTGGCGACGGCGGCGGTGATTTTGTCGGTTGCGGCGCTGGTGCCGGCGGCGAGGAAGTTTTCGTTTTTGGGCTGGGTGGTGTTGTCGCGTTTTTGGTGGGAGGAGGAGTTTGCGAGGCTGGCGGCTGCGCCGAGGGAGAAGGTGTTGTTGTTTAGGAGGGGGAAGTCGACATGGGCGTTGTCGCTGACCCAGGTGAGGCCTTTTTGGATGCTGGCGACTTTGAGGCCGATGAGGCATTCGAAGATTCCGGCGATGGGGTCGTAGAGGACTGTTCCGCCGAAGGTTTTGTTGAGTTCGCCGATGGTTTCGTTGATGAAGACGTTGAGGGTGTTGTTGATGGCGCCGGTGGTTATGTTGACCCAGCCGAAGATGTCGTGGTTGATCTCGTTGTTGACGCCCATGATGGCGGTGTTGGTGCCGTTGGCCCAGGCTTCGGAGGCGTTATTTAGCTTGTCGACGACGACCTCGGCGAATTGCCCGATCTCTTGTGCCAGCGTGGGGACCTCATGGACAACTGCTTTCAGAAGAAGGTACTGGCAAAGGCAGGCGAGGAGGCCGGTGATCCCAAGCGAGAGAACTACGAGTGCTGGAGCAGATGTCGCGTAGGCGATCACCCAGCGCGCTAGGATCTGTTTCTTGGGGTCTTTGAAAGGTGCAGAAGCTTTGATACCGGCTGTTGCAGTATATGGACGCGAGTTGATGTAGATGACGTCCATAGGATCGAAAGACTTGTCAGAGACGAGCTCAGCCCGGTGCTTCATGGTATTCCACCGTCGGTATTCTTGAATAGCCATCGGAATACAAACGCCAATTGCCAGAATCACCAAGATAGCAGTAAATACCTTGCGAGCAACGTCTGCAACGTCAACGAGTTCATCGAAGAACCTCTCGATCCCGTTCTCATGTGTACCATTGTTATCTGTGCAGAACGTAAGCTGCTCCTTGCGCGGCACAGGAAGCAAAGAGCGATCGAATGAAAAGTTAGCTTTCCCTGCGAGCAGCTTCTTGACCTCCTCGAATGGAAGACGTATGATGTTGTCAGTAAAGTTCTGGACATCTTGGAATGTTGGAATCGAGTTGTTGAGCTTTGTAAGTTCCTGATCCAAGCCCGGAGGGAGTGTAAGGTTTTGCAATTTGGTCAAATCGCCAGTCACGTTGAGGGTCGGTATGCCTCCCTTGGCGCCGAATGCTTGCGGAATACTATTGATGCCTTTGGTAAAGCCGTTCAACCCCTTTTGAAAGTCTTCGATGCCGGATGCAAGGTCCTTTCCGATTTCTTTGACGGTTCCATTGAGAAATTTGGTTACATCCTCGATGACTTGAAGGGCAACGTGGAGACTTCCAGCGACAACCAGGGTGATGAGGCACATATAGGTCGAGGTCATCATGTTGACATAGAAAACGATGAGCTCTTCCACGCCAGTGATAGTCAAGAGGAGCATGGCGTGAAGACCATGGACGGCCTTTTCGACACCAGATGCAGCCAAGTCGTTGACACCGGCGGACAGATAATGAGGCATGGAGGCCATTGCGCTACCCATGTCCTCGACTCCCTTGCACGCTGACATGGCCTCCGTTCTGGCGGAGCCGATGTCATGATTGAGGCCTACGATGGCGATGGAAATCCTGACAAGTACGAGGAACAAGAGAACGGTCCATCTATTGATCCAGACTTGCGAGAGACGAGAACGTAGTCCAAGGTAGGGGGTGATGTTTGATACTGTATGTGGTGTATTTCGTTGCGGCTCTTCCGGGATGTAACTATTTCGCATCCCGTGGTCGCCAGCGGAGAGAGACGGAGGCACAGCTGGGAAGGTTGAAGGGTACTGGTTGGCAGACATCCTAGTGGTGATTATGTGCGTCTAAATCCGTCCGGCGGATGATTTTAGGTGTTGATATGTTGATACAAAATTCGCCAGCGAGAGTTGTGAAACGAAAGAAGATATTATGAAGTTAATGAGTGGAAAGGTAATGAGAAAGAAGGGGACAAACGAATGCCGTCAAGACATGGGAGATACAAGAGTTCGGGAAGAGGTGAGGCAAACAAGAAGGGCAGACAAAGAGTCAAGTAGGGCGAAAAAGCGCCCATTGAGAATTTGACAATGAAAGCCGAGTGAAGCCAATTATAGCATTTGCGCTCCCTTCATAGGCCAGCATCAACTCCACCACAAGGCCATGAAGATTCACCCGACTCTGAAACAACAATAGTCATTTGATGCTGTTGTTTCAGGTAGCTTCTTCAACTCGCTTCTGAGGCTCTTTCCTACTATCGAGCTATTGGCCGAGGGCGATTTGGCCTAAGCGCCCTCCACTAATAACCAACCATTGGCAGCCATTCGTTCATTTTTGATGCCGAGCTGCAGGGCGGCCGTGTTTGGAATTGGAACTTTCATTCCAGCAACGAATTCAGACACCTTGGTGCTCTTTGCCCTGAGATGCGAATCCTCGTGTTGGACTACCTGCCTTCGACGTAGATGTACGCATGGCTGCAGCAAGTTCCTTCACCCGGCTTTCGCTGGACATGGGTTGTTATCGCTCGAAGACTCCGAAGTGCAAAGACCGAATATCGAGTATTACCGCGACTGAGCTGATAGAAGAATTCTTTCAGACATTGGGCTTGACGGCCTCTGAGCCTCTTTATCTATTCCACGTGAAAACGCGCTATGCTCGTCTAAGCCATTCGTAGCCTAGCGCAACTAATCCCTGCATCAGTACTCAGCCTTGTAGCCTCAGCAATCTTTGTACTGGCATGTCACCATTGATAATAGACTATCGCTGTTCGTAATGATGGACGCCTACCGCCTACGATTGCCCAGAACGAAGCTGCCGCCCTGCAGAGGTCCATCAGCCCTGAGACACGCTCTGCGGCCATGAATAGAAAGAGCTGGTCCTCGGCAAAGCCTGGGCCGATTCGGCTGGGTGATAAAACGCCTTCGAATCCCGCGGACATCCCCCAGAGCAAGATCCATGCTGTCCCGAAAGCGGCCCTCGAAGAAGGCATCCTTCAGCTACTGGCCTCAGCCGCCGAAATGCAGCAACGCCAGGACTTCGACTCGGCACTACAATTATACGAAGCCGCTATGGACAAGGTGAGAGCTCACGGTCTGAACCGCAAACGTCTCTTCACAGGAACAAGCAAGAAGCCTGCACCATTGAACAACAGGACTCCCATACAATGGTGTCTCCACGTTGGAGATATAGCATCTGCCATATGTTTGCTAGGGAGCCCTAATACTGCTCTTACAGAACTGCGGACTACCGTCACCTGTGAAAGAGTGGGACAAATTCTGGACGCTGGCGCGGACATCGAGTATCGGATTGGGCCGATGGGTAGGACGCTTTTACTACAAGAAGCCGCTGAGGGCAGGCATGCCGGAGTTCGCTTGGCTCTCGATCGGGGTGCTAGCATTACAGTCATGGATGATAACGGGGATACCGCACTCGCACTAGCGTTGCCCTACGAGAAGTCCCAGGCCAGCCTGATTGTTGCAGATCTTATGAAAGCTGGAGCCGACGTTAGATCTTCTGACGGCCAAGGTCAACCTCTCCTCAAGCTTGCTGTAGCTCAAGGCCAGCCTGAAGTCGTGGCTCAGGTGATCAAGGCGCTTTCGCCATTATCAGCCGCTGACTGGGAGTGCATGGTGAACTGGGCTGCATGTCTTCCGGCGCATGGTGATAAATGGAGTACCCGAACCTGTGAAGTGTTACGGCTACTGCTGAACAATGGACTTGATCCAAATTTGTGTCTTCAAGCCAACGGAAATGTGGCCCTGCTCGAAGTGGCTGTCCGTCGACAGTCAGCCGGGAGTGAAGTCCTTGTTGCAGATCTTTTGGATCATGGTGCAGCGCCCAATCTAGAAGCAGCGTTGCATGGCGGCATAACACAAAACATAGAACTCATACTCAAAAGAGGAAATCCTTTGCAGAGTGCTCAACAACAGCAAATAGCGGCATGGATCACTAAATTGCCCCTCGAGCCACGGAACTGGTCTCCTCGTAATTTGGATACCCTCAACCTGTTGCTTGACCATGGACTAGATCCCAGTTTCTGTCGCCCAGCAGCCCCTCACTCGCCACTGATTGTGTGCGCTGCCGCCTCTGGTAATCTACCATTGGTGCAAAAGCTTATCGCATTAAATGCCCAGCTCAACGCGATGGATGACATCTCAGATACAGCGCTCATCTGTGCAGCCAAGGCTGGAAACAGACCGATTTATGATGCCTTGAAAAAGGCAGGCGTGAATGATAGGGTCTTCTTTGGCATGGTGACTGTCTGGAGCAACCACCAGAGCCGGACGTGAGATATGCTTTCGATACAACATCTGTACCGTGGGTGGCCTTTGCTGGTTGACTAAAAGCTCATGAAATAGATCCACCAAGGACTACCAATGGTTTCAGCCGGCAACACTTCGTTGATGACAGTATAGGATGCATCACTCCATTAACCACCGACTAGCTATTTATCCTCGCTATGTCACGAGTCTAGACGCAGTGGTAACCTACGACAAGACACGAAAGTCTCGGAAGTCATTCTTTGAGCTGGCCCCTAACATTATCGCTATCAGTCGCAGTAACACTGAGGGGAGCCGTATGCGAGAACACAGTCTCAACAGGTCTAGTCAATCTTGCGCTGTTATTCCATCTCTCTCCAACTGAGCCCAAGTCCTTTCACCTCACGGAACGATCTTGGACCCTATATAGAACATGGGGCGATCTCTATTGAAAAGTGACTTTGTGTGATGGCTATCTCTGCTGACGGCCCGGCTGGAGAGGATGGTGTAAGCAGACCAAGCTTGAAGGAAAAGTAGGTCGAGGACGGGTCTACCCACGTAGTCCTGACACATCATGGCAAACGCATATGTTGTTCTGCTCGAATATCATCATGAGGGCCGGTCTCTCGCACTTGCACAAGATGTGTGTGGCTGTGTACCTCTGATGCATGGAAAGGAACGCTAATGTCGTCCAACTGTAGTGAATGCTGAGGCTTGAAGTACTCTGCCATCATCCTGTATGCTTCGGCCTTCGGTAAGCGCCCGATTTTGCCCTCTCGCCCAACTGGATCGATGCTTCCAACTGTTGCAACCTACTTTGAGGCTGGAGACTTTTGACAGCATGGAGAAAGCAATCTATTAAGGGGAGTATGCAATGGCTTTTCTATCTACTATATCCCGCAGTCTTTACTTCCGAAGGCTCTTTGCAATGCTCCGCCTTGCTTCAACCGCAGGTTATGAAGCTCTGTTCCTCTACGGAATATCCCCAGATGGATAAGACCCAGTACAATACTCTACACCAGCCGCTCAACTTTTTCTTCTTTTGCAAATCGGTGATCGTTCTCTTGATGGCTTGTCATGGCAAGCATCCCAAAGCCATTTGACTCATAATATAATCAATAGCACGTCAGTGACACCACTGTCCCAAGCCTGATTGCATCTCATCGTTGAATGTCATCTATCTTTCGCTCCGAGGGTTCTTCCCCACGCATGGGCAAGATCGAGCATCACTGGGACGACTGGCTGGTGATTGGAGCCCTCAGTCTTACGTCTGACGTCACAATGACTCAAATAAATGAAATCAATACTAGTGCAGTTCTGCGCAAAGCACATCTATTGTACGTTAAACTCTGAGTTGCGAAGCTAGTCTTGGTATATCCCCCTTTTTTGAGAGCCTCTCCGCTCGCCTCCTATCTTAGCTATCCCCGTATCCTTACAAAGTACACCTTTGCGAATGTTGATGTGGCGTGTTCACATTGTGGAGCGCTTTATGTTCTGGGAGTAGTCACTTCTGTCAAAGTTTGTTCTGCTTCTCATCCACGTTTTGCACCTCAAGCGCATAAACCAATTTGAAAATGCTATTGTTGAAATTTGCACAATCTCGAGCATTCAGAGCACTGCTATTAGGGTGAATGGGATTACTTGAGCATTGCTGGTGGACGAAGGCCTTTACGGCCTTACCGCCGACTACTTCAAACCCACCATTTTCTATCTCTACCACCGCGTCTTCTTCGTCTCTCCCCACTTCATCTTCACCCACTGCGCCCTTCCCTCTCAATTTTGACTTGCAGCGGTATTGAAGGTGTTGGACGCTTCTTGCAGTGATTTCACCCATGTTGCGGCGACTATGCTTGCTATATTCAATGTCATGACTAATTTCATCATCTTGGGCTTGAGAACGCCTTCAGTTTGGAAATCGCAGACGCCGTTGAAGGAGAGAGTGCAGGTTACAACATATTGGGATGTTGTTGGTGGACGGCTTGTAAATTGTGCACGCAATTCGCCATTGTGGTGGTGCTACGATGCTAACGATGATTGCTCAGTGTGCCCTTCGCGAGTATTCATCCAGGTGCAGCACATCATCGCCCCCGACCTTAATACGTGTTTCCTTCCGAAGGTGAATACAGCTGACCCTTCACTCATGCCTCGCTTTGGGAGGCGAACGTTAGACGAGCTTATTATGTAGCATCACTACAGATCAGGTAGCTGTGAATAACGCCAGCTATTCCCAGCATCCGCTCGACTTCCTTCACATCTGGAGAATTCTGGGAAGTCTGGGAAGTGAAGTCACCTGAAACATTATAAATCTTAGGCTCAATTGTTTCTTTTGACATCTGGATAATGGTCGCTTTGAGCGCGGGCCCAGTTAGCGTTCTTGACAAAGCCTTTATTCCTCTGACGACTTTCGGTCATAGTACACAGCGTCTCGGCACAAATAATGGCCTTATTGGTCTCACGATTGGATTGGGCCTTACTCTTTACAGAGTATACCATCGCTATCGCCGGCCCATTTGACTTCGAAGCCTTCATCTAGGCACCGTTCCCGAGTGAAGCCTAAATTCATCAGGAGAAGAGTTGGCCTTCACCAGCCAGAAATATTCAAGACTGCACAACCCTTCCTTCGAAATGACTCATTACCGCCGTTGCCAAGGTTGCATTGGTGGGCTCAGAAGCCGGCTTATCATGAATATTTCGGCCTTCCATGCTTTTCGAGTCGGTGCCTACAGCCCCTTTTGTGGAGCTGGGTCAAAGCTTGGGGTGAAATCCCGCTCATCGGAGGCAAAACATTTCAGGTTTTTCTCAGATATGATTAGTTATTGACGTTGCCAAGGTTGCATTGATTAATCGAAAGTCAGAAATTTCTGATACTTTCAGTCTGAAAACCAGCACTTCCCACTCATTTTGGCCTTACCACATTCCCGTACCTGCTTCTCAAAACTATATATATGCGCCCTCTTTCCTGATTTTTCCTCCCTTTCGACCACTTTGTGTCATCTCCAATCCGTCATATGTTGGATACCCACATCCAAAGCCCTTTTACGAGCACATTTTCTTTTCTCAATATATAAATAAGGTCATCACAAGACTTGTTATCCATACCATTCAACAACTTCATCGTTTCATCGAGATGAATACTCAGCCCACTCCTGCTGGTGCTGCTGGTGCCAGGAAACCAACTGTGAAGTTCCTCGTGGTATGTGGCGTCGCGGCGACTGATAACCCCTGGTGTTTCGGCAACTTCGTTGGAGTATGCCGTGTCTTGCAACGTGTGAGGATTACTGGAGAGTTCTGGAGCTCGTTCCCCGTTCGGGAATACTTCCGAGAAGAAAAGGATAATATCAAATTTGGTCGTACGGACAAGCATGGTTGCACACCAATTGACATTTACACAGAGCACGTATGGAGGACGTTAGAACCATTCTGGACTCTACCAATCATGTGAAAATCCTGGCCCGAGTGGCTATCAACCATCATCAGCGTCCTCAGATGTTTCTCTCTTGCCGACGAATGCCGCTCTTCATACCCGGATGAAAGATATCATGGACATTTCGACGCGCCGCTTGTGTGGCTTGCGTGGATCATTGGCCAGTCCTGCACTGATCTCGCTGGCGTTCTAGATTACTTGCTACAGACTCGGCTGTTGGGGAAAATTGACTCAGAGCGTCTTCAATCCAAGGCTCCTCCGTTCATCGACGTCTCTGACGTTGAGGTGAGCTCGTCTGAGACTGTGTTAGGGCAAAAGGTGCCGCAGATTGGCTTCTGGCTTCCACAAGATGCCAGTCGTATGGGAGATTTTTGGAGGGAGTGGCATACGCGCTATCATCAGTTCTGGCTGGTCTATGATGAATGCTTCGGCGTGGGAGCTTGGGGGGAGTATGAGATTTTTGCTGAGGTTTTAGGGACATGGTGGTGATGGTGAGTCTCTAATGAGGAATATTGATCGTGGTGATGCTATATAAAGCGTTATCGCAAGGCTGCACCCGCATCTCTACCTGCTCGAAATGGCTGCTTGAGAGTACGGATGTCAGCAGATCGGAGCGAATTACACCAGCTGTCCTCATTTCACAAACCGCCTCTTGGAAACCAAACGCTGGATACCCCTCCATTAAAAGGTGATCCCGGAGGACGAAGCAGACGAATTGAGAGAAATAAACAAAAGACAGCAGGTTTCAACGCACAGCTACTCGCAAACATGAGTAATAAAACCGCTATACTACGGAACTTATACAATTCCTAAGCCCCCACGACCGGATTATGCCAAATAAGTATGCTAAGCCCTGCATAATCTCGCCATCGAACCCAAAAGTGGTGCCTCGATACGTTACGTCTTAGCCAGTGCAAGAGTTCCAACCCCACTACCATCCATCAGCCGCTCTCGCCACCCGTGTGGAAAGATCTGCCTCACCGCAAGCACAAAGTGTCCCATCTTCACGAAAGTACTTCAGCTATTCTACTATCCAGTAGCTCCTTTTATCTATCTCCTTAAGATTTACTCCTAGACTTTTTGAAGTCCGGGAGCATTGACGGTGTTCTATTTTGAAGGACTCCCTGCCTGCGGATTGGTGGAAGCTATATATAGGCTGTATTCCTCGAGGAACCATCCTATCGATCAACCATCTACATTGGCTCCGGCACAAGTGCTAAAGCTAGTGTCTCGGCATGTCTCTGCAGTACGATAAGGATGTGATGTGATTATGCGCTGGCTGGGTTGATTGGTATGACTGGGGATTAAGGGTTGGACGGTTTCCTATTTCAAAAAACTCCCTGGCGGTTGTTGGGCTGTATACCTCGTTGTCTTCGAGAAATTAGGCCGTCGATCAACCATCTACATTGGCTCTGGCATAAGTGCTAAAGCTAGTGTCTCGGCATGTCTCTGCAGTACGATAAGGATGTGATGTGATTATGCGCTGGCTGGGTTGATTGGTATGACTGGGGTCAAGGTGTAGGAAGAGGCGAGATGAGATGCTGAACGTTTCGCGTATTGTAAGGGTTGGTTATATACTACCTTATCTCGAGGATGTGATCAGAATATGATGTTAGGCTAAGCGAGGCTATGGCGCATTAGCTAAGTGCTTGATGAGATTGTGGAGGCAGAGTTGATAGAGGAACGCTCGGGATCGAGCATTGTCTGCCCCGGGGGGGGTAGATGTTCATGTATGTACTTGCTCATGACGGTGTAGGTAGCTTTAGCCTCGAGAGCGATGGTATGACTTTTTTAATATACGCGTTCTGATGGGTTTGGTGGG
>JAABUL010007330.1_pt1 | contig 11966 bp, 10 predicted proteins | sample 5559151 | NCBI WGS metagenome assembly JAABUL01 (sample SAMN10711876, study PRJNA513368) | rock metagenome | isolation source: Antarctica rocks | place: Antarctica: Victoria Land, Pudding Butte sud | reverse complement strand
TTGTATGTGCAGCTGAGCAACTGGCGCTGTGGCCCATGGGGCATTGATAGGAGCTGGAGTGAATGGCAGCATCACAAGCCTGGTCAACCCTGTGTGGCCAGGGACAGTGCTGAAGACGTCTTTGCCTGCTGCCCTGGAAGACAAAGCTGCTGCTCCGTCACCCCAATATTGTGGACATGTACGGGACTGCCTTCATCGCTCAAGACCACCCAGCTCAGAACGAGGACTTCCTGGTTCTCAGAAGGCTTGGGGATGCCCTTGCTACTTGGAAAGCTGACTGCTCTTGGTGGGCCTTGCTTGCATGCCATACTATGCTGTGCTGCGCTAGGCTAGTGCATGTTGTGCACAGTGCTGTACTGAGCATCCTAGTATGATGCATCGCACCTAGTATGATGCATTGCAGTGCAGTGCAGCACTTGTGATGACCACTGCTCAAGTACAGCCTTGCATTCCTGCTGGGTACTCCATTGTGTGCATAGCTTCATGGCAATGACCCATCTATATCTTGCCTTTGCATCATCATGCAATGTGACGCAGCACAACACAGGTTTCGGATGAAAACAAAAACTTTATAAAAAAAAAACAGCACAACACAGGTTTCATATGACACTTGCCTGTTGTCAAGGATGACACTTGCCTCCGACCTGTGTGGTCCACCTTGTGAGCATGAGCAGCATGATGGGCGAGCATGAGGAGGCTGCACTTGAGATGAAGGCTTCAGCATAATGGCTGTAAGTAAGTCAAGTAGCTGACTTTCCTGCTGACCGTCAGCCAAGTTGTGCATTAGCACTACATTTCCTTGCTGATTCCAGCTCCTGCTACTGTGAATTGGCAGGACTGCTGTTCTATCACGGTATTGGAATACATCACAAACATTGCAGCATCAGTTCAACATGGTTTACATGGTGCACAGCAAACAAAGGATCCCTTGATACCTTGTTGCTCATTATCAGCTCAGCATTCTTGCAAGTTGCCAAGGCCCAAAATTGATGCTCATGCTGCAGCCAAGAGCGGGCTCGAGTCAAGCCACAGCTCTACAATAGCAGTCCGACTTGACTTGGTCCCGGTCTTGGTCGCAGCTTGCGCATTAGCACCAATTTTGGGGCTTGGCAAATTGCAAGAATGCTGAGCTGACAATGAGCAACAAGGTACCAAGGGATCCTCTGTTTGCTATGCACCATATGGACCATGTCGAACTGATGCTGCAGTAGTTGTGATGTATACCAATGCCATGATAGAACAGCAGTCCTGCCAATTGACAGTAGCAGGAGCTGGAATCAGCAAGGAAATGTAGTGCTGGTTAATGCCCAACTTGGCTTGATGTGCTGTCACACCATTCTTCAAGTAAAGTCTTTCACACTGTGATGTCAGTCAAACCCATCCATGGCATCACTCAAAACCCATGTCAGCATCTTGCAGGTCTGCTCACCTTGTGATGGCAGCCATGACAAGCGAGAGTCTTCAAGGAGTGCGACACCTGCTCAGCTGGGGTCAGGATCACCTGAGCAGGTGTTGCACTCATTGAAGACTCTCCAGCAAGTCATCCTGGAGCTTGCTCTTTGCTGCATTCACCTCCGAGGGCCTCAGGCTCAACACTCACTTCTGAGGCCTGCACGCACTTGAGGGGTTGGATGATACAGTCCTCTACTCTGACGCACTAACGATGCATAGTCCCAAGTAAGCAGTGACTACAAACAAACGCAGGAAGCAATGCCACCATGTCATGCAGTCGTTTCGACCAAGGTCAGTAAAAGCAAGCATGCAAAGAAGACCTGCAGCATCCGGCAGGTTGGAAAGGCATTCACGCACATTCTGCCTGTGATATTGGCAGCAATGTATGTACATGTGACTATACATGTACATGTGATGTGAACAAACCCAAGTATGACTTTACTGTGACAGCTGAAAGGGTTGTATGTGTATGCTTACAGGAACAATCGTTATGAGCCAAAGGCAGCTTGGACTTCAGTAGCCTGTAGGTCAGGCAGTAACACCATTGTGAGACTGAGAGGCTGACCTGGTGCATTGCCGTCAGGATCACATTGTGCTTCTCTTGATGCTGTGCATCAGCAGCGCCATGGATCTGGGCCAGCATTCGGTATGTACGTCAGCAACAGTAGTGCGCCAGCATCTCGTTTTTGTTGCAGGTGGTCCAGCTCCACCTTCTGCCTCTAGCAAACTTGCAGCTCATGCATCCGCTCTTCCTGCACCTGCACCGACCATGACATGACGGTCCATTGCACCATCCTCTGGGTCATGCACACATGCACAGCCAATGCTGTGAGGACCTGTTAGCCAAGACAGGCAAGACAGGGAGCCCACAATGCACAGGCAAACAGGCTCACAGAAAGGCAGATGCCAAGCACAATCAGTAGGGAAAGGAGAAGGGCGGAATGAAAGGCAGCACGAGAGGAAATGATCGGGATACCTGAAGTATTCGCTCTTGCACCTTGTCTAGACTGATACATTTGTCCTCACACTTGTGTGAGAACCTGCAGGAGGAAGCTGAGAGGGCTGCAGAAGGACATCAGGGCTGACAAGCAACACTTGCACCAGCTGCTAACCTCATTCTGGGACTTGGTTAGTCCCAACATCATTCCACACTCCAAATCCCATACCCAGGCAGCATTTGGCAACAGCCCTAGTCCTTGAGCTGACAGCTGGCTTGGGCTCCAAATGGATCCTTTGTCTCCTCTCTGGCCATAGCCACAGCTTGTTTTGCATCCTGTTGGCAGTTCAGGATGTTATAACAGCTGCAATCAACGGCAAACAGACAGCAGAAGTGGGTGAACATATCCCTGACGTTCGATTCATTGCTTAAAACCAGCTGGACGTACAAAGTTTGACCCACCTGCTGGATCTGAATTTCAGCACTGTCAGCCTGTGTCAGGTCCTATGCAAGTTGAGTATCAGGGGTGAAAGGCAGCTCCATCTCTTGCATACTGGCGCCCTGCAAGTGCGTACGTGAGCAACGTGTGTCTCGAGACTGTAAACGCTTTTTGACGAAGGGCTTTTGAGAAGCCACCTTCCGCAAACTGTCACAGGCAGACAGCTTTCGACGTAACTAGCCGGCTCAGCCGCCTTTGTTCGCGCACCTGAGCAGCGCTGGCGCTTATACCAATGGGTGTCTTGTACACATCGGCAGCACGCTGTCCGCAGGCCATACTGTCGCGCAAGTTGCCAAGAAGCCGCCCTTGGAACACAGCCGCTGTAGCAGCGGGTCCGTCGGCACGACTGAATCAACAGCACCTCGAGACGGCAGTGGTGTTGCTACAGTCTCGAGATGGTCTACGCTGCGTTGTGCTCAAATAGTGCCCTGTCTGGTCAGCTAGCCTATTTTGTTGTCAACAGGACACGTTGTTGGTTTCTTTGTACCGGCGGCCAACAAACGCTTACATGAGTAGTGACTGATTGGTCAAACCTATGGCTAGCATGACCCTGACCAACCGCCATGCATCGACCAGCAAATCGACAGCCTGTAAGCCGTTGCATGCAGCCCCAGTTTGCTGCAGCGCATTAGCTGCTGTGCAAGAGTCTGTGACACATTAGAACTGTAAGTAAAGGCCCTCCTGCATGTTGCTTCGTGCATCTTCACTGTATGACAATAGCTGTGTGCATGTGTGTGTGTGTGTGTAGCCTTACATGTAAGCACTTCTGAAAGAGCCTCATCAGAAGACACCACAATGTTCTCGCATACAGGCCATGAGCTGAAATGTCATGAGCATGTCTTTGAGCACACCGATACGAAGCATGAGAAGTTCCTTGGTTGCTTCAAGCTAGACATACAAACAGCTGCTCTGCTATGACAGCCCTACCCTGGTGTCTACAAAACTGTCAAAGATCAGCATTGCATGGTACACAACAAGAGAATTGCAGACTTGCTTTCACTGATTCAAAGCACACCAAGAAAGACAAGCATCTTACAGTCAGCCTCCACAGCACCTGCAGGATCGAGTTCAGCATGAAGCGTTTTGATGCGCACATCCAGGCAGTCCATCATCTCATCCTTGTTGGGCATGATGCCATCTGGCCATGTGTCATAATGTAGAACAGCAATTGTGAGCTCACTCGAGACATCTGAGCATGACCAATGCTGCACAGAACTCGCACAGCCGATCAGATAAGTCTGCTGCTACTTCCATACCCCTGCAGTTTCACATCTTGTCACAGGCTGATGCTCATGCCAGCTGCATGCTGGGGCAAGTCAACTCGGCAACGTGGGCAGTAGCCTGTGTCCAAGTTTACCCTCTGCACATACATGTTTCTGTCCTAATGACCTCAGCCAAATTACAACTCAAATGCTAGGCAGCAGCAGGTCAAACTGCACAGATATGACTTTGTGAGTTCTGCACAGACCATCTGCCAGGCAGATTGGGTGTCAATCAGGAGTGATGTTGGATCAGAGCAATGCAGGCCAGGGACTTGGTCATGATGAGGCCATGGCCAGAAGAATGCAGAGCAGTAGAGCTGCAACAGGGGCACAACAGCGTGCTCGTGCAGCAGCTGCACCAGGGACTCATGACCAAATCCAGCACGTGCAGGGCCCTGCATACACATAAAGCAAGTATACAGGGCACAGTGAGGTCTGACATACAGCAAAGCCAAGGATGGCAACATGAGCAGAGGCGCACAAGCACCAGTGCTGAGGCTGGGATCATTGCTGTGTCATAGTCAGTGAGCGCAGGCGGCTACAGGTGGAGTAACGCAGGGAAACACCATGTATAGAGCGGACTTATGCGCCAAGCCTTGCAGGGCTCTGTACTTTCCACGTACCTGACCTGCCGATACATTGCAATTGCCGCTGGTTGCAACACCTTCGTTTGCGATATAGGGCTATGAGTTCAGCGGTGCAGCTGCGCTCGTCGGAAGTTAGCTGCTGCTGTTTGCGGCTGCAGCCGAAGGCAAAGGACCGGCAATTCGTTAGCAGACCGATCAGCCTGCAATGTATGGTGTGCTTCCTACAGACTGCTCTCTTCAGCGCCAAAATGGGGCCTAAACGAACTAAAGACCGTCAGCCTTTGCAGACTGACTCCACCAACACCTTGTGGTCTGACGGCAGAAGGCGGTGGCTCACGTGACAGACGTCTGCAGTACTTCCTGCTGTGTTGACATTGGGCCAGAAACAGGCTGCTGGCCTTCAACGCGTGGTGGCCGCTGGTGAATCTTTGCCAAGATTCTTTGGTAATGCATGTTCAAAGTACAATTCAAAAGCCAGAAGCAGATTCTTGCTTCTTCAAGAATGGCGCGTCCTGATGCAGTTCATGAATGATCACCAAATAAGAATCAGACCCCAGGCTGCGCATCTCGACAGGCAGACCGCCAGAAGCGAGCAGCGCATGTGCGGGAGTGCATTAGAGGCAAAATCACAGCAAGGGCCTGCCAATCGCCAATCACAGAAATGTATGAATGGCCACCTGAGACGTGGACTCCACGTCGTGGAGGGTATGCAAATGCATTTGACAAAGGTACAGCTTTTTGGGGACCATGAATATGCTTGCTCATGCAAGAGCATGCGCTTCTTCCTGAAAGCATTTTTGTCTGAGAATTGCATCAAGGACTGAGCTAGCAGAGCTTACTTATAGCACATCAAGGAGCTGTAAGGAAGTCAGAACCTACAAAGCACTGGGAGTCGAGAATCCATTGAGCAGCTGTTAAATAGTGCTCATCTGTTGCAGTTCATTCATACAGTAGATTTGAGGAGCCCCTTGCTGTGCTTTCGGTGACCTGACTATGCTAATTCAAGAATGCATCATCAACAGCTGAGACGTTGACTATAACTTCAGAAGATCTTCAAAAATGTTCAAGATGGCTGTTGCTTGTTGCTGTGCATAATGGTATCTGCACAGCAAGCCAACTGCTGCCTGCAAGACTTGATTGCACTTCTAATGCTTTGTCGCATACCGTCAAAATGCTGCTTGATGTGCTTCACCACTGTGCACTAATGGCTTCTGCCAGGCACGATCCCAAACTCCAATGAAAGGCATCCGAGTCAGTGTGACACAACATACAGCAAACGGAGGCGCCAAACTTCAACACAACTCAGCGCTTTGCGGTCAGGCGACCACCACTGCTGTAGTCAGCAATAAGTCGACAAGGACTTCTTCCTGACAACAAAGTTATCTCCAACAGCAGCCATGTCAATCTGTGCTGTCAGCAGATGACACAAACTTGCAGTTCAGAATGGTGTCGGACATGGGCCTCTGCTCCTGGATGGGGCTAAGCAAGCATGTCAACAGCATGTATGCTTGCTTCTACTGCGCAGCATCAGGCAAGCACTGCTCCCAAGTCGTCCAGAGGACCAGGATAAGCAAACATGCCCTTGGCACCAGCGGCCGCCTCCACAATGGATCCCTGCAATACAAGCCCTTGCTGTCTATACAAAGGGCGCCGTGTATGTAAGCCTTGCAAAAACACAGAGTGACGATCAGGCACTGCTGACTGCGCATGATGCCCTGAGATTCAAAGTGCATATGAATGCAGAAGCTCGGGGATCATACCCACTCACGGTGCCGTTGCATGACAAATTCCTCCTGCTCAATCTGGTCCACACAGAAGTCCTGGTCCTGCAGATCTTCCGTGCTAAAAAAGAACGGCAGCTTGCCAGTGAGCATGAAGACGACAATGCAGCCCAGCGCCCAGATGTCACTACTCAGCAAATGAATGCGCTGCTGCTGCTGGCCTGAGAGGCTGCGCCATGCAGCCCTGGCAATGAGCACATCAGGGCTGACGAACCATGGCGTGTACTGTGCCTCCTGTGAGCCATCCCCTGTATGCGCACACTGCCTTGCTTCAGCCCACCAACTTGCCTTGACCACCTCAAGTGTGCATATGTGCAGCAGACAGCAAGAGCAGAAGCCAGTGAGATGGACTCACACTTACACACATGCTTGGGTGCGGTGTGGTATGCCTCGACGTCAAAGCTGATGCCAGTGATGACGAGCATGGATAGCAGTTGGGGTGTTGGTCAGGCAACATGGCAGGGCAAATATGCAGAGACATGCTCATGGACAGCAGCAAGAGTGGCAAGCCGCTTACATGCGCCCTCCTCCAAGCTGCCAGCCAGGTCAATGATGGTACAGCACACCCTCTTTGGGTCCATCCAGTTGCTGACCAGGATGTTGAGGGGCTTCAGGTCAAAGAAGCAGCGCTTGCAGTCATGCAGCGCCTTCATGCCCTGCACATCAGTCAACACATGTCAATGCTGAAGTCAAGTGACAGAGGCCCACTAGTTGCCTCACAAGATGACTGCAGCAAGCGAGTGTACAGTGCTGCAGTGCAAAGTGGGGATCAAAACATGTGCAAAACTGTTTGTCGGTCATGTGCTGCAAGGTGTAAACAAATACGACCCAGCTTACCTGGGCAATCTGCTTGGTCACCTTCTTGCAGACGGCAGCATGCTTCTTGCACCCTTCTGGGTGAGTCCGCAGCTCCTGCAACTGCTTGACGGCAACATCCAGGGTGCTTCCCTCTACGGCCCTGCATCCCAAGCCATGTGTTCAGTCATTCGTTTGCTCATACCTGATTGAAATCATGCATTTGTTCAGTCGTTCATGCATACATTCCTTCCAGCATTCACTCACCATTCACATCCCCATTCATGCACACATCCATTCTATCTGTCACACAGTCAATCAAACATTCTGCCATTCATGCATTCATGCACCTAGTCATTCATGCATGCATGCAATCTTTCATTCATTCAACTCATGTCTTCCCCTAGGGTCAGGTACATACAGCCCTGGGTGCTAGGTCCCGTGTTGGCAGTCAGCATGTCAGCCATGCGTATGAGTGAATGGCTACACAGTGTGGATGCTGTGGAGCAGCATGGATAGCAGCTTGGCAAAGGAGGCTGACCTTGTCACAATGCGTGCCCCTTGTGCGGTGACACTGTGGTACCTAGCCCTGACCTCATGGATGATGTGGGCCTTGCCCTTGGCTGCCTTCAAAGCATCCACTTCTTGCCAGGCAGCCAGCTGCTCCAGCCTCTCCCGCCCCTCCATGAACGTGGAGGTCTTGACTGCCAGGGGAATCACCTCCTTCTTGTACTTCACCTCGGCACTGCAGCAATAACCTACCACTGTCAGTTTGAGTTGAAACGATCTGGGGTTGTGCTTTGCCAGCAATGCATGAGGACCAATGGAGGGAGTTTGGTTATGGGCAGAGAACAGGCTGCAGGCCTCAAAACAAGGCTATTGACAAGCATAGCGAGGCGAACCCACGAAAAACAGAGTACCAAACGCAGATTGTTTGAGCGGCACAAGTACCTTTGTAGCGATGACTGACAAGTGACAGAGCCCAAAACATTGGTCTCAGCATGCTGAACAGTCAGGCTCGACACCCAGCAAAGCAAGCCTGCCTTGCAATCATTGTGCATGTGCTGAGCCAGTCAAGCAGCAGAATGCAGCAGCTCAAAATAGGCACAGCTAGTGAGGGGCTTACTAGTAGACTTCTCCATATGCCCCGCGGCCAATGAGGCCCAACCCCTCCATGGGCATGCCAAGCTCATGCACACCCTTTGCAAAGGCAGGTGTCAGGGCCCACATGCCATCCCAGCTAATGCCATGCTCCTGGCAGTAGGCTGAGTACTTGGCACGGAAGGCCCCATCCCAGAATGGACTCGCAAGCTACACCACAACAGCAGCAAGTCAGGCATTGCATTGACATTCGTAAAGAGGGTTCAAGGAGAGACAGCGCCAGAGAGCAGCAAGCAACGCCTGTCAATGGCAGCTTGTATGCAGGGGTGCAGCAGAGGCCAGGCAGCCTATCAGCGGCACAGGGTGTAAGAATAGAAGACTTGCATGCACTCACTGTCACCATTCACAAGCAGTCTCACAGTCATCAGTGTCATGACAGGTCAGCTCTATGACAAGCAAGGTAAGCTGGACTGCCCATGACAACTCAATCACAGAACAATGATCTTTCAACTGCACCATCACATTCAAATGTGAACATGACTAGGAGTTGTAGGCTGAGATGTACCTGAGCAAACTTGAAACAGCCACTGGGCAATTCCAGGGCTGTGCCTTCTCTCTCCTAAAGGACTGCACTCCCAGCGTTGCAAGGTCCCTGCATCAAGCATGATAACCAGTGAAGACACTGTCTTGGCCCACGAAGCTACTGGGCACTTGCAGTAGTTATCACAGCACAATACACACTTGGGGCAGACAAGACAAAGTGCGTCTTGGCATGTTTGTTGCACATGGCAGACGTTTCTCTGAGCAGGCACACATCTTTGATGCTCACCACAACACATCTGATTGGGAAGCAGCTGAAGGTCCACTTGACGACAATCATCAGCAGCACTGCAGCAGTGAGCTACATCTCTCACCTTGTTGGGCTTTGTACATTGATACGAGGTGCTCGCCTCTGAGATGTTTTGCTGGGAGTCGTCCTGCTCTGTGGGGTCTGGGCTGAACCCCTGACTGCCTGAGGATAGGACCAAGGGAGGGGGTGAGTCATGCTCTGACAGCTCAGACGCTCTGCTGACACTGGGGAAGGCAGATTGGATTAGGTTGACAGAAGCTGCATCCTCACCCGACGCAGCAGCGCTGGCCATGTCTGAGGTCTGCTGCGCTGTGACGCCAGGGACTGATGAGGCTGAGTCACTGCCAACATCGCCTTGGGATGCAGATGATGCATGCCTTGAAGCAGTTGGGGATTGCAGTGCCTCATCTCTGTCAGCTCTGTGGGGGGAAGCTAGCTCGGCTTTGCCAGATTCTGGGGCCTTGGCCCTGGCCACCTACTCCAACAGAGCTGCTGAGTCAGCAGCTGCTCCCTCTGATCTTGGCACTGACGGCACAGCTGCAGTAGATGCTGCCTGTCTTAGCAAGCCTGAAGCTGCAAAGGAAGCTGCCCTACAGACTGCTGCAGAGCTAGTTGGACTGTGTGAAGGTGAGCTGCAGTCAGGCAATGGAAGGCTGTCTGCCTGGTCAGTGGCTGCAGCTCCAGGTGATGCAGAAGCATGGCCCTCTTCTGGGACTTCTGCTGCACCACTAGGCACTGTAGGCAGCCCAAGAAACCTGGGACTTGCAAATGGGGACTGTGAGCCACCAGTGGGGACTGCAGTAGGCTGCAATGCAGACCTGGAACTGCAACCAGGGAGGTGTGCCACACTGGTGGCTTAGGTTGCTGTGAAGCCTTGCAGTTGAGGGCTGGGGACTGTGCGCTACCGTGAGCAACCACATCAGGCTGCACTCCAGTTTTGAGGCTCAGACCTGTGGACTGCATGGCAATTCTAGGGACCATGGTGGGCTGCATCCCAATCCTTGGGCTGGATTGTGGGGAGCGTGGGCCACCAGTAGGGATGACACTGGGCAGAAGTCCAGAAGGGGAGTTGGCACGTGAAGCCTGTGTGCCGCCAATGCAATCCATAGCAGTGGGCAGTCCAGCGCTGAAGCTAGGCAGTAAAGACTGGGGACCAACACTAGGGACTGCAGCAGGCTGCACTTCAGTGCTAGGGTTCCAGGTTGAAGATTGTGAACCATCAGTGGGGTCCTCCAGAGAATGTGATGCGTCCGCAAGGAAACCCTGAGCTGTAGTCAAAAGGACATGACTGGGAGGTGGTGTTGTGTCCTTATATGCTTTCTGCTCCTTTTCCCACTCCACCAAGGCTTGGACATTGTGCTGACGCACATCTGGATGCAGACTAGCCTCAAAGCCATGGTTGCCCTGTTTACGCTGCACAGCAAGTCCTGACTTCTTGCAAAGCTCAGTCTTGTTTGAGGACCTCTGCTCTATGGATGCTGTTGGTGTGTTTGCAGCTGCAGCTGATGCGAGCATGGTTGGGAAGGCGTCTGCAGGAGAGGAAGGCTGCTCAGGGGAAATGTCAGCTCCTGATACTGACTGGATCTGCCTTAAAGCTGAGTCAGCCGTGTCTGACTCTGCATTGGATGGCACAGGACTGGCGGATGGCTCAGGCATTGGCAATGAATCACTGCCTGTCCCATGGTTGAGGACTGGAAACGTGGAAACCCTCTCTGCCTGTGGCAATGTTGAAGTGGAGGATCCAAAGATGTGATTTGCGGGAGACACCCCAGCAGTGGATTTGAGAGCTAATGGTGCTGGCACCTCCAGCAACATAGGCCTGAATCCCGAAGCTGGGGAGGAAACATCTGCCTCTCTAGTGGCAAACCTGCCATCTGCAGAGGCAAGAAGCTGGTCTGAAATGGACTGAATGTATGCACAAACTGCGAAGGCTCGGTAGGATGATGGCGGATCCTTTGCAACAGAGTGCTTGTTTTGAGACATACCTGTGTAGGTGGACCTCTTGTTGTCAAGCAAGTCATTCCAGGCTTGCACAGCTACCAGAACGCCATTGTGGGACACCTGCAGCCAAGAAGGTTTTGAGGCATTTTATGTCAAACGCCTGCTGGCAAAGTGTTCACTTCCCGGCTGAGTAGGTGAACTCGAAGACAACACCAAAGCTTAGGGTGCCAAAAACTCGCCGCACCTTTTGCCATTTCAAAGGCTTGCCAAAGAAAGCGCTATCGACGACTTCCGGAGACACAGCGTACGCCGGCTGGCCGATGAGAGGCCGCGCTCTCAGCTGTTTGTTCACCTTGCGATGTAAATCCGAGCCGCCTGCAGCCCTGTGCTGCGTGATGGCTGCACGGGCAAAGCCAAAACGAGAGCACCTCCGAACAATTGCCATCAGGGTGCCATCAGGATGACACGGAGGCTCGGGCTTATTGCTCTGAGCCTCAATATGGCAGGTCAACCTGCAAAATACTGCGGTCAACGCTGGGTTGAATACCCAGTAAACAACCCTTGACGGTCAGGTTGTGACGGTGCTGGTCAACGACCTGGCCTTGGATGGAGCAAGAAGCTCCTTAGCAATGACTTCGTCCTGCATCGGGGTGCTTCCTACTGACCTGCAGCCAAGGCCGAAGCCAGCCTCTGCTAATGCTCTGCTGCGGCGATGCGACAGCAATCTGTTCGGAGAATCCTCACGTCAGCTCTTGTGTGTT
>JAABUL010007329.1_pt1 | contig 11966 bp, 12 predicted proteins | sample 5559151 | NCBI WGS metagenome assembly JAABUL01 (sample SAMN10711876, study PRJNA513368) | rock metagenome | isolation source: Antarctica rocks | place: Antarctica: Victoria Land, Pudding Butte sud | reverse complement strand
CTCCGCCACCATCGGCGGCCTGCTGTTCGCGTTCTCCCCACAGATGGCGGCGCAGGGACTCGTCCACGCCCCGGTGGTGTTGGCGCTGACCCCACCGCTCGTCCTGCTGCTCCTGACCGATCTCCTGATACAGCGGCGCTGGCCGGCGCTCGTCAGTGGCGGCGCCCTGGGGGTGGTCGCCGCCGCGCAGGTGTTGACCTGGAGCGAACTGCTGGCAACCACAGCGCTCATGGCGGCGGTCGGCGTGGTCCTGGGCCTGACGCTACAACGGAAACGGCCGCACATCGCGCGGTACGTCGGCGTCGTACGTCGTGGCGCCCTTGGCGCGCTCGTGACGTTCCTGCTCATCGCGGGCGTCCCCCTGTTGGTGGAGTTCCGCGGGCCGCAACGCATCCAGGGCCTGCTGCATCAAGGTACCCCCCTGGCCGCGGACCTACTCAACTTTGTCGTGCCGACGTCGACGCAGCTCCTGACGCCCCCTATCGCGGCGCGGTTGAGCGCGCGCTTCGCCACCAATGTGCCGGAAGCAAACGCCTACCTGGGGCTGCCCCTGCTGGCCTTACTCGTCTACATCGTCATACGCTGGCGGCGACGCTCACTCGTCCGCTGGGCTGGCCTCCTGGCCGCGATCGCGGCAGTCTTCTCGCTAGGCGCCTACCTGCATGTGGACGGGCACGCCACGGCCATTCCCCTACCGTGGCTGGTGGTCGCGCGGCTGCCGCTGATGCGCTACGTGATGCCGTCCCGTCTCGCGGTGTTCGTCATCCTCGCCGCGGGACTCTTGCTGGCCGTCTACCTGGACCACCTACGCGAACAAACCCCACGGCGGCGCCTCGCCGGCATCGTTGTGGTAGCGGTGGCGCTCTTACCGCTGCTGCCGCGCATCCCATACCCGACCAGTTCCAGCGCGGTCCCCGCGTTTTTCGGCGGCGCCGGCGCGCGTCATCTACCGGAGGGCAGCGTCGCCCTGCTTGCGCCCTTCGCCGCGCTCGAGGCCCACACGTATAGCGCACCGATGCTGTGGCAGGGTGTCGCCCGGTTGCGCTTCCGCATGCCGGAGGGCTACGCGTTTGTGCCAAACCCCTCGGGGGACGCGAGCATGCGGCCCTGGCCGTCGATGACACAGAGCGTGATGCTGGGCATCCAGGCAGGGAAACGCTCCCCCGATCTGACCGGAACGCTGCGCGCACGCATCGCGCGCGATCTGCGCGATTGGCAGGTCCGTACCGTGATTGTGGGGCCGATGGACCACCAGGGGGAGATGCTGCGCCTGTTCAGAGTCCTGCTGCAGCGGGAGCCCGCGCACGTCAGTGATGTCTACGTGTGGTGGGGTGTGCAAGGCTAGAGTGTCTCGGAAAAGGAGGCGGGCGGCGGTCGCCCCCGCTGATGAGCGATGGGCGTCACAACGGGGGCAACCGGACGCTGCTGCTCCCCGTACCGCCCGTCGCTCCACCCGTAATAGGAACGTAAGATCTTTGTTGTAGAGTTAGGCGTAGGACGACGGCGACGGGCAGGCCCAGGCTATCGGGCGGCCCGATCATGAGAGCGATAGGAGACGTACGATGGCGACGAGAGTTTCATCTCGGATGGCGACGAACGCTGAATCGACACGGCGGACGACGGCGGCCGGGGTCCGCCCGATCGGCTGGTGGGGCTTGGGCGTCGCCCGCATCCTCGTCGGGTGCCTGTGGTACCAGCAGATCCTCTGGAAGTTGCCGCCGAACTTCAGCGGCAACAACGGGTTGAGACAGTGGATGCTGCGCGAGGTGGCGCATCCGCTCGTCCCGCTCTACGGCGCCTTCGTCAGAGACGTGGCGCTCACGCACTACCATCTGTTCGGCTGGATCACCTTCCTGATCGAGACGGCCATCGCGCTCTCGCTCATCCTCGGACTTTTCGGTCGCTTGGGAGCCTTGGCCGGGACGCTCTGGGCGATCAACCTGGCGGTCGGGTTGTGGGACGTGCCGGGGGAGTGGTACTGGACCTACCTGATGCTGGTGTTGCTCAATGGCATTTTCCTCGCCACGGCGGCCGGCCGCTACATCGGGCTCGACGCTCTGGTGCGCGGTCGCGTGCTCCCCGGCCTGCATGGCAGCCTCGCACGCGTCGTCGACCTCATATCATGATGTGGAGTTATCAGATCAATCACACGGCCATAACGGACGCCGACGAATGCAGCAAGGGGGGCACGATGGACGAACAGCTTGCCGGGAATGAGGCGATGGCCCGTCCCCATGATTCCGCGCTTGTGCTCCTGGTAGACGCCCAGCGACGTATCCTGCTGCAACACCGCGACGCTCACACCGCTCGCTTTCCCAACACATGGGGTTTCGTCGGCGGTAGCATCGAGGATGGTGAGACCCCTGAACAGGCCGCGCACCGCGAGATCTGGGAAGAGACCGGCCTGATGATAACGGCCGAACTCACGCTGTTCATGCGCTTCCCCTGGACATCCATCGAGGACCAGCGCCTCCTCTGGTACGTCTTCTATGCCCCGACCGAGGCGAGCGAAGAGGACCTGGTTCTTGGTGAGGGACAGGCTCTCCGCTTCGTCCCGGCTGAGGACATCCCTCAACTCAACCAGCATCCCGCGGCCACGACCATTCTCACCGCCTTCCTCGCGTCCCCCGCGTACGCGGACCTCAGGACAGGAGAGACAATGTGATGGGCGCGCCACCGTGCGAAATCCAGATTAAGAGTTGGGCAGGAGCGTCGGATGGCGGATGACGAGGTCCGCCAACCAAGCCGTCCGCCAGCGGAACAGGTCATGTCATGGCCGTTTCCGCGTCCATCACAACCACGAGCGCCGCATCCTTTAGCGCCCTAGCGCGACGCGGAGCACGGCGATGATGGTCATGCTGTCCACGATGCGTCCGTCGCGCACCATCTCTAGCACCTCGTCGAATGGGAAGAGGCCGCGCTCTATCTCTTCGGTCTCGTCGGGCTCGGCCTGTGCCGACGTGAGCGCGCGTCCCACGAACAGGTAGGCGATCTCATCGCAGTGCGCCTTGCTTGTGTGGAAGTGACCCAAGGGCTCCAGATGGCCCGCGCGACAGCCAGCCTCCTCCGCCAGTTCGCGGTTGGCAGCCTCTTCGGGTGATTCGCCAGCGGCGATGTTGCCGGTCGGCATCTCCCAAGGGAAAGCGTCCCCGATGTAGCGATACTGCCGCACCAGCGGGACGCGGCCGTCCGCGTGCACGGGCAGGACGCCGACACAGCGGCCCAACTCGAACACACTGTAGGTGCTCTCCTGCCCATTCGGGAACACGATGTGATCCTCGCGCACCCCCACCCAGGGGCTGCGATAGACCTCGCGCGAGCCGATGCGGCGCCAGCGGTGCAAGCCATGGGAGGACATCGTGTTGTTCATCACAACTCTATGCTATCAGAGTGCGCCTGGCGCCTGGCAACTGACAACTGGCTACGGTTACGCCCGTTCGCGCTTGATCTCATATAGATATGGTTGGGTAAGGGCTCGTTAAACAATTACTTCCCGTTTTTGGGCGCAGGCTCATAGCCGCTTTGCCCGACAGCGGCGGGAAGTTATTCCTTGGCGACTCCTAAGCAGCCACGACATATGACTCCAAAGCTCAAGCGCGGCGGCGCCCTGTGGCGCCTCGTCGACGACAGGGCCGTAGAACCCGAAGTCCTGTCCATCGAGGACGAGCCAGGGCACGCCGAACGCGCCGTACTTGTCTCGACCCTCGTTATGCTCGGCTATGACCTCATCTTCCGTCGAGGGATCGTCAAGCGCGCGGCTGTATCGCGAGCGGTCGAAGCCGGCTTGCTCCAGGACGGACTCGACGACCCCCCTTTTCTTGATGTCCTCGCGGCGATCATGGACCGCCTTTCCCATCGCCAGATAGAGGCGGTCGATAGCGTCGTTGCCGCCCTCGCGGCGCGCCAACACGAGCACGCGCAAGTAGTCGTGATAGGCGGGATCGCTGCGCCCGTTGGCTATGCCAAGGCTGAACACCTTCCAGGTCACGTCGAGCGGCTGTTGGCGTTGCGCCTCGCGTATCCACAGCGAGGTGCGCCAGGCCCAAGGGCAGGTAGGGTCGAAGTAGAACGTTAGCGGCGTCGGCGTCATGATGGCCTCCCGTTAGGTGATAGGCGATAGAATGACCGGGGCATACCTTTGGTTGTCGGACAAAGAGGGCCGGCTATATCACGCATGCTTGTCGCCGGTCACCAGGCGCTGCCCGTCCTCGTCGTGGATATCAACGATACGCCCATTAAGGGCGGAATCAGTCGCCGCGACGATCGCGGCGATGAGCGTGGCAGGCCGCTCCGGGGCCGCCAAGGCCCCTGCGGCCCGCGCTTGCCGGAATCGCTGCGCCGTGGCCGCGCCGATCACCGTTTCGGATTGGGCGCGGATAAGCGCTGGCATGGCGGTATCAACCATGCCCAGGTAGACAGCGGTCACAACCACGCCCGTCTCGGCCAACTCGACGCCGAGCTGGCGCGTCAGCATGTCCAGCCCAGTCTTGGAGGTCGAGTAGGCTTCGGTACGCGCGAAGGGGTTTCGCGCCGTGCCTGAGGACACATTCACGATGCGGCCCCAGCCGGCGGCGATCATACCGGTCAATACCGCGTGGGCGAGCGCGAAGGGCGCCAGCCTGGACGATGTGATCGCGGCGGCGGGGGTGAGCAAGAGCCAACTCTACCACTATTTCGCCGACAAAGACGATCTGGTGCGCGCCGTCATTGCCCGCCAGACCGCGCGGGTCTTCGCGGAGCATGGCCGTGACGAGCACGGGCACGCTCACCACGACGCTCGGCTATGACCCCGACGGCAACACACTCCAGACGACCACGCAGACTCAGAGCGGGACCGCCCCCGTGCAGACCAGCACGGACACGGCGACCTACAACGCCGCCGACTGGACGGCGAGCGCGACCGACAACGGCGTGACGACCCAGTACGGCTACGACGCGGCAGGGCAACAGCGCACCCAGACCTACCAGAACGGCACAGCGACCGCAACCATGGCGCTGGACGCCGAGGGGCGGCTGACGGCGCTGGGCGATGGGGCCGGTCACACCAATTCATTCGCCTACAACGCGAACGACCAGACCACGGCCATCACGCTGCCCAACGGCGTGTCCGAGCAGGCCAGCTACGACGCCAACGGGCGGCTCACGGCGTGGCACGATCCGGGACCGGGCCAGAACGTCACCTACGGCTACGCCTACGACGCGGCCGTCGCGTGACGAGCTTCACCGCGGTCTCGGGCGCCGACACGCTGACCTACGACACGCAGAGTCGGCTGATTTCCGACAACGAACTGACCCTGGCTACACGTCCCGGCTGCAAGAGGAGGAGCGAAGCGCAACACTCCTCTACGTCATGTTCATGGAGGCCGCTTTGTCGTGCGGATGAACGATGCAACCAGCACAGGGGGATGCGATAACGACAAGTGGGATAGACTGTGGAAGAAACGATGAGTGTGGAGACAGCGATGGAACACGACGGCGCGAACGAGGATGACCCGCGGGGGCAGGCGGATGAGACGCCCTATCCATTCGTCCCCCTCGTTCTTGAACGCCTCGCCGACGAGGATGCGGTGACCCGCTCGCGGGCCTTTCTGGCGACTATGCGGGGCCGGCGCACGGTCCGCCAGTTCTCCGCTGAGCCGGTCCCGTTCGAGGTGATCGCCAACGCCGTGGCGACCGCCGGCACGGCTCCCTCGGGCGCGCACCAGCAGCCCTGGACCTTTGTCGTGGTCTCCGACCCCGACGTTAAGCGCCGCATCCGCGCGGCGGCTGAAGAGGAGGAGCGGGATAATTACCACCGGCGCATGTCGGACGAATGGAAGGCCGCGTTGCTCCCGCTGGGGACCGACTGGATCAAGGCGCACCTCACGACCGCTCCCTACCTCATTGCCGTCTTCGAGCAGGCTTATGGCCTCGTCCCCGATGGCGCGGGCGGGGAGCGTCAGGTCAAGCACTATTATGCGGCTGAGTCCACGGGCATCGCGGTCGGGTTCTTGCTGGCCAGCTTGCGTCAGGCCGGGCTCGTCGCGCTCACGCACACGCCAAGTCCGATGGGTTTCTTGCGCGAGGCGCTGGGCCGGCCGCGTAACGAGCGCGCTTTCGTGCTCATCGCGGCCGGCCATCCGGCCCCCGATTGCCGGGTCCCCGATCTCCATCGCAAAGGTCTTGAAGAGATCATGGTCCGCGTGTGAGGAACGCTCACCCAGCGCCTAGAACAGCGGTGTGCCGCCCGTGACGCCGATCACCTGGGCGGAGACGTAGCTCGACTCCTGCGACGCCAGGAATACGTAGGCGGGGGCCAACTCAGCTGGCTGCGCGGGGCGCTGCATTGGTGACTGCTGGCCGAACGATTTGACTTGATCGGGCGGCATCGTCGAGGGGATCAGCGGTGTCCAGACTGGGCCTGGCGCGACCGAGTTGACGCGTATACCCTTTTGGATCGCTTCCTTGGCCAGCGCCTGCGTGAAGTTGACGATCGCGCCCTTCGTCGCGGCGTACGCAAGTAGCGTGGGTTCCGGCTGGAACGCCTCGATCGAGCTCGTGTTGATGATCGTGGCGCCCTCCTTCAGGTGCGGCATCGCCGCCTTGCAGAGGTAGAACATGCCGAATACATTGGTCGCGAAGGTGTACTGCAGTTCCTCGGCCGGGATCTCCGTTATGTTTTGGTACGTGCGCTGGAAGGCCGCGTTGTTGACCAGGATGTCGAGTTTGCCGAACTCCTGGATCGCGCGCTGCACCAATTGCTGGCAGTGCTGCTCTTGGCTGATATCTCCTGGGATCGCGACTGCTTTGCGTCCCACATCCCGCACGAGGCGAGCCGTTTCTTGCGCGTCTTTATCTTCGCTGAGGTAGGCGATCAGCACATCGGCACCCTCGCGCGCGAAGGCCAGCGCTACGGCGCGGCCGATGCCGCTGTCGGCGCCGGTGATGAGCGCGGCCTTGCCGGTGAGCTGGCCGCTGCCGCGGTACGTCTGCTCGCCGTAGTCGGGCCGCGGGTTCATTTGGTCCTCGCCACCGGGCGGGGCGGTGTGCTGCTCGGGGAAAGGCGGCTGGGGGTACTGCGTCCGCGGATCACGCATCGTCATCTGATCTACTGCCATGGTGTCTACTCCTCTGATGTATCCCGTTGGGGCCATTAGGGAGGGGCGCTGTCCGTTATCGCATATCGTATGCCAGTATGGAACTCGTCCTTACACAGCGCCGGCCAGCCAGGAGGATGCGCTGTCGTACTCGGGACACCATCCCGCCGGTTGGTAGTCGCCGGACGCGTGCCGCACGTAGCGGTCGGCCCGCTCTCCCTGGGCGATACTCGTCAAGGCGGACGCGAGGGCGTCGATATCGGCGGCCGTGTTGTACAGCGCCAGGCTGGCGCGCACGGCGCCGGTCACGCCCGCCGCCTCGCCGCCCACGCAAGGCGCCCCATGGCTAGGGGTGGGGACCGCACGCAAAAGGCGTTGCACGCCCTGGTGGGCGCAGAAGAGACCGGCCCGCACGCCAATACTGTGCTCGTAGCCCAGGATAGCCGCCACGAGGTCGTGCGGCAGGCCGGCCAGGACGAAGGTCAGGATGGCGACGCGGCCATCGCGCGGTCCGAGTAGGGTTAGGCCGGGCACGGCGGTTAGGCGCTCTACGGCGTACGACGTCAGGCGCGTTTCATAGTCCTCTATCGCCCCGCGTCCCAGTTCCTCCAGGCGCCGCAACGCCGCCGCCAGCGCCACCACTCCGATGACGTTAGGGGAGCCAGCTTCTTCCCTATCCGGCAGTTCGGCCCAGACGACGTCGTCCGGCGTCACGCGCGCGGCGGCTCCGCCTCCGACGACATCGGGCCTCCCATGGAAGGAGCGTCGCGGCGCGATTAGCACGCCCAGGCCGAACGGCGCGTAGATTTTGTGGGCGGAGAACACGAGATAGTCGAGTTCCTCACCGGGCGCATACCCACGGACGTTCACGACGTGATGCGGCGCGTACTGCGCCCCGTCGACGAGGATCTCGGCTCCGTACGCGTGCGCGAGGGCGGCGAGGCGATGGACCGGCGGGCTATATCCGCTGATGTTGTAGGCGCCGCTCACCGCCACGAGCTTCGGCCCGTGGGGCGCTGATCGTAGTTGTCGCGCCAGGTCCTCTTCGTCGATCACACCGTCGTCGTCGGTCTGGATGTAGCGGACCGCTGAGGCGTGCGCCTGCCAGGGGAGCAGGTTAGCGTGGTGCTCCATCAGCGTCGTGAAGACGGTGGCGCCGGTCCCCGCCAGTCCGTGGGCCACTTTGTTGAGTCCTTCGGTCGCGCTCTTGACAAAGATCACCTCCTGGTGCGTCGCGTCGATGCCAAGGCATGCGCCGATCGCCGCGCGCGCCTCCTCGAAGATCGCCGTGGAGAGGCGCGACTTGAAGCCGGCCCCGCGATGGACGCTGGAATACCAGGGCAGGTAGTCCAGCACAGCCTGCTGAACCGCCACGAGCGCCGGCGTCGTGGCCGCGTTGTCAAGGTTGACGAAGCGGCGCGCTGACCCGTCGAGCAACTGGGCCTCGTTCGTCGCGCCCACGACCTCGCCGGCCCATCCGCTAGACTGTGGCGGCGCCGTCTTTGTATCCCCAACTCTATTCGCTTGTCTCAGTATCATGGCTATCCTGTCCCTCATGTGCTATACCTATCATGATCGATGGTGATGTGTCAGTCGATGAGAGGGACGCCATGAACGGGCGGACAACAAAAACCCCTCGTCATCGGTAAGTATGATGAGAGGGTGCATATAGGGCGATAGCCTCGTGATGGGACGTATAAGATGTCGCTTGAGTAGCGTCTCACACGGAGGATATAGCTTGCACGACTCTCATCTCCCAGAATGTATCTGCCGGAATTGGCACCCTTGCAACGCCAAGCGTTACTGGTTGCCGAGGCTTCACAGGGCCGGTCCCTCCGCCTCTCTGGATAAGAGCGCTTTATTAACTTGTCAAATGTACGAGCGGCTGTACCGCTATGGATACCGTATCATGCGACGGCGGCTTTGTCAAAGTCGCCTCGCCCAGAGCGGTGAAACGCCACCTTTTCGCGCTCTCAGTAGATACGGCGCGCCACTGTATGGCTAGCGTTGGTTCGAATTGGTCCTTTGCGATTCCTCGACGCCCTCAACATAGACGCGCTCATGGCGCACCGTGTCGGTAATGTCTTGCTGTTCGGTGGTCATGTTCTTATGCACGCGTACCTCTTCGGTCACCATGGCATGCTTGCCTACGATGAGTTCCTCGCCCATGACCGTGATCACGACATCAGACTCGGTAAAGGCGTCTGTCGCGACGCCCGTGTACCGGCCTTGCGCCGGGACACGCTGAACATAGACCTCTTCGTGTGTAACCGGCGCGCTCACCGTCTGCTGTTCCGTCAAGATCTCTTTATGGATGCGCACGCGTCCGATCTCTTCGTCGCGCTTACGCACGAGAAGTTCCTCCTCGAACACAGGCACGCGCACGTCGTTGCCCGTTTCCACGATTGTTTGGGTCGGCTTTGCGGCGACGGTCTGTGCGGGCGCGTCCGCCATCATAGTAGCGCCCGTGCTAGGACGGGTTGCACGACGAGTCTGGGCGGTAGGCGGTTCATCGTAGGCGTGCTGCCCCAGGTCGTCCTTGTGCAGGCTGAGGTAGACACCCTCGGCGTCGTTGCGCTGGACGGTATCAACGGGGATATACAGATCCTTGGGGAAGAGCCAGCCTTTCTGGACGACGAGGTACCCTTCCTGAGCGTTGTATTCGTGGACCGAGCCAACCTTGTCGCCGGCCGCGTCGAATACCGCTTCACCCTCAACAAATTGCTGGTTCATAACGCTGTTTCTCCCTCATCTACACCGCGACGGCCACGACTACAGGCTTCTCGCCCATCCGCTATAGTTCCTCGACTGCTCTTAATGGATATGCAAGGAGTGTGCCGCCACGCCATATCCCGTCTGGCGGACTGCTAACTATGAGACACACGGGAGGGGTAGAGGTTGTCCGACAGCCTCTACCCCTCCCGTGTGTTTTGCGACGGCGGCGCTCACTAGCGTGGATTGCGCTGCGTCGTCGTGGTCGTGTCAATGTTCTCCGTCGTGTCCGTACCGTCGACGACCACACGCTCTTTGCGCACGGTATCCGACACCTGCTGCTGCTCGGTCGTGGCGTTCTTGTGTAGGCGAACCTCCTCGACCTCGCGCAACTGCTTGCCGACAACGGCTTCTTCGCCCATCACCGGCACGTCGATATCCGCGTTCTTGAAAGCATCCGTCACCGCGTTGGGATCCATGTTGTTCTGATCAACAGGGACGCGCTCGACGGTGACCTCTTCACGCCGCAGGGTGACGGGAATCGTCTCCTGCTCGGAGGTGACTTCCTTATGCAGGTGGACGCGCCCCTCCTCTTGCTCACGCTTCCCAACAACGAGGTTCTCCTCGTACACGGGTACGCGGATATCATTGGTATCGGTCGTTTGCGCGGCCGCGCGCGTCGTTTGTACGGGCTGCTGGACGACTTGCTCCGTCGTCTGCGTCGCCGTACCGTAGGCGGCCGTCTGCGTGTTCGTGTCGTAGCCGGCGCCCATGACCGCGCCCCCGACTGGCGGCTGGTTGTACATGTCCCCCGATAGGTCGTCCTTGTACACGTTTAAGTAGACGCCATCCTGGTCGCTGCGCGTCACCGCGTTGAGCGGGAGGTAGAAGTCTTTGTGGAACAACCAGCCCTTTTCTACATCGACGTAGCCAGCCTGCATGTTGTACTCGCGGACGGTCCCGACTTTCTCGCCGGCCGCGTCATAGACAGTCATGCCTTCTACGATATCGTTGGTCATCTGCTTACTCCCTTTCCATTTCCACTTTTGGGCCATCCACCGGTAGGTCATGTCGATGGCGAATCATTCACTAGTTCACCTACAATCGACGCCTGCCCTTTGCTAGTGCATAACGCGTACCACGCGGAACGATACGCTTAACGGGCGGTATCAGCCATGGGCGCCGCCGTCCCATCCCCCTGATCGTAGTGCAACAGGGTCAACTCGGCCGGGCCCTGGCGCTGTTCGGTCAGTTCGACGAACTCGCGGCGCACCGTGTCGCTGATGTGCTGCTCCTGCGTCACGATGTTTTTGCGGATGCGAATGTACTCTTTGACGACCGTGCGCTTTTCCACCACGATCTGCTCCTCAGTAACGGGGATGATCAGGTCGTTAGGCCCAGTCGGCGCGTTGGCGTCATACTGATCGACCGGAATGTGCTCGACGATCGCCTCCTCGTGGTAGACGGGCACTGTCATGTTTTGCTGTACCGTCTCGACACCTTTGTGGACGCGTACCTTGCCCAAAACGATGAGCTGCTTCTCAGCGACGAGTTCCTCAGCCGCGAGGGGGATAGTCAGCGTATCATCATCGGCTCCCGTCCACTCGCCGCTCGGCGTCGCCGACGGCGTCGCCGCTCCCGTCGTTTCCATGAGCGCGCCCTGATAGTGCGTGAGGTCGGCGGGGGCGATACTGAGTTGTACGGCGTTGTTGAACGTCCCTTGACCCACCTCGGTGACCAACAGCAGCGGGATGCTGTAGCTTTGCTGGCCGTCCTGCGCGCGCACGATCATGTGGTCGGGCTGGCCACTCTGGTCCGCGCCCTCCAGCCGCTCGACGGTCCCAATCGTCGTATCGCCGGCCTTAACGAGGGCGCCGGGGTGGATAGCCTCGTAGTTGCTTGAGTTCATGGGTCCGCTCCTTTTGCGCAGATACCCTGTCTTCGTGATTCACTAGAACGCCACGTCCCTGCTCCGATAGACGGCCGAACCAGTGTACGCGTGTCGCCGTACCCGACAGGTTAAGGCACGACTAGCAGCTACCTCGTCAAATCAATGCAATAACGGCGCCAGTCGTCGCCGCTCCTGTCGGGATGCTACACTAACATCTAGAGGAGGCATGACGTATGGCTACCGAACGCGTACAACAGCCCGACCAACCGGCGCGCACACCGTCCACA
>JAABUL010007328.1_pt1 | contig 11968 bp, 5 predicted proteins | sample 5559151 | NCBI WGS metagenome assembly JAABUL01 (sample SAMN10711876, study PRJNA513368) | rock metagenome | isolation source: Antarctica rocks | place: Antarctica: Victoria Land, Pudding Butte sud | reverse complement strand
CGATCGATCGCTCTCTAGACTCTTTAAAGACATTGTTGTATGCAATTCTAAATATTATTTTTAGCAACTTGTAATCTTTGTCGTACAATATCTTCTATTCTTTTAGAAAGAAATCTAGCAAGTTCGACTAAATATTTGTTAGCTTTTGATTAGTGTTTAGTAATAGAAGATCTTGAATAATTCTATTAGAAACGCAACAACATAGAAAGAGTCAAAAATTAATATTCTTAAACAAGTATTTATTATCTTCGATGTTATTTGCGAGATACTTGTGTGCGTTTAAGAAGCTCTTTTTTCAAGACTCTTAAATTTTGCGACAAATCAATGTCAATTAGTAGTTCAAAATAAAGAGAACTATTTATTGTAAAGTCTTTTCGACACAATTGTTAATCAAAAATTATTATTGTAGTTTTAAGAATCAAGCATTATATTTTGTCGATATTTATTTTATCGTCATTGAATTTATCTCTAGTCTTGCTTTGTTGCATCTAAAATATAGTAACAAGTTCTAGCGTCTAAAAAAAATACAACTTCTTCTTTTGTTTTGGCAATTCAATCTCTGAATCTTTACTAATTATTGTTGTATTCTTCTACCAAAAGACACAAAATTTGCTCCGATTCTTTGACATAACATATTTGCAGATTTTTGCTTTCTTAATATTTAGAATCTAAACTTCGAGTACTTTCTTTTTTGCATTTTTGTCTATCTTCAAAAGATCTATTTTTGATTGCTTATTCTTCTTTATCTTGTCGAAATTCGATTGATCAATAACTATATTATTGTTCTTCACTGTATACTTTTTACTGACTTTTCCATCTTCGTTATCGAACACAATATCTATTATGTCTTTGTTATCCAACATATCGTCTATTGTCCTCGTGTTGTTCGTCGACCTTCGCATCTCTTAATACTTTCTGCTTTTGACTTCTCTAGCTTGACTTCAAGAAACTATTTATCGCCCAAGTCGTTGCTGTTGTCTATCTTACTCGCTCTCTTCGGATTGTTTCTAGCATAGACTTCGCATGCGTCTGCTTTCCGCTTGCTAGCAAACTCGACTAAGTTGCTACTCGCTGCAGCTGTTGATTTAGCGATAGATTCTATTGCTGGCGCAATGTAGACGTTGTCGTTGATGCTATTATGCTTGACGCAACTAATACGTTTGTATATCATGCAACTAATGCAATTGTAGACAATGCGTCTAATGCAATCGTAGACAATGTAACTAATGCAATTGTAGACAATATAGCTAAATAGAATAAAGCAGTGACTTCGGACTTTAATTTCGAGACAAAAACTTTAAAATATAAGACAAACAAAAACTGTAGTCGAGAGAGTAGATTCTTGTCAAGTAATAGAATTTAGATATTGATGCATCTAAAGTTCGCAATCGATGTTAGTCGATAATAGAGACAATGCCAATAAATAATATATCTTTGATATTAGATTCGATCGATAGCAAAGACTTATTGATATTAGAAGAAAACTATAAGATTTGCAACAAACATAATAGAAACTCGATCGTAACAATGCGCGAGATCTCAATTGAATCGAAGTCTATATCGATGTTTTTAGTCAATAATATTATTGTACTATTCTTAGATATAAACTTACTACTCTTAAAATCGATTGAAACGACTTTGAACTTAAATATTATAAATTTGATTACAACAAGTCTTATCAAAATAGTGCGTAATTTTTCTAAGAAACTAAAAGTAACAAATTGATTTTCGATCTCAAACTATAAAATATCTTTGTTGCTTTAAATAATTGACTACTCTATACAAAAGTTCAAATGCATCTTATAATCTATATGTCTCGACTTCACCATATCGCTCGATATAGATTTATTGATAAAATCGCTAATCAATTGTATAGAAGTTCAAATATCTTCAAGTTGCGAAACGTTATCTCTAAAACAATAGTCGAAATTCTAGACTTAAACACTTGCGAAGTCGAACACTAAAGATAGCTTGCAATCTTTTGTAGTCTTTAGCTTGACGCTCTTTGATCAACTAATATAGATCTTCTTATTTTTGATCGATATTTTTGCGCTCTCTTTGTTTACTGGCGTCGCATTGCTTTCTAACTTAAAAGCTAAAAGCTAACGTCGCTTTGCTTGTCGATTCTACAACAAAACAAGATTGTTGAAGACAAGCAACTTCTTATCTCGATCGAATATAATATCTATACGATAATCAAAACTTTCGCATAGTGCTTTGCTAATTCGATGGAATTCGATTTAATCGATTTTTGTTTTAAATTTACTGCCGATCTTTCCAACATTCTTGAGCAGAGATTGGGCAGCATTTTCGATTTCAACATATAGCTTGTTATCAATTTTCAAGACACTCTTGATCGTGAACGCGTTTCACAACTTTTATTCAACTATACTTGATGTCGTTTGCTGCGATAACGCTGCTAATAAAACATCGAGTAAGAAAGATAACATAGTGCAGAAGAAGAAGTACAAAGATTGATCGAAATAAGAGTAAAGATTGAGCGAAAGTTAAGCGAATTTCTTTATTATAATATAAAATTGCAAAAATAGAATTTCGTAACTGTAAAATCAGCCGACGTCAGCCGACCTTAGTCAACATTATCTTAATATTCTAAATGTAATTTATTCCCAACAACTTTTGAAAATCGATTTTTTTTTCTGATCCGGAATTGCAAATACACCAATTTCTTAACGTTTACGCTACTTTTTTACATACAATTGATCCCAAAATTGAACACTATATCTACGAACGTTTACACAAAGTTTTATATACAATACGTCCAATTAAGATAAAATTATATGTGTAATTGCAATTTTGAATCTTCGTCTCGACACATTTTGAACACTTCTATGAAGCTCCACCAGATTCCCACCAAATCCCCATCAAGTCTTACCAAAAAGTCTTCGCACAACAATAGCTAAACAACATCGCATCTATAGTGCTCAAAATTGAAGACGCTCGACAAACACAATATTAGTAGTAGTTAAATTAGCTTTTTAGTAATTTAGATGCATTAATATTGAGAGATTAGTAATATTTGCAATTTCGAATCGAAAAAAAAAATTGGTTTTCAAAAGTTGCGAAGATAAACCACATTTAGAATATTAAGATAGCTCGCTTATTATCGATCAACAAAACAACGCGTCTAGACTGCATACTATCGTAAGTACTATTGAAGAACTTCTGCACGCTTTCTGGAGTAACAAGAGACGCTCTTATTATATCAATCTTCTTCAGTCTACAATGTTGACGATCGCATGCTGGCGCAAAAGAAAAAAAGAATTCTATGTTCAACTATTGGAGAACATCTTCTTCGACAAAATTACAAAGATATTTACGTCTACTGCGCGTACTCGCGCTCTTCTACCAAGATAGAAAAGATCATCGCATTGTTACGTCGACAATGCTACACAAACAATATCTACTTATTCTAATAGTGTTGTATTATTGAAGATCTTCTTCACCGAAAACTATTGCGAATTACTCAGCTTCGCGTTGCGCGTTGACAACAGCTATACAGCTAATAAGAGTCGTCCATAGTTAGATCTTTTTCTCTTCTTAGTTGTGCGTTCGAATACAAAAGCGCAACCCAAAAGAGAGAGAATATTGCCGACCGATACTAGATACAACAGCTTTCGTTCACGACAAGATAATCTCGAAAGAGCAAGCGATATAATTGCAATACTTCAAAACAACATTGTTTGATTTTGGCTAATCAAACTGCTCGAAATCGAAGACAAATCTTTATACAGTTCTCAACCACCAATATTATCCAAAACTGCTGCTTTGAATATACTCTCAAACGATTTCTTATCTAATTTGCCAAGTATAGTGCCAGATAGTTAGAACGACCCAAATACACGCAGTTTGAAAACATTGAATCAACAATCTACAAAAAAAAAGAATTAGAAACAATGTCTGCTTTGTCCCGATAGACTAGATAATACGCAAACAATTAAGACTACATCTAATTTTTGCGAAGACCGACATATAATTCTTGTCGATCGTAAAGATCTAGCTATAAGCTCGCTCTCTCGAAAGAAGCAATCTGTATTTGTATCGATCTCAAAGAAGAGTCGATTATCAAACATATCGAAGAAATCTATTTTCTCTTTTACACGCGCAAATCGTTGCCAAGCAAAACTCAAGACGTTCCTTCTAAAATTGCAGTCAAAGAAGAAGAGACGTAAATTCTAAGAAAAGACAACTTTTGTTAGAAGTCGCTTCTTTATTTTTGCAAAACTTTTCTTCTTTTCTTCTTCAGAGCAACTGTTATAATCGTCGCCACTCTCTCTACAACCGCAAAGCTGCTCAAGCCAATATCAAATACTCAAGCCGAATTCTCTATCTTCTTTTTCTTCTTGTTCGTCTTTAGCATATCCTATTTTCTCCAAAACGCGGCAATCCGGCGAAGTTCTACTTAATAACCGAAATGCGCTATAGCGCTCCACTTCTAAAATCTTTGTTATCTGTCTAATCTCTACCATCAACGCATTAAATTCTGTGCACTTGACAAATCTATAAAAACAACTTGATGCAATGTCTTGATCAATTATAGCTCTCCGATAACGCGAATTTCGACTCAAAACTTTCTTTCGACGTCTTTTTTATGCAAAGATATGCAATTTGTTTTATTGTATTCGATTATAGAAGCAGAGAGAACGCGAGCCACAATCTTGTTCTTCGTAACAGAAGTACGTTGACGTAGTTTGCCGATCTTGATTGTAAATAAAGAATTCTAAAATAGTGTAACTTCAGTAAAGTTGTTTGCAGACTCGATTGTTTTAGCTTTCTTTCGCTCTTCTAAGACTTGTTGGCGAACTCGTCAATATTGACGTTATCGATAGTCGAGACTTTGCGAACTCGACCTTTCTTAAAAAAACTAATCGACGAAGTAATAGATATATCGACATCGATTGCATTGTCGTTATTCTCGTTATTGATAATAGTAGTCTTCTTCGTCTTGGCTAAAGTGCGCTTCTTCTAGATAGATATAGATATGTGTATATACGCACAAAGTGGTCTCTCAGGAATTTCAATTATAGAAAAGAGTAAGAGAGAAAGCGACCAAGAATAGCATGTTCGCAAAAATCCTACAACCGCCAAATTGTCGACTAACATTAGTATTGTCGGCAGACAATCGACTAATAGTCGTCTAGTGCAATCTTCTTCTTTATTTCTCAACTCTTCTTCTTCTTTACCACTAGAAGAGCGACAAGAAGAAAACCAAATATTAGAATCGCGAGTAAAAGATTCGTCGCGCAAGTTGTAAAATCTGCGAGAAATTCTACTGCACTGCTTACTAACTATTTTAATCGGAATTTATCGCGGCTACTATGCAATCAGCTAGAGACTCTTGACTGTTATATCTGCTATTAGAACGAAAAATCCAGCTCTGAACGCATCTATTTATCGCTAGCATAGCATAACTGGAACAGAACGAAAGTGCAACTACCGCATTAAGCTCGGACACCGCACTACAGCTGCGTTGTATCAAGTACTGCTCGAGTCTCCAAGATATATAAGCTCTAATAAATCGAATATTATGTTTCTGCTATGCGAAGATACTTAAAGAAAGCAGAGAGATAAAAATACACAAAAATTATTGCAAAAGATTGATCAAACTAGAATTACAAACATTCAGTAGAGATCTCGCGATTAAAAAATAGATAGAGCAGAAACACGCGCAAAAAACTTGTAGCTATCGGAATCTCCAATTATCAAACTATGTTCTCGAGTTCGAGAATATTTCTCTATCTGAGTCTCTATCAGATCTCGATGCCGAAGCAAACTCTGCTATAGACAACAACACAAACGCAAAAATAGCAAATAACGACGTTTCAATAGACTTCGATACATCAACAATCGTGTTAGACACAAAGTTTATCCCATCAAAGTTGACAAAGAAAGCGTTGCGCCAGCAGACTCAAACAGAGTTGCACAACATCGACAAAGAAGAAGATCTAAGTATAGATACAAATACAAGCACAGCTACTAATATTAGACGCGCAAATCGATCGAGAGACGATCTTCTATTCACGTCAACGACGTTGCGAGAAGAAACGTACGAAGAGACCACAAACAGAAAAATCGAAAAACCAACTAAAGACTCGGACAAAGTTCAACAAAAAATGCATAGAATTTCTTCAAGAAGCAAAAAGCATAACAAGAAGATACAACAGCAATTGAATCGATTAAAACTAAAGAACAAGAACGAGATATATATCTACTTCTTGAACAAACGCTACAACCCTTTTTACAACAGAATAAACTACGCGTTCGCGTACTAATTTTATACTTTACAGTGTACAAAAGACGACATAGACCACTTCTTTAACAACAAGCGACTAAAACCGCTGCATCGTTTTACATTCTTCAAGAACAACTAGCAATAGCTTACGAGACTCGAGCAAATCGAATAAAGTATCAAGAACAATATATAAAAATACAAAAAAATCGAACTAAAGTCTAACGTCGAAAACGCAAAGCGATTAGATCGAAAATACTATATATAGTGGCAATTAATTGAGAAAATTATTCGTTTCTTTATAGATCACAAACTGCACGCCTAGAATCTCAAATACGCGCCAATACAACAATACACCAACAAGAGAAAAAAACTATAGAATCAATATTGAATTGCAGACAACTGATAGAAGAAGCAAGCAATTTATTCGCTAAGAACTACAGTTGTTCTTATATTTATCGCTACAAACAAAACCGTGCTTTTTAGACAACAAAGCGATCAAAGCGCTTAATCTATCTACATAACTATTGACAATCTTGATCGCATAGCTCGCCAACGTCAAGAGAGTTCGAACATAATCTTGTTAAATTATATTTCTATCGTTTATGCAGAAAAGAATAATGCCAGACTATTAAACATAGAGATTTATTACTATGCGATAACTCTTATAACGAAGCGTAAACACATCTTGAACACATTCTTGTAGACATCAACTAATCTTCTAGAGACGTCTTAGCACTCAAGCAATTGTCTATTTACGACTTGTCCGATATTCGTTGTGCTAATAATTGACTCAGACACTGTTATTTAGTTCTCGCTAAAATAATAATTAACTATCCGAAGCAAGCTCTTGTTACAAGCCTTAAACAAAATATTTATTGCTCAATCTACACGATGTCGTTGGACTGTCGAGAGAATATTATAAAGACATAGAAAGCTCGAACGCATCAAAACACGAAAACACAAATAGACAAACAAAATCGATATATAGTTGATCAAACTAACGAGAACTACATGCACGATATCAAGAATTTCGCTTAAAACCTTTCTTATGTTAACATACATGCTGTTATAATAATAAATTCTCTTTATTAGCTAAAGAAGAGCATTCTTATAAATCTTATTCAATAATTGAAGAAGATTCTCAAGAAAAGTGTTCGAAAGAATCGAACAACAATTGAATATATACAAATCGAGAAAGTTATTAGCAAAATAGACGTCGTTTTTCAGCTTGATCAAAGATCTCGAGCAATTTCTTCTATTTACGAATTGCGCATCTTTATTCATTTCAGCAACGTCAAACAATAGATAGACAACAAGCAAAGTACTATTATGCAGCAGCTAATAGCTGTTATAACATCTTTGCTACTCAAGCTAGCTCCGAAGATACTGCAGACCACAATCGCAATATTAAATTTTATTATGCTAGCTACATACAGCTTCCACAACAAGAATACGCTAGAGTATCTAAATCTTGCGCGAAGTCGAATCAACATGCTTAAAACGATGTTTACGATCTACAACGCAATAGAGATCGAGATCGAACAAAAGACATTCAACAAGTTCAAATTTCACGTTCTTAGCTATTACAAAGACTTTATCAGAAAATTCGAATCTACCGACAACTGAAACACAAAGCATTTTGAAAAAGCGCACATTTATCGTATCAAGATCTTCTATCCACAAACCAACAAGAGAATAGATTACATAAAACAGATCTATACTTATAATAAACGAGACGTAAATCTTTACGCAATAAACGCTATACTGAAACGCGAGAAAATGTTGAATACAGAGAATTCGTTGCTTAAGAAAAAAATTACGATTGCTTATTTCGCGGAAGCTACAAATCTCTAGAAATAGAGCTAAAAACTTTCGTTACGCGCAAGTCTAAAACTAAATTTCAGACGTCTAAATAATAAGTTTTACCGAAAACTTGATAATATAGCCGATAAACAGAGTTTCGCCGGACTTGTAGCGACGATCGCGGTATTTATTTGTCAGCAACAAGCAAAATTAGATCGTGTAGGAGCTATTTAACATAATCCAAGAGACCAATTATACAGACGTTTGAATAACAGCAATTTGGTAGTTGAGCTGTCTTCTCTTGCTTCAAACACATAAAGAAGAAAATCAAATAACAGTTGAATACAAAACTTTATTGTATCGATTTACGCATTCGTTGTCTATTATAAACAAGATATCCAGTTTGGCCGTAATAATAAAAACATTGTACGTTGTTCAGATAGATGGCAAGAAAAGCCTGGCAAATAGCGTAATAACTATATATGGTTTCAGGAGTTCTCGAACAAGAAGAATTGCCAGAAAATTTCACAAGTAGCTCTGTTTGACAGTCAATCGATTGAGAAACTACTGTTAATATTGACAATTAGAGATTCGGATAAAAGAGACAAACAGAAAAGATTCCGACAGTATAGTGGAGCATTTCTAGACATTCTTAGATAGATCAACAACGTTGTATTACACAATATTTATAGTATAATCGAGTTACAGTTCTGGCCCCCCAGCAATTCAGACCGGCTGCGCTTTCTCAGCAAACAATATATCTATAAAATAAGCAGTATTTACCGAAGTGCACACGTAGTCCAGGCGGATATAGCCAACAAAAAAAAGTACTATCTCAATAACTGACTAGACGAGAACCAGTACAACTTCTGTTATAACAAGAACTTTATAAGTAAGAGATATCGAGTAGTTATAAATTGAAACTGCAAATAAACTGCTATAATGCGTTGATCGAGACAACAGTCTATCTGCTATCCCAATCCATAACCACTCGAGATTGGCGTAATAGAAGTGTAGTATTGCTTATAATAATATATACTACATTAGAGTGCAAGCAGTTAATCCGATAATCGACTAATTAGTCGATCGTCGAATAACATATTTTTATCGACCAACCATTAAATAAGCTTCCTAATCAATTTCTGTAACTTACGCTAGACTGCAGTACGTTAAAAGTCAAAGACTAGACGTAACGAAAACGAAAACATATATAAAAGGCGGTTGATTGATAGACACTTACTGCTAAAGATAGATAGCAACACTAATGTTTATTAGAAAATAGTGCGAGACTTGACATAGTATTGTTGACCATTAAACAACAAAGACACGTTATATAATCTATAGTAAATATTCAAGAATCTATCCGTTTAACAGCATTCGATCGAAATAGATCAAAACAAATATAGAATTGAAATCTTTCTCTTTGATCTGTTAGTACATATCGATCCGCGATATTGTTGAGCGAACGAATAGCAATGGTTCTTACGCTTGCAACGCGTGTCTTCAGAGATTTTCCCAATTTCTAAGAAAGAAGACTGTTTATCAAACCTGAATTACATGCGTAGACGGTAGTAATATCTTCAAAAGTGTCTTCTCTTTCTTCGGTATCTCGCGTTCAGTTCGCAGAAGTGCTCTTTGGACGAGCATCTAGCCGTTCTGCTAACACAATATATTGAGAACGTAAATCAAGAAGAGAAAACAATAGTCAAGAACGTAGAGATAGACGAAGCTCTACTTCTTCTAATAATATCTTCGGCGATCAAACTTACGCAAGATAAGTGAAAAGAGAAAGTCGACAGACTTCGAATTGTCCGACACGTAAAAACAAAAGAAGAGAAAAAGAAGCTTGTCGAAAACAGAAAGAAAAGCTTGCGACTACGAAGTCTAGCAAAAAGAATATATAGCGACAATTGCAAAGATCGAGAAGCGAAACGTTATCGCTCGAGAGATAGAACAAAGAGACTGACAAATTCTGCGATTAAATAGACTAATTATTCTGCAGCACTAACGTTAACTTAATCTGCAAAACAAAGCATCTTACTTGATCGAGAGCGTTTGTTTTGCACTCTGTTGATTGTTGTAGTGCAGTAATAGAAGCATCTGCGTCGTCGTTCCAACTTTTAGATCGATTTTGCTGGCTCACATATCCGACTTAATAAAGACAAGATGTACTTGCTAAACGTGTTATGGTAAAAAATAACTATTGCGTAGCTAGTTCTCGGTTGACCGATAGTTAAAAAGAAATCTCTGCTAAATCGAGACTTAGAATAAAGAGTACGCGAATAGTCTTTTAAGAATGTCGAATCGAAGAGTCGAAATCGCATACGCAAGATAAGATACGAACGCTATACAAACTTTCAAGTCGACAATAGATAATAATACGATTGGAGTTTATAATCTTGACACGAACATAATAAATGTATATAGATAGAGCATTAGAAGACCGGAATTTGGAAGACATAAAAGCATGTCTATATTATTATATTCGGTAGCGATTATAATTATTGTATATCGTTACAATAATAGCAATTTTGTAGTTGATTTGGACCAACTGCTTGTCGACTAACGTTGCCTGAAGTCGGTCGACAAACAAGAACATATATTAGCTACCAATGTCTTTACTAATGGTACCATAGATTAATATTGTTAATTGGAAATTCGAAAGATCTAAGTCGCTCTGATTGGCTCATTGAAACTTGAATATTATTACGAGAGTTCAGAGATTTCAGACGGTTCGATTTGGATCGTTCAGAATCTAATAAGATCGAAATAAGTCGGAACCAGATCTAAAATCCGACCCTAAAAGGGAATCGTCGATGAAGTGTGCTTTATCTATCTCTAGATCGCCAATATTCTTCTATTTTGTTACAATTATTTTTTTCTTCTTATTCTCCAGAAAATCCAGCTGTTTTTCTAGTCGACTCAGCTTCGCACGCGCATCGCGCACTTCTTTCTTTAATCGCATTCGTTCTTCGTGAATTCGTTTGATCGAAGTCGAAGAAATCGCCAAATCGCAATTACAATTAGATCGCACACACTCTACACACTTTTCAAAACTATTATCTACACAATAGATCTTACTAGACATCGTACAATTACGACAAGAACGCATCGCTAAAGATACCAAATTTAGAGTGTCGAGAAGATCTTTCTTTCGAAAGAAAGAATTTCTAGTATTAATCTTTCTTGAAGACATAATGAGAAGACATTGAATTTCGAGACAAAAACTCTAAAGAAGAAGAATAGTGTTACGAGCTTATCAAAGTCGTATTAGTGATTTAGGTTCTACGTCTTTGAGCGAACCTGCTATTATGCTCGTCATACTCGAGGAGCGAGCAACCTAAGCATGATGTTCGACATGTTCGACGAACGAACATTGCGAGCAATCATGTTCGCTATGTTCGATAAGCGAGCAAAGCGAGTAATTAGTATTTTCTTAGTATATAGAAACTAGAACACGACTCTCTTATAAATCGTGTTCAACTTATTATAGATTTTTACTTATTGTTACTTTGATTCATCGAATCTCTTTCAAAATTCATTGAACATAAAAATTGTCTATAGCTACAAACTCTTGTTATTAAGTAATTGCTTGCATTGCCTAAAGACGTCTACAAATCTCTTCAAAAGCACAATCTATTCTAATATCTTTAAAGGAAGTACTAGCGTAACATATCTACACAACGCGTTTGAATTTCTTAATTGTTTTTGCATACATGGATTGTCTTACACATTTATAAGCATATTTGAGAAAATCTCGACGGAGACGATTCTAACGTTGTTGGCGCACGTGTTCAAAATTTGATTGTTTTTGCTACTTTTTACGTTTGATGCTAGCACAACAACACAATGTCAACTTTTGTACATATAGGCTTCGCTCGACGCTTGATTTTCAATTAAACTAGCGATGATGCA
>JAABUL010007327.1_pt1 | contig 11971 bp, 2 predicted proteins | sample 5559151 | NCBI WGS metagenome assembly JAABUL01 (sample SAMN10711876, study PRJNA513368) | rock metagenome | isolation source: Antarctica rocks | place: Antarctica: Victoria Land, Pudding Butte sud | reverse complement strand
GGACTTCGACGGCACATACTGTGTGCTATCATGGGTTCAGTAGTAGCCCTAGCAGAACCAATTTTGAGGCAGCTTCAGAGGCAAGACCAACAGATGGATCAGAACTGGAATGATAATCCTTTGTCAGTTATTACTTCCCCGTTGGGATGCAGATGATGCTACCTTCACCAGGCCCAGGTTCGGGCATGTCGAGCATCTGAATCTTTGTAGATAGCTTGCCAGGCTCGTCGTAAACAGCAGCTTTATATTGCTTGGGGATCTCGGCCATTTTGAGGGTGGTTAGAACTATGACACGAAGTCCTTTGTCGAATGAAGACCGATGATTCAAGACTACAGCGGATGCATTTAGATCTCAGCATGAGAGTGGATTCGAAGACGATGGTGTTCAAGGTGCGGGGAAGATTTTCTCCTTTTGGCCACTATAAAGAGGGACACATCGTCCCAAACGGACTTCTCCCCTCACATGTGTGGGGTAAAGCAGACAAGCAACCATTGGCGGGGTAGCAGCGGCACCAGTGGAGTTGACGTAAAAGAGCATGCACAAGGCCAACGAGAAAAACGAGTCAAGGCGATTGAATCATTTTACAGTGTTTCTCACCGGTGCGGACTTGGTAATTGAGGCAAATTTGGAGATTCTTGACCGAATTGAACCACAACGATCTGCTTCTTAAATATATCTCCAGACGAGCGACATACATGAAATAGTCACCTAGCTAAGAGTGCACCCACATGATTCACCTAGCTCTCAAGGTGACGTGTCATGCCATTTTCCCAGTTGTCTGCGTCTCAGCTGAGGCCTGTGCATAACGAGCGATAACGAGCCTATGAGTGGCGCCGGGCGGGATGGTGAGCTGTTCAGAGGACAGAGGTATGTGTACAGCACAACGACTTCCAATCTCATAGAGTATTTGCGACGATAGGTACCCGATCCAGCATACTGTAAAGTCGCCGAGATGGAGCTCCTTGGAATGTAGGATCCTGAAAAAGGACACTGTCTCAACATCGTTCGCGCACTGCGGCTTGGGATGTATTATTAAACCATATTATCATTGTTGACTCAATGCCTAATCCATATAGAAATCGCCCTTCAGGATCCTCTCCTGGAAATGATCGGGCTTCCTGGAAGACCTCGGCATTTCCCTGATAGGCTGCTCGGCGGCCGCCAAAGTGGCAGCTTTGTGGTGGTCTGTGGTGGGTGGTGCTGAAGGAGGAGGAGCTTGACTATTGACCGAGTGGGACCTCTCCGCTCTGTTCTTGATCTGCTCCGCCCAGTCTAAGCCTTCCCCTAACGTCACCAAAACCCATTAGCTAAGATATTATTCAAGTAGGTAAAAACTAGGCATGGCTTTAAGATAAACCTCGCCCTTTGATAGAGGGAGTAGACGCGATGATGTTGGCATTACCATTTGCTGTTTTGACATCGCGAAGGGCCCTTGCTCCGAAACTCATCCGACGGGCAAAGGCGGAGGGTGATGTGGGAGATGCATTCGGCTCTGTATCACCTTCTTCGATAGCGTTTTCGTTGATGGATGTGGTAGGTGAGCTGCCACTGCCGCTGCCCTGTCGGTTTCTCAAGCCGGCAAAAGCTGAGGCCTGCGTAGGAGAGCCGGACAAGCCCAAGGACGCAATGGAGGTGCGTCGACGTTGCTGGGCTTGAGCGTTTGCGGCAGCGGTGGCAATGGGCCCAGGATAGGCAGAAGTCCCATTACTATTGGGAGGAGAGCGGCCAAAGAGTCCCGAGAGCTTTTGACCTGCCGAGAAGGAAGCTCGACGGGTGGAAGGGGAGGTCGGTGTTGGTGGCGGAGAGTTCTCGTTGTTGGTCATTGTGTAATGGTAGATATGATATACGAGGGAAGAATGACAGATGTCTGACTTGGAGATGGTTGAGGGTATTGGAAGCTTGGGTGAGTGTGGATGACGGAACGTTGAAACAGTTGACAAGTGAAGCTCCAATGGATTGATGAAAAGTGATGGCGATGATGAGTGACGGCGGGACCAAAGGCAATGGCGATGGCAATGGCAATGGCGATGGCGATGAGAAGAACACGTTGTAGACGGTGTCCAAGGGTGGTTATCATAAAGTAGAGACAAGAGGAAGCAAGGGACAATGGTTTTAGCCAAGAAGTGGGATGATGACTAGTCATCTCGATGATCGACGGCACCCTTTGCGGGGAGAGCTATCTAAGGTAGCCTATCAATCTCCCAGCCTTTTAGTCTCGCGCGAGAATGATGCTCACTGTCACATGATTGGCCTTCCAAAGCTCGATATATTATCAAACACCAAAGCGTAAGGTAAGGTAAAGGTACAAGTGGCTAAGGTGAATATCGTAGTAGAGTACGAATGGAATCTTCTGTCTCTCCAATATCTGACCCTCCCCACCCGCCACTCGTTCTGGTGTCATAGGCTCCAGCAGCTCATTATATGCGAACCGCAAGACAAACACCCTACCTTCCTTCGCATCCTTGGCTCGAGTAGGTCGGAGTCTCTGCTTTCGCCAACTCTCCATTCGCGCCAGAATCATTGATCCTTTCGAAGCGTGGTAGTTCAACTCGCACAACAAATGTTGGCTAGAGAAGCAGATTAATTGATGACATTATTATTTATGCACATCTTCACCATCTCTTGACTGTTAGGATTGAGATAGGCTACCATACTTTGGGGTTTTTGTTTTATTAATCTTCTTGTTGCATCTTTGGGTATTTGCTAAGTTTTTATCATCAATATCTAGGATTGATTAGTATCGTCTTAGCGTAACATAAAATTGTACGTCGACGTACTTCATTCAGTGCCTTGCTGTCTAGCATGGCCATCCTTTTATGCCGAATATAATGCTGACGAACAGCGTTCCGACCGCCTGCTACTGCAATGGTTGCCCTGGTAGGTAGAATGGTCTTCGGGGCAGTGTGCTCTGTCAAGGCCTGCGTGAGAGGGGAGTAGGGACGGAGATCGGTGGGACCTTGCAGTGGCAAGGCCATCGAGCGCCGTGATGCCTCATCCTTCGACTTATTTGTTGCTTCTTTCCTGAACCTCCGCCCAAGCTTGCGTTCGGCCTTTGCTGCCCTCCTTTTGGTTTTATCAGTGTCTTGCGCCGCGCAATCCCCTTCCATAGACGATTTCCGGGGAAGAAATGTCTCCTTGCTTGGTTGGGGTATAGCCGAGCTGCACTCATTGCTCTCACCTTGGACGCTTTGCGCCCTTCCGCATTGGCGCTCCTTTCGTTTCTTTGACAATCTCTTCTGATCAGTCTTTGATCCACTGGTGGCCTCCTCGCCGGAGTCTTCGATGGCTCCTTTCGCCATGCTCCGTTGTTCCCTCGGGAGATCATGCAATTTGTCGCCCACCAAGAAGCCTCCACTGACGAACCGTAGTCTTCCCCATCTTTGCTCAACGAACACGGAACGTCTGGTATTAGACCTGATCATTTGCTCCTTATCCACCTCCTGATCCATCTTGCCATTCAAGCGACCAAGCAGATCTTGAAAATTGTCCAAGCCCGTATTCTTCCCATCATCATGACTGGCCCCACGCTTTGCACCAAGGCCGAGATTGTCAGCCTTGATTGGGGTTCTAATATAGGAAGCACTAGCTGCAGAATGATGTTTCGCATGTGGTGCATCCTTGGGACCGAGGAAACTCCCAGGCGCCCATCCGTGCGATTCGAGTATTTTCTGGCCGTACTTTGTTGAGGACCGACTCCAAGCAGTGTTGTTTGGGTCGTGGGATATTCTTGCACGTCTATCGATGTTAGTCTTGGCACCCTAGCACCTTGGAAGATTTTACTCACTTTCTTGGTGCGCCGAGTCCCATGACCTTGGTGTTGTGGTATCTATTTCGTAGCCAGCCCACATAGAATTACCACTCGTGTTCCGAAAAGTCTAGCGTAACAGAGGCTTGGATTTTCCAGCACATGTCCATAATCCCTCCGTCCAGCCCCAAACTCTCTTCAAGTTGGATATGTATAATGTAAGCTCCCGGACGAAATCATAGCGCTGAAAGAACTGGTTTATCTCAATAGCACAAGCCTAATAGAATCCGTCTCGCTGTCGACCTATGATCGCGGGAATCAGCCTTCGTTCACGGAGTAAGGCCCCCGGAATAAAAAAACGCAGAAGTCTTAGTAATCAATATACTGTAGTAACACGGTTTATTTACCGTAGCAGCGTTAAGACGTATATTAAAGAAAACTATGCCTTTAATTAGAACTAAAATTAATACGTAACACTAAATAAAGAGTTTATCTAGGATAAATATAGTATAAATAAGTAAATTATAATCCTAATTCTAATATTACTTATTATAACGAGGTATAGCATCGATTATCAGGTTGTAAAAGCTTGCCTTGCTAGCTAGTAAGGTATAGCCTTATATTTATATAAGGTATAATAGGAAACTAGGAGGTAAACTATAATAATATCTACTAAAATTGTAGCGAAATGCATCTAAAATAAGTAACGCAATATAAATAGTATTAAGGTAAAAGTAGTATATAAAGGCTTACCTTATTATATAATAAGATAGGGCCTTATATCTTAATAAGCTAAGCTATATATAATATAACACTATAAGGCGTATAAGATAATAGCTATTTTATAATAGTTACTATTAATAAGAAAAGGAAAATATACCTTTATATATTATTTAAGTTTTATATTTTCTAATACGTATATCTCTTAACTTAGTATTAGTTATATATACAAATTATTTATTTATACTTAGTCTTCTTTCCTACCTTTAAAATAACTTTTATATCTTAGGTATAAGATATCTAAAATCCTAATTTTTAAGATTTATAATAAAATTAGTCTTACTTCTCCTAATTTATTTATAAAGGAGTTATAATAAGTTTTTATTTAATAGATATAATACGGGTATATAAGTTATATTAGATAAATTTAATATCTTATTAATATTAAAATTAGTAAGTTAATAACTTATTATTATATAATATCTCTTAGTTTTCTTCTTAGTATCTTATACCTTATTACCTTTAATTTATCTCTTTATATATTAGGTAATTTCCTTTATATTATAATATATAATTTCGCTAGCTATTTTTATCTTAATATCTTTACTTAAATTTTTATCTTATTTTTAAGCTAGATTAAAGCGTTTAATATTAATATAATACTTAAGATTAAGTATAATATCTATTTACTTAAGGTATCTAGCGTTAATAATATTAGCCTACTTTTAGCCTTATAAGTCTTATATAATCTTTATCTTAATAATAGTAGCCTTCTAATTATTATAAATATTAAGGGTTTTATAGAAATTTAATAGTAAAAAGTAACTTATTTAATTTTAATATTTTATATTAAGTATTACTACTATTAATAGTATATTATTATTAGTTAGATATATTTTAATATATTTCTATAATACCTATTTAATAGGGGTAAGTAAGGTACTTATAATATTAGTAAAGTCTATTATTATCCTTAAACTTAAATATAATAATTCTTTATTATCTAATTTAAATAGCTCCTTAATAGTAGTTATAAGGTATATAAGCTTCTTTTATATTATTATTACCATTTTAAAAGTGTTATAATAGATATAATAATAATATATATCTTATAATTATCTATTAATTTATCTATTAATTTAATATCTCTCTTCTCCCTCTTTTTTACTTTAATAGACTGAAGGAAATATAAAGCTAGTCTTATTATAGGTAGTAAAATAGTAATTTACTAGCTTATTCCAAGGTATAAAGTAGGCTAACTTGTTTCAAGGCGTAATATAAAAGCGTTTAACGCGGGTAGTAGAGTAGTAATTTACTAGCTTATCCTAAGACGTAGAATAGTAATTTACTAGCTTATCTTAAGGCGTAGTATAGAAGTATTTAATTAATTTCCCTTATAACTCTCTTAGGTTAATCTAGTATCTTTATTAAAGTTATCCTTATCCTTAATCTTTGTTAATTTTATAAATATAATTAGGTTTATAGGTAGAGATATTAAGGTAAAGTCCGTATTTATATATATCTTATAAGTACTTACTTTACCTTATAATTTCCCGCGCTATTAGCTATTAACCTACTTCTTAGGAGCTAGAATAGCTACGCCTATATTACCTTATAATATATATATCTTTTTATAAATAATATTATAAATTACCCCTTTATTTAAGGTATTTATAATATATCCCTTATTCTTCTACCTTATAAGTAGGTCTCTATTATATAAGAAATTTAGTAGTTAATAAGAGTTCTTTACTTAAGATATTAACCTAACGTAATTTACCTACTAGACTATTTAATTAAATAGAGTAGTATTAGGTAGAGGCTAGGTATTATTATTTAATATATGAATAATAAGGCGCTATTTAGTAATAATAGGCTATTTAACCTAAGGTAAAAGATAAGTTATTCTAGGTATAAAGAAGGGATATATTAATTATAATAACTTATATTAATAACCTTTAAGTAACTTTTTAACTCTTTATTTAAATAATTTTAGGATAAGCTTTTTTTAATACTCTTTAATTTAATTTATATTATAGCTTAAAGGATTACCTTTATTAGATATTATTATTAATTACTTATATTTAATATAAGGTAAAATTTCTTAATCTTAATTAATTATTTAATATTATATAGTAATAGTAAGGTAAATAAGGATATACCTAATATAAGCTTATATAATTATATAATAGGTAAGAGTTATAGAAGTAAAAGTAAGGTAATTATAATTATTAAGATTTATTATTAAGATTATAATATAATCCTATTAAGCTTATAAGAATTAATATCTTTAAGGAGATAATAGTTTAATATCTTAAATTATATAAATAAGGGACTTAGGTAGGTTTTAAACCCGCCTAGATAGATATATATAAGATAATTATATTATTTAATATTATTATAAGATATCTATATATATTAGATTATATTTATTTTAGAGATTAGTAGTAGTATTAAGAAGGTCTTACTTATATTAAGTATTATATTTAAGATTATATCCTTTTTACCTTATTAAGTATTCTATTAATAATTTACCTTATTTATATTTTCTTATTTATCTCCTTATAAGTTTCTTAATCTTATATAAATATTAATTAAGATTTAATTCTTTTATAAATAGAGAGTAATTTAACTTCTATCTTTTATTAAAAGGATTATTACCTTAAGGTAACTTTTTAAATTATATAATTAAGATTATAAGATAAATCTTTTAATTAATTAGAATTTCTAGCTTATATATTAGCTTTTTAATTCTTTATATAATTTTAATTAGGCTTACCTATTAATTAAAAAGTATTACGCGGATTAATTTTAATAACTTATAATTATTATAAAGTTTAATAAATACTTCCTCCTCTTTATTAAAAGTTATAAGATAATTATATTTATTATATTTATTATATTTAAATTTAAATTTAAATTTAATATAAGCTTAAATAATTAAATCCTCAACCTCTTTTTAAATAATAACTCTATCTTTTAAAAATAAACTTACTATATAATTATCTAGGAGTAATAAAGTAAGTATATTATATAATTAATACTTATAAATAACTTTATTTAAATATTTAAAAGTTATAAAGTTAAGTAAGTTATTTAAATATCCTCTTGATTAAAATAGGAATATAATTAAGGTAATTTTAATTATTTAATTTATTCTCTTAAATTAACTATTTATTTATAAATAATAAATTATACTTATTAAAAACTTAACTCTTAACTTTTTAAATACTCTTTATTAAAAATTAGATATAAATTTCTTATCTTAATTTAATATAATTATATAAGGTAGACCTTAATTAATTATATTATCTAAGAATACCTTTATTTTATCTTTTATAAAGTAGGTATCCTTTTTATATAAAATAATAACTCTTTTAAAGAATTTATAAATAATAGATAAAATAGTATTTATTCCTAAAATAGTTTTAAGTAAAATAAGGATAAAATTTATAACTATTATATAATATAATATTAATAAAATAATTATAGGAATTAAAATATTATATATAAGATATTATTTTATTTAATTAAGGTTATACTTATAATAATAGTTAATATATAAGTATAAGTACCTTATTAACTTCTTAAAGAAATTATTACTTATAATTATCTTATATATATAATTAAATCCTAGGTATAACTTTTTATTATATACTTAATAAAATATCTCCTTTTTAAATTCTTTTAGAAGGGATAAATATATTCTTCCTTTATTATTTATATAATAGAGTAACTCCTAGGTAAGATAAAATTAAATTCTTAATAAAATATACTCTTTATCCTTTAAATTATTATAAATCTTAGTCTATTTTTTATTAATAAAGTAATTAACTATTATCTTATCTTTAAAAGTAGGAGATATCTTAATAAAGAAACTATTAAAAGTAAAAATATTATTAAGTATACCTTCTTTTATAATTTATAACTTATATTAAATTATTAAATTATTTATTAACCTTAATAAGGTATTTAATATAATATACTATTTACATAGTTAATAATATATATCTAACTTAAATTATAATAGGTATTAAGATATCCTTATTAGCTAAAGATTAAATTTATTAATTAAAGAAAAGGTAAGAGAAACCTACTTTATAATATTTACTATTATAAAGTAGTTTATAAATATAATAATTATAAAAGGGGAGTTATTAATAAAGTACTTAATCTTATAAATAATTTAAATTGAATATATAACCTTAAGTTTTATTAATTAATAATAGGATTTAATCCTATTTAATAATTTAAATAAGAAAAGGATAAATTTAATATTAGCCTTTAAATATTTATTTCTAATAAGATCGCCTTTAATATAATATAATATTATATTATAATCCCTTTTTTAAAGGCATTAATATTTATATAAAGGTATTTAAAATATAAAAAATATACAAGGAAGTTTAAGCTTAAGAAGGTATTTTATAAAGAAGTAAATAAATTAAGTAAAATCTATTACCTCTTAATTAATATTATCTTTATAAAATTCTTTTACTTATAACTTCCCTTTATTAGTAAGCCCTTTAATAGCTTTATCTTTTTTACTTATAATAGCTTTATCCTCTACGCGTAGTAAGATACCTTATTTTATATTTAATTTATAAGATTAAGATAATACTTTAATACCTTAAGATCCTTAAGGAAGTTAATATTTAGAAGCGCTTTTATATATTCCTTAATAGTTAATAGCTTAAAGGTATTAACCTTCTACTTAAATAAAGTAATACTTAAAAAATTAAGAAATATTTTCTTGTCAGGGCTAGCTTGTAGTATACTCTTAGCATGCGTCTTACTTATATAGTAAGGCTGTACGGGGAAATGATATATAAGGCTTACGTGTCTTCTACTTAGGATTTTATAGAGACCCCTTATAGGAGACCTCCTAGATTCTTTAAGAATAAGATTAATATTATATTACTATATACCTCTTATAATTAATAATTCTAATAATTCTAATTCTTTTATTTATTAAAGGATAGCAATTTATTATTAACTATAATTAATATAACTTATTCTAATAAGATTATAAGTAGTATATTATAATTATATAATTAAGGTAAAAGTAGGTTATTAAATATTATTGATAATAATCTTATTTCCTTAGATAAATAAAGTAGAATTATTAACTTTAAGAAAGTTATTAGATATAATAATATTAAAAATAATCCTAATAATAATATAAAGAATAATAAAGAAAGTACTCCCCTTCTAATTAAATATCTTATATAAGTAATATATAAGTAGGAGGAACTATTATAAGTTTAATAGTTATAAGATATTAGAGTAAATATTATTATCTTTAAAATAAATAAATAGATTTTAATATAAGGAGGTAATATTAATTAAAAGTATATATATAATAAACTTAAGGAGTATATTATTCTTATTTAAAGTATATTAAAATTAACTCTTATTCTTAATTATCATAAAAAAAGTATTTATAAATATTAAAATTAAATATAATATTATAATATATCTTTTTTATAAACTTTATTTAATTTCCTTATAAATATATTATATATATTATTTATAATATTAGCGCTTAAAAGTAATTTAAAGTAATTTTAAGCTACTTATTTATATTCTTATTTATTAGAAATATTAATATAAAAGAATTTTATAAATTTATTATTAAATTATATTAAAGATCCTTTAAATTAAGAATTAAGTATATATTAAAGGCCTTTATAATTAATTTATAAATTTAAAATATACTTAATATCCTTAAAGGTCTAACTTCTTAAAAAGGTTAAAAGTAAGTATATTATATATTTATATATTAAACTTATTAAAGAGCTTTAAATTATTTTTATAAATTATAAATCCCTTCTTAATATAAGAGATAAACTCCTATTATTATTAATATATCTTAAGGTTAATATTAATAAAATAAAGATCCTTAATAAGAAGGCTTAATAAAATATATTATAAAAGCTATTAAATTATAATAAAGATAAGAAGTTATAAGTAAATAAAGATAATATTATAAGGGGATATAAATTAAGTAAATAAGGATTAGGTAGATATAATATAAGGTAAGGATAAAATAAGTTTAAGTTATATAACTTATTTAATATTACTTATTAGAATTATAATAAGAAGGATTATTATATAATTAATTACCTTAAATTATTTAAATAAAGTAGATCTTAATTTAATTTAAAGTATCTTAACCTTAAAGTTATAAATAGCTAAGATTAATATATAAATAAGGAGTAAAGAAAAGGTTAGACCCTATTAAGGACTCTAACTTAATAAGGGAGAGGTAAAAAGGAGTAGAGGTTAAACCTTTAATACTTTATTATTATAAGGTAAAGATAATATTAAAGTATAAACCTTTTTAATATAAAGGATATTTAAATTATAGTTCTTAATTAAATATTATTTTATAAACTTATATTATTAAGATAAGCTTAAAATATATTAAAGATATAAAATTATTATATTTAGGCTTTATAAATAATAAGTAAGTTTTTTATTATAAAGTATATAATATAATTTATTAAATTATAAATAATTAGGATTTATTTTATTAATATACTTATACCTTTTATATTATTAATAAGGTAGGTTTACTATTAATTATTAATAAGCTTATATAATATATAATAAGTATTAAAATTAGTATAAGTATAAGGAAGTAAAAATTTAGAATTAATAAGTTATTATTTTAAATTAATAAACCTTAATAATTTATAAAGTTCTTAAGGAAATAGTTTATTATTTATATATTTATTATTTTTAATATTATAAAATTAAAACCTACTTAAATTAATTTATAAGTAATAGATATAATAAATTAAAGTATAAAAAGTATAATTAAATTATAGATATTACCCTCTAAGTTTAATAAGTTCTTAGATATATTCTTAATAAATAAAGTAGGATATTTACTATCTTATTAAGGGAGTAATTATATTATTAATATAATTAATAATCCTCCTTATAAACTATTATATAATTTATTAAATATAGAGTTAATAGAATTAAGATACTATCTAGATAAAGCCTTAATAAAGGGGTAAATTAGGTATATAAAGAGCCTTATAAGATTACTTATCCTCTTTATCCTTAAGAAGGATAAAGGCTTATACTTATATATTAATTATTATAAGCTAAATAAGGTAACTATTAAGAATTAATATCTATTATCCTTAATTAATAAAATATTAGATTACTTAAATAAGGCCAAGATTTTTATAAAATTTAATCTTAAAGATATATACTATTATATTAAGATCTAGAAAGGAGATAAGTAAAGGATTATATTTTATATATATTATAACTATTTTAAGTATTTAATAATACTATTTAATCTTATAAATATGTTAGCTACCTTTTAAGCTTATATTAATAAGTTCTTAGTAGGATTATTAAATAAATTTTATATTATTTACCTTAATAATATTCTTATCTACTTAGAATTATATATAAAGTATAAGGATTATATATATTAAGTACTTAAATAACTTTAATAATATAAATTATTTATAAATTTAAAG
>JAABUL010007326.1_pt1 | contig 11971 bp, 12 predicted proteins | sample 5559151 | NCBI WGS metagenome assembly JAABUL01 (sample SAMN10711876, study PRJNA513368) | rock metagenome | isolation source: Antarctica rocks | place: Antarctica: Victoria Land, Pudding Butte sud | reverse complement strand
GACTCCACCTGCCCACCCGACAGACGCAACATCACAGCCTCCATGATCCACCCGATTTGCAGGCAAATCATCCCGACCGGACCGGACAGACCCGCGTCAATCAGTCGGACTTTGTCCGGGGCAAGTAACTACAGAGTCTTCCGCCGAAGCGGGGGGTTAACGAGCGCTTCTTCCGCTTCGGGCTTACGATGCCCGTCCCTAAGTCGCAGGACCTCCCCGAGCTCTTCATCCCCGATGACAGTCGGTGGGCCAGTCGGGCGGCCGGGCGTGGCGAGATCCGGCGTCTGGCGCGGGGGCTGTACTCGACGAATCTCTCCGAGGCGTCCGCGCGGCTCGTGCGGCGGCGATGGTATGACGTCGCGGCGCTCTACTTCCCTGCCGCCGTGGACCGGAGTGCCGCGGCCGCCGGGCCGGCCACGGACGGCTCGCTCTTCATCGACGTCGGCCGTCGCCCGATCAACCCGCGCCCCGTCGGGCTCCCGGGCCTGACGCTGCGTCCACGGAGCGGTCCCGGGCCGGTGGCCGGAGACGTGCCTTTCGCGGGGCTGCGGATGGCGAGCCCGGCGCGCATCGCCCTGGACAACCTGCGCCCCTCTCGCGCCCGGGCGAGCGTGTCCCGGACGCTGCGCCGGGAGGAGCTCGAGGAACGCCTCGACCGGCTTGCGCGCATCCGTGGGCCTGAGGCGCTCAACGAGCTGCGCGACCAGGCGCGCGTGATCGCCCCCGCGCTCGACGCGCATGCGCAGTTCGTCCGCCTCGACGAGCTCGTCGGCGCGCTGCTCGGAACCCGCGACGCCGACCTGCGGACCAGCGCGGGGCGCGCCCGGCGGGCCGGCCTCCCCTACCGCGACGAGTACCTGGCCGCTCTGCGGGCCCTGAGCCAGAACGGGAATCCCACTCCCCTGTGCATGCTCGACCGCGCACAGCGCTGGGCCGCCCTGATGCCATGGACGAGCCGCGACCGCGTGCTCGAGCTGATGAACCAGACCAACGCCCTCGCCACGCCGGAACGGGCGGCGGCGGACAACCTGCACCTGCGCGACCCCTCGGCGCCCTACCTGTCTCAGACCTGATCCACCGATGGCCGTCCCGGAGAGATCGCGCAAGCGATCGATCCGGGACTCGCCGCCGGAACGGCGAAACAACATCATCCCTCGGGTCTCGGGCAGGGATGCCCGAGCCCCGTGCACCTCGCAGTAGAAGTTGCTGCTAGGCGTGCCCCACCGCAAACCCGACAAAGGCCACGATCGCCCCGCCCAGCGTCACCTGGATCAGCGACTGGGAGAGGGGGACCTGGAGGTAGCGCTTGCGGACCCAGGCGATCGTCACGAGCTCGCAGGCGACGACGATGTAGGCGACCGTGAGCGCGGTGGAGAGGCGGTGGATGAGGAACGGGAGGGCGTGGAACGTCCCGCCGACGAACGTCGCCGCGCCCGTGATTGTGCCGCGCACGGCGGAGCGGCCGCGGCCCGTGATCGCGCCGTCGTCCGACAGCCCCTCCGAGAGCCCCATCGAGATCGCGGCGCCGAGCGCGGCGGCGAGCCCGACGAGCAGCGCGGCGCGGGTGCCCGCGAGGTATGCCGAGGCGAAGATCGGCGCCAGCGTGGAGACCGTCCCGTCGATGAGCCCGATGAGCGCGGGCTGGACGACCTGGAGGAGGCGCTCGCTCTCCGACGCGCCCTCCCACTGCTCCTTGTAGGAGGTGGTGCTCATCGTCCTAGTTGTAACAAATGAGTTAGAGTAAGGGTTGCCTCATGGCGGCGACCGACCTCACCGACGCCCTGCACGCCCGCGGACAGCGGGTGACCGCGCAGCGGGTCGTCCTCCACGACGCTCTCACAGAGCTCGGTCGTCACGCCACCGCGGAGGAGATCGCGCGCGTGGCGATGCCCCGGCTGCCCGGGCTCTCCCTGCCCACGGTCTACGCCACGCTCGAGCTCCTCGCCGAGCTCGCGCTCGTCCGGCGGGTGGCCACGGGTGGGCCGGCGGTGCTGTGGGACCCGCGGCCCGAGCCCCATCACCACTTCCTGTGCCGCTCCTGCGGGGCGGTCGCCGACCTCGACGCGGCCGTGGACGCCAGGCCGGCCCTCGCCGCCGCCCGGGCGGCGGGCGCGGTGCCCGAGGACGCCGACCTCGTCGTGCGCGGACGCTGCGCCGCCTGCGCGTGAGAATCTGGGTCGACTGCACCGCCTCGGCGCACCCGATCGTCCTGCGACCGGTCATCCGCTGCCTCCAGGCCGACGGGCACGAGGTGCGCGTGACCGCGCGCGACTTCGGCCAGACGCTCGGGCTGCTGCGCCGGATGGACATCGCCCACACCGCGGTGGGCGCGCACGGGGGAGCCTCCCGGGTGGGCAAGCTCCGCGCCCTGGTGTCCCGCGCGCGCGCCGTGCGCGGCTGGGCGGGACGCCACGGCCCGTTCGACCTCGCCATCGCCCACGGCTCGAACGACCTCCCGCTCGCCGCCGCCTCGCTCGGCATCCCGGCGGTCGACATGTTCGACTACGAGTGGGCCACCCTCCAGCACTCCATCGGCTGCCGCCTGGCCACCCGGGTGCTCACGCCCGACTGCATCCCGCCCGAGCGTCTCGCCCGCTACGGCGCGGGGCCCGGCAAGCTCCGCCAGTTCCCCGGCCTCAAGGAGGAGTACTACCTCCACGACTTCGCGCCCGACCCGGGCGTGGTCGAGGAGCTCGGCCTCGATCGCGAGCGGGTGCTCGTCACCGTGCGACCGCCGCCCGAGGTCTCCATGTACCACCTGCACGGCAACCCGCTGTTCGAGCGCGTCCTCGAGCGCCTCGGCCGGCGGGAGGACGTCCAGGCCGTGGTCATCCCGCGGGTGCTGGCGCAGGGCGAGGCGCTCGTGGCGCTCGGACTGCCCTCGCTCGTCGTCCCCGAGCACGCCGTGGACGCCCAGAGCCTCATCGCCCTCTCGGACCTCGTCATCTCGGCGGGCGGCACCATGAACCGCGAGGCCGTGGCGCTCGGTGTCCCCGTGTTCACGACCTTCGGCGGACGGCTCGGCGGCGTCGACGAGGCGCTCCTGCGCGAGGGTCGGCTGCGTGAGTTGCGCGATCCCGACGAGGTCGAGCTCGTCAAGCGGCGACCCGGGAGCCGGCCGCCCACGCGCGACCCGCGCGCGCTCGTCGAGCTGATGCTCGCGGCTGCGGCCCCGATCTAGATCGGGGCGCCCCAGAGGGGGAACCAGCGCTCGAGCTCGGCCTCCACCGGCAGGTCGGCGCCGATCTGGGCCTTGAGCCGCAACTCGGACTCCGAGTCGCGCGCCTGGACGCCGGCCGCGGGGACGAACGGGTAGAACGACCCCCGCTTGTAGTTGTAGATCCAGTAGGCGGCACGGGAACGGGCCTCCTCCGAGAAGGCGAAGACCGCGCAGAGCACCCGCTCCCCGTAGCCGCCGGACTCGATCGCCGAGGACACGGCGTTGATCCCGACCACGAGATCCTCGAAGTCCGCGTCCGCGAGGACCATCCAGCGGTAGCCGAACTCGTCGTCGGTGCTCGTGAGCTCCGTGCCCGCATCCGCGGCGGTCCCGCCCACGACCTCCTCCATGTCGCGCACGATCCCCTGGAAGTCCGCGGTGGCCAGGGGCTGGAAGACGATCGCCGCCTTGCCCGTGGGCGTGAGGCCCATCGACTCGGTCAGCGTCACCTCCGCCGTCGACATCGCGAACAGCCGGTCGGGCGCAGGCTTCCTGATCTCGCGCTTGCCGCGCAGGACGTCGAGGAACCCCATCAGCGGGCGGTGCCCTGGAGCTGGGCCTCGAGACGCTCGAGGGCGGCGATCCGCTTCTCCAGCGGCGGGTGGGTCGAGAACAGCCCGGCGACCGACTCGCCCACCGCGGCGGGGGGCACGATGAAGAAGGCCTTGAGCTCGCGCAGGTCGCGCTGCGGGATCCGGCCCATCCCCGAGGAGATCTTCATGAGCGCCGAGATCAGCGCGCTCGGACGGCCCGTGATGAGCGCCGAGGCGCGATCGGCCGCGAACTCGCGGTAGCGCGAGAGCGCCTGCATGAGAAAGAAGGAGACGGCGTAGACCGCGAAGGAGACGAGGATGAGCGGGAGGATCCCGGGCGAGTCGTCGTCGTCGCCGTAGCCGCCTCCTCCTCCGAAGAAGAAGCCGAACTGGAGGATGTAGGACGCCACCGTGGCGAAGAACGACGCCACGGTCATGACCATCACGTCGCGGTTCTGCACGTGGCCGAGCTCGTGTGCGAGCACGCCCTCGAGCTCGGCGGGGTTCAGGAGCCGCATGATCCCCGTGGTCGCGCACACCGTCGCGCTCCGCGGCGAGCGGCCGATCGCGAAGGCGTTGGGCATGTCGGTCTCGGCGATGGCGACCTTCGGCTTGGGCAGGTCGGCCTGGACGCACAGGCGCTCGATCAGCGCGTGGAGCTGGGGCGCCTCGGCGGGCGAGACGTGGCGGGCGCGCATGGCGCGCAGCGCGAGCTTGTCGGAGGTGAAGAGCTGGAAGAGGAAGAGCCCGCCGGCGACGAGCGCGATGATCGGGCCCTGGGCGCCCGAGGCGAACAGAGCCCCGATCAGCACCGCGTAGACGGCGCCGAGGAGGAAGATCGTGAGGGTCATCCGGACCTGCAGGCCGCGGTCGCGTCCGAAGGAGGTGGGTCGGGCCATGGTGCGACCACAGGATGACAACGCAGGCTCAATCCAGGCTGAACCCCGAAGTCCTCCTTTCTGCAAGAACGCCTGCAACTCACGTCCTTGGAGTCGGTCTGGGACAAGCTCTGGCCGCCCGTGCCGCGACGCCTGCTCCAGCCCACCGCTCTCCGCGCGGTGGTGTCCTCCCTCTTCGTCCTCGCCGTGCTCGCCCTCGCGCCGAGCGCCGGCCAGGGGCGTTCGCTCTCGCAGATCCGCGCCCAGATCGCCAGGACGCGCTCGCAGCTCGAGGCCAAGCGCGGCCACGCCCGTGTGCTCTCCTCGGACATCGCGCGCATCACGACCCAGATCCACACCCTCCAGGCGGGGATCGGGCAGCTCGAGCACCGTCAGGCGCTGATCCAGGCCGACCTGGACGTCAAGCGCGGCCGCCTGCTGAGCACGCAGGCCGACCTGCGCACTGCCCGCGGACGCCTCGCGCGGCTCCGGCTCCGCCTCGCGCACTCGCAGCAGGTCCTCGCCCGCCGGCTCGTCGCCCTCTACGAGTCCGACCGGCCGGACATCGTCGGCGTCGTGCTCTCCGCGCGGGGCTTCGCCGACCTGCTCGAGACGAGCCACTACGTCGCCCAGGTCGGCGCGCAGGACAAGCGCATCATCGAGGCCGTCCGGTCGGCCAAGCACGAGACGACCTCCCTCGTCAAGCGCCTCGGCGGCCTCGAGGCCCGCCAGCGCTCCCTCGCCCTCGCCGTGCTCGCCCGCCGTGACGAGGTCGCGCGCGTCAAGCAGGGGCTCGCGGTCCGTCGCAACGTCTTCGCCTCCGCCCGCGGGGTGCGCGCCGCCGTGCTCGCTCGGGTCAACACGCAGGCGAGCACGATCAAGACCCGGCTCGACGGCCTCGAGGGCGATCAGGCGGCGATCGAGCGTCGCATTCAGGCCGCGAGCGCGAGCGCGAGCGCCGCCTCCGTGCCGGCTGGACCCATCCGGGGCGGCGGGACCTTCATCTGGCCCATCAACGGCGTGATCACCTCGCCGTTCTGCGAGCGGCGCTCCTATGAGGCGTGCCACCCGGGCATGGACATCGCCGCGCCCACGGGGACGCCGATCCGCGCCGCCGCGGCCGGCCGCGTCATCCTCGCGAGCTACACGGGCGGATACGGTAACTACACCTGCATCCAGCACAGCGCCAGCCTGTCCTCCTGCTACGGCCACCAGTCCTCGATCGCCGTGAGCGTGGGGCAGTCGGTCAGCCAGGGGCAGGTCATCGGCGCGGTCGGCTCCACCGGCCACTCGACCGGGCCGCACCTGCACTTCGAGGCGCGCGTCAACGGCGGCGTGGTGAACCCGCTGAACTACCTCTGAGCCTGGACGTCGCTGCTCGGCGTGTTGCGCGGGCGTGTTCAGCGCCGTCCGTAGAGGCGCTGCAAGAGCCCCGCCATCTCGGCGCCCGTCTGACCGAAGGCCGGGCAACACGGCCGCTGGGAACCCGGGAAGCTGATCCCGATCTCGATGTGCGGGCCGCGCGAGATGCGACACCTGCGTCGACGGGCACGAGAGCGGGCGAAGCGTGTCCGTAGTAGACGAACCGCCCCGCGAGGGGGCCGGCGTCGATGCGCAGGACGGGCGCATCCGGTCCGAAGCCGGCAATTCCCTCCTGGACGATCTGGCCGCTCAGGCGGCGTGCGTCGCGCTGCCGGCCGGGGGTGTTCCCGCGCGGTTGGAGCGGTTCCGGAACCGGTGAGCGCCGGTCCTCTCTACCATTCCCGGGATGGCCCAGCGCGCAGCGGATCGCGAGTGGGCCGAGCATGCGGGCGAGCGACTCGCGGGGGCGGGCTACCGTCGCGGCGGAGCACGCACCGCCGTCATCGATCTGCTCGGCGAGCAGCACTGCGCGCTGTCCGCCCTGGACATCGAGGAGGCGTTGCGCCACCGCGATCGCAGCGTCGGACGGGCCACCGTCTACCGGGTCCTGGATGAGCTCGAGCGCCTCGGCGTCGTGGCGCGCTTCGAGCTCGGGCACGGGATCGCCCGCTACGAGGCGGTCCGGCGCGACGCCGGACACCACCACGATCACCTCGTGTGCGATGACTGCGGCGAGGTCACCCCGTTCCGCGACGAGGAGCTCGAGCGCGCCCTGACGCGGGTCTCGGAGCGCGTGGCCTTCGTGGTCGATGAGCACGAGGTCGTCCTGCACGGGCGTTGCGGCGACTGCCGCGCCGAGGATCACGTCCCCGGGGTGAGTCCCGTGGCGCGCGCGAGGCCGACGAGCGCGTAGACCGCGACGAGCATCCCGGCGATCGACGCTCCGGCCGCGGTGCCGGCGTAGTAGGACAGGTACAGCCCCGCGATTCCCGCGCCGGCGGCGAGTGCCGCCGCCAGGCCGAGCATGTGGCCCATCCGTCGCGTGAGCAGCCGGGCGCCCGCCGCCGGCGCGATGAGCACCGCGACGACGAGCAGGTTGCCCAGTCCCTGCACCGCGACGAGCAGGGCGAGAGCGAGCAGGATGAGCAGGGCGCCGTCGACGAGCGCCGGGGAGACGCCGAGGCCGGGCGCGTTGACGCGATCGAATCCGACGACCAACAGGCGTCCGTGGAGCGCGCGCAGCGCGACGGCCACGACGGCGACCAGGCCGGCGGCGAGCGCGAGGTCCGTGTCGGTCACGCCCAGCACGTCGCCGAACAGCAGCCCCTGAAGCCCGGCCGGGGAGGCGGGGGAGAGGGCCAGCAACACGCCGAGCCCGAAGAGCGTGGTGATGACCACGGCGACCGCGGTGTCCCGCCCGATGGCCGGGGTACGCCCGGCGGCCGCCACCGCGAGTGCGGCGACGAGAAGGCCGGCCGCGCCTCCCAACAGCAGGGGCAGCCCGAGCAGCGCGGCGATGACGAGCCCCGGCAGGAGGGAGTGCGCGAGCGACTCGGCGCTGTAGGACAGGTTGTAGAAGACGACCCAGCACCCGAGCGCCCCGCCGGCGATCCCCAGCAGGACGACCTCGAGAAACGCCCGGCGCATGATCGGCTCATCCCAGGGGCCGAGCACGGCGTGTCCGACCGTCGCGAGCACGACTACGAATGGCCCTCGTGGTGGTGCGGCGGCACGATGGCCCGGCCCCCGCCTTCGGGCAGGGCCACGAGCGCGGCGCCATAGGTGGCCTCGAGGACCGCGTGGGTGAGGACGCGGTCCGGAGCCCCGAACGCGACCTGGCGTCCGTTGAGGCAGAGCACGCGGTCCCACCGGCGAGCCTGCTCGACATCGTGGGTGGCGATGAGCACGCCGCGTCCCTGCGCGGCGAGTTGCCCGAGGAGGAGCTCGAGCCGGTCGGCGCTCGTGGCATCGAGCCCGGAGAAGGGCTCATCCAGCAGGACGACCTCGGCGTCCTGGACGAGGGCGCGCGCGACGAGCACCCGCTGCCGCTGGCCCCCCGACAGGTCCCCGAAGGTGATGTCCACCCGGTCCGCGAGCCCCACGGCGGCGAGCGCGGCTCGCGCCTGCCCACGCTCGCGCCTCCCGGGCCGCCGCCACCACGGCAGCCAGGAGATCGCGCCCATCGTCGCGACATCGAGGGCGCTGACCGGGAAGTCCAGGCGCGAGCGCTCGGTCTGGGGCACCGCCCCGCACCGCTCCGGTCGCCGGACGGTTCCCTCCCGGGGTGCGAGCTCGCCGAGAAGGACGCGGAAGAGCGTGGTCTTGCCCCCGCCGTTCGGGCCCAGGACCGCGATCCGCTCACCGGCACGGAGCGAGAAGGTCACGTCGCGCAGGACGGTTTGAGCGCCGTATCCGGCCGACAGCCCCTCGGCTTCAACGAGCTCCGTCGCGGCGCGAGGGGCGGCGGGCGGGGGGTCGCTGACGGTCACAGTCCCAGGATCGTGCACCCCTGCCGACCTCCTGTGAAGCCGCGCAGCATCGCGTCGGCGTTGGCTTGCTCCATGCTCAGGTACGTCGCGCCCTGTGAGCCGGCGGGCCCGAGGGTGTCCCCGTAGAGCGTGTGGTCCGACGATGCTCCGCTCTCGCGGGCGATGGCCTGAGCGAGCTTCGGGTTGATCGAGCTCTCGGGGAAGACGGCTCCCACGCCCTCGCGCTTGATGAGCGCGGAGAGCTTGGAGACCTCACCCGCGCTCGGCTGCGCCTGGGTGGTCTGCGAGGGGATCACCGCGCCGATGACCGTGACGCCGTAGCGCCTGGCGAAGTACCCGAACGCGTCGTGGTCGGTGACGAGCTTGCGCTCCCCGGGTGGCACCCGTGCGAAGCACGCGCGGATGCCCTTGTCCAGCGTCCGCAGCCGGCTGAGGTAGGCGGCCGCGTCGCGCGCGTAGACCGCCTTTGCCGCCGGGTCGGCCTGCGTCAGGGCGTCGCGGATCACCGGCACGGTCGCTGCGACGTTCCGGGGGTCGTGCCACCAGTGGGGGTCGTGACTCGAGGCCTCGGGGCCGGATGACTCTCCCGGCAGCTTCGTCGGGGCGTGGGCGCCGATGTCGACGACGGTGGGGCTTCCCCCCGCCTGCTCGACCACCTTGGTCATCCACTTGTCCAGGTTGTCCCCGCTCTCGAGGACGAGCTTCGCGCCCGCGGTCGCCTCCACGTCGGAGGGACGGGGCTCGTAGTCATGGGGATCGGAGTTGGGCTGGAGGATCTGCGTGACCGTGGCGGCGTGGCCCCCGACCGCGCGGGTGAGATCACCGAGCTGGGTGGTCGTGACGACGACCTGGAGCCGCCCCTGCTTGTCGGCCCCCGGACCCGAGCCCTGACATCCGGCGATCACGAGCGCGAGCATCAGCCCTCCGGCGGGGAGCATGAAAGACCGCCTCGGGCCGGCGAGGGCCCGACCGAGGGCGACGAGGGCGAAGACCGCGCCGGTGAGCACGGCGATCGCCGCGCCCGGGGGTGCGTCGAGCTTCACCGACAGCCAGAGCCCGGCGACGCCCTCGACGGCCGCGAGGGTCACCGACGCGATCTGCCACGTCCCGATCCTCGAGCACACGAGTCGGGTGGTCGCCGCGGGGACGACGAGCAGCGCCGTGGACAGCAGGGCGCCGATGGTCGACAGGGCCGCGACCGCCACGAGGGCCACGAGGGCGAGGAGGACCGCGTCCGGGAGCGCCGAGCGCACCCCGAGCGCGCGTGCGGCGGTCGCGTCGAAGCCCGTGGCCGTCCAGCGATGGCCGAGCAGCAGCGTGGCGGCGAGCACGGCCGCGCCCGCCCCCGCCGCCCAGACGACGTCGGAGCCGCTGACCACCAGCAGGCTGCCGAACAGCAGGGTCTCGACGCTGGACCCGGAGTGGAAGACGTCGGACGCGAGGATCACGCCAAGCGCCAGCGCGGCCACGAGGACGAGCGCGGTGAATGAGTCGTACCGCTCCCGGTCGCGCCGCGCCAGCCAGCCCACGCCCCCGGCCACGAGGGCGCCGGTCCCCGCCGCCCCGAGGTGCGTCGCGAACCCGAGACCGTCGGCGAGCACGAGCCCTGGGAACGCCGCCGTGCCGACGGCGTGGGCGAAGAAGGCCAGCCCGCGCAGGACGATCCACGTGCCGACGAGGCCGGCACCGAGCGCGAGCACCGCGACCTCGAGGACGCCGCGCTGGACGAAGGGGAGCTGGAAGGGCTCGAGGATGGCGGCATCCTACAGAATAATGAGACTCGATCTCGTCTGACTGGCAGGTCCTCTCCCGCCGGGAATGTCGCCTGCAAGGATTCCTGCACCTGGAGGGATTCCCCGAGGTCCCCGGTACGGTGCCGACCGCTTGACACAAGCCGAGTCGCGCAGCCCTCCGGGGTCGCGCGAACGGGGGAACCGAGGCGGCCGGGACGTTCCGGCCGCGGGGGCGAATCGCCGGATCTCCGGCGTAGCGTGCGGACGCGAGCCCGACAGCTCACCTCGTAGGCGGACCGGAATTCGACGACGAGGTGCCAGACGGATGACGCAGACCGCGCGCGATCTCGCGTGCCCCGAGCCCTGGGCGGACTCGCTCGCTCACTCGCGTGCGCGACGCCGGGCGGCCGAGCACAACGCCGAGCTCTTCGTGGGGCGCCGGTCGGCCTCCCTCGCCGCCCTCGTCGCGGTCGCCGTCCCCGCCACCGGGACCTTCGTCCTCGTCGCCGCCGCCGGCGCGCCGCCGGCGCAGGCCGCGACGGTGAGGGCCCTGCACAAGGGCGCGCGCGGGCCCGCCGTGCGGCGACTCCAGCACCTCCTCGGCATCCACGCCGACGGCGCCTTCGGGCGGGGGACTCTCCGCGCCGTCAAGCGCTTCCAGCGCGCGCACGGGCTCACTGCCGACGGCGTGGTGGGCTCGGCGACCTGGAGCGCGCTCCGCGCCCGGCGGGCGGTCCGGAGCGCGCGGCAGCAGCGTCGCCAGCAGGGAGGAGGCGCCCACGGGCTCTCCCGCGCGCAGGTGCGCGAGGTCCAGCGCCGGCTTCAGATCAACGCCGACGGGATGTGGGGCTCGCACACCGGGCGGGCCGTGAAGCGCTTCCAGCGCGCGCACGGGCTCACTCCCGACGGCATCGTGGGGCGCCAGACCTGGGCGACGCTGCGGGGTGGGGGCGGCGGGCGCCGCGCCCACGCCACCCGGACGGGCGCGCGGCCGACGGTCCGCACCCTCCAGCGCCTCCTCGGCCTCGCCACCGACGGTGTCTTCGGCCCGCAGACCACGCAGGCGGTCCGGCGCTTCCAGGGCAGCCACGGCCTGACACCAGACGGGATCGTCGGGCCGGCCACGTGGCGCGCGCTCGGCGTCCGCTCCTCGCGCGTGCTCAAGCCGCGGCCGGCCCACGGCGGCGCCGGGGGCGGAAGCTCCAACGTCGTCCGCCGCGTGATCGCCGCGGGCAACACCATCGCGACCTTTCCCTACCTCTGGGGGGGCGGACACGGCTCCTTCTCCTCCTCGGGCTACGACTGCTCGGGCTCGGTCTCCTACGCCCTGCACGGCGGCGGCCTGCTCTCGAGCCCGCTCGACTCGAGCTCGTTCATGAGCTGGGGCGTGCCCGGGCCGGGCCGGCACATCACCATCTACACGAACCCGGGGCACATGCACATGTTCATGGTCGTGGACGGGCGCCGCTACGACACCTCCGCCCAGCGGGAGACGGGGTCGCGGTGGACGCGGACCATGCGCTCGACCGCGGGCTACGTCGTCCGGCACCCCGCCGGCTTCTAGAGGCGTGATGTGGGTTGGCCCGCGGGGCAGGAAGCGGGCGGTGACATAAGAAGAGGGTCTCCAGTCTGTCAACTCGTGATTGGAGCACGAGATGGACGCTTCGCTGGAGACCCTCGTTGTGGCAGCGTACGTATTCGCGTGTTCGTTGTCGATTCCTCGCCCCGGCCCGGCGGGCAAGGTCACCGATCAGGA
>JAABUL010007325.1_pt1 | contig 11973 bp, 2 predicted proteins | sample 5559151 | NCBI WGS metagenome assembly JAABUL01 (sample SAMN10711876, study PRJNA513368) | rock metagenome | isolation source: Antarctica rocks | place: Antarctica: Victoria Land, Pudding Butte sud | reverse complement strand
TTTTTAATATTAAATATAAGACTTTAAATATCTATTATTTATTATTTAATTATAAATAATTAAATAAAAAAAACAAATTAAAGTTTTAAGCAATATTTAAGATATTATATTAACAATATTTATAATAATTAAATATTATTTTTATTTATAATATAACTAATACTTAATGCAAAGATCTTAAATATTATTAAAATAATTTTATTTTTTGTTAATTATAACAAAAAATTAAATTTTTTTAAAAAAAAATATAAATATTTGTTAATATAATTAATTATTAAAAAAATATTATTATTAAAAAAGATACACAATAATATTTTAAAAATACAAAAAAAATTAATTAAATATTAAAATAAAAAACAAAAAACAATATCTTAATTAAAAGAAAAAAATAAAATATATCTTTTTATAAAAAATCTTAAGACAAAAAAGCTAAATAAGAAATTAAATTATATTAAAATTAAATTGTTTTTTATTAAAAAAATTAAAAAATTAATTAATTATAAACTCGATTTACTTAAAAATATTAAAGTATTTCTAATATTTTATATTTTATTGTTAAAATTAACAAATTTAATTATATTTTTATAAAATATTTTTTATTTTTATTTATAAAAAAAAACAATTTAAAATTAAAAAAATTTTAGAATAAAAAGATTAAAAGTATTTTATTAAGTAAAAAGAATATTTTATTTTTAAGAATATATAAGAGTTACTTAAGAATCTAAAGAATTGCTCTAATAAGCTATATATTACGCTAGTACTTTCTACAAAGATATTAAGATAAATTGTATTATTAAAGAGATTTGTAGATATCTTTAAGCAATATAAGCAATTACTTAATAACAAAAATTGCAACTATAGATAATTTTTATGTTTAATAAATTTTAGAAAAGATTCGATAAATTAAAGTAACAATAAGTAAAAATCTATAATAAGTTAAATACAATTTAAAAGAGAGTTGCGTTCGAAAGCTATATATCTTTTTATTCTTAAAAATTTAAAATATTTAAAATAATTAAGTTTTTTTAATAACAATAATTATTTTAATTAAAATTTAAAATATTTAAGAATTAAGTTATCTTAATTACTTTAATTCTATTAATAAAAAAATTCTTTCTAATTATTTTATAAAGAGCAATATATAATAATTAGTATATATTAATACGCAATTTGTAATATTATCTTTTCTTTTTAAAAATATTTGTTTTGAAATTATTTATTCTTTCTTTATTATATTAACAAAGTTAATTATTGAATAACATCGCAATTCGATTGCTAATTGTCGCTATAAATACGCTTCTATTTTAATGTATTTTTGTCGAACTTATATATTGTTTAACGTACTTTATTAAGTAAATTAAAAATATCTTAAATATAAGAAATGTTATCGAAAGAATTAAAAATATAATTTGACTTCTAATTATTAAGAAATAAATAAAATTATAAAGAAGACTAAAAAACTAAATAACGAAATAACGAAATTGCATCTAAGAATTGCGCGTAAAACAAAACAAAAAAAATATTAACTTTATTATTTAAAAAATATAAATAATATTAAGTCGAAAAATATTCTAAAAATTAAAAAAGACAAAAGAGAGATTAAAAATACTAAAAAGATACTTAAAGCTTTATTTAATACAAAAATTAATTTATCTTTATTTGCTTTTTTGTTCTTTAATACTTTGTTTTCTTTTATAAGTAACTTTATTATTAACAAAATTGTCGCAATTTATTAAAACAATTCTTTAGATTTTTGAGTAACTTCTATATATTCTTAAAGAAAAAAAAAAATTTTATTTAATAAAATACTTTTAATTTTTTTGTTATAAAATTTTTTTTATTTTAAATTGTTTTTTTTTTGTAAATAAAAATAAAAAATATTTTATAAAAATATAATTAAATTTACTAATTTTAATAATAAAATATAAAATATTAAAAATATTTTAATATTTTTAAATAAATTAATTTTATAATAAATTAATTTTTTAATTTTTTTAACAAAAAACAATTTAACTTTAATATAATTTAATTTCTTATTTAACTTTCTTATTTTAAGATTTTTTATAAAAAATTATATTTTATTTTTTTCTTTTAATTAAGATATTGTTTTATATTTTTTATTTTAATACTTAATTAATTTTTTTTGCATTTTCGAAATATTATTATATATCTTTTTTAATATTGTTATTTTTTCAATAATTAATTGCGTTAATATATATTTATATTTTTTTTTAAAAAGATTTAATTTCTTGTTATAATTAACAAAGAATAAAGTTATTTTAGTAATATTTGAAATCTTTATATTAAGTATTAATTGTATTATAGATAAAAGTAATATTTAATTGCTATAAATATTGTTAATATAATATTTTAAATATTGCTTAAAACTCTAGTTTATTTGTTTTATTTAATTATTTATAATTAAATAATAAATAATAGATATTCGAAGTTTTATATTTAATATTAAAAGAAGCGTCTTTTAATAATTAAACGTAAAAAGTTTGTCTTTATTATTAATTAGTTTCTTAAATATATTGTAATATTATATAAGTTAATTTAATATAATATATTTTAATTGTTTTACAATAAACTTCTTTTTATATATAATAATATATAAGTACTTAATAAATTTATTAATTATTATTAGTATTAAATTATATTTGTTTTTAGTTGCTAAATTTGTTAATTTAAGCAATTTAATAATGAATTTTATTGTAACTTTATTTTATAACAATTTAAATAATTTTTAATATTAAATTTTGTTATAGTTTGTATATATATTATATTTGTTCTATTAATAATTAAGATATTTTTTAATATATATTTCGACAACTTGTCTTATTTATAAAAACTAACAATACTAGCGTAAAAGTTAAAGAGTTTTTATTACTTTTAAGTGCTTTTGCAATAATTTATTATAATGCTTTTTTATATATTTGTTAATTTTGTTAATAAATATTTAAAGTTTTTCTTTCTTTATTAAAAATTTTTTTGTATTGTTTCGAAATATTTGTAATATAATATTTAGTTTATATTTGTTTATTAATAATAATTTGTTTTTGTTAATTCTAAGTATATTGTAATTAAACAATTTTTTTGTTTTTATATAATTATTTCTTTTGTTAAGTGCGTTTGCTTTATTATTATTTTTGTCTAAAATATATTATATTTTAAACTTGTACTATTTAAATCTTTTTAATTATTATATTTGGTTTTTGTTTAATTGTTTTATAATAATAAAATGCACAAAATTTTTATAATTTGTAAAAATTTTAAATTTTAAAAATTCTTTTATATATATTTTTTATAACTTTAAGAAAACTATTATAGCAAGTAGTTTTTTATTATAAATATTATAGTTTTGTTTAATTAATAAGAGTTTTTTCGAAAAATATATTATTAAGTATTATATATTTTTATATCTTTAATTGAAGTATATATTAATAACTAGATTTAATATGTTAATTTTAATTTTACTTAGCAATCGCAAATTATATATCTTTAATATTAATTTTTTTAAATATTTTAATTTAAAATTTTAAAATAATTTCTTTTTTACAAGTTCTTATATTTACGACGTGTTTTTTTTCGTAAAATTTGTTAATAATATTGTGTTTACTAAGTAGTTTTTAATAGATTTCTTATTATAATTTATAAAATCTAAAAAAAATTATATTTTTTTAATATTTGTTAATAATTTTTATTTTTTAATTGTTTATAATTTTTTAAAATTTATACGTACTTTATATTGTTTAACAACAAATTTAAAAAAGTTAATTTTCTTTTAATAAAATTTGCATTTCTTTAATTTAAAATATAATTTTTTTATGTTTAAATATTTTAATACTTTAAAAATATAATTAATATATTTTTTTAAAATTTTTGAAGAAATTATAATGTTGTTCAAATATATTATAACAAATTGATTCAAATATTGTTGTAATATATTATTAATTATTTCTTAATATATTGTTAAGATATTTATAAATTTAAACAACATTATTATGTATTTGTATAATTTATATTGTATACAAAAAGCTATTTTTTATTCTTTCTTTATCTTTATTCTAATTTAATTGTACGCTTTTTATAAATTCAATTTAGTAAAATACTTTGCTTCAAATAGTTAATTTTAAAATTTGTTAATATTAAGTAATAAATATTAATTCTTAATTATAATATTATTTAGCTTTTAGTAATTAATATATAAATAAAGAATTTTATTCTTTTTTAATACAAAAAGAATTACATATTTTGTTTATAATTAAAATTTTTTAATAAAAAATTTTTTTTGTTTTTTGCTAAGTATTTGCGAAGTACTTCGAACTTTTTTTTGAATAAAATATATATAAATTCAAATATAAGCTACTTGCTTAATTTGAGTCTAATTTCGTAATTTTACAATTAATATTTAAAGAAAGTCTTTGTTATTTTCTTTTCTTAAAATAGATACTCTTAATTATTATATATTTGTAATACATATTTTAACAATTTCTTTGTTATACTAAATAATTTAAAACTTTTAAAAAATTTGTAATTTTTTTTACTTATTTTAATTTTGTAATTTAACTAATTTTTATTAATATTTATCGAATTAAACTTTATTAAATTGTTTTTTTGCAAAAATGCAAATTTGCTTCTTGCGATCAATTTTCGACTTAATTTTTTATCTATTATTGAACGCTATTAATGCGTAAATTAAATATAAATTACGTAATTATATTGCGCAAATCTAAGTATTTATATATTTTAATTAATTTCTAAATTGTATTGCTTTAATTAAAGTATTTCTAAAACAATATTATAAATAATTATTTTTACTATATTAAAAATTAGTTTCTTGTAATATTGCTAAATAGCTATTAATAATAGTTTTGTTTCTTTATTTACTTTTTTATTCTTATTAAATAATAAATTTTTATCTACAATTATTAGATTGTATGCGTTAAACTTCTTTTAAATAGAGTACTTTTCTCTTTTAATAAAAGTTTTAGTTATAAAATTATTTATTGTATTAAAATCGATTATTATAGTAAGTTAACAATTATTAATCTTAAATAATATAATAAAATATTGTACGTATACTATTAAACTTAGTTGCTATTGTTAAGCTAATATATTGCATTTCTTTAATATACTTTTTATTAAAAAATTTAAACTTTTTTTTGTTTTTGTGCTATTATTTTTGCTTCGAATGCTTGCTTGCGTTAAGCTTTTTTATAATACTAATTTAATAACTTTAACTTTTTAAAAAATTAATTAATTTCTTCTTTGTTTTTTAGATAAATTTAGCATAAATTGTTATAATATTTTGTTTAATTAAATATTGTATATTTCTTTGCTTTTTTTATTTTTTTTTAAGATAAATTTATATTGCTTAGTTGTTGTTTAATTTTATTAAAAATTTCTCTTTTTATAGTAACGTTGCTTTTTAGCGCTTTCTTGCATTTATTTACAATTTAATTTATTTATTGTTTCTTTAATAAACTAATTAAAGTTTTAAAATATTTTGTAATATTATTTAAATATTTATAAAAGTTTTTTTGATTATATTTGTTATCTAAGTTTATTATTAAATAAAAGTATAACATTTTTAATTGTTTTGTTCTTATAGTTTTATTAAGTGTTTAATTAATTTCTTGCGTAAATACAAATATTTTGTCTAATAATATTTTATCTAGAACTTTTTATAATTAATTTAGATTTTTTATTAAATAATAGTTGTTGTTTAATTTAATTTTAAAAATATTTATCTTTATATTAATTTGTTTTTTAATGTTGTTTTAGCTATTAAGTATTTCTTTTAATATAGCATTAATTTGTTAACAATTTATTAAGTTTTATAATTAATAATCTTTTACAAAGTAACTTAATTTGTTATATAAATAATATATTTTTTAGAATTTGTTATTTTGCTTTCTTCTAAAGTTTTTTTCTTTATATTGTTAAATAAAATTTAATTTTATAAATGCAAGTTTATAATAATTAAAATTACTATATTTTTAATTAGAACAAAATTCTTTTTACTAATATTTAATTGTTAGTTTAAAGAAGATTCTTGCTCTTTTTCGAAATTAATTATATATTTTTTTTATAATTCTTTTATACAACTTGTCGTCGAAATTAATAACTACTTTAATAAAATTAAATATATTGTTAAAAAAAAATGTTATATATAATTTTGTCTTTTAGATTGTTTTTAAAATTTTGTTAAAATATTGTTATAAATACAATATTGTTTTATTTAATTAAATTAACATACTTTTAGAACTTAGCAACGTAATTAATTGCAAAAATTTGTTAAATTAAATACTAAATTATTTTTTTTGCAATTTGTTTTTTGTTAAATATTTTAAAGATTTTTCGCATTTTTTTTTTAAAATTATTAAAATTTATAAATATTATACAAAAATTTTCGCTAATGTTTTTCAAATATTTTTGTAAATTTAATTTAAATTAATGTTAAATTCTTTCTTTAAAAAATATTAATACAAAAATTGTCTTTTAATTTGCTAAAACAAGATAAAAGATAAAATAAATATTTATTTATATAAATTAATCTTTTAGATTAATACAATCTTTATAATAGATATCGAGTTTGTTAATTTTAATTTTGTTGTTTCTTATAATTAATAATTAACGTAATACTAATAAGTTAGTGTTCGAAATAGAAACGCGTTAATCTAATATAGATATTCTTTAAATATTCAAAGTATTACGCTAGTATTTTCTACGAAAATATTAAAATAAGTTGTGTTATTAAAAAGATTTATAGATATTTTCAAATAATATAAGCAATTATTTAATAACAAAAGTTGCAACTATAGATAATTTTTATGTTTAATAAATTTTGAGAGAGATTTGATAAATTAAAGTAACAATAAGTAAAAATCTATAATAAGTTAAATACAATTTATAAAGAAATTGCGTTCAAAAGTTATATATTTTTTTATTCTTAAAAGTTTAAGATGTTTAAAATAAATAAGATTTTAATTATTTTAATTATCTTGATTAAAATTTAAGATGTTTAAGAATTAAGCTATCTTAATTATTTTGATTTTGTTAACAAATCTTCTCTTTTTAATTATTTTATAAAGAGTAATATACGACAACTAGTATATATTAATACGCGACTCGTAACACTACGACAACTTTGTTAACAACAAAGTTACTTATAAGAGAAGATAAAGTATCAAAAGACAAAAAAGCAAATAAAGATAATAAATTAATACTTGTATTAAATAGAGTATTACAACTCTAATTTGTTATAGCTAGTATATAATTTATAGAGTAGTTTGTAATATATAGTACAACTACTTGCATATTTAACAACTTAATAAACAAATATTGTTCGATACGCTAATAAACAAGTTCGATGTATTTAATAACAAACAAAGCGAACAAAGCTTAATATATTTGCTAACAAATATAACAAACAAAAAAAAATTCTTAAATATATAGATTTTTTAAATACGACTCTCTTATAAATTATGTTTAATTTATTATAAATTTTTTTTTATTGTTATTTTAATTTATTAAATTTTTTTTAAAATTTATTAAATATAAAAATTATTTATAGTTGCAACTTTTGTTATTAAGTAATTGCTTATATTGTTTAAAAACGTTTATAAATTTCTTTAAAACACAATTTACTTTAATATTTTCGTAAAAAGTATTAATATAATACTTTAAATATTTAAAGAATGTTTATATTAGATTAATACGCTTTTATTTTAAATATTAGTTTATTAATATTATGTTAATTATTAATTATAAAAAACAACAAAATTAAAATTAATAAATTCGATATTTACTATAAAGATTATATTAGCTTAAAGAATTAACTTATATAAATAAATATTTATTTTATTTTTTATCTTGTTTTAACAAATTAAAAAACAATTTTTGTATTAATATTTTTTAAAGAAAAAGTTTAATATTAATTTAAATTAAATTTACAAAAATAATTAAAAAATAATAACGAAAATTCTTATATAATATTTATAAATTTTAATAATTTTAAAAAAGAAATGCGAAGAATCTTTAAAACATTTAACAAAAAAAAATTATAAAAAAAAAATTTAACATTTAATTTAACGAATTTTTGTAATAGATTATGCAATTAAATTTCAAAAGTATATTAATTTAATTAAGTAAAATAATATTATATTTATAATAATATTTTAACAAAATTTTAAAAACAATTTAAAGAACGAAATTATATATAATAAGAAAACTTTTAACAACATATTTAATCTTATTAAAGTAATTATCGATTTTAACAACAAATTATATAAAAAAGTTATAAAAAAAATACAATTAATTTCGAAAAAAAGTAAAAATTTTCTTTAAATTAGCAATCGAATATTAGCAAAAAGAATTTCGTTTTAATTAAAAATATAATAATTTCAATTATTGTAAATTTGCATTTATAAAACTAAATTTTATTTAATAACGTAAAAAAAAAATTTAAAGAAAAGCAAAATAATAAATTTTAAAAAACGTATTATTTATATAACAAATTAAGTTACTTCGCAAAAAATTATTAATTATAAAACTTAATAAATTGTCGATAAATTAATGTTATATTAAAAGAGATATTTAATAGTTAGAACAATATCAAAGAGTAAATTAATATAGAGACGAACATTTTTAAAACTAAATTAAACGACAACTACTATTTGATAAAAAATTTAAATTAGTTATAGAAAGTTCTAGATAAAACATTATTAAATAAGATATTTGTATCTACGTAGAAAGTTAATTAAATACTTAATAAAATTATAAGAGCAAAACAATCAAAAACGTTATACTCTTATTTAGCAACAAACTTAAACAACGAATATAATTAAAAAAACTTTTATAAATATCTAAATAATATTACAAAACACTTCGAGATTTTAGCTAATTTATCGAAGAAACGACAAATAAATTAAATCGTAAATAAATGCGAGAAAGCACTAGAAAACGACATTACTATAAAAAGAGAAATTTTTAATAAAATTAAATAACAATTAAGTAGTGTAAATTTATTTTAAAAAAAAATAAAGAAAGCAAAGAAATATGCGACACTTAATTGAACAAAATATTATAACAACTTATGTTAAACTTATCTAAAAAACAAAGAAAAAATTAATTAATTTTTTAAAAAGTTAAAGTTATTAAATTAGCATAGAAAGAAAGCTTAGCGCAAATAGATGTTTGAAACAAAAGTCGCAACACAAAAATAAAAAAAAGTTCAAATTTTTTAATAAAGAGTATACTAAAGAAATGCAATATGTTAGCTTAATAATAGCAATTAAATTTAATAGCATACGTACAATATTTTATTATATTAATTAAAATTAATAATTATTGACTTATTGCAATAATTAATTTTGATACAATAAATAATTTTATAACTAGAGCTTTTATTAAGAGAAAAAAGTACTTTATTTAAAAGAAGCTTAACGCATACAATTTAATAATTATAAATAAAAACTTATTATTTAACAAAAATAAAAAAGTAAATAAAAAAACAAAATTATTATTAATAGCTATTTAGCAATATTACGAGAAACTAATTTTTAATATAGTAAAAATAATTATTTATAATATTGTTTTAGAAATGCTTTGATTGAAGCAATATAATTTAGAAGTTAATTAAAATATATAAGTACTTAAATTTGCGCAATGTAATTACGTAATTTATATTTAATCTACGCATTAATAACGTTCAATAATAGATAAAAGATTACCGTTGAACCACATTTGATGCCTGCGGATATCGATCGAAACGGATATCACGTTCAGGCTTCGTGGAAGCTATCCCTCAAGCCTGTAAAGGTTCTCATAACCGGACATCAAAGCTTCACTGTTGAAGCCTTCACAATGCCAGGTCAGTGGGCTGAACGTGGGTTGTACCTATGGGGCCACCTATGTTGCATTTTAGAACTGCTTTACAGGATTCTCTGGGTGATCCTCGTTGCATGTCTTAGCCTACCAGTCACTCTCCCATTCATACTCAGAAGTCCAGGATACAATCGGCCCAACTATGATCCAATCAGACTGGTCTGGTATGCACCAATATCGCTCTACAAATGGACGCTGTCGGTCTACCAGAACAGATCGTGTGCCGGGTACAGACGTCAAAGACCTGGGAAGAAGTTCCGTCGCTTGGAGCCCGCCGCACTGCCTTCGTTACGGAAGCGAAGACTCAGTCAAGGCCACGTGAGACCACAGACCCAGTCGTCCTTCTTAACAAAACTCCCTTTAGAAATTCGCCAGATAATTTACGAAGAAGTCCTCAGAGACGGCACTCTTCATCGCCATATCATTGAATTGAAGAACATCAAAATTGGAGCGTGAAACCAGCTATGCGGCATTGGCTGCGAACAGTTCAAACGGGCATACTGTAACAGTCCCGCAACTCATGACATTTGTAGCATGTGTGGCACCGTAGCGAATGCTCCTGAAACGCTGTTCTCTAAGACTGGGAGTAGCTGTGGCCCACTGGCGCTTGAGAAGAGCTGCCGCCAAATATATCTTGAGATGATTGATCTGTTCTATGGTCAGTAGACTACCACATTAGCGAATCCGTACATCTCGGAACATCTGCTAACCTATGGTCGATCTACAGAACGGCAGGTCTTTTGCTTCAGCCAGCTCGACAAGCCACCATACATGATCACTGGCACGCTGCCTCAGCGGCTGGCCAGAATCCGCCATATCCACCTCCACTATCAGGAGAGCAAATGCCATGTTCCGCCCACAGGATTCAACCCCAACTGGACAGTGGACCGGAAATGCTCAACTTGCAACTTCTGCCACTGGCTGGAAGCCGTCACTAAGTCTATGACCGGGCTGCGCACAGTCAAGATCTCGCTCCATCTCCCAGGGAAGTATTGTCCCTGTCCTACCCTGAACCACGCCTGGGTCGTCCGACTGCTTGAGTTACAGCAACGATCGAAAGCCGCGATCGAAGTTGCCCTGTTCCCAAACCTGGAAACGCACGATGCCCCACTGATTCCGGCGTTGCTTCGGCGGACCCACGCGCTCAAGTTACAGCTGCAGAAGGAGTTGACTCGCTTGACGGAATCGAAAACTGCTGCCATCAAAGTCTCTGATACTTGGTCTGTAGCTCGGCAATTTCTTCCCTTTTCTACAGAGAGTTCCGTCAGTCCCCTGCGCATGCTGAATCGCCGTCAGTACTTGAGAACTTGCAACGAGTTTACCGAGAGAGGTCTGCGATCTGGTGGCAGCGAGAGGATGCATACGAAGTAGAGATACTCATGACTGTACGTGATGAAAAGTCTATCTGTCCAGGATATGCTCATATCGGAACCGTATCCGTGGCGCGTCGGATCTACCTCATGGGGTTTCGGGGTCTTTGGACTGCCAAATTTGGATGCTTGATGATGTGCAGGTGAGGGAAAAGGGACCCTAATATTTTGGAGAGGAAGAATGGCCGTACTGTTCTCAACCCATGGACACTTGCAGCAAAGTATTGGCGCGGTCATTCACTCCATCCCTTCCCTTCCAGCGTATCAAACATTCAAATTTTTGCAACCCAGCACCACCATAATGGAAGAAAGAAGATCATTCGCATTCCCTAACACCTAAAATACACTAACTGAGAAGCCCCCCTTGTTACCTTACGCCATTTGTACCGTATGTGAATGAGATCCACCTCCCAGAGCACATTCTCCGGACTAAATGAGATCTGCGCAGTACCATATGCCTAGTGGGAGGAGAAGCATGCAAGAGAACCCCACAAGCACGCCTGCACCCACCGCCCCCAATCCATCTCGTCTTCGAGCTCGGTCATCCCTCCCAGCTCGACAACCTCATCTAGCATAAGGATGATACCCCCCCCTATGCCCGCCCCTGCCCCCCGCCCCACCCCTATAATTCGCCCCCGGCTTCCCCGCGTTCTTCGGCCCAGTCGGCGCATTCGCCGGCGGTGCGCTCTGCGGCCCCGGCGTCGTCTTCGGC
>JAABUL010007323.1_pt1 | contig 11975 bp, 11 predicted proteins | sample 5559151 | NCBI WGS metagenome assembly JAABUL01 (sample SAMN10711876, study PRJNA513368) | rock metagenome | isolation source: Antarctica rocks | place: Antarctica: Victoria Land, Pudding Butte sud | reverse complement strand
AATCAGCGGTTCCAGCATCTGCCACTCGGCATCGGTGAGGTCGGTAGGATAGAGACGGGGAGGCGAGGTCATAGGAGACTCCTGGAGTGTGGTACTTCCAGTGTCTCACCTCGTCACCCCCTTTTCAGACAGCTTCTAGTCAAGATGTACACTGTCTCATTGAGCGAAGTCAACTGTTTGCAGCTGCAACACACGGCGTTGGCTGGCACGATCCCAGCCTGCACGACGACCGGTGGGTGCATCCTCTTGCACGCCGACGAGGGAGAGGATGCACCGGGTAAGTCGGACTGGGGCATCGTGACGAGGCTGGCTGTTGGCGTCCGAACGGTGGAGCGGCTCCGCTAGCCTGCCGCGACCGAGGGAGTGGAGGCTGCACTCCCTGATCGTCCGTGGTCGGGGCTCAAATGGCGCGCACGCGATGGCGTGTCAACAGGACCAGCTCATGTTCAAGAGCCGTGGCCGCAATGAGGAGATCGAGATCTGGAATGAGATTGCCCTGCTTCCGGAGGAGGGCACGCAGCCGTGCAAAGTGCCGCATGGTGTCTTCGGTCAGTGGAAGGACAGTGAAGAGCGCCAGAAACTCCTGGAATGACGCAATGTGCACGTCCGGCTCGGGGTTGTTGTAGTCGGGTAAAGGAGCGGCATCGCTGCCGCTCCCTCCCCTCAGAACCGTGCGTGAGAGTTTCCCCTCACACGGCTCAAGCGAACCGCTATGCATCGCGAGTTCTCTTGCTATGGAGTTGCTGATGACAGTAGAGGTGGCAGAACGCAAGGTTGGTGTACGCCTCACTTCCGCCCTGGCTGCGAGGTATGAGGTGGTGCTTGTGTAACTCCTCTCCATTGAAGAGTGACTCCCTGCATACCTGACATCGATACTCCTGTCGACGGGCAATCTTTCGCTCGCCACAGTTGAGGCGAGTTGCTCCAGTTCGATTGCGCTTCTCCCAGTACTCCCGGAGAGACGGATCGTCCGGAGAGGCAGTGCCTCGCACTATGACATGCCTGATGATGGGGAACCAGGCAAACTTTGGAAGGTGTGCGCCCGAGCGCTCGACACCGAAGACCCAATGGTCTGCGCGTGTCGGGTTTCGTTGTCCGAAGTACCGCCGTGCCTTCCATGCCCAGGACTTCGTGGGATGTGCATGCGTCATCCATTGCCGTTCCCGATGGAACATCCAATAATCTAGATCGTTGAACGCATGCGACGCCGAGACTGTGCGATGGTAGTTCACCCACCCACGGATGATTGGGGTAAGCGTTCCGATCACCCGGCCAGCGTTTGCTCCTCGTCAGTGGTCCCACTCGGCCCTCAGACGCTCCCGAACTCTACGAGTGGCCTGACTGCTCGGGGTAATCAGCAGTTTGTAGCCGATTTTGGCATGGGCTGGTACGTGGTAGTGCCGAACGTGGAAGCCCAGGAAGTTGAAGCCCTCAGACAGATGGACAACGCGAGTTTTGTCTTCCGAGAGGGTCAGCCCTCGGTCCGCTAGCCATCTCCCGAGTTGTCTTCGGGCCTGCTCTGCATCATCCTTGGTCGGACAGAAGACAATGAAATCATCCGCGTATCGAACCAGTGCCCTTGGCGTTCGGTTGCGTCGCTCACCTTTGGCACCAGTTGACCACCTAATGCCCAGGGCGTCTTCCATACCATGAAGGGCGATGTTCAGGAGGAGCGGACTGATCACTCCACCTTGTGGCATTCCCTCCGTCGTCGGATGGAATACCTCTCGGTCGAGATATCCGGCTTTGAGCCACTGCTTGATCAGTTCCCTACCCGGCACTGGGCCTATGGTTGCGAGAAGGAACCGATGATCGATGTGATCAAAAGCCCCCTTAATGTCCGCATCCAGGACCCACTTCCGTTGGCGGTGTGGGGTTGCAACGATGTACACCATCTCCATCGCATCGTGGCAGCCGCGTCCTGGCCGGAAACCGTAACTGGTTGCTTCAAAGCGTGCTTCCCAACTAGGTTCGAGCGCGTTCTTGATCATGGCCTGTAGCGCCCGATCTCGCACAACGGGAATCCCGAGAGATCGCTGGGCGCCGTTGGCTTTGGGAATGTACACGCGCTTGACCGGCTTGGCACGCCACGGTTGGTAGGAACGCAACTCATCGACGAGTTGTCCGCGTGCTGCTGGTGTCTTGACCACGACCCGGTCGACGCCAGGGGTACGTCTGCCTGCATTGGTCTGTGTTACCCGCCGTACGGCAAGCAACTGATTCGAGTTACTCCGTAGCATGAGCTTTTGCAGGGAGTGGACACGCTTCCAATCTCCCTGCCGTGATGCCCGGAAGATCCGCTACCTCAGATTGCGCACCTGCCGGTTGGCAGTGCGCCAATCAACGCATTGCCAGTCGGTTTGGTCCTTGGGTCCGTTTGCAGTTACCCGCATCCAACTTTCCCCTCGGTTAGCTCCCCTCGCTTCGGTCTTCGGACGGTTCACCAGACCCACGTCAGCACCCTTTCGGGTTGGGTATTTCGGACGATTTCATTTACGACGCTTGCTTCGACCAGGCCAATGCACTTCCACGGTACATTCGTAGCCACATCCCTTGAATCGCGTTAGAGCCTCGGTTGCCGTTTGGTTCATCTTGACGATGCGCGAGCTGCCACTGCCGCACTTAGGACAGCCATATGCTGGCCTTTGCTCGTCATCTTTTCGTTTCATCCGGTCCCTATCCAGCCGGTTATGAGTTCCCGCTGCCTTTCGGCTGCTGGCATTCGCTTCTTGGGTCTTCCATCTCCCACTGAAGTATTCCGCCTTCCTTACGGTTGGCCTACTGATGGAGCATCCTCCATCAGACTCCATCGGGGTTCCACGTTTCACGTCATCGAGTATGACCGGGGTGGGCGCCCTCTTTACTCCGGGACTGTGGTGTCGGCATATGAAGCGGCGCTGCACTCCATATCACTGGGTCAAGGTCTGTCCTTGCTCCCTAGTCCAATTCCGCCGTCTTGGTCAGCCATCTTCCAGCGGTCGCTACGTTACGGAGCCTCCACGAGGATTCACTTGCGTTCGCCCGTCCGGTCTTTCCCTTGCCTGTGCGTTCCCTGATGGCTGGTACTGGCCTTGGGCGTTTCCTCTCGCTTCACACCCCATCGTTACCAATGACGCATGGAGAGGATGGGAACAGGCTTTCGACACAAGCCTGGATGAAATACCTCCTTTCATCACTCTTTGATGCGACTTCGTGTCGCACCGCGCCTTCATAGACTTCGCCGAGGGTGACGATACTGACGCCCAGCCCATCGTCGCGATGCTCCTCCAGAACAGCCAGCGCCTCCGATCGCCCACGGAGCCCATTGATAATCCAGTCGGTGTCGACCAGATAGCTCATGGACGATCGGTCGGTCGTGTGCCCTCTCCACGCGCGCGGTAGATGTCCTCAATCAGTGTGTCGGTATCGATATCTACCCAGCTGCCGGCAGCACTGCGGAACGCTGCGTAGTCCTCAGCGGTTGGTTTCTTGAGGCGAGTCTTTCTGGGACGTGGCATCGGCACCACCATGGCGAGGTCTTCTCCATCCCGGCACAAAACCCGGGGTTCACCGGCACGACGAACCTCTTCCGCCAGGCGGAGGATGTCGGGTACATCGCTGATGTCGATCGATTTGGGTTGTTCCGCCATAGCGTGCCGTCCCTTTCTTCACCAATTTACCACACTATTGACAATATTGCAATTAGCGTATATGCTCTCCTTTCTATGTCACGAGGGGAGCGTGCACCACAACCAGGACAAGGAGAGCAAGGCGATCAGCTGCAGGCAGCCTTACAGACGCTTGAGGCGGGAATTGACTCGATTCTCAGCAGTGAGGGCTTTGCCGCCTATCTCAGCACCATGGCACGGTTCTACACGTACAGTCCGTCCAACATCGCTCTTATATGGACACAAGCTCCTGAGGCCACGAGAGTAGCGGGCTATAAGAAGTGGCAGGAGCTCGGACGACAGGTACGCAAGGGCGAGAAGGGTATCGTCATTCTGGTCCCTCACAAGCGCCGGCAGAGCCGGGACACCCAGGACGTCGACGAGCACAACGAGGAGGGGACAACCACCGAGCGCACAGTATTCACGTCGGTGTCAGGATTTGGAATCGGGAGGGTGTTTGACGTTTTGCAAACCGATGGCGATCCGTTACCCGAACCTCCACGACCCGAAGTCGTTGATGGTGCATCCGATACGGGCATGCGACTCTACGCCGACCTTCTGGACTACCTCGAGCTGCACGGCGTCACCACCAATCGCGAGGATACTGAACCAGCCAATGGCTACTACCAGCCGTTCAATCGGCACGTGGGCATCGGACGCCATATCGATGGCGACCACGCCACCAAGACACTCACCCATGAAGTGGCCCACATGGTTTCCGGCCATCTACCTGGCATTGAACGCCGGGATGCCGAGACGGTCGCTGAGTCTGCCGCTCTTGTGGTCCTGACCCACTACGGGATTGATAGCTCGGACTATACCTTCCCCTACGTCGCTACCTGGGCTCAGGATAGAGCCGTGCTCAAGCGTAATCTGGCTGCGATTCAACAGGTGTCCCACCGGATCATTGCCGGCATTGAGGGGGAAGAGCCGATCAAGCCGCTCCCCGCACATCCCGCGCCGATTACCGTTTTCTCTGCTTGACAAATAGAACGGTATCGCTATACTACCTCTCTATGACCAAAGAGGGAGACACGTACCACCAGCACGACTTTCAGGAGCACCTTCCGGCGTTTCAACTGCCGGCTGATCTTGCCGAGTTCCTCCAGGGCGAGGAGTACGCCTGTGTCACAGCCGCCAGCAACCAGGGCACCGTGCACGTCATCAAGGCGCACCGAGCGGGTATCGCCGGCATGGGTGATCGCGTGCCGCTGCGCGTCAGCCACGCAGTCTACGAGCATCACCTGGCTCCCGTCATACGCACTGTGGTGAAGCTCTACGATCAACCCGAGCGACCGCTCGCACTGGAAACCTTTATCAATGTGGCGGAGGCGGATCAACGCACCGACTTCGCGGCACTTGGAGACCAAGCAGCGCTGCACCTGCTGTTCTACGACGAGGATCTGACATAGCAGAAGGGCATTACCCTCCCCAACACGCAGCGGGCCACCGTTCCTGTCATCCTGCAGCGCGCCGATATGGTCAGAGCGGGAATCCCTGCGGAGCGGTATGACTTCGATGCGGCCAAGGCTGCGGTGATGGCACGAACCACGCTCTAATGCATCCGATCCAGAGCATGCTCTCTACTATGGAGGAAGGCAGCTCCCCACCACCTGACCAGGAGTCCACCATGCCCCACTTCAGCACCGCACCGGTCGATGAAGTTGTTCCACAACGTCAGACCAAAGGGCCGTCCCCGAGGTCTGTGTTGCAACAGGAGTACCGTGAGGCACTCCAGAGCGCGTTAGATGCCGGCCAGGCACTGGTCATTGACCTCGAGCCAGATGACAAACCGCTGACCATTCGCAACCGGGTGAGCAAGGCCGCCGCAGCCCTCGGCCATGAGGACCTCACCATCCGGCGTAAGGGCAACCGGATCCTCGCCTATCACCGCGTTGCGGACGAGTCCGGGTAGCAACCCCGATTGTGGCTGAACACCAGCCGCCGCTGTGGGCCACCATCCCACCAGATGAGTTAGGTGCGATGCTCGATCAGGCACGGGAACAGTGGCGCCTGGTTCGCTTCCACCATGCCATCTGTAAATGCCGGTTACGAAGTGGCTCTGGCACAGAGTTGATGCGGTGATTCGGTCGATAAACGGCCCGTACTATGATCAGGCGGCGTGCAAAACGCGCGTGCGCAGGAGATCGAAGTTGGCCCGCCCGTACATCTGTCGCTTGATCGTCTTGAGACGATTCACCTGTCCTTCGGTCTGGCCATTGCTGATCTTTTGGCTCAGCCCCGCGACCACTGCGGCCCAATCCTGACGGATGCTGCGGACGAACCCTTGAAGTTCAACACTGCCACTCGCCTCCGCCTCTTGTGTCCAGGCCGCAAGGTCCCCACCACGACGCTCTCGCAGCAGGGCCGTAAACTGTTGGCAGAGAGACACAACCACCTCAACGGAATCATCCAATCGACAGAGGCGGGAGAGATACTCCTGGTGCTCGGTCGTGCGATCCTCGGAGCGGCGGAGCACGTGCCAGACGACCCAGCGAGCGGAGATGTGGCGGGCTGGGGGACGTGATGCCACGGTTCCGCCGCCGGCATGTGAGCGGGGAGCCAGACCGCAGCGGCGGCGAAGCGCGGTCATGTACCGGGTCACGCCGGTTCGGCCACCGGGATAACCTCCTGCTGTCAATTCACGGTAGAGCGCATGGCCGTTTCGGCACCCCTCATTCCAGCGACGGAGTAGCCGATCTTCATAGGGATCAAGGAGGGTCCGGCGCCCGGCAGGACGCTTCATCTCGGGGAACGTTGCTGCCTGCGCGTAGCGGCGGACGGTCTGCCGGCTCAGGCCGGTCATCCGCGCCACCTCGCGGAGGCTCACGCCTTCCTGGTGGAGTGCTCGGACCTCGTCATAGCGCCGCACTCGCCGTGCTCGACGTTCCTTACTGTCTCGCTGTGCCTGACATTCCGATGCGGCTTCGACGATCTCCGTCTCAGCCGTCACATGTACGGGTTCAGCTACCGACTCCTCACTGGATGCATCACGAGCCGCTTCCTGCAACACCCGATCGTGTCGCACGAGGAATCGCTCCAGGGCATCTCCGAGATTCTTCAGGAGGTGCCACCGGTCGGCAATCTGCATGGCATCCGGCGCACCACGTCGGGCACCGTCAGAATAGGCGCCGGCTCTATCCCGGCTGATAATCTCGACGCCCGGGTGTCGCTTCAACCAAGCAGCAAGGGCATCAGCCGAGCGATCGGACAACAGATCAACCGGACAGTGGCGCTCAAGGTCGATCAGAATCGTTCCATATGAGCGTCCCTTGCGTCGTGCCCAATCATCGACTCCCAACATCCGCGGGGTAGGCACGTCGGCATCGGGAGCAGCGCGTACAAGACGCAGCAGTGTCATGCGACTGACTGGAACACCCAGGCAGGGAGCAAGACGCTCGCCTGGCCGGCCACCAAGGGCAAAGCCGAGCGATTCCAGCGTGTGGCGAAGGGCAATGGTTCGGCGTCCGTGAGAGGGAGCGAGACTAGGTAAGCGTTCACAGAAGATGCGGCGGCGACAGTGAGCACGGCAACACCAGAACCGCCGAGCACGAATCTGGAGGGTGACACGGTGGCCACTCCAGGGTAGATCCACCAGTGTTCGTGTGTACCGGCTGTGAATACGGCGGGAGCGGCACAGACAGAGTGGGCATCGTGCGGTCCGACGCACGGTAGTGACCGTCAAGAAAATTCGATCATCGGTCACAGCGATAGAATCGAGGCGCAATCCACGGAGGTGGGGAAGAAAGGCGAGGGGAGGCATAGCGAGGACTCCTGGAGGGGCATATCCCACGCCACGGACGTGGCAGACTCGGGATTCCTCAGCCTACGCCTTCAATCACCGCATCAAGTCTGTGCCAGAGCCACTTCCTCACCGGCATTTACAGCGCCCAGGGAGAGCGGCGCCGCGGGGCATTGGCGCAGCGGCTCGAAGATGCGACCCTTCCCATTCGAGTGCGGCTGTCCCGGCAACTTGTGCGAGGAGAGCGGCAGGACCCGGGCCATCTGTTCACCGAGACCCAGGAAGAGTGGGGTGGGATCATCCACTGTCAGCGCGAAGAGGTGAACCGGGCCATAAGGATGCTGGTGCGGGATGGAACAATCGAGCAGCGGCGCACGCCCCGGGGAATCATCGTGCTCGACTGTGTGCGGCTGGTTGAGAACGAAGCGTTTTTGCGTTAAGTGTGTGGAATCACACTTACCTGTGGCCACCAACCCTGATAGAGTAGGCGCCAAATAGGGGCACACCCGTGTCCACTAACGCCCACTCGAGTTGGTTCACAGAGGAAGGCACATGTCCCCCATGCGAAGGCCGTTGATCATTTTTGGACTCATTGCCGTTGTACTGCTGAGCGAGGTGATTCCCCAGGCGTCATCCCTTGGGTCCCTCGGGGTCGCCCAGGCGCAAGAACAGACTGCCCAGACGCGGACACCGACCAGTGCCAGTCCGCAGATACGCGGCGAGATTCCGTCCCTTCGCACTCGCACCTCACGGACCTACCGGACCAGCACCGGCGACCTCGAAGCGCGGGTCTCCCCGGGCCCGATTAACTACCAGACCTCCTCGGGCTGGACCCCCATCGACAACACGCTCGTGTCCTCCAACCGCGCCGGTTTTGCCTATGCTAATGCCGGCAATGACTGGCATGTCTTCTTCCCACCGGTGGAAGGCGCCCCCATCCACATCGAGACCTCAGCCGGGTGGATCGAGTTCGCGCTCCAGCACGGTCAAGGTCAGGGGACGATCTCCGGCGCCCGTGCCACCTATCCCCTGCCGGATGGACAGCTGGTCTACGATGTCGACAATGCCAGGCTCAAAGAGAGCATTCTGCTCAACGACCAACACGCCGCTGCATCGTACAGCTTCTCGCTGCACACCGGGCCCGGCCTGACCCCGCAGGCACGGGCCGACGGGAGCATCGCCTTCCTCGACCGGTCCGGCAAAGCCGTCTTCGGCTTCTCCACCCCGGTGATGGAGGACAGTTCTCATACCCTCGGCGGCCACTCCCATGCGGTCAGCCTGACGCTTGGCGAGGGAGGCACGACCGTCACCCTGGCTGCCGATCCCCACTGGCTGACCGATCCCAGCCGGGTCTACCCGGTCATCATCGACCCCACCTTTACCCTGGTCTACCAGAACTACCAGGGCGCCACGGACTGTTCTCTGTGGGGTCCGCCCAACGACAACACGAACGAATGCACTTACATTGACGATGCCGTGGGCTACGTCACCTCCCCGCTGCGCACCCTGCTCCAGTTTTCGCCGTCGATCCCCGCCAACAGTGTGGTTCAGAGTGCCCAGATCGGTCTCCACCAGTCCGGTCAGAATGACACCACAACCTCTGTCCCCGTAGGGGTTTACGCAGTCACCCGTGGCTGGACCGGGAGCGCGACCTACAACACCTACGACGGCTCCAACGCTTGGACGACGGCGGGGGGTGACTTCGGCGCAACCCCGCAAGCGGTACAGACGATTAGCCCGAGCAACGGCTGGGATTACTGGTATCCTACTCAGTTGGTGCAGGGCTGGGTCGATGGCAGCATTCCCAACAACGGCCTGATCCTCAAAGAGCCCGCCGAGAACGTGGGCAACGTACTCTACTTCGATGACAGCGAATCCGCCACCTCGAGCAACTGGCCCTCCCTCCAGATCTTCTACCAGCCACCGATTGGCGCTCGCAGCTTCTCGACCTTTGCCGGCCGGGACATCCATGACGGACTCAGCCTCGAGGTCAATGTTGCCACCGGGAACCTCGTGGCCCAGGCGAGCGATCTCTCCCTGTCTGGGGTGGGTCTACCGATGGCCATCGGCCGAGAGTACAACAGCTTCAATGCCGCTACCAATACCGATCTCGGGAACGGCTGGCGGATGGGCACCGGAGGGGATGTCGTCCTGATTCAATGGAACGACGGATCGGCGAGCATCCAGGAGCCAGGCGGATACCAGGTCCCCTTCCAGCGCAACGCCGACGGCAGCTTTGGATCACCGCCGGGTGTCGACGCCACCCTGGCTCAGAACGGCGGCGCCTTTACCCTGACCGACAACCGGAGTCAGGAGCAGTTGACATTCAACGGCAATGTTCTGACAGCCGCCAGGGACCGTTCCGGCAACACGCTCAGCTTCGGCTATGGTTCCACCGGGAACCAGCCCCTGTCCTCGATCACCGATAGCCTGGGCCGGGTCACAAGTGTGGCCACCAACGCATCAGGCGAGATCACCACGGTCACCGATCCCACTGGCCGATCGATCCAGTACGGCTACGATGGCACCAACAATTTGACCAGCTCCACCGACGCGAACAACAAGGTCACGCAGTACGCGTACGACGGCAACTTTCAACTCACCCAGATCACCGACCCGAACAACGCCATCACCACCGTCGCCTACGATGGCGCCGGCCGAGTGACCTCCATTACCGACCCCATGACCACCAGCGGAGTTGCCTGTGGCAGCCCCGGCTGCACCGCGACCTTTACCTACAACAACGGCAGTACCGTCGTCACGGACAGCAACCAGCACAGCACCACGTACGCCTATGACCGCTACGGTCGGGTCACAGCGACCACTGACGCGCTCAACCACACCTCGCAACAGAGCTGGAACGCCGACGACCAGATTACCTCTACCACCAGCCCGCTCAATCACGCCACTACCTTCAGCTACGACAGCCAGAACAACCCGACCGGCGAGCACCTGCCGAACGGCCAGACCTTCAGTCGGGCGTACAGCAACAGCGCCTGGCCATATCAGCCCTCATCGCAAACCGATGAAGAGGGCCGTACCACCACCTACGGGTACAACAGCCAGGGACTGCAGAACAGCGTCACCGATACCACCACCGGGTACAGTGCCTCGTCGATCTACAACGGCAACGGGACGCTCGCCAGCGAAACGGACGCCAATGGCCACACCACCCAGTACAGCTACTTCGGCGCCACCAATTGCTCAACGGGAGCGATTGCCGGTTTCCTGAGCCGAGTCGACTACCCGTCGTCCTCTGGTCAGGCCAGCCCGCTCGGCTCGGACACCTATACCTACGACTGCACGGGCCGCCTCTCCAGTTCGTGGGACGGCAAGGGACAGCTCACGTCCTACACCTATGATCAGCTCGATCGCCCGACCGGTGTGTCGTACAGCGACAACACCTCGCAGCTCTACCAGTACGACGCCAACGGCAACCAGACCCAACTCGACGATTACTCGCCCGCCGCGGGCCACGCCTACACCAGCTACACCTATAACCCGCTCGGTCAGGAGACCCAGAAGCTCTTGCCGAACGGCCACAGCATCTCCTACACCTACGACGGTGAAGACAACCTGCTGACCAAGACCGATGGCGGCGGGATGGTGACATACGCCTACAACGCCGACGACACGCCGGCATCGGTCACGGATCCACAGGCGGCGCGGACCACCTTCGCCTACGACGCCGATGCGCGCCAGACGGGGATGACCTACCCGAACGGGGTCACCGAGACCTCGAGCTACGACAACTCCGACCAGCTTACGCAGGTCGAGGCCGCGAAGTCTGGCACGCAGCTCACCTCATTCAGCTACAGCTACACCAATCCCGCCACCAATACCTACACGAGTAGCCGGTACAGCGTCAGCGATATGGCTGGGAACGTCACCAGGTACGGCTACGATGGTCTGGCCCGCCTCACCAGTGCGGTGCAGAGGACCAGCGGCGGCGCGACGCTACATGCCTGGAGTTACGGCTACGACCCGGTCGGCAACATGACCACCATCAATGGGTCAACGGCAAGTTACAACGTGGTCGATCAGCTCACCGGCATGAACGGCCATGCCTACAACTACGATCTCAACGGCAACCAGCTATCGAGCACCTCCGGCAATACGCTTGCCTACAACGGGCAGGATCAGACCAGCAGCATCACGCCCTCGGGCGGGTCCGCGATCCCCATGACCTACACCGGCGCCGGACAGGGCGGGCGGACCGGCAGCGGAAGGACCGGGTACCAGTACGACCAGAACGGACTGGGTGCCACTACTCCGTCAGGTGCCAGCACCGCAACCTCCTTCACCACCACGGCAGATGGAGACGTACTGTCCGAGCGCATCCCGGGTGGGAGCGCGGGCTGTGCGTTACCAGGTGGTCAGTGGTGTGCCTACTACTACCTGCACGACGGCCTGGGCTCGATCGTGAAAGTCCTTGACCGTAACGGCACGGTGCAGAACTCCTAGTACTACAGTGACAGATGGCTTGTGAGCTTGCTACCCTCCAGTATGACGGAGAGGGAGGGGAACCATGACGACCAGCGAGGAGATCGAGGGGTGGCGAGCAGGGCTTGAGGTGCTACATGGAC
>JAABUL010007322.1_pt1 | contig 11978 bp, 16 predicted proteins | sample 5559151 | NCBI WGS metagenome assembly JAABUL01 (sample SAMN10711876, study PRJNA513368) | rock metagenome | isolation source: Antarctica rocks | place: Antarctica: Victoria Land, Pudding Butte sud | reverse complement strand
GGCGCGCTCCACCCCAAACCCCACGGGCGCAGCCTCTCCCTCACCTGCCCCGCCTGCGGCAAGGCCGAAGCCTACATTTATGAGCCGAAGGACGGCAAAGGCCCCAAAATCCACTGCAACCGCCGGAACAATTGTTCGTATGATGAGCCTCTGTGGGAGTACGTCAAGGGACTGCACGGCGGCGACGGGAAGGAGGCGCTGGCGGCCCTGGCCGGCGCGGCGGGCGTGCGTTTGGAGGGCGTGCGTTTGGAGGGCGGCCCCCCGCTGAGTCGGGGGCTGACTCGGCGGGCGCCGGACCGCTCCCGGTTCGCGGTGGCCCCGCCCGTGGCTGAGGCAGCCGTGGCCGTGCCGGACGGACTGGACGCGAAACAGGCTGCATACTGTGCGGCGCTGGCCGGGTCCGCAGCGGAAGCCTTCCTGTCAGCGCGCGGCCTGACACTAGCCGAGGCGGCGCGGATGGGATTCGGCTTCTGCGCGGCGTGGCCCCACTACCGCCCAGACTGGCCTATGGAGGGCCGCGCTCGTCTCACCTACCCCCTGACCGACCGGCAGGGCTATCTCGTCGCCATCGAGGGCCGGGCGCTCTCGGAGGTCAAGCCCAAAAGCCTGTGCGACGGCCCGAAGGGGGCGGGCGTATTTGTGCCGGGCGTCCTGAGCCTGGACGATCTGTACCTGTGCGAAGGCCCGCTTGACGCGGCGTGTCTGGCCGGCTTGGGGGTGGATGCGGTCGCGATCTGCGGCACGACGGCCCCGGCTTGGCTGCTGCGGGCGCTGGCCTTCCGTCGGGTTTGGGCGGCTTTCGACGCGGACGAGGCCGGCGACGGCGCGGCGCGGAAGGCGGCGCAATCCCTGGCCGGGCACGGGGCGGCGATCCGGCGGCTGCGCCCACCCCAGGAAGGCGCGGACTGGGGCGACTATCTTACGAGGCCGCTGGCCGGGCGCCGGGCGGCCTTTTGGGAGGCGCGGGGCGTGCCGGATGAGTCAGTTCTGATGGACCTGCGCGCCCGCGTCGCCCGCCTTTTCGATTATGGGACACGCTTGCGCTGCCAAGACCCGCCGGAGGGAACGAGGGCGCAGGCCCTCCGCTACCAGGCGCAGCAGATCGAGAAGCTGGCCGCCCTCGCCGAGTCGGCGGGCCTGATGATCGTCGGGCCTGACGGGGCGGACGCTGGCTACGCCGACCCGTCCGATCCGTGGGCCGATGAGGTGCTGGTGATGCTGCGGGCGGACCTGGCGGAGCTTTCGCGGGCGGACGCGCCATATCCCGTGCCGCCGCCTGCTGATGGGAAGGGCGCGGCCTGAACACCTGTTCGCGTCGCCCGCTTTCCGCTGCCTGGGGACGGCCCTGTCTACCATGTTGTCTAGGTAGACACCGGCGGCGCCGCGCCCGATACGAACACGAGCGGCGCGGCCCCATCGGGGCGCGTAGTGTTCAAACGTTTGGGGCCGATAATTGGCCCTATGGAATACTGCCGCCTTTGGCAGCGCGGCGGGGCGGAAACAGCAGACAGGAAGCCGCCGGCATCGCTGCCGGCGGCTTCCTTATGGCCCTGTTCACAGGCGCGGGCGAAGACCCGATCTGGCCTCATCGCCGCCGCGAGCCTCGTATTCCGCCTGAGACCGCGCAGCTTCCCCAGCCTTTTTCGCGGCGGGCGCCCAAGCGTTCGGCCTGAGGATTTTCTCGGTTACGCTTGCCTCCCAGTTCCACGGATCGGTGGACTCGATGTTTGCCTGTTCGGCCAGTCCTCGCGCCGTCGCAATCGCCTGCCGCGCGTTGCGGATGGCGTCGAGTAAAGGGGCCGATTGCCTCGCGACGTCGCTCCGCTCCGCCCGCAGCTCCTGGGCTTGTTCCGGCGTCGTTGGGCCGAACGGCTCGCCCTCCTGCCGCTTGAGCGTCTTCACCAGCCGGTCGTGCTGGGCGGTCAAGGGCGACAGATCATCTTCCAGCCGCTGTATCTCGGCCTGACCTAGCACGGTGACACGCCGAATGCAGGCCAGCGCGGCCAGTACTCGCTGCTCCTCGGCGGCCCCAATCCGGGACGGCAAGCCGTCGAGCAATGCCAGAGATGCGGCATGGGCGCTCACTTGGGCGGCGTCGTCAAGCCCTGCGACGGCGGCAGCGGCAGCCCGCTTCTGGCGCAGTGCGTCCCCCAACAGGGACTGGAGGCGAGCAAGCTCCACCTCGGCTTCTGCCCGCTGCCGAAGGGCCGACGCCATCTCTGCGTCTGCGGGGAGGGTGGAGAGGAAGTCGTCCACCACGTCCTGCCCGAAGGACAGGCGCTCGGCCCCCTCCTCGCGCGCGTGGACCTGCGACAACTGCGGAAGCCGTTCATCCGACAACTGCGGAAGCAGCTCGTCGGCAGGCAGCGGCGCGCGCGGAAGCAGCTCGTCGGCAGGCAGCGGGGGCGGTGGGAAGAGGGGCAGTTTTGTCGTCGTCATGGTTGTTCTCCTGTAGTTTCTGATATAGGCCCTGATACTGGTATAGTCTCTGATAGTGGCGCGGGCCGTTCAATAATCATCTCCCGGATGGCGACGGGGACTGGACCGCCGCCCGTGCCCATGTGTTCGACGCGGGCGTTGGAGCGGTACTTCTCTGGCCTAGCCGCTTGGAGCAGCACGATCAGTAAATTATCGCTGTATTCACGCACGTCCCCGATTTTGTCCCCTTTGTAAAAAACGGGGCGGGCGGTCCCTTCCACGGCCCGCCGCCGCGCTTCTTGCTCCAAAGCATCCCCGGCTTCCTCCTGGGCGTCTTCCATGTCTTTGGCGAACTCCGGGTCGCTGTGGCAGCGGCGCTGGACGGTGCGCCGGTCCACGCGGGCAAGCGTTGCCGAATGCGAGATATTGCCGCTTGTCCGGTAGGCCGCTAGGAAATGTTCAGGCCAACGTGGCGACGGGTTTGATTTTCGGGGCATCGTCGGTTTCCTTCTCGGGTTCCTTCTTTTTTGTCCGTGCGCGTTGGCACAGAATCAAACCCCTGCGCGGGCCTCGGAACAAGCATTTTGCCAGGTCGTAAAAGGCTTCGAGATGGCAGCGGCGGCAGTAGAAGCGCACGACGAACGGCGCGGCGGCGTCCCCTGCCCCCGGCAGCGGCGACAGGATTTCAGTGAAAAACGCCCCGCATTCCGGGCAGCAGAGTGACATCGTTCGTTTCCTCGCAGAACATCTCACCCTAGCAAAACAACAAAAAAACCCACGACAAGGCCTTAATTGCTAAGGCCTGTCGCGGGCGTGGGTACTCTCCCGGAGAATGGCTTTGATGTTGACACTATACCCAGTTCCGGCGCTTTCTGTGACACTCCGCACGGGCTAAAGCCCGACGGCTTCTTGGGCTACGCTTGGGCCAATGCCCTGCGTTGACGCCCAAAGGCTCTGTCCGAGCCTACTGCGGCACAAGATGTTTTTCGCGGCGTTGTGGTCTCTGTCTAAAGACAGCCCACATTGACACGATACCCACCTGTCCGATAGCGTGAGGTTCTCAAAGATGGCTCCGCAAACGGAACACGTCTTCGAGGTGTACGCGGCAGGAACAAACTCAACTAAACGACCAGCACTTTCAGCCTTGCCCTTTAGTTTTTGCGTGAGATAGTTCCAGCCCGCGTCCAAGATGCTCTTGCTCAGGTGACGGTTACGCACCATGTTCTTGATGCGAAGGTCTTCCAGGGCAATCACGTCGTACCGAGAAATCAGGCCATGCGCGACCTTGTTCAGAAAATCCTGACGGCGGTTCTTGACCCGCTCGTGATGCCGTTGCAGTTGCAAGACCGTCTTGCGCCTGTTCCTGCCCCCCTTGCGCTTGCGGGAAACGGAACGCTGAACACGGCGAAGTTCTTTCTGCCCTGCCCGATACCAGCGCGGGTTTTCTACAAACTCACCGTCGCTTGTGGCGAGAAGATGCGAGATGCCGACATCAATTCCAATGGCTCTGCCCGTAGGCGGCAGGGTTTCGGTTTCCACTTCGCAGGCAAAGCAGACGTACCACTTGTTCGCCTTGCGCGTGATGCGGACGGTTTTGATTGTGCCGACAATCTCACGATGCCAGCGAACGGCAATACGGCCTATGCCGCTGATTTTGAGCCGCCGCCCGTCTATCTTAAAGCCGTTCGTATACTCTTTCAGGCCGAACGAATCAAACTGGTCTCGCCCTTTATATCTCGGATAGCCAGGCGTCTCCCCGCTCTTGACGCGGCGAAAAAAGTTCTGGAACGCTTTGTCCAGGTCGGCGGCGACTACCTGCAAAACGTGACTGTGTATGCCCGCCGCTTCTGGTTGTGCGGCTTTGAGTTCCTTGACGCGGCGAAGTTGCTCCGTCTTCGTGACTGTGTGGCCGTTCTCGTATCCGACTTTTCGCTCGTCCAGCAAAGCGTTGTAGAATGTGCGGCACACGTCCAGCGTGGCCGTAAGGTCTTTCTCCTGCGTCTTAGTCGGGTACAGCCTCATGCGATAGCAAAGCATGGACTACATTCCCTTCTGCGCGGCGATGTACCGCTGAATGGTCTCTTTGGAGACATTGCCTGCCGAAGCTGCGAAGAAACTTCTTGTCCAGAGCGATGGCAGTTTCAGAAGTTCGGGGAACCGCTGACGCAGAACGCGAGACGTGTAGCCTTTAATCTGGCGCGTAGTTTCCGAAGCCGAAGCATCAGGGTTCACCTGAACGAACAGGTGAACATGGTCGGGCATAATTGCAAGTTCATGGACGACCCACTTTTGTTCGGCGCACTTCTCCCGAATGAGCGTGTCGAGGTCGCGGGCCACATCACCTACCAGGACTTTCTTGCGCCGCTTGGGGCAAAAAATCAGGTGGTACATGATAAGGTGGACGCGGTGTTCGTCGTGTTGATAACTTGCGTTTGCCATGTTGATAGTATACCACAGTCAACACTTTTTGTCAACACCTATTTTCGCTACACGACAGGCAAACTCGCTTCGCTCGGCCTAAAGGCTCTGTTTCGGGGGCCTTCGGGAAGCCCGCCTAACCAAAGGTTTTCAACGCCCCGCTAAAGCAAGGGTGCTTGCGGCGGGCTAAATACGGTCAACCGATCATTTAGACAGCCGGGTGTCTATTTGATTGGCCCCCGGCAGACCAGCCGTCTGAGCAGCCGGGCTGCCCTGCCGATGCGCTTCACAGCCCCGCGCGTCGTCTCTGTCGCCGTCTCCCCCAGGAGGGCGGGCTGCATCTCCTCCCAGGTGATGCCCGCGCGCCGCAGAGAGGGGCCGGTGCAGTGGACCGCCGCGCTGAGGGGCCGGTGCAGTGGACCGCCGCGCTCAGGTTGGCCGTCAAGAACCGTGTCCGCGCGTCCTCGTCGCCCATGTCCTCGCGGAACCCTGCCGCCCACTGCCCCATCCCGTGCGCCGTCATCAGGACCAGCAGTCGTTCCGTGGCCGCCCCTTCCGCTTCTCTTTGCGCTTCCGCCGCCGCTTCTCTTTGCGCCCGCTCGGCCCGCCAGCGTTCCGCGTGGGCGACGTTCCTGCCGTCGAACATCGCCCCGCCCCTGACGACGCAGCGAGTCACTTCGTCCACGGTGGGGGCATCGGTCACGCCGGCCAGCCGCAGCGCTTCCCGGATGCTCGCCATGACTTCCACGGTCAGGAGGTCGGCCAGCACCTCCCGCGTGAGCCAGTAGCGCTCCTCCGCCTCCCGCATCCGCTCCTCGTAATGGTCGAGGATCGGGTTCGTCCTCCATCGCCCGGTCTTGTCCTGGTGGATGGGGATATGCCCGTTCTCATTGCGGCACAGGTCGCCCAGGCGGTTGCTCTCCTTCACGGCCTCATGGAAGGGGGCCGCCGTCTCAGCGTGGGCGTCCAGCGCTTGGTCAATCGGGTTCGCGCCGTCCAGGATGTAGCGCTCGTCGGACGGCTCGGAGCCGCAGAAAGTCTCCTGCGTGAGCAGGGCGAAGGCGGCGGCGTAGTCGGTTTCCTGGTCCCACCCGGCGCGGGCCAGGAGTTCCGCCACCGTTCTTCTGGCTTTTTCCATCATCGTTTCCTTCATCATCGTTTCCTTCATCGTCCCGCCGGCCTCCGGGGAGGAGGCCGTTTTCTCCGTGTCTATTTTCTCCGTGTCTATTTTCTCCGTGTCTCTCTGCTTACTCATCGTTTTCTCCCTTGTTTTCTCCTGTCAAAAATGCCGGGTTTTGAGGGCGTAAAAGAAGCTCGCGCCGACAATGGCGCGAGCCGGTGCCCTTCCGCCCTAGCGAATGTAGAAAATCTCCTCAGCGGGCTGGAAGGCGGCGAACGGCAATGCCTCCCCTGTGTCCACCAGCGCGGCGCTGAGGGCCTTCTTGTCGAGCGCGAGGGTCACGGCCCCCGGCAGGTGTTCCTGTGCCCAGCAGAGCGCCGCAGCGGGGTCGGTGACTTGGATGCCCGCCGGCTTCGTGCGATAGCCGATGACGCCGTGCGGGAGGCGGACGCTCTTCCTCTTGCCGCCCTCGGTCTGAGATTCTAGCCTCGGTCTGAGATTCTAGTTCCGCTTGCAGGTAGGTCTGGAGGTTGCCGCCGTACTTCCATTCCAACGCCTCCGCAGAACGCTCACAGGCGCGGGCCATCGCCTCCATGTTCTCGCGGATCAGCTTCGCCTCGGCGCGGGCGGCGGCGATCTTCCTCAGCACCCAGTCCACGCCTGCCGCGTCGGTGGGGACGAACGCGCAAGGATTGGGGGCCGGGGCGTCGGCGATGAGTGCGGCGACTTCCTCAGCGGTCAAGGCCTCGGCCTGTGGTGTCTCGATTGTTTGCACTCGTGCTTGCATGATCGGTGTTCCTTTCGGTATCTATTTGTCGGTCAGGTGACGGGCGGCGCGGGCGATCTGCCGGGCGAGATTGTCTGAGGCGCCGGCGGCGCGGGCGGCGCGGGCGATCTCGTCGGGCGTCTGCCCGCCCCGCGCGGCGGCCTGCACCTGGTCGAAAATGGACGGGAGTTCGGCGCGCAGGTTCGCGGCGTCGAGCGCGGCTTCGCCCTCGGGCGTGAGGCGCAGGTGGTCGTTGGCATGGAGTGGGCGCGTTTGCCGGCGCAGAATAGTTCCTAGTCGTTGCATGGTCGGTTTCCTTTCGGGGAAGTGGGCGTAAGCGTCGCAGCCGGTGGAAGCCTCCGCTCCGCCCATCAGCGCGTCATAGGCGGCGGCCTGTGCGGTGAACCGGGCCTCATCGCATTGGGCGCATCCGGCGGCAGTGTCGGCGATCTGCTGGCACTCCGGGCAGAGGAAGGACACGCCGGTCGCAAGGTGGGAGGCGACCTGGGCGCGAATGGCGCGGTGGGTGATGAAGGCGGTGGCGGCGGTGATCTGTTCGGTGGTCATGATTCGGGTTTCCTTTTCTTTATCGTATTCGTTTGCGTTCGCTTATGTATTCATTATACACCTGTAGTGTATGCGTTGTCAATAGCAAACGCATCTATTTTAGTATTATTTTTTTCATGCACGGATGCACTTATCTTGACAAGCGAACGCAAACGGTGATATACTAGAGCCAAAGGGGAACTAGCCGTGATAACGACACGCTTTGACGACTTGCGCCGCACAAAGGGACTGAATGAGAACCGGGATTTGTCGCTGCGGCAGGTATCGGAGGAGACGGGGCTGGGCTTCAACACCCTCCAGCGGTTGCGGAAGGGAGAGACCGAACGAGTCGCACTGTCCACGCTGGACAAACTGTGTGACTATTTCGGCCTACAAAGTCTTTGCGAGCTGATTGAGCGCGTGCCGGGCGAGCAGCCGGCGGAGGCCGCCGCATGAACACCCCCAGTGATAATCTCCCTAACGAACACAGCTCTGCCAGTCCGTCGCCGGACCCGTCGCGCCCCGTCCTGGACGGGATGCCGCCCGCCTGGCAGTTCGTGTACGACCGGCTGCGGGAAGGGCACGCGGCGGCGGGCAGGGCGTTCCGGCAGGTGTACCGGGAAGCCTCGACGGAGGCCCTGGGGCGGCAGATTGATGGTACGGGAGCGGGGCTATGACGCTGACACTGGACATCCCCAATGGCGTCGCGGGGGCGGACGCGGGGCGGCAGGAGAAACTGGCGCGCGCCGCCGTCGCCCTCTTTGACGCCGAGCTGCTGACACAGGGGCAGGCCGCCGAGATGGCCGGGCTGTCGCGCGTGGAGTTCTTCGATCTGCTGGGCCGCGCGGGCGTGTCTCCTTTCCAGTACGAGTGGGACGACGCCTGGATGGACGCCGCAGGGCTGGCCGGCGGGGACGGGCTGGGGTCCCAATGAGCCGCCCCGCGCTCTGGCTCGTGAACGCCTCGCCGTTCATTGGGCTGGCTAAGGCCGGGCATCTGCCGCTGCTGACCGCACCCGGACGGGAGTGGTTTCTGCCCGAAGTGGTGGCGCGGGAGATCGCGGCAGGGCCGGCGGGGGACGCCGCAGTCCAGGCCCTTCGGCAGCTCGCCTCTCTGGGCAAGAAGCCGCTCCCGGCGACCGCCCCCGATGCCCGCCTGGCGCCCTTACGACTCGACGCGGGCGAAGAGGCCGTGCTGACCGAGGCACTGGCGCGGCCCGGAAGCGCCGTCGTCATTGACGACGGGCGGGGTCGGCGCGCGGCGCAGGCCCTCGGCGTCCCCTGCACCGGGACCCTCGGCGTCCTGATCCTGGCGCGGCAGGAGGGGCGCTTAAAGGAGATGGCTCCCGCCCTGCGCGCGCTCCGGGACGCCGGGATATTCCTGCCCCCGGACGCCTTCCTGAGACGCATACTGAGCCAGATCGGGGAGGCGTGGCCGTGACCGAAGACCGGGCGGCCCTGACGATCCCCGAAGCGGCTGCCGAGCTTGGCATCCACGAGAAGCGCCTGCGCCGGCTGCTGGCCCGCCCTGAATACAGGGACAGAACGCAGACGGGGACGCGGACAACGCGGACGGGGGAGCGCGCGGTGTCCCTGGTTCCCGCCGCGCTGCTTTCGGAGGTCAAAACCCGGCTGGCGATGGAACAGGTTCCTGCTTCGCAGGAGGCGGCGGACCAGGGCAACGCGGACAACATGGACGCGGACGGGGCCACAGGAAGCGGGGACAGCCCAAAGACGGGGACGCGGACGCGGACAGAGGCACAGGTCCAGAGGCTTGCCGGCGTTTACGAGCGGCTGATGATGGAGAAGGAAGCGCGGATCGCCGAACTGAGCGCCGCCCTGGAACACGAGCGCGGCCAGAGCCGGCACTGGCAGGAGGCGCTGGCGCGTGAACAGGTGCTGCGCGCGCTGCCGCCGCCGCAGGGCGGCTTGCAGCCGCAGGATGGCCCCCAGGCGGCCCCAGGGGACGCGCAGGAAGCCCCACGGGAAGCAGAGACGCCCGCGCGGGCGTGGTGGATGCGGCTGTGGAAAGGGAGGGAGTAGCATTGCCGATTAAAGCGAGCGATGTCAACAAGGCGTTTCCAAATGCTGTGATGCCCAAAGAGCTGAATGAAGCCATCGCAGCAGGGCGTGGAGATGAGCCGAGGTACAAACAAGCCATCGAGACTTGTTTCCGCGCGCTGGCGCGTCTCAGCACAACCGATCTCCTGCCCGATGAGGAGAGAGCCACGATCCTCAGCATTGTTCGTGAAGGCCGCCCCGGATGGTTTGATGCAGACGGGCGACTTCGGCCAGCGGAACACTGGGGCGGGGCATCTGAAAACAAGCCCAAGCGCGTGCAGGCGGCGCAGACGACGGAACTCGGGCAGACCGTCAAGCACGATGCGAGCAACGTCAATCGGGCGGCCGTACAGGCGCTGAGCAGCGTAACCACCTGGAAGCCCGGCGTGGAGGGCCTCGCCCACGGGGTCGAGCAAACCTACAAAGACCTGAGAATAGCGGTGGGCCTGCCGGACGGGAAGGAAGCGGAGATGTGGCCCTTCCTCTGCACGAGCGGCCCCCAGATGGTTAAGGCGTACTACGCCCTGTGGGCGCGGTGGTACGAAGCGGGCGGCGATCCCCGCCAATACATCACCGTCGGCATCAGCCAATTCTGCGCCGACGTGGGCTATCAGAAGCACCACAAAGGCGGCTTCCGGCGTCTGCAAAAGCAGGAGGCCATTCGGCACCTGGAGGCGCTCACTTCCATCGAGATACGCGCCTACTACACGCCCGCCGGCAAGACGACGCACCGGCTGCGCGGGCCGCTCTGGGCGCGCGGCCTGATCGCCGAGGAGAGCGACCAGTACGGCGACCTGTTCGGGCAGGCCCGCGAGGGCAGGCCGGAGGACTGGGAACCCGTGTCATTTTCCTATGCGCCGGGGCCGTGGTTCACCAATCCTGAGTGGAGTCAGCGGAACCGATACATCGGCAAGTTGAGCGTGGGGCTGCTGCGCCTGTCCAACGAGTCGGACCAGTGGGCGATCCTCATCGGCGGCTACCTGGCGACACTGGCCCGCACCAAAGCCTACCAGCCGTTCACCCTGCGCGTCGAGACGATACTGCAAAAAACAAACCTGGCACAGTCGCCGGACGCGCGCCGACGCATGAAGGAAAGCCAGGGCAAGTTCGAGCAGGCGATGGCGCGGCTTGTGGAAGTCGGCGTGATACAAAGCTGGCGGTTCGGCGGGGAGGAGGTGGCGGAGATGTCCGACCCGGACGACCCGGCGCAGATCGCGGCCTATTACGCGGAAGAGCCGGCGGGGAGTTGGCGGGCGCAGTTGGTGGAGATCACCCTGCCGCATGAGGAGGACATGAAGCGATTGGAGGCGGCGCGGGCAAACGCCGCCGTCAAGACCCGTCGCCGCGCCGGGCGGCCCCGGAAGGCGGGCGGGGAGAAGCCGGCGGCCTGAAAATACCCCCCCATAGGTGCGTACTAACCCCCCCATAGGTGCGTACTAACCCCCCCATAGGTGCGTACAATTTTAGATGCGTCTAGGGGTCTGACTGTTTTTAATTGTTTAAAGGCGGGCATTCTGGCGCATGCGCCAATGCCCCATGTGGATAATCAGAGCATGAGCCTTCCACATCCCATGATCGTCCCGAACCCGGCGCCGCTGTCCGAACTGGCCGCCCTCCTCCTCGAAGAAGAGGCCGCCGCGCGCGTGGCGAAGGCCGCTGGCCTGGCGCGCGGTCCCATCACCGGCTTCCGCGACCTGGACGAAGAACTCGGCGGCTTCCTGTCTCCGGGGCTACACTCGCTGCTCGCCGCGCCGGGCGCTGGCAAGACCTCCTTCGCGGCGCAGATCGCCTCCCGCTGCGGCTGTCCGGCCCTGTTCGTGACCTGCGAGATGCGACCGGTGGAGCTGCTGCGGCGGATCGTTTCCCGCGAGGCCGGGCCGTTCCTCCAGCGGCTGCGCGGCGGCGGGCTGTCGGAGGAGGCGCTGACACAGTACCTGGAGACGGCGGCGCGGGCCTGCCCGCAGATGGCCGTCTATGACGCGACGGTGCTGCCGGCGGGCGGTCAGGCCATCCAGGAGGCGGCGGAGAAGCTGCGCGCCCGCTTCGACAGCCGGCACGTCCTGATCGTTCTGGACAGCCTCACCGACTGGGCCGCCTCCCTGGCCGGCGACATGACTGAGTACCAGGCAAACGAAAGTGCCCTGAACGCACTGAAGCAGATCGCGGGGCACCTGGCCTGCCCCGTGCTGATGATCGTCCACCGGAACCGGGCCGGGCAGAAGGCGGAGGGCGATGCCCAGATGTTCGCCGGCAAGGCGACGGGCCGCGTCGAGTACGTCAGCGAGAGCCTGTGGAGCATGGAACACCAGGGCGACAAAGAGCCGGACCAGAATGGCCAAACGCAGAAGCGGCTCACGATCCTGAAGAACCGGAACGGGGTTCCGTTCCGGGCGCTGAATTTTCTGTTCGAGGGCCGCCGGCAGAACTTCGAGGAGGCGTGATATGAGGACAGACGCGACCCTGCCCGACGTGTTCCCCCAGATTTGGGCGGCCATGACGACCGACCGCCTCATGTCCCTGCTGGGCGCGCTCCACCCCAAACCCCACGGGCGCAGCCTCTCCCTCACCTGCCCCGCCTGCGGCAAGGCCGAAGCCTACATTTATGAGCCGAAGGACGGCAAAGGCCCCAAAATCCACTGCAACCGCCGGA
>JAABUL010007320.1_pt1 | contig 11981 bp, 10 predicted proteins | sample 5559151 | NCBI WGS metagenome assembly JAABUL01 (sample SAMN10711876, study PRJNA513368) | rock metagenome | isolation source: Antarctica rocks | place: Antarctica: Victoria Land, Pudding Butte sud | reverse complement strand
GCTGCAGCGGCTGGCCAGGGCCGGGTTCAGCGTGGTCGGGATCGAGGCCGGCCCGTTTTGGGACACCGAGCGCGACTGGGTCAGCGACGAGGCCGGGTCGCACGCGCTCTACTGGAACAGCCTGCGCCTCACCGGCGGCGAGGACCCGTTGGCCCTGGGCGCCAACAACAGTGGCCGCGGCGTTGGCGGCGGCTCCGTCCACTGGGCCGGCTTCGCGCCGCGCTTCCACCCGTCGGACTTTCGTGTCTACACGGAGGACGGCGTCGGGGCCGACTGGCCCATCTCGTACCAGGACCTCAAGCCCTACTATGAACTGCTGGAGAAGGAGATGCCGGTCTCGGGGCCGCCCTACTTCCCCTGGGGTGACCCGCACGGCTACTCCTACGGCCCCCATCCCATGACCGCGGTCGGCGACACGCTGATCACAGGGTGCGCTACCCTCGGCCTGCGCGTTTCGGTCGGCGGCCCCGTGGCCATCAACGCCGGCTCGCACGGCGACCGCCCGCACTGCATCTACCGCGGCTTCTGCATCCAGGGCTGCAAGGTGGGCGCCAAGCAGAGCACACTCATCAGCCACGTCCCCGACGCGATCCGCCACGGCGCGGAGATCCGCGACAACTGCATGGTCGCGCGCATCACGATGGGACCCGATGGGCTCGCCAGGGGTGTGACCTACTTTGACGAGGACAAGAACGAGCGCGCGCTGCGGGCGAAGCTAGTCATCGTCTGTAGCTACGCCATCGAGACGCCGCGCCTGCTGCTCAACTCGGCCTGCCCAGGCTTCGAGGAGGGGCTCGCCAACAGCAGCGGGACCGTCGGCAAGTACCTGATGGCGCAGGCCGGCAACGTGATCCTGGGGCGGTTCCCCACGTTGATCCGTATGTACAAGGGGCCGCCGGCCCATGCGCTGACGGAAGAGTTCTACGAGACCGATCCGGCCCGCGGCTTCGCGCGCGGCTTCGCGGTGCAGACGGTGGGGCCGCTGCCGATCGCCTTTGTCAAGGGGATGGCGGTCGCCAAGGGCGCCTGGGGCTGGGGCCTACGCCGCGTGATGATGGACTACAACCACTGGACCGCTCTCGGCCTGCTCGGCGAGCTCCTGCCGTGGGAGGACAACAGGGTCGAGTTGGCCGGCGAGCGCGACGGGTACGGCCTGCCCGTGGCCAGGGTGACGTTCAACCTGCACGACAACGACAAGCGGCTAATCGCGTTCGGCCAGGACAAGGTCGAGGAGATCATGTGGGCCGCCGGGGCGGAGGAGGTCGTGCAGGAGGCGCGCTTCGCCCACCTGGTGGGCGGGGCGCGCATGGGCGCCGACCCGCGCACGTCGGTCGTCGACGGTTTCGGCCAGTCGCACGACATCGCCAACCTGTTCGTCTGCGACGGGAGCATTCTGCCCACGCAGGGCTCCGCCAACCCCGGCCTGACCATCCAGGCCCTCGCCGCGCGCACGGCCGATTATCTCATCACCGAGAAGGACAACGCGCTGGCCCGTCGGCGCGGGTCCGGCAGGACGCCGCCGGTCCGGCGCGAGCTCTCGCCGCACGGGACATCGGGGCGGGGCGTGCCGCGCTACAAAGGCACGGCCGGGGAGGGACGAGCATGACGACACATGGATGGGCAAAGATAGGGGGTATCCCCCACTGGCGACGGAGCGCTCTGTTCGTCGCTCTCGTGGCGCTCGCGCCGACTCCGGCTCTGGCGCACGTCAAGTGGTTCGAGAATGAGTCACGCTATCCGGTGCGCGCCGATCTCGTGTTTAGCGGCCGCACCGGCATCCTGATTGTCGTCTGCGGCGCGGCGCTGGCGCTGCTGTACGGCCTGCAACGCATCTTGGGCGGTCCGCACTGGCCTGACCTCCGTGTCTTCAAAGGGATGGCCATCGGTGCGCCCACGCTCCTCGCCGTGCAGGCCGCGATCGGGCTGGCCTATGCCGCGGTGCAGCCCACCCTATTCGCCCCCAACCTACGGCTACACCTCACCGCGCTGGGGCTGGCGCTCGTCGCCATCCAAATCCTCATCGCGTTCAGCTTTATCACCGGCATCGGCGATTGGATCGGCGCGCTCGCGCTTATCGCCCTCGGGCCGCTCGCCTTCCTGCTCTTCCCGCCTTTCGATGTGGTGGACCTCCTGTTCTGGGCCGGCATCGGCGTCATCATGCTGGTCATCGGCCGCCAGTCCGTAGAGGGCGGACAGGCGCGGCCCTGGTTCCAGGCGCGCAGCGCCGCGTGGTCGGCGCGCGCGGTCGCCGCGTTGCGCATCATCACGGGCGTCGCCATCACTTCGCCTGCCTTGAGTGAGAAGGTGTGGAACCCCGCCTTCGGCGCCATCTTCATCGCGCACCATCCGACCTTTAACGTCCTACGGACCTACCTCGGGCTACGTTGGTTCACCACCGATCGGTTTGTCCTGGCGGCGGGCATCGTCGAGGCCCTCATCGGCGTGCTGCTCATCAGCGGGTTCCTGACCCGTGTGGTGATTATTGGCATGTGGCTGCCATTCAATCTGGGCATACCGTTTCTGCCGCCACAGGAACTGCTGGGGCACTTACCGATCCTGGGGATCATGTACTTTCTGCTGGTGCATAGCTCGGGTATCGCTCTGGGTGAATCTCTCCACCGGCCCGGCTTGCCCGGTTCTCCGTCCGAGGCGACAGAAAAGGCGTCGACGGGCGCGGCGCGCGCTGCCATGACGACAAAGTAAAAAAACCAGTTCTTCACCAGATTTTGTAGGAGATATGCGACATGATGGACCACGAACACAGCGACGACTCGTCGCCCACGGGTACCCTGCGGCAGCCGGGCATGGCAGCGGACGAGCACGCGCGGGCGCCCGCGGACGCCCCGCACTACCTCGTGCCCGGCGACGCCCTCGCGTACGGCGCAAGCCTCGGCAACGCGCATTGTTGGCTCACCACACGCGGCAACGGCTCCATCCAGGACATCTTCAGCATCGACCTCGGCACGGCCATCTCCGGCGCCATCGCCGTGCGCTACGGCGGTACGGACTACGGCCTGTTGCGGGCCAGCGCCCACGGCGTGGCCGGCGGTGACCGCACGGCCGACGTGCAACTCCGCCCCCTCTCCGCGTACGGGAGCCCCGACCCTGGCACGATCGAGCTGCACCCCGCCTACCAACGGCGCAGCTTCGCGCTGCCGGGTGACCTGCATGTACGCGAGACGGTGTTCGTGCCCCTCGCCACGGGCGACGACCCCGCCGTCGCCTACTGCCAGGTGCGGGTCGACAATCGCGGCGCCGGCGCGCGTGCGCTCACTGTCTACGCCTTCGGTCGTCTGTGCGGCGCCTTGGGACAGAATGTCGTGGCGCGCTACGACCCGGACCTGCGCGGGTTCGTCGCCGCCAATCGCACCCAACCCTCGGCCGTGCGGGTCTTCGGCTGTGTCGGCGCCGCCCCGATCGCGGCGTACGACACCGGCCACGACTTCGGCCGCGTCTACGACGTGCTCCATGTCCCGACGCTCGACAACGAGGCGCGCGCCGAGGGAGACATCCTGGCATCGCTCCAGGTCGACCTCCAGATCGGCGCCGGGGAGACGCGCGCGCTGACTATCGTCCTGGCCTTCGCCCACACCGGGGAAGAGGACGCCATCACCACCTATCGGCACGCGCAAGACGTGGACGCGGCGTTAGCCGACACGATCTCCACCGTGACCCGCGTCACCAGTGTCTCGCATGTGCTCACGCCGGATCAGACCATCAACGCGGGCGCGCTATGGAGCAAGGTCAACATGCTGCGCGTGATGGCCCGTTACCCCCAGGGTCCCGCCTGCACCAACGAGCCGGGCGCCTCCTCCAACGTGGTGGGCCGCGACGCCGCCTGGTTCGTCTACGGCAATGACCATTTCCTACCCGCCTTCTCGCGCGCCCTGCTCGATACCTTCGCCGCCAAGCAATACCCGGATGGCAAGATCCCTGAGTACTATAGTGCGCTCGATGGGCGCGTCGAGGATTATGGCCTCAACATCAACGACGACACGCCCCTCTTCATCCTGGCCGTCAATCACCACTACCGCGCCACGGGCGATATGGCTTGGCTGCGCACGGTCTATCCGGCTGTGGTCAAGGCCGCCCGCTACATTGTGACGCAGGAGGACGGACGTGGGCTGGTGTTCTGCTCGGCCAGGGACCCGCGCGGCAACGTGTGGGCCATCGCGAGCTGGCGCAACGTGATCCCGGAGTACACGCTCAACGGCGCGGTGACTGAGATCAACGCCGAGTGCGCCGCGGCCCTGCGCGCGGCCGGCCATCTCGCCGAGAATCCGGACCTACTCGAGGCCGAGGCGCGGGAGTTCTTCGACGCGTCCGCCGCCCTGCGCACGGCCATGGATACCCACCTCATCAATCCCCAGAACGGGCTCTACTACCTCACCATCGACGCGGACGGTATCGCGCAAACGGATGTCACCGGCGACGAGATCTTCCCGGTCATGTTTCGTGTCTGCGACGACGAGACCGGCTTCCGCATCATCAGCCGGCTGAGTCATCCCGATTTCTGGACTCCCGGCGGCTTGCGCACAGTGTCGGCGGACGATGTCCGCTACGATCCCGCGCGCTTCGTGGGCCTACTCGGGGGGGTGTGGCCAGGTCTGACCTGGTGGTATGCGTTCGGCGCCGCGCGGTACCGCCCCGATCTCATGGTCAAGGCGCTCGCGACGAGTTTCGCGCACTATGCCAGCGATCCGAAGAACAATACGACAGTGCCCGGTCAGTTCAGTGAATGGTTCGATGGCGAGAGCCTGGCCAACCGCGGCATGCGCCTCTCCCCCTGGGAGCCGCCCCGGTTCCTCTGGGCCGTGGTCGAGGGCGTGTGCGGCGTGGTCCTGGGGCCTGACAAACCCCGGATCAACCCGCTGGTGCCGGCGCACTGGCGCTGGGTGGGGCTGCGTCGCTTGCCGTACCACGGTGGAGAGATCAGCTTCTTCGCCACACGCGAACACCGGGACGATCAGGCGTCGGCGTTCGATCTCTACACCACGGCGGAGGTCGCGACCGAGCACACCCTCGTGGTCTATGACGAGGACGTGACGGAGAGGGTCCGCGTGCTCACGCCCACGGTCTGCCACCTGGCGTTGCGACGGCCGGGCGAGGTCGTCGTGCTGCTCGGGCGCGTCGGCGCCGACACGGGTGTCGTCCCTGTCGAGGTGGGCGACGTATTGGCGGCTGAGACAACATACACCGTGCATCTCTACGACAGCGAGAGTTATACCTGGCGGGGCGGCGACACGGCGACGGGAGCCACGCTCAGCACCTTCGCGGTCTCTCTCGAAGGGGGCGGGTTCAAGGTCCTCAAGTTAATTGAGGTCTGAGGAGGGCGTGGGCGCGTCGTAGGACGTGAGCGGAACCGTCATACTCTCGTCATCGTCGTCACGAACGCGTCTGGCTCTGTTCGCCTTCGTCGTCTTCACCCTCACTATGTGGTCGCGCCCCTCGCTTGTCACATTTTAGGCCGGCATCACGCCCCCCGACCTCACCAGCAGCGCCGTCGCGTTGGTGAGGTCGCCGCTCGCATCGCCAAGTGCGGCTGGGCTGAAATAAGTGACGGCCCAATCACCGAAGTACGTGATGTCGTAGGCTCCGTAGCGCATTAGCAGGGCGAGGGTTTGCGGGACCGTGGCAGAGTCGACGTTGCAGGCCACCAGCACGACGCGTCCTTGCGCCGAATGGTCGACGTACCGCTCGAGCGCGTAGAGCTCGACTCTAAACTCGTGCAGGACATCGTGCAGCGCGTCCATAACACCGTGCACGTCCATTGTACGCAGGCTGTGGTTCCAGGCCTGCTCCATCCACTGCGGGCGTCGGACCTCGATGTTCCTCCCCGTGAGCGCCTGCTCGGCCTGACGCGCGTCTTCCTCCGACTCCGAACCAAAAACGGCGTAGAGACAATGCTTTGTCGGCCGGCCAACCGCGCCGGTCTTTTGATGATGCAGATGCATAGGTGGACCTCACTCATGTGCGCTAGTTTTGTCTTGTAGAGGCGTGAAACAGCGACCAGCGGTCCGCGTCGATCTCGTAAGCGCGCTCTGTTGCTAAGTCCAGCAGGTCGCCCATTCGTAACGCGGCGGACGCGCATGTTCGCCTTTATTCACCGTCTTGTAAGCTTTGTAAGCGTGCCGTAAGATCGTCAAGGTAGGCTGTAGGCAGGAGGACAGCAGCGCCGCTGCACGCACGCGATGCAGGGATGCCCCTGCTGGAACACACCCTATGTATCGCTCCCACCCTGTCCACGCCCCGCGCCGCTCCCCCCGACATGCCCTGTCGGTTCCCGAGCGGCCATGAGATCTCAGCTACCCACGCCGTTCATGCTCGCCGCCGCCCCTCCCGTTCCGGTCGACACGGTCCGAAACGCGCCGGCCGCCGCGGCAGAGGGTGAGGACCAATTCCTCCTCGCAGCCCTCCGGTCAGGCGACGAAGCCGCCTTCGTCGCGCTCGTCGCGCGCTATCAGTCCCTGTTGATTCACCTGGCTCTGCTTTACGTGGCGGACGCGGCGACGGCCGAGGAGGTGGTGCAGGAGACGTGGCTGGGCGTGCTGCAGGGGCTCGCCCGCTTCGAGGCGCGCAGTTCTTTACGGACCTGGATCGTGCGTATCCTGACCAACCGCGCCAAGACCCGCGGGGAGCGCGAGGGGCACACGACGCCGTTCTCTGTCCTGGACGAGGCCGACCCCGAGAGCGTCGGTCCCACCGAGGACACGGGGCACGTCAGGATGTCAGACCCGTGGCGCGGCCACTGGACCGCGTTTCCGCGCGACTGGGACGACCTGCCCGAAGCCCACTTCCTGGCCCAGGAGACCCGCGCCACGATTCAGACGGCGATCGCGGCTCTGGCCCCGCGCCAGCGCGCGGTCGTCACGCTGCGCGATATCGAGGGCTGGTCCGCCGCGGAGGTCTGTCACACGCTGGGGCTGAGCGAGACTAATCAGAGGATGCTGCTCTCCCGCGCCCGAGCGCGGGTGCGGCAGGCGCTCGCACAGGACAGTGCCGATGAGTAGGGATGCGCCCATGATCGCTGACAACCCGACCTGCCAAGACGTCGTGGCCCTGGTCACGGAGTACCTGGAGGAGGCGCTGCCGGCGGCGGAGCGCGCCCGCTTCGAGGCCCATCTCGCCGCGTGTCCCGGCTGCGCGATCTACCTACAGCAGATGCGGCGCACGATCCAGGCTTTGGGGACGCTCAAGGAGGAAACGATCCCCGCGGACACGATGGCCGAGCTCCTCCGGGCCTTCCGCGACTGGAAGACGGGTTGACGGTCTCGGTCGGTGATCGTGTCCTTCGTGGACCCATGGTCGTGGCCCCGGATGACGACGGCGACCGACACCCAGAGGGACCCAAGCCTATAGTCGCGGCCTATGGAAGGATTATATCTATGAATACACCGGACACTGTCGTCACGGACGTGGTGGAGAGCTACTTGCGTGAGATCGGCCGCACGCCGCTCCTCAATCACGATCAAGAGGTAACGCTGGCCCAGCGCGTAGAGCAGGGCGACCCTACAGCGATAGCCGCCCTGGCCCAGGCCAATTTGCGCCTCGTCGTTAGCGTCGCGCGCCGCTATGTCAACCGTGGCTTGCCGATGGAAGATCTCGTCGCCGAGGGTAATATTGGTCTCTTGCGGGCCGTGAAGAAGTACGAGTGGCGGCGCGGTTATCGTTTCAGCACGTACGCCGTCTGGTGGATCCGTCAGGCTATCACACGCGCCATCGCCAACCAGGCGCACACCATCCGTGTGCCTGTCCATGTGGGTGAGGCCCTGGCCCGACGCTCCAAAGCGATCACGTTTCTGTCCAACACATTGGGCCGGGAGCCGACCACAGCGGAGCTTGTCGCCATCCTCGGCCAAGACGTGGCGGCAGCCAGCCCGAACCTGAAGGCGGTACAATCTCCCCTCTCACTCGACCGTTTGATGAAAGACGACGGGGACGAGCAGCTCGGCGATGTCCTGCCGGATACGTCGGCCCCGACACCCGAGGAGCGGGCCGTCGGCCGTGTCGCGACCGAGGAGATACGGCGGGTGCTCAACGATGTCCTGACCGCGCGTGAGCGGGAGGTGCTTCAGTGGCGCTTCGGGTTAGACAGCGCATCTCCCGCACGGCTTGATGAGATCGGGCGGCGTCTAGGTATCACACGCGAGCGCGTGCGTCAGATTGAGGGCGATGCCTTGCGGAAGCTGCGTCAACCGCCAGTCGCGGCCCGTTTGCGCGCCGGGTGATGGGACGCATCGCGCCACCTGTCACACGCGCCCGTATGTCCAGGTGAGGGCGCGCGACGACGCCAGGGCGAGTGGGAGGTACCACCACACGGACGTGTGCTCATGCGACCCTCCCCGTTGGTGGTGGCGCGGGGCGGGCGGGGAAGGAAAGACCTCGTTTGAAACGCGATGCGGTCAAGGCTCGCATGGAGCTGACGGTTCCCGCCACGATTGAGGCGGTGGCGCCCCGCCCCGCCGAGGAGACCTCCAGCGGAGCGCCGCGGCGCGGGCCTCCTGCAGCGCGCGGGGCTGCGGGGCCTGATAACCTTTGGTGCTAGTTGGAGAGCCTCTCCAATGCCTTTGATGCGATGTAAATAGCCGTAATGACTCTTTATTGCGTCAAATGGTGCGTATACGGCCGAGTCACGGTCGTCGGAGCCCATTCGATAGCGTGCCCTGCCCTCTCGTTAGGAAGATGTGCATCAAATATTAGATAAAAGCAACAAGGACGCGAACAAAATGGCGGTTTCAACTAGCACCAGAGGTTGATAGCCCTCCAACGCGGTGATCCCCTCCGGCGTCGTCACGGCTGGCAGATGCGCGCGATAGTCCGGGTCGGCCTGGAGGAGGAGCTGGTGCGCCTGGTTGCGCAGGCGGGTCGCCGCGGCCACGGCCACTTGGCGCTGGCTGACCAGCACCTCCCGCACTGTCGTCGCGTCGTCGGCCAAGACCGGCGGCAAGGCTGTCCCCTCTCGTCACACGTACAGCGCGATCGCCGGGGCGTCGCGTAGATCCGACGTGCTGCGGTTGCGCGCCCGTCGCCGCTCCGCCGCCGTCCAGCGCGCATTGAGGGCGTAGACCGCCTCGCCTGCGGCGACCAAGTGCTGGGCCACGCCGCGCCCATAGTTCCAGGTGCCCTTGATCCCCCAGCGCCGCTCGTCGCCCAGGCCCTGCGCCCAGGCGTGCATCCCCGCTCAGCCCTCCGCGCTGTTCGCCCCCTGCCATTGGCCGCACACCTGGTCGCCCGCATCGAGGGCCACCGCGACATGCGCGCCCTTATGGGCGTCCACCCCGATGCTGATCATGGGTCTCCCCTCCTGCTACCGTGCCTCTGCCGATATGCGCGCTTGCTCGCCGGGCGGACAGGTTTCTCTGGGGTCATGATCAATCAAGTTCCTCTCAGGTCACGCCCGGCGAGCGTGTGCGAGGGGGCGGCAAATTATGCACCGGGCAGCACATGGCGCCATCCATTCAACGGGTCAGCCTCTCTCGCCGCGCCCACTCCTATTGTGACAGAGAAACCACTCATCGTCCCACGTTTTCCAGTGCCAACCACCAATCAGTATGACTCCTATTAGTAGGCCTCTGGTCACGGGGAGAAGGATAGCCGGAATGCTGGAATGGACGGCGCTGGCAACTGGAAGCGCTGGTCGTGTCATGTACTCAACGTGCAAGGCTTGCGCCGAATGCTTGCAAGACATACCCTCTGATCGCTTGGCCCCATCATACAAGGGAATGGGCTATGCTAGGAACCGAGGGTGTGTCATGTGCCAAAGAGGAGGTATGATGTCTGCGCCGACGCAAGATCCCGTGCTCGACGAACAGGTACGAATTAGGGCGTTGCGGCCGTACCGTGTTATCATCCACGACGATCCGATCCCCACGTATCTCGAGGTGGCCGTCGCGGTGCATCGCACGGTACCCGGCAAAAGCCTCGCCGACGGGTGGGAGATTGCCACGCTCGTCGACACGACGGGCCAGGGGATCGCCGCCATCTGCCCGAAAGAGCAGGGCGAGTATTATCGCGAGCGCTTTGAGCAGACGTACGGGCTGACCAGCACCATCGACGCCGCCTAGCCTGCTGCACGCTGAGTCTGCACGATGTCGGCGGGCGTGGTGTTGGTGCTTGGCGCAAAGGACCACTGCAGTGTGCGTGATGAGCCACATGTCCTTGCGTCTCTCCACGCTATTTCACACATAGGGCTTTGGGACAACCTGTGGACATGCTGTGGATGATTGTGGACAAGCTGTACGCCCACTCTGTGCCTGCCTCCAGCCGACCGATCTCCGCCGGAGGATGGCTCACGTTTATCGCGCCAATCTATGCCCGTCGCTGAGTGTCCAATGCCAATCCCCTTACCCGCGGCCACTCTGCTCTCCCATGAACGAGGCACACCCCTTTGGTCATGAGCACGACGGTGTTGGCCTTGGAAGACGTGAATTCTAGACGAACCAACACCGTGGCGCACATGTTTTGCGCCACGGTGTTGGCTCAACCACCATGTCTACGCCTGAGAAGGCGGATGAGGCCACAAAGGTCTTTGGACGTTCTGACCGGCGAGGAGACCAATGCTGTCACTCGAGGTCGAGTCGCACCCGTCCGTGCTCCGCATGGTGTGGCGGCGGATCCGAAAGCGGAATGCCGGGCTCGTCGTCGTCCACGGTGCCGGGCATCTGTTCGTACACGTCCTGGCTCAGGCGATGCGTGGCCCAGAACGCGCGCTCCTCCGCCTCCGTGGCGAAGTCGGGGATCTCATCGAGGGATGCGATCGTGCGGCCATCGCGTCCATTCTCGTCTGCCATGCGTGTCTCCTCCTGTCACGTTTCGCGTCGTCCTGGTCGCGGGGCACAACCAGGATAGCATGGCTCCAAGGGATACGTCGCGGCACCCGATCACGACGTCGTGATCGGGTGCCGCGACGTATCCCTTGGAGCCATGCGGCGAGGAGAGAGAGAAGGAACGGTACAACCCCGAACCGGGTGCGCCGCGCGGTCTGCCGCGCCGCGCCCAGCGCGACGACTAGGTTCGCCACGCGCCGTGCGTACGCGGCTGCTCTCGGCTCACCCCGAGGCGAACGTCGCGGTCCCGGCGCCCTGCCGGCCGCCTAGCGTGCATGTCACCGTCGCGTGCGCGTGTCCGGTGATCCGCGACCCGTACCGCCACGTCCATGCGACCATCCCGCGCGTGTCGGCCTCCTGTGTACACGGCGACGTAGAATTGACCCATCTGCGCCAAGATAACGTGACCCTTCTTTTTCAAGCAGTTCGTACCTGGCGTGTGCTCTCATCTCTGGTGGATGCTGAGCGACGCGGTCGCCAGGCGGGCTCACGGGGGGTCAAGCTAACTTGGCGATCACTGGGTCAAATCTCACTGGCGTTGACACCTGCGTCACCTGAAGCGCACGACTACTCGACACCGTGCCCGAGGCGTAGACAACGCGGACGCCACAGTGCGCGCCCGGTACCGTCGAGGCGCGCACCGTGGTGTCGGTCCGATAGGCGGTCGGGTCCGGGGTGACCTGCACGCGCACGGCGAGGGTGCCCGTTGACCCCGACCCGTTGCCGGGAGCGGGTGTCCCCGTCGTCGGAATCGGGGTCTCCGTCACCGGACCCGGCGTGCGCGCACCCGCCGGAGGCGTTGTGCCCCCAGTTCCCCAGCGGATGCTCAGGATGGGGTGGATCTCGATGGCGTTGGGGGCGACACCGCTCTGTCCATGCTTGAAATCGAAGAAGCCGACGCCGGTGACGTGGACCATGACGTTGACGTGCTGGAACGAGATCGTCGGGTGGAACGCCGCCGTGAAGGCGGCGCGCACCGCGCGCATGGCCGGGAGGAAGGGACTCGACGGGCCGACGCACGCGGGCGCGGGGATTTCGGCGATCATCGTGCGGCCGCCGGTGTCGGCGAGGACCAGGTGATAGTCCGAGTCGTCCTCCTGCTTGTAGCGCAGCAGGACCGCGTCGAGCGACCAGACCGTGGTCTCCACGGGACGC
>JAABUL010007318.1_pt1 | contig 11985 bp, 8 predicted proteins | sample 5559151 | NCBI WGS metagenome assembly JAABUL01 (sample SAMN10711876, study PRJNA513368) | rock metagenome | isolation source: Antarctica rocks | place: Antarctica: Victoria Land, Pudding Butte sud | reverse complement strand
ACTCGGTCCTCGACGCGGTCGGCCGGGTTCTTCGGCTGACGACGGCCGAGCGGGAGCACCTCGCGAACATCGCCCGTGCCGCAACGCCGACGCCCGAGCCGTCGCAGGGACACGGCGTCGTCGACGTCGTCGTCCTGCGGCTGATCGCGATGATGTGGGCGGTCCCGGCCCTGGTCCTGGACCGCGGTATGGACGTGGTCGCGTGCAACCCTCTCGCCGACGAGGTCTTCGCGATCGGGAACCAGCCGCCGGGCCGGCGCAACGTCGCCCGGTTCGCCTTCCTCGACGAGCACGTGCGGCGCCGGGTGCTCAACTCAGACGAGATCGGTGCGCAGGCCGTGGCGTACCTCCGGCTCCAGTTGGGCCGCCACCCGAAGGACCCCTACCTGTTGGCGTTGACCGGCGACCTCGCGGCCCGGAGTGCGAATTTCGCAAGGATCTGGGCGGACCAGGAGGTCAGGGACGGCCACCCGGCTGTCGTCGTCGTCGACCACCCGGACGTCGGCCGAATGACCTTCACGAACCTCTGGCTGACCCTGCCCGAGACGCACGACGCGGTGCTTGTGGCGTACACGGTTGAGCAGGGCTCGCCGAGCGAGGAGCGGCTAGCTTTGCTACGGCCGGGACTCGCCCACCGCGCCGGGGCTCGCGGGGACGCGGACCAGACCGATCTCGCCGCACTCTGACGGACATCCCGCCGGCCGGCTGAGGACCGTCGGTTCGATTGCTACTGTGCGAGTCTGGGCGGCGGCGGTCATGTCGGCCGCTTCACGAGGGCGGTCAGGCAAGAAGGAGCTCGTCGAGAGCCTGCGCCCCGGCCAGCTGCTCGCCGAGCTCCTCGAGGTGACGTCCGGCACCGCCGAGCCAGCCCTCGAGTCGCTTTGACATCACGGCAAGGAGTGCCAGCGGGTACGTGACGTCCACGCCGAGACCGCCGTGGAGGTGGACGGCGGCCCGTACGACGCAGGGCGCCGACCTCGACGCGATGTGCTTGGCCAACGACGCGGCCACGCCCGCGTCGGCCCCGGTCTCCAGCTGCGACACCAGCCGCCAGAGCGCCGCGTCCATCACGTCCAGCTGGATCAGCGCATCGGCGAGCCGCTGCGTCACGGCCTGGAAGTCCGACAGGGGCCGCCCGAACTGTCGCCGCTCCCGGACGTGCAGGGCCGCCAGCTCGACGGCGCGCACACACAGCCCGACCTGCGTCGCAGACGCCGCGGCGATCGCCCGCTGCCTGAGCCAGGCGAAGCTGTCCACGTCGTCGCCGCCCAGCACCCGATCCGGCGCGACGACCGCACCGGTCAGCCGCAGCTGTGCCTCCCAGGTGTAGTCGGTGGCCTGCGTCTGGGTCACCTCGTCGCACCCCGGCCCGGACAGGTCCAGCAGCACCAGTCGTGGCTGGCCATCCGGTTCCAGGGCCGCGGGTACGAGCACCATGTCGAGTGGCACCGGCGCGGGGACGTGGCTCACCGCGCCGGACAGCTCGAAAGCGCCGTCGCGCGCAGTCAGCACGGCCGTCGGCCCCGCACTGAGGGCCGACATGCTCACCCGGACCTCGCCCTTGGCGAAACGCGGCAGCACGGACGCGCGGAGGTCGTCGGACCCGAAGCGGGCGACGGCCGCCGCCACGGTCGGCGTCGTGCAGTCGTAAGGGAAGGGCACCCCCGCGTGCCCGACGGCGTGGCAGATCAAGGCAGTCTCAGTGACCGAGCCACCCGAGCCCGACCACTGTTCGGGCAGGCCGATGGACAGCAGGTCCGAGGCCACGAAGGCGTCCCACAGGCGCTCGCGAGCGGGAGCGCTCATACCCCCCCAGGCCATGACCTCCGGTTCCTGGGCCAGACGGCCCAGGACCTCGGCAGCGAACGCGCGTACCGCATTCTGTTCCTCCGTCAGCGCGAAGTCCACGGTCAGCCCCCGGCCCGCGCGACCGCGGCACGGGCGATGATCTGCCGCTGCACCTCGTTCGCGCCCCCGCCGAACGTGAATGTCAGGTCGCGCCGATACGCCTTCTCCAGGTCAGTACCGATGACCGCGCCGGGTGTCAGGGCCTTCACGTAGCCGTCCTCCTCCAGGATGTCGAGCAGTTCTCGGTAGGCGTCGAGAGAGCTCTCCGTGCCGAAGACCTTGACGACGGAGGACTGCGCCGCGTCGACCCCGTCCCTGTCGATCGCGTCCGCAAGCTTCCAGTTCAGGAGTTTCAGCGACTCATGGATGACGTAGACGCGTGCGAGGCCGTCGCGCACCCGCGGAAGGTCGAGCAGGCGACGGCCCTGCGGATCGTGCGTGGCGGCGGCCCAGCGGTGTACCTCGCGGAGCTGGGTCTCGATGTAGCCGGGGTTGCTCAGCGCGACCCGCTCGAACTGCAGCTGGCTGGTGATGAGGTGCCAGCCGTCCCCCTCCTTCCCGACCCTTGCGCTGACCGGGACCCGCACGTCGTCGAAGTAGCACGTGTTGGTGCGGTAGTCGCCCATGGTCTGGATGGGCGTGATCGAGAAACCGGGCGTGTCGGTCGGGACGATGAGCATCGTGATGCCGGCGTGCTTGTCGGGGGAGGTGCGTACCGCGAGCCAGATGTAGTCCGCGAGATGCGCCAGGCTCGTCCAGATCTTCTGGCCGTTCACGACGTAGTCGTCGCCGTTGCGGACTGCTGCCGTCGCCAGGGCAGCAAGGTCGGTGCCGGCGTCCGGTTCGGAGTACCCGATCCCGAAGACGGTCCTTCCACCAGCGATCGACGGGAGCAGGCGGCGTTGCTGGTCCGGCGTTCCGAACCGCATGATCGCCGGCGCGACCGAGTTGATGGTCAGGTACGGGAGCGGCACGGACGCCTTACGCGCCTCATTGAAGAAGATGTACTGCTCCACGGCGGACCCGGACCGCCCGCCGTGCTCGACGGGCCAACCGCGCGACAGCCAACCGTCGCGGCCGATCCGGACCAGGACCTCCCGGTACAGCTCGCGGGAGAAGTTCGCGGACGAGAACGCCTTCACCATGTCGGGTGTGACGACCTCGGCGAGGTACGCCGCGATCTCGGCCTGGAGCGCGCGCTCCTCGGGGGTGTAGGCGATGTGCATCGTCAGCGCCCCTCGAATGACGGGGTGCGCTTCTCCGCAAAGGCCGCGGTGCCCTCGTACGCGTCACGGGTCTTGAACACGGGCCGTCCAATCGCGAGCGCCGCCGGGATGGCGTCCTGTTCGGTCATGCCCTCGGTCTCGACCAGCGCCCGCTTCACGGCCGAGACAGCAAGCGGGCCGTTCGCGACGACGCGAGCGGCGACGTCGCGGGCCGCCGCGAGGGCCGTGCCGGGCGGGACGGTCCGCCCGATCAGACCCACGGCGAGCGCCTGCTGGGCGCTGATGATCGAACCGGTCAGCAGCAGCTCGGCGGCGTGCGTGTACGGGATTTGGCGGCGCAGCCGCACCGTCGAGCCGGCAAGCGGGAACAGGCCCCACCGGACCTCCGGCAGCCCGAACCGGGCGTCCTCTGCCGCTATCCGGATGTCGGTCGCCTGCAGGATCTCGGTTCCGCCGCCCACCGCGAAGCCCTCCACCGCCGCGATCAGCGGCTTGTCGAGCCGCATCAGGTGCAGCAGCGCCTTCTGCGTGAGGTCGGGGTCGTCCTCCATGCACTTGAGGTACCGCTCCTCGCCCTCCCGTTCGCGTCCCATCGTCTTCAGGTCGGCGCCCGCGCTGAACGTGCCCGCCGCGCCGGTCAGGATCGCGACCCGGACAGACTCGTCCTCGTTGATCCTCGTCCAGGCCTCGACCATCTCGACGATCATCCGTGGGGATAGCGCATTGCGGGCCTCGGGGCGGTTCAGGGTCACGGTCAGCACCGGACCGTCCTGCTCGACCACGCAGTGGCTCTCGGTCCTGAGCATCTGGTCAGTCCTCCGTCGGCGGCGTCGGGTCGGGCGCGTCCACGGCAGGTGCCGCCGGACGGAACACGGGCAGGTAGACGCCGTCGGCCTGGACGGCGAACTCGACAGTCAGAGGCATACCGATCCTGAGATCGGCGGGGTCCGCGCCGACGACGCTCGTGTGGAACAGGACGCCCTCCTCGAGGCGGACGACCGCGACCGTGTAGGGGGTCCGGGACGCGAATCCGGGCAGTCCGGTGCGGTGGACGACCGTGTACGTCTCAAGGGCTCCGCGCCCCGGCGAGGGCACCCAGGCCATGGCCGAGCCCCCGTGGTCCACGCAGCAGCTGGCGGGCCAGTACATCCGCGAGCAGACCTGGCACTGGTGCAGCAGGAGCTGCGACCGGGCGCAGGCGCGCCAGAACGGGTCATCGAGATCGTCGAGGCGGCTCGGGACCGGGGCTGTTGTCGTCATGGTGCGCCGGTCACCAGTCCGTCAGGACCATCGTGAGGTGGTGGTAGGTGTTCGGGACCCCGGACGAGCCGCCGTGGTTGGACACCAGGACGGTGTGGGCGCCCGACACCTGCGTGGGGCCGGCCTCGCCGCGCAGCTGCCGCACGGCCTCCAGGATGGGCGTGAACCCGATGGCGTACCGGCCCGAGAGCTGGCCACCCCCCGTGTTCGTCGGGAGCGCTCCGCCGAGCCCGAGCGCACCGCCGCGGACGTAGTCGGCGGCCTCCCCGGGGCCGCAGAACCCGTAGTGCTCGAGCTGCATGAGGACCGAGATCGTGAAGGGGTCGTACAGCTGCGCCGAGTCGACGTCGGAGAGGGACACGCCGGCCTGCGCGAACGCGCGGGCCTTCGCGTCCTCGACATCGTCGTGGTGGTCGAAGACGGTCCCGGCGTGCCAGTTCCGGATGTTGTCGCCGGCGCCGATCCCGGCGACGTACACCGGCGCGGCCGGGAGGTCGGCCGCGATCTCGGGGGTGGTGACGACGACCGCGGCGCCGACGTTGGCGTCCCTGCAGCAGTCGAGCCGGCGCAGCGGCTCCGCCACCAGTGGGGAGTCGAGGTACTCCTCGAGCGCCAAGGGGCGCCCGAAGTAGCTCGCGTCCTGCCGGACGCGCGCGTGCTCCCGTTGGGCGACGGCGACCTCACCGAGGTCCTTCGGGGTCCCGCCGAAGCGCTGGAGGTAGCGCTGCGCGAACAGGGCGTGCGCGGTGACCGCTCCGGACATGCCCCACAGGGGCGGGTAGCGGTGCGCGACCTCGCCGATGCTCCCGCTCCGGGCGGCAACTCGGCTGGAGAACGCGCAGACCACGACCGATGCGAGGCCGGCCTGCAGCGCGCCGAACGCCGTGATCAACGCGGTCGCTGGGCTCGACCCGCCGGAGTCGACCGCGGTCGCGAACCGGGGAGCGAGGCCCAGGAACCGCAGGTCGTCGAGCGGGCCCATCGCGGTGATCCAGCCGTCGACCTGCGGTCGGGAGACGCCGGATGCGGCCAGCGCGCTGTCCACGGCGTCCCGCAGAAGCATCCGTTGGCTCGTGCCGGTGTCGGTCAGTGACGCGTGCCGTTCGCCGGCGCCGGCGATCGCCAGGCGCTGCGGGGCGCTCACGGGCTCACCGCCGCGGCGCCGGACTGCGCGCCGCCCACGGACCCGTCGGCCCGGAGTGCCGCGACCTGTTCCGGGCCCATGCCGAGCCACTGCGCGAGCACGGCGTCGGTGTGCTCGTCGAGCAGTGGCGCCCGGCCGTGCTCCGCCGGCTCCACTCCCTCGAGCCGCCAGGGGAGCCCGGACAGCCGTTGTACGCCGATGACCGGGTGCTCAACGTCCGACCAGTAACCGCGGCTGAGGAGCCCGTCGTCGTCGAGCAGGTCGAGCAGCGTATTGACCCGGGACGCCGGGACCCCGGCCTTCTGGAGCCGGCGCTCCAGCGCCCGGCCGTCCCTGGTCACCGTCCTTTCCGCCACCGCCGCCCACCGCTCCTCCGCGGGCAGCGTGTGCCAGCCTTCCGCGAGGCCGAGCTCCTCGCCCAGGGCCGTGGGGTCCTGTGCGGCCGGAAGTGACAAGGCGATCCACCGTTTGTCACCCTCGGTGGGAAAGACGTCGTTGACATGGCTGGGCCCGTCCGGGTCGTTGCCCCTGCGGGAGGGTTCGGGCTGGCCGTCGGCGACGGCCAGCAGCACGTGCCCGAGCGTGACGGACACGGCCTCGATCGCGGACAGGTCGATGTGCGCGCCCTTCCCGGTCCGGCCGCGGGCGTGGAGCGCGGCGAGCACGCCGCCGCAGGCGAGCAGGCCCGCGTGCATGTCGACGGGGGAGCGGACATAGTCCGGGGCGGCCTGCGGCCAGCCCGACAGCCACGCCCCGCCACCCTGCGCCCAGAAGATCGGTGCGTAGCCCGGCACGTCCGTCGGCCGGCCCGTCCCCCGACCGGTGGCCGACAGCGAGCAGTACACGACGGACGGGTTGACCACGCGGACGTCGTCGTAGCCGAGCCCGACGGCCTCGGCCCGCCCCGGCCGCATGCTCTCGCAGACCACGTCGGCCTTCGCGGCCAGTTCCAGCGCGAGGGCGCGCCCCCCGGCGGTGCGCAGGTCGATGACGACGGACTCCTTGCCGGCGTTCATCTCGTTGAACGCGGGACTCCCGTCGAGGTCGTCGTCGTCCTTCCAGCCGTAGGTGCGGTTGGCCCGTCGGAGCAGATCCGGCCGCGACGGGTGCTCGACCTTGGCGACCTCCGCACCCATGGCCGCGAGGGTCCAGGTGATGATCGGGCCGGCTCCCGCCCATGTGAGGTCGAGGACCTTGAGGCGGCTCAGGTCGACAGGCGTTGCTGGGTTGGCGCACGCGGCCGACGGTCCGGGGCCCGAAAGGTCGGGCCCGGCGCCCGGCGGCGCGGGTAGGGCCGTGTCGCCCAGCTCGGGTGCGATGGTGGGGTGTCGGGCGACCGCGAAGTCCGGGCCGAACGGCAGCCCGGCTGTGGCCAACGTCCCGACGCCGGTGGCGCGGGCGCGCAGGAACCCGCGCTGTCGCAGCCCGGGGTCGGCCAGCACGTCGAGAGGGGTCGCGACCAGGCCGATCGGGACGTCGTGCGTGCGGCCGGCGGCGATGACCGCCGCGGTCGTCCGGGCGGCGCACCACACCTTGACGACCTCGTCGATCTTCGTGCCATTTCGGCGCCGGAGGACGCCGTCCGCGAACCGCGGGTCGTCCAGCCACTGCGGCTCGCCGACCATTCGGCACAGGCCCTGCCACTGGTGGCCCTCCAGAACGAGCATGGCGATGTGGCCGTCCGAGCAGCGGAGGTTCCCCCCGAACGGGTAGGTGTGCGTGAACCTGTCCAGCGGGACCCGGTAGAACGAGGACTGCGACACGAACATCTTGTTCAGGGTGACCTGGTACGCCTGCTCGGAGAAGTCGACGAAGCGTGCCCCCGGTCCGTCCTGCGGCCGGTGGAGCGCGTGGAGCGCGGCGTTGACGATCCCTACGCCAGTCATGTGGTCGCCGATGTGGTAACCGGGGGTGGTTGGACGCAGCGTCGGGTCCATCGAGGTCGGCAGGAAGTTCCCGTCGCCGCCCGCGTGATACCTGGTGAACGCGGTGCTCGGTGCCTGTGACCGGCACTCGTCGCTGGACTCGCCGTAGAGGCTGGAGACGACGACGACCTTCGCCGCCGCGGACCGGCCGAGCTCGCGCCAACGTGCCGGTCCGACGAGCAGGACGTCTGCGCCGGCGGCGGCCGCCGCGAGGTCTGCGCGCGAGGCGCCTGGGGCGAGCCGGACGCTGCGCTTGCCGCCGTTCAGGTACTCGAACGCGTAGGACCTGCGGTCACCGGCGTCCGATCGGGGGAGGTGGCGTCGGACGATGCTGCCGTCGGCGGGTTCCACGAGCGTGACGTCCGCGCCCATTTCGCAGAGGAGCCGGCCGGCGAATTGCGCGGGGATGTCCGTGTCGAGCTCGACGACGGACAGGCCCAGCAGCGGAGCGTGGTGCGGGGCTTGCTCTCGGTCGTCGTGCATGCCACTCGCTTCCGTTCTCGCCGGGGGCAGGTGCGGCTGTGCGGCGCCGGTCACGGGAAGGAGCCAGCCAGCCGCCCGAGGCCGATCTCGTGCAGAACTTGTTCGGTATGTTCACCAATCGCGGGCGGTGGCGGCAGGTGCAGCGGCGCCTCGTCCTCGTCTGGGCGTTGGACGGTGACGCCCGCGCGGGAGAACCTGGCGGGGCGGCCGCCGACCGTGGTGTGGCCGAGCAGGTCGGTGGCGCGCGCGTGCTCGCTCTGCAGCGCTTCCTCGCGGGTCAGGACGGGGGCGAACGGGACGCCGGTCGGTGCGAGCAGGCTGGTCCATTCGTCGAGGGTGCGGCCGAGGACCCGACGCTCGATCTGCCGGCGCTCGTCGTCGAAGAACGGGCCGATGCCCCATTCCATGCCGTTGTCGGACCAGTCGCCCCGCGCCCTGAGGTGCTCGAGCCCGGCGAGGTCGCAGAACGCTTCCCATGAGTGTCGCTCCAGCGGGCAGAGCAGCAGGGCCCGGCCGTCCGACGTGGCGTACATGGCGTACCGGCTGCCGGCCTCGTCGTACTCGGTCCAGGCGTGGCCGAGGTTCGCCAGCGTGGTCATGTCCCGCCATTGCCAGGCCATGGCGGCGCGCCAGCAGGAGACGTCGACGATGCGGGCGCGCGGCCCGTCGCCGGCGAGGTCGTGGTCGCGCCGGAACAGCGCGGCCCAGATGCCCATGACGGCGAACATCGAGGCCGCGGTTGTCCCGGCGGTGCGAAACCCACGAGGCGTACGGGGCTGGCCGTCGGTCCACTCCACGGGGACGTTGCCGGCCAGGGCGTCCATCTGCTGTCCGTGCGCATGCCGGTTCCGGAGCGGGCCGACGTCGCCGTACCCGGTGATCGCGCAGTACACGACGTCCGGGTTGTGTCGGGAGACGGACGCGAAGTCCAGGCTCCGACGGGCCGCGTCCCGGGGCCTGGAGCCGACGATGACGACGTCCGCCCACTGGCAGCACGCCCGGACCACGTCCGGCCAGTGTGGCGATCGGACGTCGGCAGCGAGGCTGCGCACACCGGGACCGCAGTTCACGTGGATCATCCCGACGCCGTGGATGAAGGGGACGACGCCGCGGTTGCCGTCCCCGCCCGTCTTGTTCTCGACCTTAACGACGTCCGCGCCCAGCTCCGCGAGGTAGTGGCTGGCCAGCGGGCCCGAGAGGTGGCCGGAGAAGTCGGCGACGCGCGGGCTAGAGGACGCCGGAGTCACGGAGCCTCCTGACGTCTTCCTCGGCGTAGCCGAGCTCGCCGAGGACCTCGACGTTCGCGGAGCCGGCGGCACGGCCAGCCGCCAGCACCCTCCCTGGGGTCCGCAGCAGCTTGGGCACGACGCCGGGCATCCGGACGGTGCCGAGCTCGTCGTCGGGAACGTCGATGACCATGTCGCGGGCGACGATCTGGGGGTGCTCGACCAGCTCGTCGACGGTCAGTACGGGCGCACCGGCGGCGTCGTGCGCCGCGAAAAGCTCGTCGATCTGCGCGGCGTCATGCCGCGCCATCCATTCCTCGACCCGGTGGTGGAACTGGTCCACGTGCCCGCTGACGGCTTCCGGCGTACCCAGCAAGGGTTCGTCCCGGAGCTCGACGATGTCGATGATCGCCTGGAGCGTGCGTGGGGTGGCGCTGCCGATCGTGTACCACCGACCATCGCGTGTCCTGAACAGGTTCGCGATGGGCGCGGTCGGGTTCCGGTTGCCCACCCGGCTGAGGGCGATGCCCTTCTGGTCCAGGGCGATCACCTGCGTCTCGATCTGACGGAACAGCGGTTCGTGCAGGCCGACGTCTACGACCTGGCCGAGGCCGTCGCGCTCCCGCGCCCGCAACGCCAGCAGGACGCCATAGGCGGCCCAGATCGCCGCGACGGTGTCCCCGAGGGACATGGCCGAGTGCATCGGGGGCCCGCCCGCGGTGCCATTGAGGTTCGCGAAGCCGGACGTCGCCTCCGCCAGGCGCCCGTAGCTGCTGCGCATGCGGAATGGCCCGGTCAGGCCCCACCCGGTGATGTGGCAGATGACGAGCCGCGGGTTGAGCTCGAGCAGCTGCTCGTCGGACAGGCCCAGGTCCGCGAGGGTGCCCGGGCGGAAGTTGTCCACGAGGACGTCGGACAGGCCGGCCAGGCGCCGGAAGATCTCGACGCCCTCCGTCGACTTGAGGTTGAGTGTGATCGGGCGCTTGTTTCGGTCCTCGACCTTGGACCACAACCCGATTCCCGCGTCGTTCGGCAGGAGGAGGCGGAGCGGGTCGTGCAGCTCCGGGTTCTCGATCTTGATGACGTCGGCGCCGAAGTCCCCGAGGATCCCGCCGACCATCGGTCCGGCGACGATGTGCCCGATGTCGAGGACGCGCACACCGGCCAGCGGGGGCGCGTCACTCGCCTCGCGCGTCTGCGTCATGTTCCTGCGCCTCTCGGTTTGTCCGGCAGCCGGCTCCGCGCGCCGGCCTGGACGGCGGAAGGGCTTGTGACATATGCTACATCAATAACCTATGCACTATTCAACCGCCCGTCAACGGGACAGGTGCGCCGTCCCTGGCCCGGACCGGCCGAGTGCGAGGACCCACGACGGGTGAGCCGCTCCCCGCCGTGACAGGCACGGGCGCCCCGCCACCTTCCGGCGCGGCGGGCACCCGTGGCAGGCCCGCGCAGACCGTGGGTCCGGCAGGGCCAGGCAACGGGGCCACTGCCGGGGCCGTAATGGAGACGTGGAATACAGCTGCCAGGTCGGGGCAGGCGCGGCCAGGGAGTCCGGCATGGACCGGTTCGCCGACTGGGCGGCCGCCAGGTCGGGCCGGGACTTCAGGTCCTATCAGGAGCTCTGGCAATGGTCCGTCGACGACCTGACTGCGTTCTGGGCCGCCCTCTGGGACTACTACGGGGTCCGCTCCGCCACGGCCTTCGACGCCGTCCTCGACGGAAAGCCCATGCCCGACGCCCGCTGGTTCGCCGGCGCGACGCTGAACTACGCCGAGCACCTGCTCGGCGGCGACGCCGCCCCGGACGCGCTGGCGGTCGTGTCCCGCTCGCAGACGGTCCCGCCCGCTGAGATGACCTGGCGCGAGCTCCGCGAGGCCGTCGCACGGGCCCGCGCCGGCCTCGCGGCACTGGGTGTCCGCCCCGGCGACACGGTCGCCGCTTACCTGCCCAACATCCCCGAGACGGTCGTCGCCTTCCTCGCCGTCGCCTCGCTCGGGGCGGTGTGGTCTTCCTGCGCGCCCGAGTTCGGCACTCGCAGCGTCCTGGACCGGTTCTCCCAGATCGAGCCCGTCGTCCTGCTGGCCGTGCCCGGCTACACCTACCGCGACAAGCACGTCGACCGCCGAGACGCGGTCGCCGCCGTCAGCGCCGGTCTCCCCACCCTCACCCACGTCGTGGAGATCCCCTACGGACCGGGCCGGCTGGATCGCCATGGCACGGGAACCGCAGAGCTCCTCACGTGGGAGCGGCTGCTGGACGAGCCCGCCGAGCCGCAGTTCGCCGCCGTCTCGTTCGACCACCCGCTCTGGGTCCTGTTCTCATCCGGCACGACGGGCCTGCCGAAGGCCATCGTCCATGGCCACGGGGGTGTGCTGCTGGAGCACCTGAAGGTGCACGACCTCCACTTCGACACCCAGCCCGGCGACCGGTTCCTGTGGTTCACGACCACTTCCTGGATGATGTGGAACATCGTCGTTTCGGCGCTCCTGCGCGGCGCCTGCATCGTGGTGAGCGACGGCGACCCCACGTGGCCGAGCCTCGCGGCCCAGTGGGCGCTGGCAGCGGAGACGCGGGCGACGTCCATGGGTACGTCGCCCGCGTACCTCATGTCCTGTCGCAAGGAGGGAGTGCGGCCGGCCCAGGAACACGACCTGACGGCGCTGCGGCAGTTGGGCGTCACCGGCTCGCCGCTCCCCGTCGAGGGCTTCGAGTGGTTCTCGGAGCAGTTCGCAGGCTCGGTGTATCTGCACCCCTCCTCCGGCGGCACCGACGTGTGCAGCGGCTTCGTCGGTGGGGCGCCGTGGCTACCGATTACGCCCGGGGCCATGGCCGGCCGGTACCTCGGCGTGGACGCGCTCGCCCTCGACTCC
>JAABUL010007317.1_pt1 | contig 11987 bp, 13 predicted proteins | sample 5559151 | NCBI WGS metagenome assembly JAABUL01 (sample SAMN10711876, study PRJNA513368) | rock metagenome | isolation source: Antarctica rocks | place: Antarctica: Victoria Land, Pudding Butte sud | reverse complement strand
AAGTGGATGTGGAGGTCAATGGTTCTGCGTTGGTACGGACGGAGGGTTTCCGTCAAGCAATCGATAGTTGAAGGGATTAAGGAGAAATCCGGGGAGTTGTTGCTCTTGATCTAGGCTTTTATGCAAGAGAGTCCGATTATGTCTGCGCCAGCCATGGCCTCCTCGCTCAGACCGGACGTTGGCGCCGTGATCTAGCCTAAGAGGTGCAGTGTCTCGATGGGGCAGAAAGTTATATCGGATCTAGGCAGATGATTCAAGCTGCTTAAGTAGCGTCTCGATGGACGAGCCGGACTTGATATTCCACCGACCCCGATTGCGTCCTCCCTGCATGGACGGCCTTAGGAAAGCGACGACCCCGATACTTCATTAATGCTTCCCATCGATGTGCAAAACAGCGTTAGGATATCGACGACCCAGATATCAATGCTCCCCATGATGTGCAAGTCTCGAATGACAGTCTCGATATTACGTCAAAACCAAGCGTTCCACGGATACTCGGACAGAACTCGCAGTATCTCCGAAGAGATACATCAGACAAGAAAGAAGGGATAATCAAAACTTACCGGGAGCGGTCTGAGGCACATTGACAGGACAGTGTCTCATGATGGCGTTGAACTGGTTACGTAAATGCATTGCCATTCACGCCTCCATTTCCTGCAGTGGTAAGAATATATGCAACCATTTTTCGCACCCCTTAGGGAAAGGTGTTTCTCTACTCCACACGAACACAACGGTTAATCACTGGAGACACTTGGCTGGAAAGATAGACAGTCAGAGCATTGATAGTGGTGGATGATACTTGACAGGAGGGTCTGCAAAAGGTAAAGTAGCTGAATCATGGGAACTGCACCAACCCAGGGCACCGCATGGTATGCAGCGTAGCACATGGCAGGTTCTCAATGCATGAAGGGACTATTTTAAGGGTGTCAGGGAGGCAAATATTAAAAGGCTAACGAACAGGGCTTCCTCAGGGTTGGCAGTCCTACTATGTCCGTCACGTCTTCCCAAGTTTTCTCCAACGGTCCTGCTCTCGATGACAGACCTTCTCCATGTGCTTCCAGACTTCCCCACCAAGTCGTTCACGCACCTGATTCCGTCTCTCGAGAAGCATCTCGTGACTACCTCAGATCTTTTGACACTAGATGCCCTTGAGGTAGCCAAGAAGGCCCAACTACCGTTGCTTGATGTTCGAAGGCTTGCGAACCATGTCATCGCATCCTTGCATGCTGAACTGGGTCTCAGCAAGAGCGGAAGCGCCACAACCCAAAGCGATGTACGAACGGCGGAGACTGAGGGCAAGGTGTCCCTGAGCCATTCTCGCAAGATTCTCACCGAGCCGTGGGTGTGCATCAGCACCCTTGACCCTACTCTAGATGCGACTTTAGGAGGTGGCATTCCTCCTGGCTACCTGACAGAGATTGTCGGGGAAAGGTACTAATCCATGCTGTCGCAAATTTCAATTGCTCTATGCTGACTTGATTCTAGCGGGGCAGGCAAGACCCAAATTCTCCTATGTCTTCTCCTTGCCAGCCAGCTTCCCCCCCCACATGGCCTTTCTCGTTCTGCACTGTACATCTCCACTGAAGCTCCGTTACCGACCTCTCGCCTCAAGCAGATCCTAGCCGCACACCCTGTCTTTCGGTCTCATGAGGCGCCTCCGACTCTTTCGAGGATTCTGGGCATACAGACGCCGGACCTCGAGTCGCAAGAGCATATTATCACCTATCAATTACCCATCGCCATTGCAAGGAATGATGTCGGTCTGGTGGTTGTCGACTCAATAGCAGCGAACTACCGAGCTGAACGCTCAGGTTCGAGTGCGCCGGCTGCGCTCGCCGAACGATCTGGGCAGCTCTCACGGTTGGGCTCACAGTTGCAGGAGCTAGCCCGCCGCTTCAATTGCGCTATTGTGCTATCGAACCAAGTCGCAGATCGCTTTGCTCCTGTTCCATCCATGCCACCATCGTCAGCGTCCAGATTAGAGATCGCAACGTCGTCATCACCTCAACCCCATTCCTCAATACCTCAGCAAGTCCGCAGCTTCAACCCATTGACGCTTGATCATCAACTCCGTTTCTTCTCTGGCTGGGGTTCTCATCCTAACCCAAGTCATCACAACTTCAAATCTCCTTCACTGGGTTTGGTTTGGGCGAATCAGCTCGCTTGTCGACTGGTACTCCTCAAGGATGCGTCTCCTGCACAAGGGATTGGGGGTTCACAGTCCCGTGAAACACTGGGGGGCGAAAGCACTGATTGGACCCCGATGAAGTGGAGACGATGGCTGAAAGTGGCCTTTGCTGCCTGGGCTGACGCGACGGAGGGTGCTGATGAAGATGTTGAGTTTGAGATATGGGCTGGGGGCGTAAGGAGCGTTAAGCTTTTAGATGAGGGTCTCGTCAAATATTGACATCTTGTCCGATACCGCGATGTCTGGTAGGGCTTCTCTGTATCGGAATACATACCTTACATGTGCAGAACATAGAGTCCAGGGAAAGCAACCATCGAGGTCGCCTCGCCAGAACGCGCTAGGTTGCCGCCCTAGCCCTGTCGCGAACTTCTTTTCTGACTTGGCAGCTCTTTTAACCCCCATCTGTAACCTGCAATACCGCAATATTCGAATTGATCTGGCGTCCTGATCAAGCTTTGTAGTGATATACGCCAAATTTTCCACCCGTCAGCTGCCTCAAGTTCTACGGTGAATCGCTTGAGTGCCCCTGTTATACCCAGATCACAACCCTCCTACCTAATCCTAGAGCTTTTCTCCGTACCTTAAAGCCATGTCATCCAACGCAGTTGCCAATCCTGCTGCTCAACAACCATCGAAGAGCGCTCGGAAGAAGAAAGGCAAAGCTGATGCTCCCGCAAAAGTACCCACCGCACCTGCCGAAACCGAAAATGGCGGTGATTCACCTGTAGCCATGGAAGGAGCCACGAATGGGGCTGATGGTGCATACGAGAGCCCATACCTCAAGGATCTGTATAGGTATGATTCTGCAAGAGCTAGGTTATGGGACACCGTTAATTGTTTCGCAGGAATATACGCAACATTAAGAAGAAGCTTGTAAGCCTTGCCAGGTCCCGACGAGACGCTTGACTGATCCTCTTCCCTAGACTTCGACACAGAAAGTCGACTCCATAATCGCCGAAAATCCGAATGTTCCATTAGATGAACTTCTTTCCTCGCGTAAGATCAATGCCGATCAGAAAGCCCAAGCAGAGAAGAAGCCTTCGCTACAAGCCTCCTTGAGCCAATTCGAAGAACAGCTCGCACAATTCAAGCAATTCGATGACGAGTCCCAGAAGCGCCTCACTTCTGAGAAGTCTGCTCTCGAGACCTCGCACAAGGAGGAGCTGGAGAAAGCAAGAGATGCGTCGGTGGCTGAGGCAAAAGCAGAGGGCGAGAAACAGAGCAAAGACAATCTCCTCGTTCTGAGCAAGTTCCTTCGGGCGGCAGCAGCTAAACGACAAGGAGGGGACGAGAATTCGCCAGAGAACCGTGCCTTCGAGGGAGCCCTGCTACTAGTCTACGGCGGTGAACTCGGAGCAGTCACGGCGATGGAGAAGCTGATCTCGGGCAGTGATGAGATGGTCCCCACTGTGGATGGAGTCCCGTCTGACTTCTCCTGTAAGTGGAATCTACTACTATGCAAACCCGTTTACGCACTTTCTTTTCCTCTACGATGCTGATTGCCGTACAACAGTCAAGCAAGTCAAAGATTTGGCATTTGAGTATGCCCCTTATGCTGCTGAGGAAGCATGGGCCGAAGACGTCGCTCAGTCGGAGCCCGCACCTCCAAGCGTAGAAACCGAAGAACCGCCACCACCAGTCGCCGCGACTGACCCCACAGTGGCCCACGCTGGATTGACAGAGATCGATACTGAGGCTCAGCCGTCTTCGAACGGAGTCGCCCATCACATCGAGACGCCCTCAGTGCCGGACGCGTCGAACATCGACGCAGGAGCAGCCAACGCGGCAGCGGAGACTGACTGGGAGCCCAAGATGTCAGCCTCTGGGGAAGCTGGACCCGACGGCAGGGTCGAGATCCCACGTGATCCTGCAGAAACTGAAACTGGCAATGCCGCTACCCCTGCGGCGATGGCAGGCACTCAGAGCTGGGCCGAAGACGTTCCTTCTGAACCTACCCCAGCTCCTGCTTCGTTCGCCGAAGGAGCCCCAGCTAACGGCGGTGATGGCTTTCATGAAGTGCATCATGGGCGCGGTCGCGGACGTGGCGAACATCGTGGAGGAGGCGGTCGCGGCCGCGGAAATCGAGGTGATCGTGGAGGCGAAGGTGGGTATCGTGGTGGGCGTGGAGGGTATCGCGGAGATCGAGGTGGCGGAGATGGTGAGCGCCGTGGGAGAGGACGGGGTGGCTTCAGAGGCAACCGTGGCCGTGGAGATGGACCGTCCGGTCGTGGCGATGGATCCTCATGATGCATCGAGCCAGGCAATATGTAGGAGACCGATGCCGACCCCGCGGTTGGTGGTCTCCCCGCAGATTGCCTGATGCATCCTGGGGTTGCGCTTCCTTCGCGCTGGGCTGGTAGCTCGGTGCTGACGGGGAAATGTGCCATCTGCAGGGTCTTGTGGTCTATCTAGCGTTGCATTTGTCTTCAATGTGCTGGTGCCTGGCTAAAAAGCAAGTCATGTCACGCATAGCGAACGGAGCACTCGGTGTGCCTTAGTCTACGAATACCCCAACCCGATTAGTTCGCTCTACCACAGTACCACTCCTATGAGGATGCGGAATGCGGATTCGATGGTCAAGATCCGCTGGCAGCCATGGCGCGGGACGGCAATCCCGTATTACGTGCATGCTTCGTGAGGCTTCTGACATCGAATCCCCACATTCGACCCCAGCGATTCGAGGCGCGGGTACCTTGCATGCTCCACGTCAACTGAAGTGTCCAGTAAAATATCTGCAAGACAACAGGGGCGTCCCCGATACATTGATGCTCTAAAGTATTGAATCGTAATCTGCACATCGTCTTGCAGCACGAGGTTGGAGAAAGACATCGTTGCAGTGTTGGAGTCACCATTGCTCCGTGTACTAGCCAGACCAATCCAAGCGATTATACAATTGACCTGTCCTCACGATCCCTGTCTGTGGCTATATGTATAAGTTATCACAGCGGCTTCTCTAAGACGCTCCCTTCGAGTTGGGCAGTAATTGTGTCACAATGAAGATAATTAGAACTTCTTATGTAGTCCGGGCTAGTAAGACACTTCTTGGAGAACTAGCTAAGCATGCCTTTGTTCACAGTCTGCAATTACCCCTTTGTGGGGTGTCTGTTGCAAAGAACTTGAAGGTCTCGTATGCTTCCGGGCCAAGAATTCTTCGATTGCCGATATCTGATAAGATGAGTCAGGCATGAGGCTAGCTTTATCAGGCATAGCGGCCAAGATCAACCTTTGAACCTCCACTCATCACTCTTTGGTCCTCGCATCGTTGATATTCCAGCTGACTGATGTGATCTCGGTGTCGCTCCCACCTTTACCTGGGGATGGCGAGGCTGATTACACCAGATAAGGACCAGTACCGACGTAATAATCCCTGATACCCTCTCGCCTGCCCTCGACTACATCTCCCAAGGACTCGATCTACCGGTTCTGCACCAGCCCTGGACCGGCGATCGGATCCTTCTACGCCCTTTGAAACTGATTTTGTGTCCCGAAAGAAACAGTCCTCGATGGCGACTGCCGCGATGTCCCCTCCAAGTGAAATGGAGGTGGGCGTCGAGCACAAACCCACCCTGACCCCTCCGGCCAGCGAAGAAGCGGACAAACAGTATGACTCAGGGTCAGAGCTTTCTGAGCTGGAGCTGGAGCCTGAGAATAAGCCGGAAGATGATGGAGAGATTAAGCCCGATCATTACTATGACGGTGGAAAGATTCCTGTCTTTAAGCCTGTGAGTTCTGCCCATAGATCACGCATGAACCATTCGTACCAACCTGAACGCTGTACTGTTTAGTGTTTGGGCTGTGGATGAAAGCTAACATGATGCTTCTTTGACAGACCATGGACCAATTCCGAAGCTTCAAGTCCTTCATCCATAAGATCGATAAGTATGGTATGAAGTCGGGAATTGTCAAGGTCATACCACCGAAAGAATGGCAAGTCATTGGCTGGACAACATTCACTTCTAGGGTACAATGGGCGCTAATGGCTTTGTCTAGGCGCGATACGCTACCCGCTTTAGACGAGCAGGTGAAGACTGTGAAAGTCAAAAATCCTATCATTCAGGAGTTCCACGGAACATTCGGTACCTACACCCAAGCGAACATAGAAAAGCAACGATCCTACAACCTACCTCAATGGAAGGCACTCTGTGATGAGAGTAATCATCAACCACCGGCAAGACGGGGGGAGCGTAGGCGCAATCAGGAGAAAGCAACAAGAGCTGCACCATCTCGAGCCAAAAAGCAGCCAGAGACTACTTCCACGGGTCCAGCTGCTAAGAAGCGTGGACCCGGCCGTCCCCGGGTCCGCCCATTACCGACTACTGTTCACGAGCATGGTGGAGAAGGTGAAGACGAAGAGGCTGCTTCGCATCAGCAGACTCCCCCAACGCCCAAGTCTCCATCCATAAAGCCTACAAAAACTACGAAAGTCAAGAAAGAACAGCTCAGCGACGATGAAGGTGATGGACCGCAGCAGAAGTCCGTCTCCTCGAGGAGGCAGCACAACCGTGGAGCGCAAGCCGATGTTGTTGACGAAGAAGCTTTCAAGTCCTTCGACTACCGCATCCATAACCAGGATGAATGGACCTCTGAACGTTGTCAAGAATTGGAGACCGCCTATTGGAAGAGCTTGAACTTTAATAATCCACTGTATGGAGCGGACATGCCTGGATCTCTGTTTGATGACGGTACAAAATCCTGGAACGTAGCCAAGCTCGAAAATTTGCTTGATGTACTTGGACAAAAGATTCCTGGCGTCAATACCGCCTATCTCTACCTGGGCATGTGGAAAGCTACGTTTGCCTGGCACCTGGAGGATGTAGACTTATACAGCATTAATTACATTCACTTCGGGGCTCCCAAGCAGTGGTATAGCATATCTCAGGCAGACGCTAGGCGCTTTGAGGCTGCTATGCGCAGTAAGTACTGTTCTCCATTTACCTACCGTCCCATGCTAATCACACTGCAGATGTCTGGCCCACGGACTCCAAGGCTTGCGATCAATTCCTGCGGCACAAGACCTATCTTATATCTCCACAATTACTTCAGTCACAGTACAATATTCGTGTCAATAGGCTCGTTCATCACGAGGGCGAATTCGTCATCACATTTCCCTATGGCTACCACTCCGGTTATAATCTAGGTTACAACTGTGCGGAGTCAGTGAACTTTGCTACTGAGTCTTGGCTTGATTACGGCCGAGTAGCGAAGAAATGCGATTGTGAGGCCGACAGCGTGTGGGTCGATGTTCACGACATTGAACGTAGACTGCGCGGAGAACCAACTCCCGAGTATTACGAGGAGACCGAGGAAGAAGAAGAGGAGGATGAAGATGAAGAATTACCTACTGATCTGCCAACTCCGCCTGGAAGCGTCAAAGGGAAGCTGAAGCCTAGAAGCCACAAGCGAAAGAGAGATGTCAACGACAAGGGTGGAAAGCAGAAGGTCAAGAAGCTGCGAATCAAGATTAAGGCACCCGTGTATGAGCCTTGCGTCTTATGCCCGAACAACAACAAGTATGACAAGATATTGGCTACAGACAATGGAAAGCAAGCTCATCGTCGCTGTGCTTTGTACACCCCTGAAACGTACATATCCGAAGACGGTGGTAAGGAGAAGGTATGTGGTGTGGATCGGATTGACAAGGGTCGCTGGGAGTTGAAGTGCAACCACTGCCGCAACAAGAAAGGAGCAGTCTTCCAGTGCTCCCAGAAGAAATGTGTCAAGGCTTATCACGCCACCTGTGCTGCAGAAGCGGGTGTACAGGTCGACATTGGCCTGGTTCCAGTCTATGCAGAGGACGGAACCGAGTATACCGATACTGGCATCGACTTCAGATGTCGTATCCACCGGGTCAAGAGGAACAAGAACGTTGGAGGCGACTCGCTCGAAGAAGACTCTTTCATTCGGAAGCACGCACTGAAACTGCCCGTGGGAGAGCTAGTCCAGATGCAGTTCTACCACAAGGATATCTTTGCCGGTGTGGTGTTAGAGAATAGAAAGACTGAGCAGACCCTGTTGGTGGAGCTGCAACCGACTGGGTAAGTCAGCTACTTTTTTGGAATACCCCCTGAGACTAACCTTCACAGTGAAAAGTTCGAGGTCGAGTACAAGTGGCTGCTTGTATTTGACACTGCCGATTCGCAGCTACCAATACCGTCAGAAAACGCCAAACCTCTGCCTCCGGAATTGGCCCAAAAGTCCCGTACGACGGCAGAAGATCCGTTGAGTAGTCAGCCAAAAGCCGACCAACCGTTCTGCGATGGACAGAGCAAGTTCGTCTGGTCGGAGTTCAATACTTGCCATAGAATCAAGAACTCTGATCAGGTTAAGATTGATTTCGCTAAACCAAAGACTGTTTGGTTTTACCTCGGGAAGAAGTCGACTGAGGCGAAGGCACAATATACTGCAGATCTCGCCAAACCTATCCACGACCCAAGTGCGAATTTCCTGGACTCCGTCAAGCCTGCTCCTGCGGCGATTACCTTACCGTCTCAGCGTCGATCATTCCCAGCCTCGTACCCTACTGGCGTCAATATCCACGCCTTGAACGCTGCACGTGCTAACGCTCAGTATCAGCAACCCAGGGTGCAGCCAAAGCCTCAAGTTCCGCCTCAGATCCAGCCTCAGATCCAGGCTCAACTCAAACCTCAACTGCCAGATGACCGGCCATATAATGGTAAGTACGCGATCAAGGAGCCTTTGCCAAGACACAGAGCAAGCTTTGGTTACAGCGTTGACCCCCAGGCCCTGAACAACCAGCGTGCATTCACTCAAAATGCTAGCGGGCAACCAGGTCAGCGCTATCAAGGCTACGGGGCTCCACCAGCTCAGATGAGTCCGCCAGCGCCAATCGCTCCTATGATGGGATCGTCCCAGCAGCGATCACAATCTACGTCCTATAGTCAATATGGCCAATATGGTCAAGCCAACAACGTAAGCCGCAGCACCCCATTAAAATGTTTGTGACTTCCTGTTCTAATATTTTCAGTGGACTCCGCCAATGCAACAGTACCAACGGCAGCCGCAGCAGGTCCAGAAGACATACCCTCGCCCTCTGTCCCAAGCCCCGGTTGCCAATATGATGGGTGCGAAGCCTCCGGCGGTCAAGAGCCCGTTCGTCACCCCAAAACCCGCCCAACAATCCCCTAGCGCTCTACACACACCAGTGGCACATGCGAATAGTGCCCAGAGACCTTTGGATCCTTTCTTAGAGAAGTATCCTTATCTACGCGAGGCTAATAAAGATCGACCTGCTGTCTACCAGTCGCCTTATGCCCCAGGAGGTGGATTCGCAACGGCTTGGCTGCCAAATCCAGATGCTCCTCTTCCCACCCATTCGAGAACCCTCAGCCTAGACTTTCTGATGCAGCGCTCTTCGAGCCAGCAGGAGAAGGTCAGTACACATATGCGACGACAATTAGAGACATCTGAACAGTTCCAGAAAGACAGAATTCGATCACAGCAGGAGCAGCTTGAGAACATGCAGCACCAGCGTAGCTATGATCAGCAGCCGCCCTCGCAGCTTTACTCGTCCATGCCACCTTCTATCTCACCAACATACACAACCATGCAGCCATCGCCATTTGGCGGAACGAACCGGCAGTATCAGCAATATCCGAAGCAATACTCACCCCCCGTAGTAAGCAATCCATACTCTTACGATCTGTCGCCTCAGCCATACACTCGACAGTACACGGACCCATATGCAGTAATGCACAACAGCCCTCCACCGCAACATCAAGCTCAACAACGTCGGCCTTCGTTTGGCCTACAATATCAATCGCCGCAGGATTTCCAGCTGCAAATGCAGCGTGAGTCCAATTCAGGTGCTGGGGGTTTCGACCATTTCTTTAAGGGTCTACAGAATGCGGCGGCTGTAGGGCATCAACGTGCTGGGAGCCATGGAGGTAACGGCGCAGGCCAGGGCAGCCCGATCAAGTCCGAGATGGGTAATGGAGGTGAGATGCTGCCGGTGATGAGGGAGCGGTTCTAGGGCGCACGAACATGAAATCTTCATGGCGGACACGTTTAAAGCCAGGTAGTCGTGACCGGCGCTCCCAAAAATTTCAGTTTTCATTAGGGGGCGCAGGTGCGCTGGTATAGTTCCTTCTGACTTCCGATTGCCCCCAATGGGACGTTTGCAACGAATCGTGCGAGATGGCGCAGTGGTGGGGCTATGATGGAGTCATGTTTGCAACAGACGACAGTATGAAATATGGGGGGTATCATGGGTGCCATGGCTAGCTGGCTTGTACTCTACTTGTACTCTAGCGTTGCCTAAGCTTCTCCACCTTCGTAGCAGGGCGTAGGCAGGTACATCAAACAGCATCATATTACTAGCAAACAGGCTGTGCAAGTCTTTCCGGACAATCTCTCGAAAATACGTCGAACAATGTCACGCGGCAGCAAACAAGCCGGCAAGGTTTCAGCTGTCATATCACCTGTGAGCCGAATCAAAAGAAGCCTCATGCAAAATCCAGGACGATTGCCATACATCTTATTCTGGTAGAATACACGGACAAAGCGACATCTCAAGGTGATCGTTCCCAAAGATCTCAAGCCACGCCGCCCAAATTCACAGTCGTCTCTTCTCTCATACCGGCAAATTGAATTTCTTCCCCTGCAATACCCTGTCACACCCCAGTCATTAGCGCCCAGTCCTGAAACACGACTTCACGCCACGAAGCAGGCACTTACTTGGTATAGTAGATGTAGAAGAAGTCCGAATACAGAATCGTCTGCACAGTCCCCGCCACCCACGGTATGGGATCCATATACCCCTCTGCGAAATACCTGTACAGCCAATTCGGGATGTATAGCGCCCTGTAGATGCCGAGCGCGAAGAGGTAGTGCGTCGTGATAGTATCGGCCTCGCCGGTGCGCTGCAGCATGAAGAGCTGAGGGAGGATGGCGACGGATTCGAGCCAGATAGAAAAGGCCCACAGCATCTCGGTGAACTCGTAGCGGTAGGGGAAGAGGACGGCGAGGACGGCGCTGCCGCCGAGGAGGTACTGGACTTTGAAGGTGTCAATGTTGGGGTCGTGCGTGGGCTTGTAGTCGTTGAGCATGAGGAAGATGACGTAGGATTGGGCGGCGAGGAAGAGGATCTTGAAGGTGGTGTTCCAGACGGTGCCGGTGGTGAAGGTCCAGAAGATGTCTATGGGGAAATGGTCAGTTGCGGGATTGGAGGGGATGGTGGAGAGCTGGACCTAGGTATCTGGTGATGTAGACGAGGAGGTAGAGGACTTGCGATTTGAATGATATGCCGGATGCGCTCTAGAGAGGGGGGTGAGCGAAGGGGCTTCCGCTGGGGATTGGTTAAGGGGGGGGATATACACTCGATGATTTCATCTTCTGGAGGAGTATGAGGATTGATGCCAGGTGCGCGAGGTCCGCTGTACCAGGTTAGCGAGCTGCGAACCATGGGCGGAGAGCTGGTGGCTTTCTGGGCGGAGGTTTGTCCATACCGCAGATGCGGAAGAGGTTCATATTGGTCGTGGGGAGCCGAAGCTCAGCTAGACCCCTGTAACGGACAAAATAGAGATTGTCTGCAAAGATGAGGTCTGAAATGGAAGCACCAATTGAGGAAGCGCTGTCGCCCGCGGCTGGGTTTCACTCGAAAAATGTTGACACGTTCGGAAATGGTACAGGGCGCAACAAGGGTCGAGCGTGCCGTAGGGCTGAAGGGACAGGGGTCTACATTGTACTCTAACCTACCTCACCATCTCGATATGGGTAAGTAATTAAATATGATGTCGAAGCTCTGGCCCATCAGCCTTGCCATTTGAGCAGATTCACAGTG
>JAABUL010007313.1_pt1 | contig 11993 bp, 12 predicted proteins | sample 5559151 | NCBI WGS metagenome assembly JAABUL01 (sample SAMN10711876, study PRJNA513368) | rock metagenome | isolation source: Antarctica rocks | place: Antarctica: Victoria Land, Pudding Butte sud | reverse complement strand
GCGGCGGATAAGGGCGTTGCACCGGCGGGAACAGCAGCTTGCCGCCCTTGGCGAACAGATACTTGCCCTCGAAATCGACGGTCTCGCCACTCATCAGCGCCCGCCAGATGTGCAGGAACTCGTCCGTTTGCGCATACCGATCATCATGGGCGAGGCGCAGCCCGTCGCCGGCCAGGTCGACCGGCGTGCCGCCGCTGACCACGTTGACGAGCAGGCGCCCGTCGCTCATGCGGTCCAGCGTGGCCGCCTGCCGCGCCGCCTCGGCCGGCAACGTCATGCCCGGGCGCACCGCGATCAGGAAGCGCAGCCGCTCGGTCAGCGGCATCAACGTCGCCCCGACCGACCAGGCGTCCTCGCAACCCCGGCCGGTCGGGATCAGCACGCCGTAATAGCCGAGCGTGTCGGCCGCCTGGGCGATCGCGCGCAGGTAGCGGTGGTCGACCGTTCGCTGGCCGACGGTGCTGCCGAGATAGCGGCCGTCGCCGCCGGTCGGCAGGAACCAGAAGAAATCGAGCGGGCGCTGGGTTTGTGCGATGGAGTTCATAGTCGATGGTCCTCGGCGGAGAGGGGGGGGTTAGCGCGCGCTCGCGGCCTGCCAGGAATGCGGCCAGACGGCGGCGCGGACGTCGATGCGGGCGGGGATGATGCGGAGCTTGGCGAACGTGTCGGCGATCTCCTGCTGCTGGGCGACGATCTGGTCGTCCATCGGCTGCACCGCGTAGACGCCACGCGCGGCCGAGACGCGCTGCGGCGCGATCGGAACGCCGGTGACCTCGGCCAGCACTTGCGCGAGCGGCTCCGGGTTGGCGCGCGCCCAGGCGGCGGCGTCATTGATGGTTTCCAGCAAGGCGACCACGGTCTCGGGCTGCTTGGCGGCGAAGTCCCGCCCGGCCAGGAAGAAGGAGTTGCTCGGCGCGATGCCTTCGGCGGTGGTCAGCACGCGCGTCGCCGGGTCCTGTTCGGCAATGGCGAAGAACGGGTCCCAGATGGCCCAGGCATCGAGGGCGCCGGATCGGTAGGCGGCCGCGGCATCGGGCGGCTGCAAGTAGACGGGCTGGACATCGGCCACCGTCAGCCCGCCTTTGGCCAGAACCTTGACGACCATGTTGTGCGCGCTCGAGCCTTTGGTGAAGGCCAGGCGCTTGCCGCGCAGGTCGGCGATGGTCTTGATCGGGCTGTCCGCCCGGACGAGCACGGCTTCGTTGGCGCCCGTCAGCGGCTGCCCGCCCACATAGACGAGCGCGCCGCCCGCCACCTGGGCGAAGATCGGCGGCGTATCGCCGGTGGCGCCGAAATCCACCGCGCCGGCGTTCAACGCCTCGAGCAGCGGCGGGCCCGACGAGAACTCGACATAGGTCGGGGTCAGCCCCTTCTGCTCGAGCAGCCGATGCTTGCGCAGCAACACCAGCGCGCCGTTCTTCTGGTAGCCGATACGGACCAAGCCGGCCGCGCGCGCGATTGCCGGCGCCGCCAACAGCCCGGCCGCTGCGGCAAACAGCGTCCGGCGTGGAAACAGGACTGACATGGGATGGTCTCCGGGATGGCGATCAGGCGGCATGCTGATGCACGCCGAGTTGCAGGAGCAGGCGCGAACGCATTGCGGCGAAGCCCGGATGCGAGCGGTCGCGCGGCCGGGCTTGCGGGTTGACGATGTCGAGCGCGATGCGTCCCTGCTCGAGCACCAGCAGCCGGTCCGCCAGCGCCACGGCCTCGTCGACGTCGTGCGTGACCAGCAGCGTCGCTGGCCGATGCCGCGACCAGAGATCGATGATGAGATCGTGCATGCGCAGCCGGGTCAGTGCATCGAGCGCGGCGAACGGCTCATCGAGCAGCAGCAGCGCCGGTTCGCGCACCAGCGCCCGCGCCAACGCCGCCCGTTGCGCTTCGCCGCCCGACAGCGTGCCCGGCCAGGCATCGACCCGGTGCCCGAGCCCGACCTCGCGCAGCGCTGCCTCCGCCCGGATGCGCCCGGCCGGGCCCGACTGGCCGAGGGCGACGTTCTGCCAGACCGACTTCCACGGCAGCAGCAGCGGCTGCTGGAACACCACCGAGGCCGGCTGCGGGATCTCGACCACGGCGCCCTGCGGCGCCGGATCGAGGCCGGCCAAAGTGCGCAACAGGGTGGTCTTGCCGGAGCCGCTGGCGCCGAGCAGGGCCACGAACTCGCCTGGCGCGATATCGAGGTCGAGCCGGTCCAGCACGGGCGGCCGCCCCGGCGCGAATTGCCGCGTCAGCCCGCGGACGCGGGTGGCGGCCAAAGCGAGCGCGCTCATGCCTGCACCAGCGACGGACGCCACGCCAGCATGCGGCGCTCGAGCACGCGCACCAGCAGGTCGACCACCAGACCCAGCAGCGCATACAGCACCAGCCCGACCAGGATCACGTCGGTGCGCAGGAAGTCGCGCGCATCGTTGATCATGTAGCCGATCCCGGAATGGGCATTGATCTGCTCGGCCACGACCAGCGACAGCCAGGCCACGCCCAGGCTGAAGCGCAGCCCGGTCATCGCCGCGGGCAACGCGCCGGGCAGGATCACGTGACGGATCAGCCCGGCCCGGTCGAGCCCGAACACGCGCGCCATCTCGACGAGCTTGGGGTCGACCCCGCGGATCCCGGAGAACAGGTTGAGGTAGATCGGGAATGCCGCGCCGAGGGCGATGAGCGCGATCTTCGGCGTCTCGCCGATGCCGAGCCACAGGATGAACAGGGGCACCAGCGCCAGGAACGGCAGCGTCCGCAACATCTGCATCGGCGCATCGACGATGTCTTCGCCCAACCGCGACAGCCCGGCCACGATCGCCAGCGCCGCCCCGACCGACACGCCGATCACCAGCCCCGCGAGCACCCGCGCCAACGACACGCCGACATTGACGGCCAGGTCGCCCGACAGCGCGAGGTCGTAGCCCGATGCCAGGATCTGCATCGGCGAGGCCAGCGCGCGCGTCGACAACAGCCCGGCGCTCGACGCCGCCTGCCACACGAGCACGATCACCAAGGGCGAGATCAGCCGCCGGACCGGCAACCGCCACGGCAGGCGGGCGCGTGCCCGGCGCACGTCGGGCAGCAGTGCGGTAGCGGACGTCAGTGCTTGAGACATGATGCTCCTCGAAGGCGATGGCGGGGCCGGACGGGTCGGGATCAGCCCGGTCGACATCCGCACGAGCGCTGCAACCGCGTCATGCCCGTGCCTTGATCTACGTTCATGCAATTAGGGTCGTGCTTCGCGGCTCGGATCGCAACAGAACTAATCAGCAAAACCGCAGCGATTTTCAGTAAAAATTTCTGTCGTACAGACGTTCGATGGAGATTTATTCTCGGAACTCAAAGCGACGATGCGAGCCGAGGGTTGCTTCTTCTCGCAATCCGAGCGCGCAGAGAAAACAATTGCTGCTTCCCGCCGCCTCATAAGCATGAACTATGCAACAGTATGAATTATGCAGGCGGGTGCAGTACTGCCCGGCCGGTGCTAGGCTGCGGCGATGACGCGGATCGTGCTCCGGATCGACTTCGATGAAAGCCGGGCGATCGGACCCGGCAAGGTCCGCCTGCTCGAGCTGGTCGGCGAGACCGGGTCGATCTCGGGGGCCGGGCGCGCGATGGGCATGAGCTATCGCCGCGCCTGGCTGCTGGTCGACGCGCTGAACCAGACGTTCCGGTCGCCGGTCGTGCAGACCCGCGGCGGCGGCGTCGGCGGCGGCGGCGCAGACCTGACTGCATTCGGCGCGCAACTCGTCGCCAACTATCGCACGATGGAGCGGGACGCGCGCGAGATCCTGGGGCGCCACCTGCGCGAGCTCGAGGACGCGCTGGCACCGGCCTGATGGCGATCAGATTGGCGGCGAGCGCTATGTGCGGCTATATACGGCGCGACCAATCTAGGAGCATGCGATGCGCCTCTCCGTCCTGACCTCGTTGGCCCTCGCCGGCCTGGCCGTCCCTGCCTGGGCGGCAGAGACCAACATCGCCGTCGCCGCCAATTTCACCGACGCGGCCCGCGAGATTGGCGCCGCCTTCAAGGCCAAGACCGGCCACGACGCGGTCTTCAGCTTCGGTTCCTCCGGCCAGCTCTACACCCAGATCACCCAGGACGCGCCGTTCCAGATCATGCTCTCGGCTGATGACGAGCGGCCGAAGAAGGCGGTCGCCGACGGCCTGGGCGTGCCCGGCAGCCCGTTCACCTACGCGATCGGCAAGCTGGTGCTCTGGAGCAAGCAGCCCGGTCTGGTCCAGGGCGAAGCGACGCTGACGCGCGCCGGGTTCAACAAGCTTTCCATTTGTAACCCGGTCGCGGCCCCCTACGGCGCCGCGGCGGTGCAGACCATAAAGTCGCTCAAGCTCTACGAGAGCCTGGAGCCGAAATTCGTCATCGGCGCCAACATCTCCCAGGCCTACCAGTTCGTGCGGACCGGCAACGCCGAGATCGGCTTCGTGGCCCTCTCGCAAGTGGTCGACGACAAGACCGGCTCGCGCTGGGTGGTGCCGCAGGGGCTCTACACACCCATCCGCCAGGATGCCGTGCTGCTCAAGAAGGGCGCCGACAACCCGGCGGCGACGGCCTTCATGGACTTCCTCAAAGGGCCGGAAGTCAAGGCCATCATCGAGGCGTACGGCTACGAGACCGGCGACGCCCAATAGGTGGAGACGTTCTCGCCGGAGCTTTGGACGGCGGTCCGGCTGACCATCGAACTGGCGGCCACCACCACGCTGATCCTGCTGCTGATCGGCACGCCGATTGCATGGTGGCTGGCGCGCTCAGAGGCGTGGTGGAAGGAGGGCGTGTCCACCATCGTCGCCCTCCCGCTCGTGTTGCCGCCGACCGTGCTGGGCTTCTACCTTCTCGTCCTGCTCGGCCCCGACGGGCCCGGCGGACGCATGGCGAGCCTCTGGGGCGCGCGCACCCTGGCCTTCACCTTCCCCGGCCTCGTGATCGGCTCCGTCGTCTATTCGATGCCGTTCGTGGTCCAGCCGATCCGCAACGCCTTTGCCGCCATGGGCGACCGACCCCTCGAAGTAGCCGCAACCCTGCGGGCGGGGAAGCTGCGCGCGTTCTGGACGGTCGCGGTCCCGCTCGCCCGCTCGGGCTTCCTGACCGGCGCGGTGCTCGGCTTCGCCCACACGGTCGGCGAATTCGGCATCGTGCTCATGATCGGCGGCAGCATCCCCGGCCGCACCAAGGTCCTCTCGGTGGCGATCTACGATTTCGTCGAAACGTCCCGATGGCGCGAAGCGAGCGTGCTGGCCGGCGGCATGGTCGTGTTCGGGTTCACCGTCATTCTGGCCATGACGCTGTTGGACAAGCGCCTCGGGCGCAGCGGCGCTTGAGCGGGCAGGTCGAGGTCGCGTTCGCCGGCAGGCTCGGCGCGTTCGCGCTCGATGTCGCTTTCACCGCGCCCGCGCGCGGCATCACGGCGCTGTTCGGACCGTCCGGCTGCGGCAAGACGACGGTGCTGCGCTGCATCGCCGGGCTGCATCGCGCCGCGCGCGGCCGCTGCGTCGTCGATGGAGACGTCTGGCAGGACGGTGCGTCGTTCCGCCCGGCGCATCGCCGCACCGTCGGCTACGTGTTCCAGGAGGCCAGCCTGTTCGCGCACCTCTCGGTCCGCCGCAACCTCCTGTTCGGCGCCCCGCGCCGCGGCAACCCGGCGATCGCACTCCACGATGTCGTCGAGCTGCTCCGGCTCGAGGCCTTGCTGGACCGCTCGCCGCAACATCTCTCCGGCGGCGAGCGGCAGCGCGTCGCCATCGGCCGCGCGCTGCTGTCGCAACCGCGCCTGCTCCTGATGGACGAGCCGCTCTCCGCGCTCGATCGGCACTCGCGCGACGAAATCCTGCCGTTCCTGGAACGCCTGCACGACACGCTGGTCCTGCCGATCTTCTACGTCACCCACGACATGGGCGAGGTCGAGCGGCTGGCCGACCATCTGGTGCTGATGCACGCCGGCCGCGTCGTCGCCGCCGGCACGCTGGGCGACTTGCAAAGCGACGCCGCCCTGCCCCTCGCCGGCGCCCGCGACGCGGCGGTGAGCCTCCCGGGCCGCACCGGCGCGTTCGACGCGGGCTATGGCCTGCTTAGCGTCGAGATCGCGGGCGGTACGGTGCTCATGCCCTCGAGCAGCCTGCCGCCCGGCCAGCCCCTGCGCGTGCGGATCGCCGCCCGCGACGTGAGCCTGGCCACACGAGCGGTCGAGAGCAGCATCCTCAATTGCCTGCCCGCCCGCATCGTCGCCGCGACCGAGGCCGGCGGGTTCGAGCTGGTGGTCACGTTGGCGCTCGGCGAGGCAGGCGACGGCGCCCGCTTGCTCTCGCGGCTGACCCAGCGCTCCTGGGACCAGCTAGGCCTGACCGTAGGCGGCATGGTCTATGCGCAGGTCAAGGGCGTGGCCCTGGCGTAACGTTTGCCTGGCGGGCGATACGCTGGCATGGCTCTCGGGCGGCCCCTGTCCGGGCGCCCGATTGGAGACAGACATGGCGTTCAGGCAAGGGCTCGGGTTGGCGGCGCTGGCGATCGCGCTGGCCGGGGCGGCGGTCGCGGCAGAGCCGTTGAAGATCGGGCTGGAAGTGCCGCTGGCCGGCCCCTTCGCCGGCTACGGCAAGCAGATCGAGCACGGCGTGCGGCTCTACCTCGCCGAGCACGGCAACACGATCGCCGGGCGGCCGGTCGAGATCGTCGTCAAGGACGACAGCCCCGGCACCTCCGGCGACATTAGCAAGCGGCTCGCCCAGGAGCTGGTGATCAAGGACAAGGTCGACATCCTGGCCGGCTTCGCGCTGACGCCGTCCGCGTTTGCGGTCGCGCCGGTGGCAACGCAGGCCAAGAAGCCGATGATCACCATGAACGCGGCCACCTCCTCGATCACCACCAAGTCGCCCTACATCGTGCGCACCTCGATGACGTTGCCGCAGAATTCGGCGCCGATCGCGAGCTGGGCGGTCAAGAACGGGATCAAGAAGGCCTTCATCCTGGTCGCCGATTACGGGCCCGGTTACGACGCCGAGGCGCAGTTCAAGAAGACGTTCACCGAAGCGGGCGGTGAGATCGTCGACGACGTGCGCGCGCCGGTGAGCAACCCCGATTACGGACCGTTCTTGCAACGGATCAAGGACGCCAAGCCGGACGCGGTGTTCCTCTTCCTGCTGCCCAGCGCCGGCACCATCGCCTTCATGAAAGGCTTCCAGGAGCGCGGCCTGGCGGCAGCCGGCATCAAGCTGATCTCCACCGGGGACCTCACCGACGAAGACATCATCGACAGCGTCGGCGACGCCGCACTCGGGCTGATCACCTCGTTCCACTATTCCGCCGCGCACCCGTCGCCGGAGAACAAAGCCTACGTCGCCGCCTATGAGAAGGCCTACCCGAACGACCGGCCCAACTTCATGTCGGTCGGCGGCTACGACGGCATGGAGCTGATCGCCCGCGTGCTGGACAAGACCGGCGGCGACGCGAGCGCCGAAAAATTCGTCGAAGCGGCCAAGGGCATGAGCTGGGTCAGCCCGCGCGGCAAGGTGACGATCGATCCGCAGACCCGCGACATCGTCCAGACGATCTACATCCGCAAGGTCGAGCGGGTCGGCAACAAGCTGCAGAACGTCGAATTCGACCAGGTCGCCGATTTCAAGGACCCCGGCAAGGAGTAGCGCCGGCGCGGCCGATGACGGTCCTGTTCGACGGCATCGCTTCGGGCGTGCTGCTGTTCCTGATCAGCGTCGGCCTCTCGGTCACGCTCGGGCTGATGAACTTCGTCAACCTGGCCCACGGCGCCTTCGCCATGGTCGGCGGCTACGCGTTCGTGCTGCTGCTGAACCGCTTCGGCGTGCCGTTCCTGCTGGCCCTGCCGCTCGCCGCGCTGGCCTCCGCCGCGGCCGGCGTGGTGCTGGAGCGGACGCTCTACCGCCGGCTCTACGGCGCGTCGCACCTGGACCAGGTGCTGTTCTCGATCGGGCTCGTCTTCGTCTCGATCTCGTCGACGCACTTCCTGTTCGGCGACCAGCAACAATCGTTGCGATTGCCGGCGATGCTGTCCGGGCAGTTCCATGTGCTCGGCGCCGACCTCGGCGTCTATCGCGTGTTCTTCATCGTCATCGGCCTGGCGGTCGCGGCCGGGCTGCAGGTCCTGGTGGCGGGCACGCGGTTCGGCGCCCGGCTGCGCGCAGCGGTGGACGATCCGCGGGCGGCGCGCGGCCTCGGCATCGACGTCGACCGCGTCTTCGTGCTGACGTTTGCGCTCGGCTCCGGCCTGGCCGGGCTGGGCGGGGCGCTGGGGATCGAGATGCTCGGGATGAATCCCGAGTTCCCGATCACCTATATCGTCTACTTCCTGATCGTCGTCGCCATGGGCGGCGTCGGCAACATCAAGGGCTCGCTGCTTGCTGCCCTGATCCTCGGCATCTGTGACGTCGAGGGCAAATACTACATCCCCCAGGCCGGCGCGTTCATGATCTACCTGGTCATGGTGCTGACCCTGGTGTTCCGGCCGCAGGGCCTGTTCGGCCGGGCGGCCACTCGATGAATGCACGCTGGCGCTGGCCGGAATATGCGTTCTGGCTGCTGCCGCTGGCCGCCTGGTTCGCGTTTCCGGAGGACCTGGCGCTGCTGTCGCAAATCGCCATCGCCGGGCTGTTCGCCCTCTCGCTGGACCTGATCCTCGGCTACGCCGGCATCATCTCGCTCGGCCATGCCGCCTTCTTCGGCGTCGGTGGCTATGCCGCCGGGCTGCTGGCCAAGCACGGGTTCGGCGATCCTCTGCTGGGCCTGTTGGCGAGCGCTGCCATCGCCGGATCGGCCGGGTTCCTGACCAGTTTCCTCGTGCTCCGCGGCGCCGACCTGACCCGGCTGATGGTGACCATGGCCGTCGCCTCCATCGCCTTCGTCGCTGCCAACAAGCTGACCACCATCACCGGCGGGCTCGACGGGCTGCAGGGGATCGAGATGGCGCCGATCCTGGGACGGTTCGACTTCGATCTCTACGGCCAGACCGGCTACGTCTATGCCGTCGCCGTCCTGTTCGCCCTGTTCTGGCTGGCCCGGCGCATCGTCCACTCGCCGTTCGGCCTCTCGCTGCAGGGGATCCGGCAGAACGCCTTTCGAATGCCCGCGATCGGCACTCCGGTGGGCGCGCGGCTGGTGGCGATCTACACCATCGCGGCCGCCTACGCCGGGATCGCCGGCGCCTTGCTGACGCAGACGACCCAGTTCATCTCGATCGACCAGCTCAGCTTCTCTCGCTCGGCCGAAGTCCTGCTGATGCTGGTGCTGGGCGGCACCGGGTCACTGTATGGCGCATTGCTGGGCGCGATCCTGTTCATGACCGCGCACCACCTGCTCTCCGGCATCAACCCGCAATACTGGCAGTTCTGGCTCGGCATTCTGCTGATCGTCGTCGTGCTGTTCGCCCGCGGCGGGCTGATGGGGGCCTTGCGGCTGCTGCGACGGACATGAGCCTCGCGCTGCAGACGTCGCACCTGGTCAAGCGATTCGGCGGCTTCGTCGCCACCAACGACGTCTCGCTCGACATCGCCGCCGGCGCACGACACGCGCTGATCGGCCCGAACGGGGCCGGCAAGACCACGCTGATCAATCTCCTGACCGGAGTCCTCTCCCCCAGCAGCGGCGTAGTGCGGTTGAACGGACAGGACATCACGCCGCTGGCGCAACACCGCCGCGTTCGCCGCGGCCTCGCGCGTACGTTCCAGATCAACCGCCTGTTCGCGGATATGACGGCGCTGCAAGCGGTGGTGCTGGCGGTCTGCGAGCGGCGGGGCCTCGGCGGGCGCTTCTTCCGTCCCGTGGCCGCGCATCGCGAGGCGGTCGACGAAGCCGCAAAAATCCTGGAGCGATTGCACCTGCTCGACGTCGCTCACTACCGCACCGGCGACCTGGCCTACGGCAAGCAGCGCCTGCTCGAGATCGCGCTGGCACTGGCCGCTCAGCCCACCGTACTGCTGCTCGACGAGCCCGCCGCCGGCGTGCCCACGGCGGAGAGCCGTGGGCTGTTCGAGACGATCGCGCAACTGCCGCGCGACGTCACGATCCTCTTGATCGAGCACGACATGGACCTCGTGTTCCGCTTCGCCGAACGCATCACCGTCCTCGTCAGCGGAGCCGTGCTGGCCGAGGGCAGCCCGGCCGATATCACCGCGGACCCGCGAGTCCGTGACGTCTATCTCGGCGAGAACGGCCATGCTGGAGCAAGTGGATAATTAGGCGCGGAACTTGAACAGCATGTAGGGGGTCTTGCGCGTGCTGCCGTGCTCGTGGAATTGCGCCATGTCCTGGATGTGCGACGCCGTGACGTACAGCGTGCCGTCCGCGCCTTCGGCCATCGTGTCGGGCCAGCGCAGCCGCGGATCCTGCACCACGACCTTCAGGCTGCCGTCCGCCTGTCGCAGCTTGACCGAGTTATCCTCCGGGCTGGTGATAAACAGCCGGCCCTTGGCGTCCATCCAGTAGCCATCGGCCACGCAGGTGCGTCCAAGCTTCTCGACCGCGCCGGCGACGTCGGCGCCTTGCTGCGTCAAGGCGCTGGTGGCGATCCGGTAGAGCGTCTTCCCGGTCAGCGCCTGCCAGTAGAGATACTCGCCCTTCGGATCCAGTGCGATCCCGTCCGCGGCGAACATCGGACCCCGGTTGTCCGGCCGCTTGAGCGGCTTGCCATCGGTCATGACGGTGACATCCGGCTCGACCTGCGTGCTGGGATGGCCCGAGAGCAGGCGACGAGCGGTGTTGTCCGACAGGTCCACCACGATCAGCGCGCCGATCACCCCAGAATCGGTGATGTAGGCCCACTTGCCGTCCGGGCTGAAGCGCACGTCGTTAAGGTAGCTGCCTTGCGGGATCACCGACCGGTCGAACAGGATCGTCCGGGTCATCTTGTTGCTGGCGAGATCGACCTGCACCAGCTTTGGCCCGCCCTCGAGATTGAACTCGTTGCCGGGGGCGGCCGGATCGAGGATCCAGAGCGAGCCGCGCTGGTCGGAGACCACGCTCTGCACGCAGATGAAATGGTCGCCGTTGGAAAGCTTTTTGGCATTGCGCCAAGCGTTCCACTCGGCGTTCGGATAGGGCGTCAGCTTGCCGCCGGGTCCGACCTCGGCGACCGAGATCGCTACGTCCTGCTCCCAGCGCGGAAAGTTCACGAAAATGCGGCCACTCTTGTCGACGGTGACACCGGTGACCTGCTGCTCGAACCGGGCCACCAATTCGAGCGTGCCGAGCGCAGGAATGGCCCGCCCTGGCGCGGCCTGCGTGCGCGAGGACGCCACGGCAGCCGAGGCGGTCAATACCGCCAGGCTGCGGCGAGGTAGGTCGGGCATCGCTGTCTCCATCCAGTCACCCGCCCAAGCGCCGCCCGGCCGCCAGGGTTCCTCGCGCTTGACGCGATGGCGCGTTCACCCTCCGCTTCGTGCCCGCGCGCGAGGACCGACACCAAGGCGCGCTACCTCAAAGGGGCGGGCTAGGCCCCGAGCTTGGGCCGAAGGCTCGTCATCGCCGCCTCGGTCGGCAGTACCGTGCGCAGCACGCCGCCCAGCCACTGCGCCACGAACGGCGCCGCCTGCACGTTCTGGCCTTTCTCATCGAACCCGGCGCCCCAGCCATTGGCAGTCTGCGTCGGCGCCAGCGCGGTCGCGCGCACGCTGTCGCGCACCTTGTCCTTGTCCAGCCCGCCGGCCCGCGACAGCGCGTCGAGGAACAGCAGTCCGCCGACATAGTTCGCCAGGCTGTGCCCGCTGCGCGGCTTGGCGCCGTACTTCTTCTCATACGCCGCAGCGACGTCGCGCGCCCCGGCCGCTACCGCCTGGCTCGTCTCGTAGGGGGGAAAGCCCACGTTCATCGTGCCGTCGAAATCGCCGCCGATCGTGCTCGCCGTGTCAGACAGCGCGTAGCCGCCGCCCGCGCCGATCACCATCCGCGGCAGCCAGCCCGCCTGGCGCATCTGCCGGTAGAACAGCACCGTGTCGCTCTGATAGCCGGTATGCAGCACGATCGTCGCGTCCGC
>JAABUL010007312.1_pt1 | contig 11999 bp, 8 predicted proteins | sample 5559151 | NCBI WGS metagenome assembly JAABUL01 (sample SAMN10711876, study PRJNA513368) | rock metagenome | isolation source: Antarctica rocks | place: Antarctica: Victoria Land, Pudding Butte sud | reverse complement strand
GAGTTCTTGGAGCAACATCTTCCGCCTCGGTTTCTCGTGACCTCGAATCGCCGCCTCCCCTACCATCCGCTGCTGCTCGGCGTTCTTCTTACGGCCAGCACAGCGACAAGTCTGAAACAGAGGATCAACCGAGAGACATTTTTTCAAGAGCTCGTCTTGGTCGCTATTGTACTAGTCGAATTGTTCGAAGCTAGTAAAGGGATGCTGCACATCGTGAGGCATTTTTGAGGGACAACTTCCCTGGAAATGAATATTGGAATCAGAACTTGGAAATCTATGGAGACATACATGCTTGGAAGTATTCACACAACGTAGGCTCGACTCGTCTCAGACTTGGGGTGCTTCCTTGTGTCTTCTTTTATCTTTCACCTCTTCCCGCTTGCCCCTCTAATATCCTTTCTTTGGCTTTGTTGACAACTGCGGTCCTAGGCTTGAGAGGAGCAACCTCCATTCCCCCGTCTTTCACTTCCTCGCATTTACGCTTTTTGTTCACTCTCTGCACTTTCTTGGCCTTGACTTCGGTTATAAGGCCACTTGGAGCGTCCTCTGCGTCGTCCTTCACTGCTTCCCGTTTGCGTTTGTTCACTCCGGTCTGTTGGAGCCTTGGCTCCTAAGTCATGGCCCGCTACAAATTTCCTGGCGGCTTTTGATCGCTTGACGAGGACATTGGCCTCAAGTCCCGCTCCCGCCCATTTCATTCGGCGTGAAGGCCATTTTTCATTTCAGTAGCAGCGGTCCCCAGAAATGGTTCGTCCAGTATCTCACGATATGTGCGTCTTGTTTCCCCATCGGTTGAGCGTCAGTAACATCAGGAAGGCTGAGATAGTTTTCCAGCTTTCCACAATGAAAAGCTTCGATATTCTCCCCTATTGGCAGCGCGACCATTATTGCTGTATTGGGCTAATTTTGATTCGACTTTGGCGACTTGTATGGTCTCTCATGATAACCAGCCTGCCTTGGAGCCTACTCTGCAGGAGGTTTATATGAGCCACCAATACCTAGTGCTGTTTCTGGCACCCTGGATTAATCTCCAGCATCTGTTGTGACTCGTCTCCACTCTTGAGCCTTTTGGCATTCCGGACAGGAGACTCTTGTGTCTCATGTTGTTAGATATAACGCCCCTGCCACAACGGGGAAGGGGTAACCGTTAGAGATCTCGTAGAACAAGGGTCTGCGAGTCACTGTCTCATAAGAGAGGCTAGTACGCTGGTGAGCTGGGGCTGGGACTGCTGTCGGGTGACAGATGTATTGGGCAAACTCAATGCTGCCGACAATGATATTTGTGGAGCATCGAGAGTCCTTCCAAGCCTTGACTAGCATGTCTCTGTCCCACAGAGGAAGATTCTATGTCTTGGTGTTGAGAGAGCATCTCCTACCGGCCAAAGAGCGGATTGGCGAAGTACGTCTACGGCAAGTCAGGACGCCTTAAGGCAATGGCAAGAGAACTAGTAGCAACTACTCTGTTCCGAATAGTATCGCTTCTTGCAGCCTTTGCATAGGCTGAGAGCATTGTGAGGAGTAGTCTACTACCCCAGTTTACTCCGTAGCGAGTTTAGCATATCGTCCTCCAGGATTGAGGGTTTCGTGTTATTGATCGGTGCTTTTTGATTTGCTGTGTGCTTAAAACATATCGGTGTGACTAAACAACGTATAGATGGTTACCCTTTGTAGCTCCTACCAAAGTTTTAAGGTTCGAAAATGATGTGAGTAACCGTCAAGAACGATTCGGATTTTTGCAGTGAGGAAATCTGGCTCACGGTGACTTGTCGAGTACACTAGTTGTGTGATTACAACCATTTATAGGGCCAAATCTGAGCTTGCTTGATCTTTATGAACGGGGAAGATATGTTGTTGCAATCACATGTGTATTGGTCCGTACTCGAACAAACCGGTTTCACATAGACCAAAGCTCCGATCTCTTCCATATAATACTTACAGGCGACTCCTACTATTGCCTCTCAATAGCAGCCAGCGACTGGCTCACCAGCAATACCTGATATGGCACTCTAAATCCTGAGATACGAGGGCTGTCGGGATCCAGAATGGAATGTATCAACATCTTCCCTTATGACGCTTCGGTCCTTCCAATTAGAATGTTTATGCACCGCCGAAGGTATAGCTAATCCAATTCGTAGCAAGTTGCTCTACGCCCTCTTCCAATGACCACCCTTTGATACCACATATGGTACGGATAATGTCCTCCAAGAGATCATCCATCTTCTCTCCAGCTGCATGAAAGTCACTCTCAGAAAGGATCCTGTCGTCCGGCACAGCTTTGATGGCATCAACAGCCTTGTTTGAAGTAGAAGATGAGAAGTTCACAAGGCGCGAGAACGAGAAAAAGATGACAGTGGGGATTGACGGATGGAGGTATTGTCTAAGAGTGTCTGGCGACCCAGAATAGGAATGAAGACAGATTCGAGGTGGAAAAGGGTTCGGACCACCTGAATTAGAGCTGCGCTCTTCCGGTAAGGCCTCACCTTTGTGAGCTGCATCAACGTTTGCTTTCCATTTTCTCTCTCGCCTGCTTAGCACGGACTTCTCATGGCCATGCCAAGTCTCTTGAAGGGTTTCGAAAAGGACACCATGCGCAGCTACACCGTGAACAGAGACGGCTCTTTGCATGTCTCCAGCAAGATTGAGTTGGGCCTTTAGTATCCTTCTTTGGTGATTGATATTCACGCGGTAAGGCGATAGTCGCCGACCTTCTCGTCCGCCGGGAGTCAATACCGTGTCCCTTTCATACTCACTGTCCACCATCTTCAGTCCAGGTATGCGGAATGCCCGGTCGAGTCCAATTTCACCAACGAGGGCAAAAGGATACCGCTTGAGATAGCTCCGGGTCTGGTCGATTAGACCCGAGAGCGGTCGCGGATTAGGGAGAGAAGTGATAAAAGTATCATCATCTCCAGGTACGGGCGTGATAACTCTGTTATAGTGCTCAGTCTTATCCACGCTTTGCATTTGTGCACATAAAGCATCATCATAGATCTGATGAGAAAACCACGGATGCCAACCAAACGAAGGGACGAGATGACCTTGGGTTTTCACAAAATCGGCAGAAATGAGCATCGGCAAAGAGTCACCTGAAATGCCCAGGCGATCTGCAAAGTCTGCAACCATACTCTGATCCTGGCCTCTAGTCGCCATGATGGTCAACGCCCGAGTTTTCATGGCTGCAATCTTGTCAATGGAGGGTACCGTATCTGTAGGATGACAATGAGCGTCAAAAACGCCGAGGCGCCATGGGAAAGCTTCATCTCCAGAGTTAGAGGTCTCCCGAGCCATCGCTATCGACAAGATAGAAGCAGCCAGCAGCAAACAGATGGAACGGCGCCGAAATTCAACGACTTTGAAACATTTAAGAAATCTTGAGGTTGGAGGACACAGACCTTCGCAACGGGCCTCGGTTCATCACGTCAACGGCCGAAGTGGGGCTGTCTCTACAAAAATCTCATCTCGAAGTCTTCGTCCCCACCCATATGTTGCTTGATTGATAATGTAACATGTCAGGCTTTTTTTGTATCCTGATCTCGCCTGTCTTGTTACTCGTCTCCATACAACTTACCATCTTCGCCGCCATCACCACTACATTAGCCTTCGCCACATTGTTCTTTCGCGCTCTCCTCATCTATGCTGAGCTTGCAGCCGCTTTGATACATGATCAATTCGCCGATCACACTTCATCTAAGGGCAGCATCATGCCTTCCAAGACGCTTGCAGAGGAGAAGTATCCTCGACGCAAGAGCCGCAGAGGAAGCACAGCAAGCGGTTCTTCATATGGTGGCTCCACAACGCCGAAGGCTCCTGAAACCAGTGGCTTCGGTGTCTACGGTGGTGGCGGCGTAACTCGGGATTTTGAGGGAGTGGGAGGATGGAGGATACCAGGTACAGAGGATGAGGACGAGCTTTGGACCTCCATGAACTCTAGACTTGAATTGCCAGCTATCGGAGACGAAGGTCGTCGCAACCATTACCGCTCGCGAACCTCTGGGAGTCTTAGTACGTACAGGCTACCGGCGAAATCCCCTGGACAATCGCGAGCGCGAACACCTTCTGCTAGCATGTACGTTGGTCGGAGCACTAGCCCGGAGGAGTACTTCGCCAATCGCATAGTCTCCAAGTCAACGACTGCTTTAGATACTGCGAACATTGGGAAGACATTGTTGCGGCATAAGCCATCAAGTTCGTCTTCTGGATCATCCCAGGTTCAACTCGCACACTGCACTTGACACTCTATAATTCTTGATGGACCAATGGAAGCTAAGATGGCGCCACTCTCAGGGAGAGGGATAACCAAGATAGCATTGACATTTGAACCTTCCCGTTTGGCGAATCACAAGAGCAATCGGAATTTTACAGTTACAGCATGCTTTACAAGTCAAGGGTCTTGTTTCTACCTTCTAGTAAACTGAACGCGAACAAAGGGCATGGACGCCGCGCATCAAAGTCACGCTCTCGAATTCCAACGTTTCCCCGAAGGAGTCTATGATGATTTCGCATGCTTGGACACGTCTTGCATCTCGCCACGCATGACCTCGTTGAACTCGTCCCATCCATCAAGATATACGTGATGACCGGCATTCTTAATCACTACTACTTTGGCCGAACCATTCTCTGCTCGCTTCTCGCCCGCAGTGGCCGTCTTCAGAAGTCTTGCCTTTTCCTCTTTCATCTTCTGCTCTGCAGCATAACCACCAGCTACATCCATCCAGTCGTTCTCGCCATACATGAATACAACCGGAAAACCGGTCTCTCGCTTTCGTGCCGCTAACTCAACACTCGAAGTGGTGGAACCGTCTATTCGGAGGTACTGGCGGCCAACGCCTTGAATTCGACGTATCAGAGGGCTCCGAGCAAATGCACCAGGTGCTAGGATGTACGCCAGTGCGTATTCGCCGCTCCCTCGCTGCTTGAAAAGAGAATATGCATAAGTGTGCAGTGCTTGAGCTTCCTCAGGACCTAGATGAGAGAACCTGCGTGACGTCCATCCCGATACGAAACGAGGGCCCAATGGACCTGACCAACGGACCACGCTGAAGGGCGAGATGTTGGCGTCCCATAAATAGGTTCTACCAGAAGTTAGTGTGGTCAAATTCTTGAAATCGACACCTCGAATGTTACTTACAACCATTTCGGCAGGGGCTTCCGAGGTGGTGTCTTGTCTCCGGTCTTGCCGTCTTGATGTCCCCTTGACTTGGCATTCAGAAAGTTGTTATCGTCCCCTTCTTTCACGGCGCCTGATATCTGGGGTCTCAGATAATTCTTCACGTCTTCGTGCTGATCTTGGGTGAACTCGTTTGCCATCGTCGACTTAGTCGGTCCTGGCATCTCAGCGTTGACAGCATACGGGTCTTCTGGGATTCCAACGGGAGAAGCTAGGACGAGCTTATTGAGATGACCGGGATACTTAAGGGCATATGCAACAGCCATGTATCCACCAAGACTGTGACCAAGTAATGTGAACATCTCGATCTTCCTCTGTATTCTCCATTCTTCTAGTGCATCGATGAACCAGTCCTCGGCCTCTGTTATGCTATTCTGTCGATCTTTGGATTGAACTTTGAATGGTGGTCTACTGCTTCGTCCCATACCCAACAGATCTAACGCATAAATTTTCCAGCCATTTACCCTGCTCAGCCCTTCAAAATTCTTGTAGAAGAACCCAAGCCCTGCTCCATAACCATGCAACATCACAAGATTCTGATCTATATGCTCGTTCGTTCGTTCTACCGAGAACTCATTGAGAGCTCGATTCTTGCCACTTAACGGGACCAGATTGGAATGCCATTGTCGGGGACCGTAGGGATCATTGTTCGAATGGGTTTCCACGGCGGGCGCTTTGTCGACGCTCTTGTCCGAGAAGGAGGCGTTTGGCGTGGTTTCAGAAGGCAACGTGGTTCCAGTCTGGGTATGAGTTGGCGGTTGCTTAAGGTATGGGACAAAGGACATGACAGCATGCTCAGCCTTAGCCGCTGGTATGTTCGCCCACTGTTCCAATTAAAACGTCTTCTGTTGTGGAATAGTCATACATACCCATTGACTGAATCCTTCTTTGTAGCCCAGTGTGAAATAATTGCCAAATCTTCCGGTCCTGTTCTCTTCAGTGGGTGTGTCGTTACCAGCCTTGTGACGTTGTGAGGCTAGCATGGGCTGCTGATTCCTTGAACGGACCTCATCGTCACCGCTATCTGCTGTGGCAGCAGACATGGTTGCAGATGGTCGTTGTTGATGTCGAGGCACAAAGTTGAGAGCAAGGCTGTTCCCAAGGATGCCAGGACACGTCTGAAAAGTCCTTCGCGATCCGTTCCAAGTGAGAGACTTTGCACTGGACTTGAGTGATATTGGCCGCCAGGTAGACACCCTGGGTAGCTTCGGCGCAAAATCTTTCGCTCGCAACTTCACGATTTCGGAATGGTCTTCACGCATAAAACGGAAGGTAGAAAATGGAGAGAAGAATAAGGCATGTTGGTGTTTATGTACAGGAATTCTGCTATCGTTATGACGCGTTGACAAGATCACATTGGCCCAATTTTCTTTTCTGTAAACTCCGAATCCGACGGAGCAACCGCGACCCGAAACCCTGTGTAGAGGCATTCAGCTTACAGCGCCACACCCAGAGTTGCAAAGTAGCGTGAAATACGATGATACTCATTTTCAAGGGAAAGTCGCGCGTCTTGACTACGCTCGGACAATTCACATTTTACGAGCTCCTCCTTCAGTGACAAAAGGATGTCAGGCTCCAAGCTCGATCAGATCGTCAAGGGCGCTCCTCCACCGGGCACCTCTGTCCCTTCTATCGTTTCGGGTTCACCTTCACCTAGCGCCCCTACCATAGGAAGCGAGCCTGCAGAGCCTAAATATCCTGCGCCCTTATTCACGTCTGACCCCCTGGCTACACTTCCCTCTTCGCCTCCACAGATCTACCTCAACCTCTTGATCCTGGAAGCTTCTCTTCGATGCCAGTATCTTACTTTACGCGCTCGCAGGAGACAGAATACGTTTTTCCTGTTCTTGCTCATCATCTGGACTGCTTGGTTTGCTTACCTTCTGTTCCTCTGTCCACGGGAAGATGGAAGCGGAGTGGGTGGTTCTGTTTACTGGGTTCTTGAGATGGGAGAAAAGGTAGCTTTGATGGGAGGAGTCGTCACTGGTATGCTAATTTGGGGCACTGGTCAATGGGAGCGAGGTGTGAGATGGCCACGGCGCTGGGTAGGTGTGGCCAACCGAGGGTTGAGGAACGTTAATGCAAAGATCGTTGTCATCAAGGGACCTTGGTGGAAAGAAGTGCTGGGCCACTTTGCCTTCCTTTTTCCTTACTCGTCTTTCTTCCCGGCGCAAGGCTCATCTTATCATTACATCAACCCTATTACGGAAAAGTACGGCTCTAGTAGCTTTCGTGAGGATGACACAAATAACTTGCTACGAGAAGAAGACATTTCACCTGGCGGTGACCATATCAAACTCTTATTACTGCCGAAGCCGTTCTCGCCGGACTTCCGTGAGAATTGGGAATTGTATCGGCTGGAATACTGGGAAAAGGAAAATGAAAGGCGAGCACATCTGCGTCAAGCCGTTCGAGAACGCGAAATGGAGCTGGCACGACAGCAAGGGGGTTGGCTCTGGTGGACAGGTTGGCGGGGCAGGAAGAAGTTATCAGATATCACTGGAAAGGGGGACATCGAGAAAAGTCACCACAGGCACCAGCTCGACAAGGGCGGAAAGAAGTATTCTTATACACGTACTGACTCGCATTCACGAAACACATCCCGGAGCAGTACTCCATCAACTCTCGATGCCGAGGATAGACCTTCATCTGCCCGCACCAGACGAAGTAGCACCACTATGAGTGGCTCCGAGCGTAGGCGAAAGGCAAAATCCTCTGCCTCTACAGAGAACACCAATATGCTGAAACTCACTCCTGTCAACAGGCCCGCATGATCCGAGACGACAATGTTAATATCGAATGGGAAATGATTTGCTCTTCTGGTACTGTGGGCTCCACTGTTCTAGTTGTTACCGTGGTGGCCATTGGTTCGATGGGTTCATGAATCTACTAGCCGGCGAATGAGACATCGTGCTAATACGTTCATACGGCGCTTAGCATCGCGGGAGAATATCGGAAAACCTCTATATAATTAGACTGCTATTACGCGTATACCCTATCCTTGTATACGTACACCTAGTCCTTATAGGCGTATACCCTGTCTATATTAGGCCTAGCGGCTTTTAAGTAAGATAAGCTATAATCCTAATATTAGCCTTTATAAGTAATCCTGTAAGCGTAATCCTAGTATTAGCTCCTAGATATAATCTCTTAGTAATAAGTATTATCTAGGTATATAAGTATTAATTAATTTACTAGTAAAGAAGAAGCCTTTATAAGGCCTAATAGGCTAGTATATTATAGAATAGATATAAGTACCTATTATAAGTATCTATCTTAAAGCTATATCTATAAAATTTAAACCTATATAAAGTAAGCGAGGTAACTTATAAGTTATATAAGTAATATTAGCTATCCTAAGTAGGTATTAGTAAATTAAAAATCTAAAAAAAGATTTACTACGTAGGAATACTAAGTTAGTAGTTTTTAATTTAAAGTTTTTTAAAATTTAGGCTTAAGTTAAGCTATTTCTTAAGGGAGGAGCTAGAAACCTTTCTAGCTTATTTATTAATTAATAAATCTAAAAATAGGCTCTAGATTTAAAATCTATATTAAAAATATACTAATATAATATATTTATAGCCTACTTCCTTATTAAGGATAGGTAAATTTATTAAAAATTTCTTAAAGTCTAAAAATCTTAAGTTAGTTTAAGTAAGTTAGCTATTAAGTTAATAAGTAGGTTACTAAAACCTACTTATTCTATACTAAAATCCCTTAAGAGTAATAATATAGGATATTCTTACTAAACCTACTCCTAAGTAATTATAGTACTTAAGTAGGTTATAGATTTTAATAGATATAGATAGAATAGGTTTTAAGGCGGGTTATAAAGGTTTCTATCTACTTTAACTTTTAATATATCTACTTTATTCTATCTTATTAAAAAAGAATAGGTATCTACTTACTTATTAATAGAGGTACCTACTTATTAATAAGAGGTAAATTTACTCTTAATAGCCTTGAATTACTTTTAAGAAGACTCTTAGAAATTATCTTAATCTTTATTCTAATCCTTTTTTATTAAGTAATAAAAGAGATATCTAGCCTTTTATTATTTAATAATAATTAAAAATATACTTTCTAATAATATCTAAGAGTAAAATCTATAAATTTTAAACCTACTTTAAGCTTTAATATTAACTCTAGTTATTAAATATACTTCTTATAATTCCTAAGTAAGTCTATTAATATCTAGTTATTAATAAGTATTAGTTCTATAGGTATAGATTAATTAATTAGCTAGTAGAGAAGTAGTCTTTATAAGGCCTAATAGGCTAGTAGCGGAAGCCTTCTATACTATTAAGTAAAGTATTAGTAGGCGCCACGTCTATATTAATATACTAATAAATAAAATAAGGTAAATATCTTTATTTAGATAGCCTAGTACTTATAGCTCTTTCACTTACTCCTATTAGTTAGAAAAATAGGTAGTAAGACTATTTAAATATATTATACTTAAAGTAAAATTAATATAAAAGGTAGAAGACTATTAAAATATTAAAAATATTAAAGTATATAATAGACGCTTCTACTATTAAGGTTCTTATTAATATCTATAACTTAGTCTTATTAATAGTTATTAACATTTGTCCTTAAAGGCTTTTACTAATACCCTAGCTTTTAAAAGATCCTTTAAATTATATTAACTATTATCTTAATTCTTATATCTTATCTACTTAATAAGGTATTATATCTTACCTTTAATAATATATTTATTTATTAGCTACTTAATCTTATATTTATCTTTAAACTCTATATTATCTTTAATTATAATTAGAGGTAGCCGCTAATTAAAGGTCCTTTTATAAGGATTTATACCTACTACCTTAAGCTTTAATTAAATAATAGATACTACAGGCTATATCTTTATAATTAATAGTAATTCTAACTTATAAATAAGTAAATTAACTTTATAAAGGACTTAAAATAGTCTAGTATATTACTAAAATAGCTTATAATTTAAAATACCTAATATCTTATAATTATAATATAAATATAAGAATACTTTATTATTAATATTAATATTAAACTCCTTATACTTACTATTATAATAAGCTTCTATTATAATATTTATAAAAGTTATATAATTCTCTACTTCCTCTTATTTAATAAGTTATAGTTTATTAAAGGCTTTTATAAGTATATTATTAATAGTAAATATATCTATTATATTATTTACCTTAAAACTATAGTATAGCTTATTAGGAGCGAAGCCTATAATAGTTATAAGTAAATTATTTAATATAACTTAAATATATAAGAGTATAAGATCCTATTTATCCTAGCTATTAGGATTATAAGTTAAATAAAATCTTATTATAATTTTAATTATTTAATTAATATACTTACTCTAGCTATCTATTTATAAGTAATATATTATAGCTATTAGAAAATTAACTCTAAGATACTTAAAGACTTCCTATTAAAAGTCTTATATAAAGCGGGAATCTCTATTATTATTAATATTATATAGAATATCCTAATTATAGGATAATAAATCTTAAAAGATAACTTTAACTTATTAAGAGGCTTTTTATATATCTAAGCTTAGTAATAGAAGGACTTTCTTACTAAACTTATATATAATAGTAAGGAGATAGTTTATTCTTATAAGAGTTATTAATAAGGTAATAATAAAATCTATTATAATAATATAAAAAGGGATTAATAAAGTAGATATAAGTATTTAAGTATTATATAATAAGTATCTTTATATTTAATTTAATTAATATTATAAGTAATAAGTAATATATACTTATAAGTTTTTAATAAGGTAATAAATATATATTAAATAAAATAATTAATTATAACACTAGTAGTATCTATTATAGTTAGATATATTATATACTTACTTAAATAGTTCTTATTTTATAAATAGTTATATACCTAGCTTATATATACCTTCTCTATTAATATAGTAAATAAGGTTATTATAAAGAATAAAGGCTATTCCTAGCTTAGTATATTTAATAATTATTAGAGTACTATTATTATATACTTTAATAGGTATTTAATTATCTATTAAAGGTTTTAATATATCTAATATCTTTTTTTATTAATTATTAATCTTATAAGCTATTTATAGTCTTAATTTAAATTTATCTATTATATCTACTAATATTATATAATACGTATTAGTATAGTTTTTATTAAGGTCTTTAATTAGATTAGTAAAGGCTTTTATAATCCCTTTAAGATTATTATAAAGGATATTAAGAACTTCCTTAATTAAATTAGGTATATTTATAATAATAGTATATAGCCTTAATAAGGTATCTAAAATAATATTAGATTTACCTACTTTATAATATAATTCTAAATTAAATAAAGATAAGTATTAAGAAGCTCTAATAAGCTATAAATTTAGCTTATTAATACTAATAATATTCAATATTATCTATTTAGATATAAGTATAACTATTAAGTAATCTATATATATAATAATAAGAGGCTTTAAATTCGACTTAATTATATATCTTACTTTCTTTATAATTTAAATAATTCTTACTACTTCTAACTCTATTAACGAATAATTTCTTTTAATATTATTAAGGTATCTATTAAAAAATATAATTAATTAAATATTAATCCTTATAAAAGGCTTTAATATTAGGTCTCCCCTAATATAATAAATTATAATTATAAGATTAATAACCTTAGAAGTATTAAGGTTTATATATAAAACCATATTATAATTATAATAAATAAAGAAGTATAAGATTCTAAAAGCCTTTTATAAATTATAAAATATAAGTAATTCTTTAAGAGTTAATTTATAAAAGATAACGCGTATAATATACCTCTTTTATATAAGGCCTTTAACCCTTAT
>JAABUL010007308.1_pt1 | contig 12003 bp, 17 predicted proteins | sample 5559151 | NCBI WGS metagenome assembly JAABUL01 (sample SAMN10711876, study PRJNA513368) | rock metagenome | isolation source: Antarctica rocks | place: Antarctica: Victoria Land, Pudding Butte sud | reverse complement strand
AGACCTTTTTCCTCGTCTTACTATCAAAGCTGTTTACGTAGGTTCAGCAAGTGTAAGATTTGGTGGTGAATGAACACTTTGAGGACAAACCGTTAACCGTGACATTTGGAGAGAGTTTGTATGAAAGGAGCGGCCATAGGGTCTGATGGTGATGCGTAAGAAAGCTCCGGAAGTGATCAGATGCAACCAAACTAACCCGAATGTGTCCATTACAACCGTGTCTACAGAGGTCTTTGTGTGTCAACGAGCGGCGTGAGGTTACAGGCAAGACTAGGGGCTAGGGTGGATGGTGTAGAGGGCTAGAACATACAATGAAGCTTGAACAAACGCCTTTACCTGTGGAGGAGGTGTGAGGCTGAAACATAGGATGAGGAAATGAAGCCAGGCAGCTCCCAGCAGGTAGCCGTGCGTATAACGGTTGCAGCGGGATGGACAATGCCTGACTGAGGAAGAACGTGTAAAGCCAAAGGTTGACGTGATTGAGTATTTCTCCGCAACGTATGCTCAAGAGATTCGTGCGTTGGGATAATCTAAGCGCCTGGGATTGTCGGCTTGTCACATCTGGCCTTTGGGATCTACGAAGCGTAGACTTTGACATGTTGCTTCCATCGCCATGGTATCCAACCTCCCACCCTGTAATATCGTTGAGCCGTTTAACTTGACCTTCCCCCGGATCGGTGACTCGCCAAGTCACCCATCTCTCAATATTCAGCCTTGACAGGTCGATCTTTTAGTAGCCAATAGTCTAGGTGACCTGCTTGACGATCAGCAATTCCGTGCTCTTAGGCGCAAATGGGAGTCAGGGTTCATACAACCTGGGGGGGAATGTGCCTCAGCCGTTTTGATCGTTCATCAATACCTTCTCTAAGGCGATTCGTGGAGCTAAGGCTTTCAAGCCTCAGCCAGTAGCTGGGAATAGACCCATAAACGTCTTCAACGCTATGTTTGTGGGGGTATGGGCAAGGTGGGACCAGGTGAGAACGCCTAAATTCGTATCTAACTTCATGAGGCAACAATGGACTGGTCGGCGAACGTGAGATATCGCTGGTTGAGTAAGTCCTGTCCTCAGTTTGATGCTATATGAGTAAGCTGTGGTAGCCGTCTTTGCGTCCCATTGCACCCAAGATGGTTGACCTCAGCAGTAGTGCTCATCGCCGGTTTCTCTCTTCACTGCTAAAGGAACTGGGCTTCGTATGACTGAGAAGTCGTGCTCTATCCTTATCTTCCCTTGTTGTACTTTGAACGTCTGGACTTGAAGAGCGTCTGTCAAGGCAGATGTGGGGGACTCGGCGTAGGGTTGTCCTAGGTGGTGGGTATCAGAGGTGTACAAATGGCAAAAGTACGGTCCTACGAGAAGCAGTCTTGCTCAGCCGCTTCAACATTGAAATCATTTCAATGCAAGGCGAAATGAGAATGTACTCGATGCTGACTGATTTCCTTGGAGCCGTCTGGGTTTCATGTGCTCGCGTGATTCGAAGGCCAAAGTAAAGGTGAAGCTCACCTATGCCGATAAAACTCTCTGGCTAGATTCTAGGAGTCAATTTGCAAAGGTGGAGACAATCAACGCTTGGACGCTTAAGAGTCCAAAAGGCTCCTTCACATCAAGTGCGCGGAAGCGAATAGTAACGGCCGGCTGGAGATCTCGCAAGCTCTCGCTGTCGCTGTCGCTGTATTCGACGGCTAGGTCATCTCCTCCGTTACAGAAGAATCATAGAAGTAATGTTACTCTAAAGCCCGTCCTGCCCAAGAATTTGCCACTCGATACACATGGAAGAATGGAGCCCGCTCGGCGACACGGTGTGAAAGTGCCGATTGGATCATAGGCTGAGAGGTGAGAAATCACGAAGGGACTCGATCGGAGTCCTCCCATCAACTGCTATCATTCTGTCTCTCCTTACGTCAACCAGCGATTACTTTGATTTTACAAATAGCTTTCTGCTGGAAATGATTCCCGTCCCGTTCAAAAAGCTTACAATCAATTAGAAACACCTGTTTTCAACTTCCCAGGAACACCATTCCAAGCGTCCGGCACCTACCAGATTTACACCCTCTTGGTATGGCTGCTTTGGTGCGACTCCAGCAACGTCAGCATGCATCGATCTCCCAGGGATGTATCAGTGTATCATGTGAGAGGTATCAAATCTCCGAGTACGAGTCGAGGCGGACGAATTTCGAAACCATAAGCGCTTAACGGCTTCTGCATACCTGGCCCATCGACAAGGGCTCATGGACTCTGCATGGCCACACAAGGCTTGTTAGTTGGACGAATGTGGAGGGCCTAATGGCTGATCACGGGGGGTTCCTTTCGAACGCCTGTCAAACTCTTATGCTTGCTTTTGTTCCTGTCAGGGGATCGCCACGTTTAGAGCTTGACAGTGTCTCAGATGATGCTCCTCTCGTATCTGGCCCATTGCGGCAAGACATCTCTCTAGAATGAGAGATCCCCACAGCAGATCCGTACATGCCGAACATAAGCTTTGCCAGCTGCGTTTGGCGTGGTCGGGTGATGATAGCAGATATCGACGGCGAGCCAATGGTATTGTGGTCAGCAAGGATGGTATCTAGGAACTCCCACGCTTCGATGCCTCTCTGCTATGGGGTGTAGGTCTCGTAGATGGATAGGACCACATAGAAGGCGTCATCATCAAGAAACCCTGCCGGAAATCAGAGAAAAGGAGGAGGATGAAGTTTTTTAGCCCAGATTCACACGTGCATCCAAGGTAGCTAGCTATCTTGAAGGGCGATCACTGCTTACGTACTTGGACGATTAGAACAGCCCTGGACTGGAACTGTCACTTTAGTGTTAAAGCATAGAGAGCGCTGTACCCACCTCATTCAGTTTGGAAGTGGACTATCAAAAGAGCCAACGCTGATCTAAGGTTCACGCCTGTGTGGCGTAGTCTGAGTAGAGAACCCAATTGAGCGAAGCTACAAATATTGGTCAACTAAAACTGGCAGGAGCAGCCGCTCAACGGCTGGTTAGAGTGGGATCATTATTGACTTTCGCTTGCTCCCTCAAGGCTTCTCGGAAGGAAGCAAGTCGACCGTTCCAACGTTCATGGTATGATACTCATTTTTAGGGCAGGATTATTGTATATTTTCTTTTTGAGAAAGGCACTTGCATATCAAATCACGCTGTAATCCGTCAATTTGTCAACGCCAGAGTTTGAGGAGGTTTGGGATGCAAACATCTATAAATGAAACACTGCAAAGTCAGCCGATTGCAGCAGCTTCCATGGCCTGGACGATTGACTATCGAATCACTGATTCTTCTGTCCCGTTTAGTGTTGCCATGTCACCAGCCGAGATCGATAAGCGGAATGCCGCGCAGAGATGCATGAAGTTGGCACGACAGAGAATGGCCACCCATATTTCCTGGATGTACCGAGTATGGGTGTACTGTGTATGGATGCATTCGAGGGACGACGTGAGTCTCGTATATATTTTTGATTTTGTGGTTATCGTAGATAGATTGGATTATATGTACGGAGTAGTACCTACTTACCTACCGACCTACCTACCTGGTATTCTTGTTCACCATCAGTCACCATCAGTTACCGTGGGCACGGGTAAAGTAAAGCAAGGTACCTTACGGAAGTACTGCTGTACTCTATCTCATGATCAAACGAATAAAATATTCATGTCCCTGCGGGGATTGCCGTGCTGGTACCTTAGGTCGCCATGCGTCGAGGAAGGCGGTCAGGCAGTTTCTCATCATGCCCTAAATATCGAGTGCCAACCTACCGTCGTCGTACATCCGTACCGCGACGGTCTACCTTACCTACTTGACCCTATCTAAGGTACCTTAAAGTACTTACTGCTGTATACTGTATGTGCATTGCTCGCCGACTTTTGATCCATGAACGAAACGATCTAGGCCCGGGACAAAGAAAGCCCCCCCCACGCAAATCACTCGTTCAGTAACCAGGATGTGATGCGCCACTATCCTCTATTCTCTCCACGATCGACTCGGAAGGTCGATGGGGCTTGTTCTGTTCCCAGCGACGGCGCTTTTTCGGTGGGCAAGACTTGAACATCATCTCGATTGTCGCGTTGACATAAATAGTACAACGCTGGCAGGCCATGAGTTCATCGCTCACTACGGAAGGTATGACTGGGATCATCCTAAGAGCCGTTGTGCACAACGATTATCGAGACTGTGAACGTGACGACCGTGGAGTAAGTAAAGTACGGTCAGAGATGATCATGTCTAGTAAACCGGTTTGGCGGTCGAGACTTGCCACCACCACCCAACAGCAGCAGCAGCAGGCTCCGGGCATGTCCAGCTGAAGCCTGAAGGGATGGTTTCCTCAAGGCAGTTGAGGGAAGAGAAGGACTGAAGGAGATCCTTTCAGCCAGCCTACTCACGCTACGCTACCTGACCCTAGGTCAGATCCAGAAGATCAAGAAACCTTCCCGCATCTAGGAACAGGCCTCTTCCTTGCGATGCAGCGCCAGGGGGTCCGAGGAAGCCAGCAGGGCCTACCATCCGCCAGGACAACAGCAGCAGCATTAGCAGCAGCAGCAGCAGCACCAAGCAATTCCCGCGCTTTCATTAGCCACTATTTGTTGCAGGGAGGCGCTCACATGGGCGCAACGCACACATCATGCTGCCCTTTGCTCACGTACTGCGGTACTACGTATGTATGGACATGTGGGTTGAGGTAGAGCGAGACGATGGGCCAGGCTTGGCACCGCGGTAGGCACCTTGTTCGGCAACCGTGGCCAGCTGGATCCGGTTAGACCAGCACGATTTATCCGAACAATCGTCCTGGGGCATGCCTGAACGGGACAGCCATTCAGCCCAATGGGAGTCCTTCTCAACGCCGATAGCGGATAGCCCCGCCCCCCGTGAGATACATGATGTACCTCTGCCAATACTTATAGCACTGTACCTTCTCCCAGGCTAGCGGTACTTCGGTAAGGTAGTCAGTACCCTTGGGCACGGCAGTAGTCTCGTACCTTACACTTGTTTTGATAGCCGCACACACCAACCAGTAGGTACGCGAGTACTTTACACACACACTAGATGTAGAACACGCTCGAGGACTTTCGTTCCTGTGGGGTTCGAGTTACGAATAGTGGGGTTCACCGAAAACCCCCCCAGGGGTTTGGCTAAGAACAAGTACAGTAGTACCGTGTAGTAGAAAACAGTACGGGCAGGGTACTAGGTCAGGTAGGTACGAGTATTTCGTATCGTCAATAATAATTTCAGAAATCAACATTGCATGTGTGAGAAGCAACGTCAATCCTCACCTCCACCTCCACCTTCACCTCCAGCTCCCTCTACAATCCCTTCCCCCTCTCAGCTTTCTACCTCATCGCGTATCTTCGGCGGAAGTGCCTCCTTGGATTAAGACCTCTATCACTATGCGAACCTCTCTGTAGCGGTCTTGTTCCTGATCAAGGCTCTTGTTCCTCATCAATTACCACCTAAGCCGTGCCTTCCCACTTCCCACTTCCCCACCCCAACGGAAAACAGCAACCAACACTCGTTTCCCACAACTGACAACAATCTATACTTTTACACGGCCACACCAGCCGCCAAAGTTCTCCCACCCTGTCGTTCCCCAGGGTTAGGAAGAGAAACGATCTTCTTTTAGTTCCGAATCCCTAATTCGAGGAGACTTCCGACCGTAAAACGGTAACCGCTGTACCGAAAAAGTTAATCCTTCGGCAATTGTGTCAAGCTTCAGTGCATTCCACTTCTCTTGTCGATCATTTATTAGGGCCTCCCCGCCTGGCTTACGGAATATTAATCGTCTTGGCTTCAGAAGGGCTATATCTTTGGTTAACCACTGCTCTCTTCTTGGGCCCCCCTTGCCTCGCTAGCAGAAGGTCCCTACTACGTCCGCTGTCTCTTCGCAGAGATTGCTATGAACGTTGGGAAAGCCCCGGCATGTGTGCCAACATGGCGAGGGCATATCGAGACCACTAAGGACGCACTGATCATCTTCGAGGCATGCTTCACCGGTGCCCTGGCCCACTGCTTCCGACGACCGCACGACCGTGAACGGAGCCAGCTGATCGTAAGTGGAAACGTCTTTGTGTACGAGGAAGCCACTTCAGGGATCAAGCGATGGACAGATGGGATACCATGGAGCCCGAGTCGAATCTTGACGAATTTCCTCATATACCGACAACTCAACAGCCCCTTCCCCCCCGGCGAGAAGAAGAGAGCGACCAAAAGGAGCCAAAGATACCTCAAGCCCGGCGAGCCATATCCCGCACCCCAGCCTTCCACCAAATCCAACGATGACTCCACTTATCCCTTTTCTCCCGAGTCACCCGGCGTCAAGCTGGAGGAGCACGCTGATAAGGATGGCGACCGAGGTTTGGTTGGCTCCCTGGTGGATTCCTACGAGTTTAAAGAGAACGGTTTGCTCAAAAAGACCATGACAGTCACCATCAACAATGTGCAGCATCATCTAGTCTCTTATTATTCTCTCGACGATGCAAAATACCACCTAGAGACTCCGCGAGACGACCCGCGACTGAAGGATCTTCCACTGCGAGACGAGCTATTGCATCAGCCAAAATTTAAGTTCCCCAACTTTGACGACGCCGGCGATGGGGTCTTTGAGCAGCTGGAGGGTACCCAAAATCCATATCCTTACATGTCCACGGGGTACGATCAGATGAGGCACTTCCCAATTCCGGTCCAAGGACATGGTCACCAGCCAGATGGAATAGCAACCTCGCAGTTCTATTACCCTAGCATGTCACCGTATGCCACTTCGTCTCAGACACCGTCAAACATTCTTAGCTACTCCATACCCCAAACACCATCGACCTATGCTCCGACGATACCATTGACGATTACATACCCTCAGCATCAGTCTCATCCGCCTGTGCAGCAGGCCCCACACCATCAACCGCCACAGCAGTCTCAACGGCAGGCCCAGCATCAGCCCCAGCAGCAAGCCCAACCTCAGCCCCAACCGCAGACCCAACCGCAGACTCAGCAGTACCCGTCACATCAGACTCAACAGCAGAACCAGCAGCAGATCCAACCTCAGTCGCAACCGTTAGTCAAACAGGAAAGGCCGCAGCTTCCGCAGTACCAAAGTCATTACCAACCCCAATACCATCCCATCACCCAGGTAACACCTCAAGATCAGCTGCCGCAGGCAACCTACCAACAACATCCTGTTCCAAATACGCTACCTCGGCCTAGCGGCATGCTCGACTCGGCCAGTCCCTCTCAAGATAATTATGGCTGGCATAGTGATTTCTACGCAACGTTTGGGTCTACGGTTGCACCAATTAACAGTAGCCTTTTGTCCTACCCTCAAATCCATCAAATCCAACCTTGGCATATGCCGCATTCGTATGCCACCCGCGCAGACGGGCCCTCATATGCCTATCGGGCCCAGTCTTAGGATTTAAAAGAAGATATGGAGTTACGACTTTCCTAGTGTCGATTTGGGTGGCTGGGAAATGCATCTCGAACGTCATGCTTACTCGTTTGGCGGTTGAGTTATATTTGCACAAAAGAAAGGGGTGTTGAGTCTTGGGATGGCGCTTTTAGGCGTGTCTTGGGCGGATGAGTTTTCTTGGGGAGTGCTTTGTATGAGAAAAATGATAGATTGCTTTCCGGGGTGGGGGGGTTCGAACCTAGGCGCAACGTTCTGTCCGAAGCTTTATGAGTATATAATGTTTTCATTTTTCCCCCTAGGATTTCTATCGTTCTATGGATGTGTCCGCCTGGTCTTTCAGATATGATATCCCCAGAGTCTTTTAGGACTTAGCATGTTTCCTTCCGTATCTGGGATTACAACCCCGCAACGCTTTATGCTCATATAGATAATCTCTCATTACCCGTGCGAGGAACATCGGCACCGTTCAGCCAGCTTTCACCGAACATATCTCACACCAGCCCTCCCGGCATGGCTCAGAGGCATACGAGCCACGCCGTAGCGGCTGTCAAGACCCTGCGTACGGTAAGACTAAGGGTCCTCAATGCCTTCCCCGCGTTGCGTACTTTCCAGCCAAACTCATCCGCTCGTGAGCGTAAGGCTCTACTGCTCTTCCAACACCTCAGAAACGACCTAGCAGCAACTATTCCGTACCCCACACGTAATCCCAATTGCCTGTTCTCGCGCGGAATTTCCATACACTCGAAACACATTACCGACAGTAAATTACACGACTCGTGCGCTTGTCCGTAACATTGACTACTAGTGCGGTCCCCTAGGATTTACCGCGCATATCAGACGAGAAGACGGGGTTTTGCTCGAATGATCGACCGGCTGTTGAAAATCAACTCCCGAGTCCCGCATCCTGCAACCCGTACGTATGCGTGGTATGTGCCTAGAGTAAGGTAGTAACGAAAAGAAGGAAGGAAAAAGTCGGTGAGGAGCGCAACGGAGAAGACTCCGGTTTCGCGCGATTGAGGATTTGATCTAAAAAGGAGCCCGAGTTACATCATGGGCGTTGTGGTAGCGTCACTGATTGGGAATGAATCTGCCAGATTGACAGGCGCAGATGTTGGGACTGATGAGATGCAGATGGGGCGAACCACGGAGGTACAGCCACGTATGACACCCGGATGGTTGCACAGCGGAGGTGATGAACACCTCCTCTGCACTGTTGATGATAATAACAACAACAACAACAATAGCACAGTAAATGCACACTTGGATGTCCCCCACTGCTGCTCAGCGATGACGAACATCGCGATCAGGATCAGGACAGCCAGTCCCGCCATCGAAAGCCACACTAACACCTACTGCCGCGGTGTGTACCTGGTATACATGTACATCGCTATGTACCTTGGCCGTCGCAGTCCAGGCCGTTGTGGAATTCCGTCAGCCCTGTGAACCGGGGTTCGCTTAATGCCGCTTCGAGCCCGAAATAGTAAGCTCGCCGGTAGCCTCACGCCTCCGGCAGAACCGCCACTGGGACGACAGTTTGCCCACACCATCGTCTTGAAATATCCCTGCTTGTGATACGAGTCTACAATCAACGGCCGAGACTGCTTGGGCGGAGTATACAGTCATACACACAATGCAATGGCGCTGCCAGCGACGGCGGCGTTGAGAGGTGTCCAATTGAGGATACCGCGTCAAAATTTGCGAGTTCGAGCATGTGGTTCACGGATCATGGCAGGTTTGGGGTTAAGATGGACGGGGCATGAGAGAATACGAACTGTGCTCGAAAGGTGAGTTTCAGCTGGTTAGAGAGTTTGGAGCAAGAGACTGAACATCTCGCGGTCAGGTCGACACAACATGGATACAACGGGCAGATACGATGCTTGAGCGCTGGTGGAGAGGGGAAGGTGAAGAGGGAGAAAGGGTATGTTACAGTGCGATATGGACAATATCGTAGAGTGAGTGTCTTGGCTCCCAGTATTGCGATACCTGCATCGCTCTCTGCGCTCTACCACTGCTTCCACACCCTGCCCGATGCATAAGCCAGAACCTGCCTGCCCTTGCCAATCACATTTTCCAAGCGTCCCCCACAGTCCTCAAACGTCGAGCTATCGCTAACCCATACCGTCGCCCAGATTCACGCCTCTCTCCAAACGCCTCCCTTCCATCCTCCCCATTCACGAAAATATCTACACTCTTCCCAATATCCTTACCTTCTCGCGCCTTCTCTGCGCCCCCGTCATCGGCTATCTTATACTGCACGACATGCATTTTCCGGCTCTCTCGCTTTTCGTCTACGCTGGTGTGACGGACCTGGTCGATGGCTGGATCGCTAGAAAATATAATCTGCAGACAGTGGTTGGAACAGTTATTGATCCAATGGCGGACAAGACACTGATGACTGTAGTGGTGGGGTGTTTGGCTTGGGATGGGGCTTTGCCGGGTGGGTCCTGATCTTCCGCATTGCTCCCTGATGACTGTTGATCTCACTCAGAAATCCTCTGATAGCGCTACTCTAGTTCCACTCGCTCTTCTCATCCTTGGCCGAGATGTCCTCCTCGGGCTCTCCGCCATCTACTATCGCTATATCTCCCTCCCTCCACCAAAGACCCTGGCACGTTATTGGGATTTCAGCCTGCCGAGCGCGGAGGTGCGACCAACGGGCATAAGTAAGATCAACACGGCGTTGCAATTGGGATTAGTGGGTTGGACGATGAGTAGTATGGTCTGGGATATGGGTATGTGGGGTGAGGAGGGATTGACGGGCATGCAGTAAGTGTCTTCCACCATGGTTTTTCTCAGGGTTGAAGAACTTTAGTCCGAGGGTTGCGTAGAAAGGAAGATACCACGACGATTACTAGTATAGCCGAAGACAGCCAACTGTACAAGGCATCTCGATATACGAACAAAAGCTAATAGCACTCTTTTCCTTAGGTACATTGTAGCGGCAACAACAATCTGGAGCGGCGCCAGCTATATCTACACCAAAGACGCGGTTAAGATCTTGAAAGCTGGGGAACGACTGAACAGAACTAGCAGAAAATAAGAGGCTATGATCGTGCAAGGTCACGCATCGAAGCTCACATGCGAGTCTTTTCGTGGAGAAAAAGAAATTCGAGAATATAGAGTGTGAACAGAATCATCTACATTCGGTGTTGATCTCTGAGGAAAGGTTTACGCTATTGCATGCCTTTTTTCCCTCCTATTCCCCCATCCCTCTCTTCCATCCCTCACTTCCCTATTACCCAATCTCAATCCCCGTCCCTAGCCCTTAAACCGGATGGCTGCTTGAACGCTAGGATAAAGTAAAGGAGAGAAGAGGGGATAGAGGGAGGAAGGGATTTAAGGAGGGTGTGGGGACTTTTGAAATAATGTTGGAGGAGGGTGGAGGACGCGGGTTGAAGGGTTAAAAGGTTGAAGGGTGTGGTCTCTCGCGCTTCGATGTCTTCCAATCCATTATCTTGATTTTTTAATCTCTTCAACTGTTTATTCCAGAGATTAGAGAAGAATGAGTTTCTTGACACTGTGCTGTGGGAAGTACTTCTTTGATCAAGTACGAGGAATGATGAACGGTTAGGAGGATAAAAGATGTGGGGGGGGGGAGGGGAACAGCATGGGGGGCGGAAGGAAGAGAGGGGAAAGTGGTGAATCGGGGGGGAGGGAAGGGAAGGGGGAGGTGACGGGTTTGATGGTTGAAGGAGGTGGGGTGAGAATGGCTGGATAGACATCGTCAGGAGAGAGGATGATGTATGAGGTTCTTGTTTGTGAGGGTTTGTTTGAAAGTATGATAGTGATATTCGACGAGGGGATTAGCTATCTTCACTGTCTTGAGTTCTTGAATTGTTTCTCTTTCCAGCCTTGTTACCCATCTCTTTCTTTTTCGTCTCTTTTCTTTTCTCAGGCTATCATTTCTTCTCCCTTCATCTTCTTTTTCATCTTTTTCTTTTTTATTCAACTCTTCCCATTTAATCGTTCTTATAGCAGACAGAGGATGAGAAAAAGAGAAAAAGAGCGAAGAGAAACGGAAATGAAAACGGAAAAGGACAAGAGCGATGATCAAATTCTTGACATCAAAGTGAGAGAAACAGCATCGCAGAAGCTCTACCACGTCGCCTTCAACTTTCAACAACTTCTTCTCTTAAAACCAGTTTTAGGCGCTAGATTACACATCTGCGACAGGCTTGTTGGGACTTGTGAAGGGAATCCAAAATTAAAATTTAGAAGAGAGAAGACAGAAAACGAAAGATGAACTTGAAATGAGAAATGAGGGCTTTGCATATGCTATGTATGTAAGGCATGAACAAAGAGTCTTACCAAACGTCTAAACACTGCACCAACACTTCCAAAACAACCCCCCCCACAAAAATCACCCCCAACAACAAACCACCCCCACAACCCCACAATCCCAAAACCCCCTCCTCTCCACCCCATCCCCAATACACTAACCTCGCCTCGCCCACACCCGAGAAACAAAATTTTTTGCCAGCGCAGCTCACCACACACCCATCCCTGCCCGGGGAAAAAAAAAGCCCGACCAGTTCGAAAGCAATGGCGCGAATGGGTATGTACATACAAGCAGGGGGTTGCGGTTGTGGGGGGAGGGGGGGGGGGGGAAGTTGCGGGAATCCGT
>JAABUL010007306.1_pt1 | contig 12004 bp, 10 predicted proteins | sample 5559151 | NCBI WGS metagenome assembly JAABUL01 (sample SAMN10711876, study PRJNA513368) | rock metagenome | isolation source: Antarctica rocks | place: Antarctica: Victoria Land, Pudding Butte sud | reverse complement strand
CTGACTGTGAGATGGATCGTCTTCATATTTCCCGAGACGCGTTCCACGGCGAATGGAACTATACGATCCACCCAACCGAAACGAACGCATCCCAGGTCAAAGCAGTTATCTTCGGATGAGCCCTTACGTTCCAGTGGTGGATAATCAGCAGAGCCACCACCCAACGCAGCGGCAACCCGACACGACATTGGATTCAGCCGGCATTTCGTTTGCGCTGGCTATCCAGCTGCACGATCTGTGCTCCTGTGCGACGAGCGGGCTCGACACCATGGTGCTGTTCGGCGATTTCCTCGAACTTGACGGGGCGCTGAAGGATTGCTGTCTGCAACGCGGCCTTCCGGCACTGCGTGCCGAGCATCGGGCTGACGATGCTCGCAACGTTTCCTGATCCCCGCATCGAGAAACGGAAATCAAGATAGTGCAACTATATATCTTGATTAGCCAATCAACATCCATAGACGCACTCAATTTGATAGTCCTGCTGATTGTGTGGCATTATTAAAATATAGTCGTATAAGCGTGAAGAGCATGCCAACGAGCCTCGAGGCAGAACCCGCGCCGCCCGCCGTGCACGCCAACCAGGACGGGGACTCCTTGCCGCCTGGCCGGCGTGTCGGCATGCCAGTTGCGGCACCCGCCCTGGAGACGCAGCGGCTCTACGCCGCGGACTGGCTCGGCTTTCTCGAGTGGTGCCGGACAGCCAAGCGCAGTGCCTTGCCGGCAACGGCGGACACGCTCGCGGCCTACTTGATGACCGTGGCGCCCGAGCTCAGCCGCGGCGCCCTCGGCCGGTGGTGCGCCGCCATTGGGGCTATGCACCGCCAGCAAGGGCTGCCCCCGCCCCGGCTGGATCCCTCGGCGCGCGCGGCCCTGCGCCGGACCGCCCGGCCCAAAACCCCACCTCGCTCAGCGGCGCCCAGCGAAGCCGCCCTCGCCCGTCTGGCGCTGCTCTGCCCGCGCGATCTCGCCGGGCTGCGCGACCGCGCTTTGCTGCTGCTCGCGGCGGCCACGGCCGGGTCGTCCCGGACCCGCGGCGGGCTGGCCGAGCCGGAGGCGGCCGTGACGGAGACGCTCGCGTCCCCGACGTCGGTCCGGCGCACTGTCCTGCTCGGGCTCGACCGCGAACGCGGGAATTCGGCCGCGCTGTCCAGCGGGTGCGGGCAGGTGTGGAGCAGGACCGGCGTGTCCATTTCGAGCGTGACGCGGTCGCCGGGCTTGGAATTGAACGGTGCGAAGAGCAAGCCTCCCTGGGCGCCGACGGAGACGCGGCTGAACCAGTTGACGTTGACGGGCAGGTCGCGGCGGTCCGTTCCGTATTTAGCCGCTTCATTCAGGAAGCTGTCGGCACCATTCTGCGTGCGGCCGTTGCGCGCCTCCTGGTAGCTCACCGCGCCCCAGCGTGCGGCGATCTTTGCGGCGGTCGAGGTGCCGCAGGCCGTGTCATGCCAGCCGACGGTGTCTTCGATCACCGAGCAGAAGATGCGGCCCATGTCGGAGTAGAGGCAGTGGCCCTGGGTGAGCCGGAACGTGTGCTGGCATTTCAGCGTATCGGGCGCATTGTAGCGCTCGAGCAGGTTGAGCGGGTTGTAGAACAACATGCTGACGTTGGCGCCGCCTTCGAGGTCGGTCATGCGCAACAGCCGGCCGGGGCGGATGAGCAGCGACCAGTGGGTGGCGCCGGGCAGCACGTCGTCGTAGTCGATCGTCATGGCAGCTTGCGGAATTTGGTGACGCGGCCGCCCGCACCTTCGCAGACGTAGATGTCGCCCTCGCCGTCCACGCAGAGGTCGTGGGCGCCGCGCATCAGTCGTGATCCCGCCCGTCGGTACCGCGCCAGGATGCGAGCAGGGTGAAGTCCAGGGTCCAGAGGCTGACGCGGCAGCGGCCGGGGCCGAGCGCCGGGTCGCGGAAGGGCTGGAGCTCGGAAACGTAGACGATGTCGTTGCGGATGCAGATGCCGCTCGGGTTGGCGAATGGCCATTGCTGCAGGAAGGCGCCGTCCGGGGTGAAGATCTGGATGCGGTCGTTTTCATCGTCGCAGATGAACACACGGAAGCTGCTGTCGATAGCCACGTTGTGGACGAGGGCGAACTCGCCGGGGCCGGTGCCTTGCCGGCCCCAGGAGTGCAGCAGCGTGCCGTCGGGGGCGAAGCGGTGGACCTTGTGGTTGCCGTAGCCGTCGGCGGCGAAGAGGTCGCCGGCGGGGGCGACGGCCAGGTTGGCCGGCATGTTGAACGGGCGCGACTTCACGACCCGGCCGTCGCAGGTGGGCGAGGGCTGCAGCTTGCGGCCCAGGACGAGAGCGGGTTCGCCGTCGGGCGTGTACCGGGTGATGGTGTGGTGGTCGCGGTCGGTGATCCAGACGGCGTCCTCGGGGCCGATGCAGATGCCGTGCGGCACGGTGGAGAACTGGCCGGCGCCCCAGGCGCGGAGGAAGGCACCCGTTTTGGTCCAGACGGTCACGGGGTGGTGGTCGTTGCGCGACAGCACGTAGATTTCGTCGCGGCTGTTCGCGGCGGCGGCAACGGGATGCTCCAGCGCCCAGCCGCCGCGCATCACGGGCCAGGCGTCCAGCCGTTCGTAGCGGTGCTGGCCGCAGCCGACGACGGGGTTGGGCTGGGACAGGCTCAGAACTCCAGCAAATTGTCCCGGAAATGCTGGCAGCCGTACTGCTTGCGGACGAGGCCTCGCTGCTGCAGGGCGGGGATGAGGCCGTCGGTAATCTCGGCGACGCTCTTGCGGCTGACGTTGGGGAGGGCGAAGAGGAAGCCGTCGCCGCCGACCTCCTGCATCACCTCCTGCATCTGGGCAGCCACCGCGTCCGGGGTGCCGACGAGGTCGACGCTGCCGCCGGCGCTGCTATAGCTGATGATCGCCTCGCGCAACGTCTTGCCGCCGGCCTTGCGGATGAAGCCGGCGAGGCTCGACTGGTGGCCGTTGGTGGTGAGCTCCTGCAGCGGCGCGTCGAGGTCGTGGCCGGAGAAGTCGATGTTGGTGGTCCAGCCCATCTGGGCGAGGCGCTGGTCGACGTTCTGGGCGGCCGTTATGGCACGCTGGTCGGCCTTTTCCTTGGCGTGCTCGGCGGTGTCGCCGAGGATCGGGTAAATCATGAATAGGATCTTGCAGGAGTCGGGCTCGCGCCCGAACCGCTGCATGTGCGTGCGCACCTCGTGGCGGTAGTCCTTCATCGCCTCGATCCCTTTCGGGTGGGCGACGATGGTGTCGGCGTATTTGGCGGCGATCTCACGGCCCTTGGCGGAACCGCCGGCCTGGGCGATCACCGGGCGGCCCTGGGGCGCGGGGCCGGAGTTCAGGGGTCCGCGGCTTTTGTAATATTGGCCGGCGTAGTCGATCGTGTGGACCTTTCCGGGGTCGATCAGCACGCCGGATTTGCGGTCGGCGACGATGGCGCCGGATTCCCAGCTCTCCCAGAGCCGGGTCACGACCTCGATGTATTCGGCGGCCATTTCGTAGCGCGTGTCGTGGTCGGGCAGTTTGTCGAGGCCGAAGTTCTGGCCGGAGAAGTCGGAGCTGCCGGTGACCATGTTCCAGCCGCCGCGGCCGGCCGAGATCTGGTCGAGGGTGCCGACGATGCGGGCGGTGAGGTAGGGGTGGTAGGCGAAGGTCGAGAGCGTCGGCACGATGCCGAGGCGGGATGTGGCCTGCGCCATCAGCGAGGCAATCACCGTGGGCTCCTGGCGGGGGACGGACATGCCGTTCTTCAGGAAGATGTCGCGGGAGTTCTGCCAGTTCTGGCCGATGTAGATGGAGTCTTCGAGCAGGATGTAGTCGAAGCCGGCGCGCTCGATGGCGCGGGCGAGGTCGAGGAACATCTCCGCCGACATCCAGTCCTCGCTGATGTTGCCGGTCCAGTCGGCGCCCCAGGCCTGGATGCTGGAGCCCTGGAGGAACCAGGCGAGATGGAAGGGGTCGGCAGCCATTCTTCGTCCTTCTAGGCGGTTATGTCGTGCGGCGCCCGGGCGGGCGTTTGGGTTGAGCCTGCCAGGGCGCCGGGCAGCACGGGCAAATGGCAGGCGATGCTGAGCGTCGCGGTGATGGGTCGCAGCGGCGGCACGGTACTGCTGCACAACGGCATGCGGTGGGGGCAGCGGGTGCGGAAGGCGCAGCCTTCGGGCGCGGCGGCGCCCATCTCGGCAGCCTCGGCGGCCGGAAGGTGCGCGGCGGAGGCGAGCAGCGCCCGCGTGTAGGGATGGTAGGGCGGGGTGAGCACGTCGGCGGCCGGGCCGGTCTCGACCAGCTTGCCGGCGTACATCACCGCGATGCGGTCGGAGAGCTGACCGACCACGGCCAAGTCGTGCGAGATGAACAGATAGGCGAGGCCGAAGCTGTCGCGCAGGTCGGCCAGCAGATTGACCACGACGGCCTGCACCGAGACGTCCAGGGCGGAGACCGGCTCGTCGCAGACGATGAAACGCGGCTCGGTGGCCAGGGCGCGCGCGATCGCGACGCGCTGCCGCTCCCCGCCGCTGAGCTGGTGCGGGTAGCGCAGACGGTAGGATTTTGGCAGGCGGACCATGCCGAGCAGCTCCTCGACCCGGCGCGTGCGGTCGCTGGGCGGGACCAGGCCGAACAGCGCGAGCGGGCGCTCCAGGGCCTCGCCGATCGAAAGGCGCGGGTTGAGCGAGGAGCCGACGTTCTGGAACACGATCTGCGCGTGCCGGCGGAAGACGGCGAGCTCGCGGGCGGTCTGCTGGGTGATTTCGGCGCCGTCGAACTCGACGCTGCCGGCGGTGTGGCGCAGCAAGCGCAGGACCAGGCGGCCGAGGGTGGACTTGCCGCAGCCGCTCTCGCCGACGAGGCCGAGGACCTCGCCGGGGGATATGGACAGAGACACGCCGTCCACGGCCGCTACCTCGCCGCGATCGTGCATGAGGCGGGGCCGGCCGTTGACGAGGGAGAGGCGCCAGGCGGCCAGGCCGGGGCGGGCGATGAAGTTCCGGCGCAAATCCGTCACGTTCAGCAGGGAGTCGCCGCGTTGGAAGCTCGGCTCGAGCGACTCGGGAGGCGGCGGCGTGGGCCAGGCGTCCAGCGCCGCGGCCTTCCAGCATCGGACGGCCTCGCCGTCGGGCTCGAGCACCAGGGGCTGCGGCCCAGCCACGCAGCTTCCCTCGCTGAATGGACAGCGCGGGGAGAACACGCAGCCTGAATCGGGCCTGGCGTCGCCGCTCATTTGGCCGGGGATGCTGGGCAGGCGGAAGCGGCGGGAGCTGGCCTGGAGCTGGGGGAGGGAGGCGAGCAGGCCCTTGCCGTAGGGATGCGCCGGCCGGGTCAGGACGCGGTCGGCGCGGCCGATCTCGACGATCTGGCTGGCATACATGACGGCCACGTCGTCGCAGACCCGGCGGACCACGGCCAGGTTGTGGCTGATGAACAATACTGCCACGTCCTTGCGCCGGCGGAGTGCCGCCAGCAGGTCGAGGATCTGCGCCTCGACCGTCACGTCCAGCGCGGTGGTGGGCTCGTCCAGGATGAGCAGAGCGGGCTCGCAGGCGAGGGCGGCGGCGATCAGGGCGCGCTGCTTCATGCCGCCGCTGAGCTGGTGCGGGAAGGCGCGGGCGGCCTGTTCCGGGCGGGGAATGCCCATTTCCGCGAGCAGGGCGACGGCGCGACGGTTGGCTTCGGCCGGGCTGGCGCCGCGGTGCTGGACGAGGGGTTCGGCGATCTGGCGGCCGACGCGGAGCGCGGGGTTCAGCGCGGTGAAGGGGTCCTGGAACACAGAGCCGATGCGGTTGCCGAGCAGGGCGCGGCGCTGCGCGGGCGAGAGGGTGGCGAGGTCGCGGCCCTCGAACAGGATGCTGCCTTGGATGTCGGCGCCTTGTCCCAGCAGATCGAGGATGGCGCCGGCGACGCTGCTTTTGCCCGAGCCGGACTCGCCCACGATCCCGAGCGCGCGGCCGGGTGCGAGGCTGAACGATACGTCGCGCACCGCCGTCACCGGCCCGTCGTCGCCGCGGTATCGGACGGTCAGGTTGCGGAGTTCGAGGAGGCTCATCCGCGCCCTCGCCCGCGCGGGTCGAGCACTTGGCGCAACCCGTCGCCGAGCAGGCTGATGCCGATTACCGCGAAGCTCATGGCCAGGCCGGGGGCAAGCGAAATCCAGGGCGCGTCTTCGACGAAGGCGCGGCCGTTGCTGATCATCAGGCCCCAGTCGGCCTCGGGCGGCTGCACCCCGAAGCCGAGAAAGCTGAGCACGGCGCCGAGCAGCACGGCGAAGACGACGCGCAGGCTGGCCTCGACGATCAGCACTGGCCAGACGTTCGGCAGCAGCTCCCGCAAGAGGATGTACCAGGTCCGCTCGCCGCGGCTACGGGCGGATTCCACAAAATCCTCGCTCATGAGGTCGAGGGTGACGCTGCGGGTCACCCTGGCGATCGGCGGCACGAACAGTATGCCGATCGCGACCGCGGTCTTCATCAGGCTCGGCGGCGTCACGGCGAGGATCAGCAGCACGAGCATGATCGGCGGGAAGGACATCATCACGTCGAGGCCGCGCATGATGATCTCGCTAAGCGGGCCCGGTCGGTAGCCGGCGAACAGGCCGAGCGGCACGCCGAGCGCCATGCTGATCAGCGTGGCGGTCACGCCGAGCGCGATGGAGAGCTGCGAGCCGAACAGCAGGCGACTGAACACGTCGCGGCCGTATTCGTCGGTGCCGGCGAGGTATTGCAGGCTGGGCGGCGCGAGGCGGTCGCGCACGTGCATCTGGTCGAAGGGGAAGGGCGCGATCGCCTGGGCCAGGACCGCCGCGATAAGCAGGAGGGCGACCATGGCGGCGCCGACCAGCAGCACGGTCGGCCAACGCCGCCGCGGCCGCAGCGCAAGCGGGAGCGCCAGCTCAACCAACGCTGCCGCCGTAGCGGATGCGCGGGTTGGCGACGCCGTAGAGCAGGTCGGCGGCCAGGTTGGCCAGGCAGTAGATGGCGGTGAGCACCAGGATGGAAGACTGCATGAGCGGCAGGTCCTGGCGCTCGAGAGAGTGGATCAGCAGCCGGCCGAGGCCGGGATAGGCGAAGATGGCCTCGACCGCGACGATGCCGCCGATCAGGAAGCCGAAATCCTGCGCCAGCACGGTGATGGTCGGCAGCAGCGCGTTGCGCAGCGCGTGACGCAGGATCACCACGCGCTCCGGCAGGCCGCGGGAGCGCGCCACCTTCACATACGTGCTGTCTAGCGCCTCGAGCATGCTGGAGCGGGTGAGGCGGGAGACGTGGGCGAGCAGGGTCAGGGTCAGCGTGATCACCGGCAGGACGAGATGGGCGAGGAAGGGACCGATGCCCTCGGCGAGGTCGGCGGCTCCGGAGGTGGGCAGGATGTGGAGGGTGCTGCCGAAGATTAGGATCAGCACCAGCCCCCAATAGAACTCCGGCACGGAGATGCCGACATAGGTGAAGATCGTTGCGGCATGATCGGGCCAGCGCCCGTTCGTGACGGCGGCGAGGACGCCGAGCGCGGGGCCGAGCAGCGTCACCACCGTCATGGCGAGCACGGCGAGCGGCGCCGAGCGGGCCAGCGCGCCCCACAGGATCGGCGCCACCGGCCGCTCCATGACCAGCGATTGGCCGAGATCGCCGCGCAGCACGCCGCTCGCCCAGCGCCAGTATTGCTGCCAGAGCGGCAGGTCGAGCCCGAGCTTGTGCTCGAGTGCGGCTTGGGTCTCGGGCGTCGAATACTGGCCGAGGATGAGCTGCGCGGTGTTGGACGGCAGCGCGTGGGTGGCGAGGAAGACCAGGGCCGACATGATTGCAAGCACCACGACCACCGCGCCGAGTCGCCTTAGGGCGTAGCGAGCCATGACGGCGCGGGATCAGGCCCCGATCGTGGCCGTGCTGAGGTCCACGAACATCAGCGGCGAGGGCGTGAAGCCCAACACCTTCTTGCTGACGCCGCAGGCGAAGTTCTTGACATAGATGATGCAGCCCGGCCCGTCCTCGGCGATGATCTCCTGGAACCGGCCGTACAGCTTGGCCTGCTCGGCCTTGTCGGTGGTGCTCCTGGCGGTCTCCAGCAGCTTGTCGACCTCCGGGTTCTTGTAGTGCCACAGGGTATTATTCCAGGACCCGGTGCTGTGGTACCAGGGATAGAGCATCAGATCCGGCGTGGTGCGGCCGAAGAAGTTGTCGACGTTGAGGGGCACCTTGCCCTCCATCTCGGCGAAGAACTTGTCCTGCGGGACGATGCGCAAGGTGACGATGACGCCGGCCTGCTTGGCGGTGTCGCGGAAGGCAGTGGCCAGCCGTTCCATCGAGGGGTCCGCCGAGGGGATGAACATCTCGATCGGGAACCCGTTGGGCATGCCGGCCTCAGCCAGCAGCTTCTTGGCGCCGGCGATGTCGGGACCGGTGAGCAAGTCCTTACGGAAATAGGGGTGGGTCGGCGGGAGCGGGGTGACGGTCGGCGTTCCGTGGCCGAAGGTGGCAATGTCGGTCAGCGCGGGCTTGTCGACCAGCTTGATGACGGCCTTGCGCACGCGCGGATCGTCGAAAGGCTTCATCTCGTTGTGCATGATGATGCCTTGCCAGCTGCCGGTCGCAACCTCCATGACGGTCGCGACCGTGCTGCGCTTCAGCCGGTCCGCCTGCTCGGGCGGCAGATCGTAGACGATATCGAGCGCGCCGCTCTCGAGCCCGGCGACGGACGTCGTCGCTTCCGGGATGACGCGCAGGATGATCCGGTCCGCCTTCGGCAGGCCGGGCAGGAAGTAGCTGGGGTTCTTCTCGACGATCAGTTGGTCGCCGGGCCGGTATTCGACGAAGCGGAATGGCCCGGTGCCCACCGGCTTGGTGGTCAGGCTCTCCATCGCCGCCTCGCTGACGATCATCGCCTGGTATCCCGCGACCACCGCGGGCAGGTCGGCGTAGGGGACCGACAGGTCGAAGCGGACGGTTTTCGGGTCCACCGCCACCACGCTGTCGACGATGCTGAAATTGGCCCGCAGGACCGAGCCGACCTCCTTGTCCTGCAGGCGCTTCATCGTAAAGACGACGTCGGCGGCCGTGAACGGCTTGCCGTCGTGCCAGGTGACGCCTTCGCGCAGGTGGAAGGTCCAGCTCTTCAGGTCGGGGGCGGATTCCCAGCTGGTGGCCAGGTCCGGCACGACCTGCAGCTTGGCGTCCTGCACTGTGAGCCGGCTGAACACGCAAAGGGCGTAGTTGTACTCGAGGCCGCCGACCCTGAACTTGGCCGGGTCGAGGGTGGCGACCGGCGCCGGATAGGCCACGCGGATCGTCATCGGCTCGGCGGCCCGGACTTCGCCGGCGGGGAGGGCGGCGGCGGCGCCGAGGGCAAGCACGCCGCGGCGTGTCAGCGCGGCACTGGTCGGGTTACGGTGCACGTCCGGACTCCTATGGATCGTTGGCGTGGATGCACGAGGGCCTTGCACACTGAACAGTGCAACCGTCATGCCAAGCCGGGGGACGGGCGGCTGCCACGGAGTGCGGCCGCGCATTGCCCTCAAATCGTACACTGTGCAACAGCACTAGGCAGTAAAGCAGAAGGTCAGCGCGGGTTTGCATATGGATCAAGCAAACGCAGGCTGGCCCGCTTCATGCAGCGTGGAGAAAATTCCCGCCACCTCCGAAAGCCGATGATGCCGCAAGAACCCTTCCACCTCGCCTGGTTCATGAACTTCACTCCGGGGGATTGGAACAGCAGCTTCGCCCCCACCACCGGCCCCTGGAACGGCAATTTCTACATCGACATGGCGCAGGCGCTTGAGCGGGCCTGTTTCGACTACATCATGCTCGAGGACACCGTGATGGTGCCCGACGCCTATGGCCACTCCACGGAAGCCGCGCTGAAGCACGCGCTGATGGTGCCGAAGCACGACCCGATGCCGCTGGCCGCCCTCATCGCGCACGCGACGACAAGGCTGGGCGTGGTCGCGACGATGTCGACGATGGCGTACCCGCCGTTCATGCTGGCGCGCTTGTCCTGCACGCTCGACCACATCGCCGGGGGCCGCTTCGGCTGGAACATCGTGACCAGCGGCGAGGATGCGGCGGCGCAGAATTTTGGGCTGGACAAGCTGCCGCCGCGCGAACTGCGCTACGAGATGGCGGACGAATACGTTGACGTCGTTTGCAAGCTGTTCGACAGCTGGGAGGAGGGCGCGGTGGTCATGGACCGCGCGCGCGGCGTGTACGCCGACCACACGAAGGTCCATGAGATCAACTTCGAGGGCAAGTATTTCAAGGTTCGCGGTCCGCTCAACACGGTGCGCTCGCCGCAGGGACGCCCGGTGTTCGTGCAGGCGGGCGGCTCGCCGCGGGGGCGGGCCTTCGCGGCGCGGAACGCCGATTCCATCATCGCTCTGGGGAACGGCATCGACGGCATGAAGCGGTATCGCGACGACGTGCGCAAGCACGCGGTCAACGCCGGGCGCGACCCCGACGACATCAAGGTGCTGTTCCTGATCTACCCGATCCTGGCCGAGACGGATGATGAGGCGCACGCAAAGCACCGGCGCCTGGTCACGTCGCCGGCCTTCGTGGAGATGGCGCTGGCGAGCGTTTCGTCGGTGACCGATATCGACTTCTCCCAGTTCGACCTCGACCAGCCGTTGCCGATGCTGACCACCAACGGCGAGCAGGGCTCGCTGGACAAGTTCGCGCAATGGGGCAGCGGCAAGACGCTGCGGGAATTGGCGGCGGACCGGTTTGGTGGGCTGCCGCCGGAGCTCGAGCTAATCGGCTCGCCGGAGACCGTCGCCGAGCGGATGGGCGCGATCATGGAGGGCGTGGGCGGCGACGGGTTCCTGATCAGCACGCCCTTCCAGCGGACCAGCCGTCGGTTCGTCACCGAGGTGACAGAGGGGCTGGTGCCGGCGCTGCAGCGCCGCGGGCTGGCGCGGACGGCGTATCGCAGCACGACGTTGCGGGACACGTTGAGGGAATTTTGATGGATCATCCGATGCCGGTCCGGCTGTCGCCGCCGGAGGCGCTGATCGCGGAGGCCAAGGCGGGTCGGATTTGCATCCTCATGAACCAGGAGGAGACAGGTGCGGGGCGAGTTCGTGGTCCCCGCGGATGCCGCGACCGCCGACCTAATCAACTTCATGGTCCGGCACGGCCGCGGGCTGATCTTGCTCGCGCTGACCCGCGCCCGGCTGGAGACGCTCCGCCTGCCGCCTATGTCCGCATTCAAGGGGCGCAGGACTGTGTTGCACGGGTCACCAGGCGGCCGTAGCTCGGCCATGTTGACTCACTCACCGTTACGCGACGCGGACGTAATTCGAACGCCTGAGTTCGAGCATGCGGTTCAGTGCGTCCACTGCAGTAACGACGTCGGTCGCTCGACGTCGATCGGTGCGGGATCGTAGCCCGCCTCCGATAACCCGTTTGAGGCGACTGATGTCGGCCTCCACCAGCGCCCGCCAGTGATAGCCTGAAGCCTTCTGCCAAGCCATGCGGCCACGCGCGGCAATAACCTACTGCAGTGGACGCACTGAACCGCATGCTCGAACTTGGGCGCCCGAATTACGTCCGCGTCGCGTAACGGTGAGTCAACATGGCCGAGCTACGGCCGCCTGGTGACCCGTGCAACACAGTCGTTCAAGGTTCACAAGCGGCGATGGGTTGTGGAGTGTTTCTTCGCCTGGATCGGACGCAATCGCCGCTTCTCTCGCGATGTCGAGCGGCTGGTCGCCTCGGTCGAGGCGTTCGTCTACGCCGCCTCAACCGTCAATCTGCTCCGCCGGATGGCGCGTTGCCGATGCGATTCGAAATGGCCTCTTAGCTCGACTTTGGCCATTTTGGGGCGGCTTGAGCGTTGAATCTATTGTGATCAGGCCCGGGATTCGCCACTCTGTTGCACGGATCGCTGCGGCCTCGGCTGAGGTAGGATGATGCGGGGGCCGTCCCCCGTCACTGTCTGGAGTGGGTTGTCGTGCCGTTCAAAGCCAACGCCGAGCGTCGCCACCACATCCCAAATCAGCAGCACCGGGCCACGAACTCTGCCGCCTACGATGCCGCCCTGCGGCAGCGTG